>Ga0183260_10000638_pt1 | contig 29640 bp, 33 predicted proteins | sample AntDrymUQ4972206_2_FD_129768 | JGI IMG/M metagenome (GOLD analysis project Ga0183260, IMG submission 129768) | Polar desert sand microbial communities from Dry Valleys, Antarctica - metaG UQ497 (22.06) (version 2) (version 2) | ecosystem: Environmental > Terrestrial > Soil > Desert | place...
CCGGCGGGATCGGCGGGACGCTGCCGCTCCGGATCGGCGGCGAGCAGATCTCGGTCACCGTGGCCGCGGTCGTCGAGCGGCTGCCCGGCACGGTCGGCGACGCGGTGCTCGCCGACCGCGATGCCCTCACGACCGCCGTCGACGCCGAGGCGCCCGGCCGTGCCTCCGTGTCGGAGCTCTGGCTGGACGTCGCCTCCGGCGGGCACGCGTCCGTGACGACCACGCTGGCGCGCCGCCCGTTCGCCGTTCTCGCGACGTCCTCCCGCGTCGAGCTCGAGGCGGACGCGCGCCGGGATCCGCTCGCCCACGGGACGCTGCTCGCGCTGACGGTCGCCGCCCTCGCGGCGCTCGTCCTCGCCGTCGCCGGACTGGTGCTCGCGCTTCGCGCCGACCTGCGGGACGATCGTGGCGAGCTCGTCGATCTCGAGGCACAGGGCGCGAGCCCCGCGCTCCTCCGCCGCCTCGTCGTGGGGCGAGCGGCGATCATCGGCGTCGTCGGCGTGCTCGCAGGGCTGGTCGCCGGCGCCCTCCTGTCCCTCGTCGTGACGCGCGTCGTCTCGGTGACGGCGCGCGCCGATGCGCCCGAGCCGCCACTCGTGACGGCGTTCGAGCCCGTCGTGCTCATGGTCGCCGGGATCGTCTTCGGCCTCGTCGCAGCGGCTCTCGTGACGCGCACCGCCTCGGGTGCCTTCTCCGATCCTCGCGGCCCGGGCCGACTCGCAGGCGAGACGTGAGCGCCCTCGTCGAGCTGCGGGACGTGTTTGTCGTGCACCCCTCCGAGGACGGCGGGGTCGCTGCACTCCGAGGGCTGACGCTGACCGTCGAGGCAGGTGAGCTATGCGTCGTGCTCGGGCCGAGCGGCGCCGGCAAGTCCACCCTCGTGCGCGTCGTCGCGGGGCTCGAGCGCCCGTCGGCCGGCCGCGCGGTCGTCGCCGGGCTCGACGTCGGCGCGGCCTCGTCCCGCGCCGTTGCCCGTCACCGCGCCGAGGTCGTCGGCTACGCCGATCAGCACTACTGGCGCTCGCTCGCCGAGGATCTCACCGCGGAGGAGCTCGTCGGGCTGCCGCTGGGCCTGCGCGGTGCGGCTCCGGCCGAGCGCGAGCGACGCGCCCGCAGGCTGCTCGAGCGCGTGGGGCTCCTCGACCGCTCGGACGCGTTGCCCCGCGAGCTCTCCGGCGGCGAGCAGCAGCGGATCGCACTCTGCGCGGCACTCGTCCATTCACCGGCGCTCCTCGTCGCGGACGAGCCGACGGGAGAGCTCGACGCGACCACGGCGCAAGCGGTTCTCACCGAGCTTGCCGAGCTCGCACGCGAGGAGGGAGCCGCGGCGCTCGTCGTCAGTCACGACCCCGCGTCCGCCGCGATCGCCGACCGGGTCGTCCACGTCCGCGACGGCCGGATCGGGGAGGAGCGCCTCGAGGCCGAGGACAAGGTTGTGATCGGGCGCGGTGGCTGGCTCCGCGTACCGGAGGACGCCCTCCGGGCGGCAGGGATCGGCGACCGTGCCACGGTGCGCCTCGGGGAAGGCTTCGTCGAGCTGCGACCGGCCGGCGTCGGCCCCACGGCGCCTGACGTGCAGCCCTCGGTCCGGAGCGCGACGGGCACGACCGTCCAGGCGCGCGGCGTCACGCGGCGGTACGGCAACGCGCTCGCCCTCGCGCCTCTCGACGCGACGTTCGAGCCGGGCACGCTGACCGTTGTCACCGGTCCCTCCGGGTCGGGCAAGTCGACGCTTCTCGCGCTGCTCGCCGGGCTCGACCTGCCGGACGAAGGCGAGGTGCGGGTGGGGGACGTTGTCCTCTCGGAGCTCGACCGCGAAGCGCGAGCGACGCTCCGCGCCGAGCAGATCGGCGTCGTCGGCCAGATCCCGGGTCTCTCCGGGAGGCTGACAGCTGTCGAGAACGTCGAGCTCGGGCTTGCGGTGCGTGGCGTCGAGGGCGCAGACGCGCGCGAGCGGGCTCTCCGTGCGCTCGCGGTCGTGGGACTCGCGGAGAACTCCGCCCGGGCCGTCGACCGGCTCTCGGCGGGAGAGCGGGAGCGCGTGGCGCTCGCGCGGGTCATCGCGGGCGAGCCGTCCGTGCTGATCGCCGACGAGCCGACGTCACGGCTCGACAGCGTGACGACGCTCGCGATGGGCAGCCTCCTCGCCGACCTCGCGCGCCAGCACGGGACGACGGTGATCTGCGCTACCCACGATCCGCTGCTCGTCTCGCTCGCGGGCGTCGAGTTGCCGCTCCGCGCCGCGGTACGATCGGTGTAGATGGCCAGCGCGACCGCGACGATCGAGGTGAACGGGATTCGCTGCGAACGCTGCGTGATGCGGCTCGCGAGCGCGCTCGAAGGTCACCCGGGGCTCGAGGCTGCGCGGGCGACACTCCAGGGCGAGGTCATTCTCGCGTGGGACGACGAGGTGACGAGTCGCGAGACTCTCGAGGGCCTCCTCGCCGGCGCCGGCTTCCACGAGCGGGAATAGCCATGGCCCCCGACGCGTTCTCCTCCCCGTCCACGTTGATACGGTAGGCACCGTGGGTGAGTCGGGCACGGCCGAGCCGGATGGGGCACGCCGGGTCGCGACAGAGGCACGGGACCGGGTGCGCTTCGAGGAGGAAGCGCTCGCACTCGCCGACCAGGTCTACCGTGTCGCACGACGATTCGTGGCCACCCGTGAGGAAGCAGAGGATCTGGTGCAGGACACGTACGCAAGGGCCTTTCGGAGCTGGCAGTCCTACACCCCCGGAACAAACCTCCGCGCCTGGCTTCTCCGGATCCTCACCAACCTCAACACGGATCGCGGCCGGAAGATCCAGCGCCGCCCCGACGAGACACCGCTCGAGGAGTCGGACTACTACCTCGCGAACCGGATGGTCGCGTCCGCGGGTGAGCAGGTGCTCGACCAGGAGCGCGTGGTCGAGCGGCTTTCGCAGGACTCGATCGTGACGGCGCTCTCTGCGGTGCCTCACGACTTCCGCGACGTCGTGGTGCTCGTCGATATCGGTGACTTCAGCTATGCCGATGCCGCGCAGATCCTCGACATCCCCCTCGGCACCGTGATGTCCCGGCTCCATCGCGGCCGGCGGCTCCTGAAGGCCAACCTGGCGGAGGAGGCGGTCTCGTGAGCGATTGCGACAAGTGTGAGGAGCTGCTCCAGGGGTACCTCGACCGCGAGCTCTCGGATGCCGAGGTCGTCGTCGCCGAGAGCCACCTGAACGGCTGCGACTACTGTCGGCGGCGCTACCGCTTCGAAGCCTCGCTCCGCGTCTACGTCCGCACCACGGCCGCCGAGCGCATGCCGCCCGGCCTCGCCGCGAAGCTCGCGGACCTGCGGACGACAGGCGCCTCGCCTCTCGGGAACTAGCCGGCGCGCCGCACGACCGAGAGGCTGCGCTTCGCCAGTCCCCAATCCGTTGCGATCCGTCCCATCGCTCCGACCCTATTCGGCTTCCGGGTCGTCGAGAATGGCCAGATCCTGCGGCGTATCGACGTCGCCCGGCGTGCCGAGGTCGTCGCACGCGACGAGCCTCGGCTCCACCGCTCGTAGCCCCTCGTCCGGGATGGCTGTCCAGGCCGAGCGGGCGACGAGCACCGGGTGGCCGCGAAGCCCTGCATAGGAAGCGGCGACGACGAGGTCGCCGTCGGCGCGCCAGCTCTCGACGACGCGGGTGACGGCGCCCGGCGCGAGCCGGGGGCCGTCTGCGAGGACGACGAGCGCCGCGTCGACATCGGCGTCCAGCGCCTCGAGACCGCACCGGAGCGAGGCGCCGGGCCCACGCTCCCATTCGGCGCAGCGCACGAGGCGCACGGATGCTCGAGACGCGGTGTCGCTGAGTCCGTGCGCGCCTTCGACGACGACGATCTCATCGACCGGGCTCTGCGCCAGCCGCTCGAGGACACGGGGGAGGAGGAGCTGCTGCTTCGGCGAGCCGAACCGCGTTGCCGCGCCCGCCGCGAGGACAACCGCCGCGATCCGGCTCAACTGGCCGAGGCGACGGTCACCGACTCGACGACGACCGGTTGTGTCGGCTGCTCGGTCGCCGGGTCGCCGAGCGTCCCGATCAGCTCGACGACGTCGACGCCGTCGGTCACCTCGCCGACGACCGCGTACTCCGGCGGGAGGCCGACGTCGGCGCCGGTGACGACGAAGAACTGGCTGCCGGAGGTGCCGGGCGGCTCGGTTCCCGCCTTCGCCATCGCGACGACCCCCTTGACGTAGGCCGCGTCGGGCGCGGGCACGTCGACGGTCGAGTAGCCGGGGCCGCCGCTCCCGGTCTGCGTCGGGTCGCCGCCCTGGATGACGAAGCCGGGGACGATCCGGTGGAAGATCGTGTCGTCGAAGTACCCGGCGCGGGCGAGCTGGACGAGGGAGCCCGCGGTCCTCGGCGCCGACTCGAGATCGAGCGTCACGACGAACGTCCCGCACGAGGTGGCGAACGTCAGCGTCCAGGTCTCGCTCGCGAGGAGCGCGGTGATCTGCCGCTCGCTCGCGTCGCCCTCCGACTCGCGCGGGGCGGGCGCCTCGACCTCACGGCAGCCAGTCTCGCTCGGTTCCGTCGCGGGCGCCGTCGCCGCTACGTCCTCCTCGCCGGAGCCGCCGCAGGCCGCACCCGTCACGGCGAGCGCGAGCGCGAGAGCTGCCACGGCGAGGCGAGTCACGACGGGGAGGGTAGACCACAGGGTTCCGGGCGCGGCGCCGCTCTCTGGTACTGCTTCGGGCATGACTCTGACCCTCGACGTCAACGGCGAGCGGCACGTGCTCGAGGTCGACCCCACGCGCCGGCTACTCGGAGTTCTCCGCGACGACCTCGCGCTGACGGGGGCCAAGCTCGGTTGCGGGGAAGGCGCCTGCGGCGCCTGTGCCGTGCTGCTCGACGGAGTGCCGGTCGTCTCGTGCCTCCTCCCGGTCGGTGCCGTTGCCGGGCGCTCGGTGACGACGATCGAGGGGCTCGGCGAGACCGCGACCTCGCTGCAGCAGGCTTTCGTTACCGAGGACGCGCTCCAGTGCGGGTTCTGCACGCCGGGCCAGGTCGTCTCGGCGACGGCATTGCTCCAAGCGACGTCCCAGCCGAGCCGGGACGAGATCCGGGTGGCGATGGCCGGCAACCTCTGCCGCTGCGGCGCGTATCCCAAGATCGAGCGCGCGATCCTGCGCGCCTCCGGCCGGGCCGTGACATGAGCCAGCGTTTCGTCAAGACGCAGCGCGAGATGGAGGGGCGCTTCGAGGATGTCTGGGCGCTCGTCGACGAGGAGGACGATCTCGTGACGTGGCCGGAGGGAACCGATCTGGCCGTCGTCGGCAGGCCTGCCACCCGGCAGGACGGCCCGGTGCGGGCGAGCGGCGCCGCCCGCTACACCGTCGATGTCGCCCTCCCGGGAATGCTGCACGCGCGCATCCTCAGGGCCCCGACGGCGCGGTGCCGCGTCACGCGCCTCGCGCTCGACGAGGCGCGCGCGCTCCCGGGGGTCCGCGCGGTGCTAGGCCCGGACGGCCCGTTCACGATGACGGGCGAACCGGTGCTGACCGCCGAGCCGTCCTGGGCCGGCCAGCCGATCGCCGCGGTCGCGGCGGACACGCTCGAGGCGGCCGCAGCCGCGCTCGTTGCGCTCGCGCCCGAGCTCGAGACCGTGGCGCCGCTCGAGCTCGACACGGGGCTCGAGGAGCAGCGCTTCACGGAGGAGCCCGAGGAGAAGCTGCGCGGCGATCCCGACGCGGCGCTCTCCGGGGCCCACGTCAGGGTCGAGCTCACGTGCGAGACGCCGGCGCACGTGCAGACGCCGCTCGAGCCGCATGCGGCCGTCGCTCACTGGGAGGGCGACTCCCTCACCGCCTGGGTCTCCACCCAGGGGATCTTCGACGCACGCCGCGAGCTCGCGCGTCGCTTCGGCCTGCAGAACGAGCAGGTCAGAGTGTTGGCGGAGTTCATCGGCGGTGGCTTCGGCGGGAAGCAGGGCGCAGGGGTCGAGGCCTTGCTTGCGGCGGAGCTCGCTCGCGCGTCGGGTCGCCCCGTCCGGCTCGCGCTTTCCCGGCACGAGGATCAGATCGTCGGCGGTCGGCGCGCGCGGACACGCCAGACGGTGACGCTCGGTGCGCGCCGCGACGGCACGCTGACCGCGGTCGAGCTCGCCGCGGTGGTCGACATGGGCGCGGGTGGCTGGGTCTTCCCCGTCGGCGAGCCCGCACTCTCGCTCTACGCCTGTGCCAACGTCCGCGCGATGGTCTTCCCCGTGCGCACGAGCCTGCGGGCGCAGAACGCGTTCCGCGCCCCGGGCGTCGTCGAGGGCGTGACCGTGCTCGAGCAGGCGATGGACGAGCTTGCGGTGGCGCTCGACCTCGATCCGCTCGAGCTCAGGCGGCTAAACCACGTCGACCGCGACCAGGGGTCCGACCTGCCGTACTCGAGCAAGCGGCTTCTCGCCTGCTACGACCGGGCGGCGGAGCTCGCGGGCTGGTCGGATCGCGACGTCCTCCGCGCGATGGGAGACGACGGGCTGTTGCGGGGGATGGGCTGCGCGACCCAGATCTGGTGGGGCGGCGGTGGCCCGCCCGCGCACGCGAGCGTCCGCCTCGACGCGGACGGCCGCGCGCTCGTGACCACCGGGATCCAGGACATCGGGACGGGCACTCTGACCGCAGCCCGGATCGTCGCGGCGGAGGAGCTCGGGCTGCGGCTCGACCACGTCGTCGCCCGGGGAGGCGACACAGGCCCGAACCTCTACGCGCCCGTCTCGGGCGGCTCGATGACGACGCCCGCCGTGATGCCGGCGGTCCGGAGCGCAGCAGGCAAGGCACGCAGGACGCTCCTCGGGCTCGCGGCCGACGTGCTCGAGATCGCGGCCGACGACCTCACGATCTCGAACGGGAGAATCGTCTCCCGCGACGGCGCTCTCGACGTCGACGTCACCGAGGTGACGGGCAAGCTCGGCAACGCGACGATCGACGGCTCGGGCACCCGCGGCCCCAACCCCGAAGGTTTCCGCGTGAACACGTTCGGTTGCCAGGTCGCGCAGGTCGCGGTCGACCCGGGAACGGGTGTCGTCACCGTGGAGCGCGTCGTCGCCGTGCACGACGTCGGCCGGATCGTGAACCCGCTCACTGCCGCGAGCCAGGTCGAGGGTGGCGTCGTCCAGGGAATCGGCTACGCGCTCAGCGAGGAGCTCCTCGTCGACCCGACGACGGGCATGCCCGTGAACGGCCACCTCGACGACTACAAGGTGCCGACGATCGCCGATACGCCGGAGATCGTCGTCGACTTCGTCGACCGGCCGGACGAGAATCTCCCGAACCTCGGTGCGAAGGGTCTCGGCGAGCCCCCGATCGTGCCCACCGCCGCCGCGATCGCGAACGCGTTCGCGCACGCGACCGGTCGCCGCGCGGACGCGTTGCCGCTGACCCCCGCGCGAGTCCTGGAAGCCCTCGCGTGACGAGCTACGTTCGCCCGGAGTCGCTCGACGACGCGCTCGTCGCCCTCGGCGAGGACGGCGCCGTGCCGATGGGCGGCGGCACCGACCTCGCGGGTCAGATCGATCGGGGCATCCGCGACCCGACGGCACTCGTCGATCTCGGCGCGTCCGGCCTCGGCACCATCGAGCAGGACGCCGACGGTCTGACGATCGGCGCAGCGGTGACGCTCGCCACGCTCGCGGAGGCGCCCGAGCTCGAGCCGTACGCCGCGGTCCGCACGGCGGCGTCGCTCGCCGCCTCGTCGCTCATCCGCAACGTCGGCACGGTCGGCGGCAACCTCTGCCAGCACACGCGCTGCTGGTACTACCGCGGCGAGGAATGGCACTGCTGGCTCGGCGGTGGAGACACGTGCTACGCGCAGATCGGCGATCACCGGAAGCACAACCTGGAGACCGGGGACTGCATCTCAGCGCACCCGTCCGACCTCGCGCCCGCTCTGGCAGCGTGTGGCGCGACCGTCGAGATCCGCTCCCGCGGCGGCGCTCGCGAGCTGCCGCTCCTCGAGCTCTATCGGCGTCCCACGGACGAGAACCGGTCGCTGCTCGCGCTCGAGCCAGGGGAGCTCGTGGTCGCCGTACGCCTGCCCGGCCCGCCGGACGCCTCCGCCTACGAGCGCGTCGGTGAGCGTGCCGCTTTCAGCTTCCCGCTCGTCTCGGTCGCAGCCGCGCGTCGCGGCGACGAGACGCGTCTGGTTGCCGCCGGTGTCGCGAACATCCCGCGGGAGCTCGACACCGGCGACCCGCTCGCCGGCCTGCCCGGCAATCCGCAGACCCTCTGGAAGCGGACGCTCCTCGCGACGCTCGCCGACCGGGCGCTCGCAGCCGTCACACCGTCGTAGGCGCCGGACCTGTCCGGCGCTCGTCCGGGTTACGCCGCGGTCGTGACCGCGAGGATGCTCGCCAGGTGCGCCAGCCGGAAAGCGCCGCGCTGGGCCCGGCCCCGATCGACGTCGCCGTCCGTCTCGGACGCGAGGCTCCAGAGGTCCTGTGTCGCGACGAGGAGCTCGCGAATCTGGTCGGTCGCGGCCCGGTGTCCGTTCGAGCGCTCGTCACACGCGTTCAGCGCGAGCCCGATCACCCCGAAGTCGTCGGACGGGTGGCGGAGCCAGAGCATCGCCGAGGCCATGGTCAGGTACTGGTGGATCCGCAGGAACGTGATGGGGTGCGAGAGCTCGGTCGGGCCGGTCGGCGCGGTCGGCGCGATCGGCTTCTCGCCGTCGGCGATGCGCGCGGCCGTGTCGTGCAGCAGGCAGCGAAGCTGCCCGTCGTCGAGCCCCGACGCTCGCGCGGTGCGGACGGTCATGAGCAATGAGTTCGGCTGCCGTCCGTAGGGGTAGTCGGAGGCGTAGACGATCTGCTCGGGCGGGACGAGCCGGTAGAGGTCGAGGAGGTCGAGCGGGCTCCAGACCGAGGTGTCGAAGAACACCCCAGGACGTCCGGCGAAGTTCTCCGCCAGGGCGGCCAGGTCGATGATCCCGGCGTGCGCGATGATCAACGCCGGCGGCTCGTGCCGGGAGACGAGGCGGGCGAGCGAGTCGGCGATCGGCGGCAGGCCACGACCGCCGTGGATGAGGATTGGCACGCGCCGGTCGGCGGCGAGCTCGAACACCGGCTCGAGCCGCGGGTCGTCGGGCAGAAACCGCTGGGCCCGGGGGTGGAGCTTGACGCCGCGCGCGCCGAGGTCGATGCACCGCGTGGCCTCCTCGATCGGCGACTCGTCGAGGTCGAGCCGGACGAACGGGATCAGCTCGCCGCTCGCCGCCGCCGCGTGGTCGAGTGTCCGCTCGTTGGCGGCGGTGAAGCAGGGGTGCCGGTCGGGCTCGTCGAGGCAGAAGACGTTCGACCGCGTGATCCCGTACGCGCGCTGGATACCGAGGAGCTCGTCCCGGTCGCCGATCATCCCGTCGATGTCGGCGCCGAGATGAGTGTGCGCGTCGAAGACCGGTGTGTCGCGCGGGAGCTCGGCACGTGCGAGCGCTGCGTACTGCTCGAGCAACCCGTTCGCCCGGTCGATGGCGTCCACGCGTTCGAGTTTAGGTGCGATTCGTGTTGATAGAAGCTTCCCAACCCGCGAGAAATGCGTCGCGTTAGCGCGTCGCATTTCTCGCGGCTACTAGGCCGCGCCGAGCAGACGTTCGACGAAGACCGCCTCCGGCACCGACCCCGCCCACGCGTACCGTCCGTCGACGACGATCGCGGGAACCGCGCGCACCCCGTGGCGCTCGGCCTCGACCGCGAACTCCGACGCCTCGATGCCGCGTGCGGTGATGCGGGGCGATGCGAGCGCGAGCCTCGTCGCCAGCAGCACGGCCGGCGGGCAATGTGGTCAGGTCGGTGTGACGAAGACGTCGATCGCGACGTCCCGGTCGAGCTCGGTGACGCGGTCGAGAGTCGCGACCGAGAGCCCCGGCTCGGCGCGTCCGGCCTCGATGATCGCTCCGACGAGCGTCGCGAGCTCGTAGCCGGCGGGCATCCCGAGGTAGAGGAGACCGACGCCCGTCGGGCCTGCGATCGTCGTCCGGGGCCACGGCCCCGCTTCCTCGTGCTCGAGCACCGCCAACCGCACGATGCCTTCGTGCGAGTCTCGAGGCCGATCGCCGGCCGAGGTCGTACCAGCCTGTTGCAAGCGCCCGAGAGCGCACACTGCCTCGACGATCGCGCGGGTCGCCGCGTTCGTGTCGAGCTCGCGACCGCCGGCGGCAAGAAGCGTCACCGGTGCGGCCGACGGGCCGAGCTCGAGGGTCACCGCGACATCGCGCTCGAGCGCGGCGAACGCGTCGCGGATCGTCGACTGCTCGTGGTCGCCGAGGATCGGGAGAGCCGCGCTCACACGGCCAGGGCGGCGCTCTTCTCACGCAGGTACGCGAGGTACGGCTCGGGGTCGATCGTCGGCGAGCCGGCGAGCCGCTCGATCGTCTCCTTGGGCGTCAGCTTCCGACCGAGCGCGTAGAGGTTGTCCCGCAGCCAGTCGGAGAGCGGCAGGGGATCGCCAGCCGCGAGCTGGGCATCGAGATCGGGCAGCGCCTCGCGCACGACCCGCCAGAATTGGAGCGAGATGACATTCCCGAGCGCGTAGGTCGGGAAGTACCCGAGCGCGCCGCCCGACCAGTGGACGTCCTGCAGGACCCCACGCGCGTCGTCCGGCACGTCCACGCCGAGGAACTCCTTCATCCGCGCGTTCCACACGTCGGGCAGATCCTCGAGCGCCACGGCTCCTTCGAGGAGCTCCTGCTCGAGCTCGAAGCGCAGGATGATGTGGAGGCTGTAGGTCGTCTCGTCCGCATCGACCCGGATCAGACCCGGCTCGGCCCGGTTGATCGCCCGCACGAAGTCGTCGAGCTCGACGGAGTCGAGCGACGGGAACGTCTCCTGCAGCGGCTTGTACCAGTGCTCCCAGAAGGGTCGGCTCCGCCCGACGAGGTTCTCCCACGTCCGGCTCTGCGACTCATTCACGCCGAGCGAGGGAGCGCCGGAGAGCGACGACCGGGTGAGGCTGTCGGCGTTGCCGTGCGCGTAGAGCCCGTGCCCCGCCTCGTGGAGCGACGACCAGATCGACTCGAGATCGTCCGGCTGATAGCGGGTCGTGAGCCGGACGTCACGGTTCGAGAACGACGTGCAGAAGGGGTGTGCCGTCCGGTCGAGCCGCCAGGTCTCCTCCTCGAAGCCGAGGGTCGCGAGCATCCGCTCGCCGAGCTCGCGCTGCTTCTCGGGCGGGAAGTTGCCGGTCAGGAACGACGCGTCGACCTCGGGCGCGGACGCGACGATCTCGGTCAACGCGGGCCGGAGGACGGCGAACACCTCGCGCACCTCGGTCGTCTGCATCCCCGGCTCGAAGTCGTCGAGCAGCGGGGTGTACGGGCTGTCGGACCACTCGAAACAGTCGACGTACTGCCGGCGCAGCTCGAGGTTGCGCCGCAGGTAGGGCAGGAAGGACGCGAAGTCGCTCGTTCGCCGCGCTTCGACCCAGGCGTGGTGGCCGCGGGCGGCTTCGCGCGTCATCTCCGTGCGGAGCTTCGTCGGCACCCGCCGGGCCTTCTCCCAGTCACGTCGGGTGACGCGGACGAGACTGCGGTCGTCCGAGTCGTACGGAAGCTTCTCGACGAGAGGCTCGCATGCGTCCAGCAGCCGTCCGACCTCGTCGTCGACGAAGCGCTCGTGGGCGATCCGGCCGAGCGTCGCGAGCTGCTCGGCGCGCGCCTCCGTGCCGCGCGACGGCATCGTCACACGTTGATCCCAGCCGAGCACGCCAGCCGCGTGCCGCAGGTCTGCGCCCTCAGCCAGCCGGACGCGAAGCTCGTCGAGCGGTCCCACCGGCGTGCACCCTAGAGAATCGAGTGGCCGCCCGTAGGGGCACCCCAACCCACCACCCGCTGCGAATCCTATCGAGATCGTTGTCCGAGAATGCAACGGATCTGTGCCAATCGTGTGCCATCTCAGCGCCGACGTCTGGGCCTCATGAAGGGGCCAGACGTGCTCTCGTTCTGCGAGAACCTCGTCGAGTAGGGTTGCGCCTGTGCCGAACGTCCTTCTGATCGGCGACACTATTCGGTCGACGGATCTGCGGCACGCAGTGCCGGTCGAGATCGGCGACGCCTTCCGGTACGCGGAGCTGGACGGTCGGCGGGTCGCCGTCGTCTGGAGCGTCGAAGGCGACCGGATCACTGCCGTCGACCCCGGGATCGAGATCGTTCCGGTCGAGACCTTTCCCGCCGACGACCTGATCCGGGACGGGGTGGACGTCTACGAGATCCCGCTCGTCCAGACGGTGAGGATCGCGAAGGCGCTCGGGTTGCGCGAGGCGATCGTGCCGCGGGGCTTCCCGCTGGGGCACGCGGACGCCCTCCGCGCGGACGGCGTCGAGCTCCGCGTCGACCAGCGTGCGTTCGACGACCGTCGCCGCCGCAAGACCGCGCAGGAGCTGGACGGCATCCGCGCGGCGTCGCGGGCGGCCGAGGCGGGAATGAGCGCGATCGTCGACCTCCTCACCCGATCGGAGCCCGGCGATGGCGGCCGTGCCGTCGACGGCGAGCCGCTGACGTGCGAGCTCCTCCAGGCGGCGGCGATCGAGAAGTTCGGCGAGCACGGCTGCCGCGGCGACGACCTGATCGTCGCCCGCGGGCCGCAGGCGGCCGACGGTCACGACCGAGGCTCGGGACGGCTCGCGAACGACGACGTCCTGGTGTGCGACCTCTTCCCGCGCCACGGCGAAAGCGCGTACTTCTCCGACATGACGCGCACCTTCGCTGTCGGCTCGCCCGACTCCGAGATCGCGACGTGGCACGAGCAGACACTCGAGGCGCTCGAGCTCGCGCGCGGGCTCGCCCGGGCCGGCGTCAACGGCGGCGCCGTGCATCGCGCCGTCTGCGCGTTCTACGAGGAGCGCGGCCATCCCACGCAGATGTCGGTGCCCGAGGGGACGGTGCTGCGGGACGGCTTCTACCACGGTCTCGGTCACGGTGTGGGGCTCGATGTGCACGAGTCGCCGTCGCTCGGCAAGATCGGTCACGAGCTCGTCGTCGGTGACGTGATCACCCTCGAGCCGGGTCTCTACCGGCACGGCTTCGGCGGCGTCAGGCTCGAGGACACGCTGCTCGTCACCGAGGACGGTGTCGAGACGATCACCGAGTTCCCGTACGACCTCGACCCGACCCGGACGCTCGCCGCAGCTCGATGAGCGATCGGGCGATCGAGACGCTCCTCGACGAGGAGCGCCGCTTCCCGCCCGATCCCGAGTTCGCCTCCCGGGCGAACGCCACCGCCGAGCTCTACGACCTCGAGCCTGAGGAGTTCTGGGCGCGCGAGGCCCGTGAGCGCGTGACGTGGTTCGACGACTTCTCGACGGTGTCGGAATGGAAGCTGCCGTACGCCCGGTGGTTCCTCGGCGGCACGCTCAACGTCGCCTACAACTGCGTCGACCGTCATGTCGAGGCCGGCCTCGGAAACCGGGTCGCGTACTTCTGGGAGGGCGAGCCGGAGGGAGAGCGTTCCTCGCTCACCTACGCGGAGCTCCAGCAACAGGTCGTCCGGATGGCGAACGTGCTCAAGGAGCTCGGCGTTCGCAAGGGCACGAAGGTCGCGATCTACCTGGGGATGGTCGTCGAGCTCCCGATCGCGATGCTCGCCTGCACGCGCCTCGGAGCGCCGCACACGGTTGTCTTCGGAGGATTCTCGGCCGACTCGCTCTCCGACCGCGCGAACGACATGGGCTGCGAGGTGCTGATCACCCAGGACGAGGCCTGGCGGCGTGGGTCGACCGTCCCGCTCAAGCGCACCGCCGACGAGGCGATGGCGGCCGCGCCGGGGATCCACGCCTGCCTCGTCGTCCGACGCACCGGTCACGACGTCTCGATGCAGGACGGCCGCGACCACTGGCTCCACGATTTCGACGTCCCGGACGACCCCGCGTCGTGCCCGTGCGAGCCGATGGACGCGGAGGACCTTCTCTTTTTGATGTACACGTCGGGCACGACTGCGAAGCCGAAAGGCATCACGCACACGACCGGCGGCTACCTCGTAGGCGCCGCCACGACCCACCACTACGCCTTCGACCTGAAACCGACGACCGATGTCTACTGGTGCGCCGCCGACATCGGCTGGATCACCGGGCACAGCTACATCGTCTACGGGCCGCTCTGCAACGGTGCCACCTCGGTGCTCTACGAGGGGACGCCCGACTTCCCGGACAAGGCGCGCTGGTGGTCGCTCGTCGAGCGCTACGGCGTCACCATCCTCTACACCGCGCCGACTGCGATCCGCGCCCACATGAAGTGGGGGCCGGAGCACGCCGCAGGGCATGACCTGAGCTCGCTGCGCCTCCTCGGGTCGGTCGGCGAGCCGATCAACCCCGAGGCGTGGATCTGGTACCACGAGCAGGTCGGCGGCGGCCGATGTCCGATCGTCGACACGTGGTGGCAGACCGAGACGGGGATGATCCTGATCACGCCGCTCCCCGGCGTGACGACGACGAAGCCCGGCTCGGCCACGAAGCCGTTCCCCGGCATACGTGCCGCGGTGGTGAACGAGCAGGGCGAGAAGGTGGAGCAGGGTGGCGGCTACCTCGTGCTCGAGGAGCCGTGGCCCGCGATGACGCGCGGTATCCACGGTGATGACGAGCGCTTCCGCTCGACCTACTGGGAGCGTTTCCCCGGCGTCTACTTCGCGGGCGACGGGGCCCGGATCGACGCGGATGGCGACTTCTGGCTGCTGGGGCGCGTCGACGACGTGATGAACGTGTCGGGCCACCGGATCTCGACGATCGAGGTCGAGTCGGCCCTCGTCGACCACCAGCGTGTCGCCGAGGCGGCCGTCTGCGGTCGAGCAGACCCCACGACCGGGCAGGCGATCGTCGCCTACGTGACCCTGAAGGGTGGCGAGGACGGCTCGCTCGAGATGCTCGAGGAGCTCCGAGACCACGTCGCGCGGAAGATCGGGCCGATCGCGAAGCCCGCCAACATCGTCTTCACGCCCGAGCTCCCGAAGACCCGCTCCGGGAAGATCATGCGTCGCCTGCTCCGAGACATCGCCGAGAACCGCCCGCTCGGCGACACGACGACGCTGGCCGACCCGTCCGTCGTCTCGGAGATCGCCGCCCAGGCAGCCGCCGCCCCTGCCGAGGACTGACCCCCGAGGCGTGGCTTCAGCCGCGCCTCAGCGCCCTCTCGAACACCGCAACCGTCCGCTCGACGTCCTCCTCCGTCGTCCGCCAACTCGAGACGGAGAGCCGGATCGCCGGGCGCCCGTCCCAGGTCGTCCCGCTCATCCAGGCTTCGCCGCCGTCCTGCACGGCTGCGAGCGCGCGCGTGGTCGTGGCGTCGTCAACGAACCGGAAGAGCACCTGGTTGAGGACGACGTCGTTCAGCACCTCGCAGCCTGGTAGCCCGGCGATGCGCCCGGCAAACGCGCGAGCGTGATCGCAGCAGCGCTCCACGAGCTCCGTCACACCTGAGCGGCCGAGCGCGCGGATCGCCGCGTACACGGGCACCGAGCGTGCGCGGCGCGAGAACTCGGGCCCGTAGGCCAGCGGCTCGCGCCCCTCCGACTCGTCGACCTGGACGAGGTACGAGGCGGTCGCGCTCATCGAGCGCCGATGAGCGGCGGGATCGGCGCAGAAGGCGATCCCACAGTCGTACGGGACGTTCAGCCACTTGTGCGCGTCCGTCGCCCACGAGTCGGCGCGCTCCACGCCGGCGACGAGTTGCCGGAAGCGCGGGCTCGTGCCGGCCCAGAGCCCGAAGGCGCCGTCGACGTGGAGCCAGGCACCCGCCGCCTCGCAGGCGTCGGCGACCGCCGGGAAGTCGTCGAACGAGCCCGTGTTCACCTCCCCCGCCTGCGCGCAGACGATGGTCGGGCCGTCCGCCTCGGCGAGCACGCCCGGGAGAAGCCCGGCCAGCATGCGCCCCTGACCGTCGCAGGAACGAGCCGCACCTGATCCGCCCCCACACCCAGCAGGCGCAACGCCCGGTCGACGGTGACGTGGCGCTTGTCGCCCGCCACGATCCGCAGCGCGGGGCCGCCCTGGAGCCCGCGCTCACCGACACTCCAACCGGCGCGGTCGAGCACGGTGTCGCGCGCGACGGCGAGCGCTGTCGTGTGCGCCATCTGGCAGCCCGTGACGAAGGCGAACGAGGCGGCGTCGGGCAGGCCGAGGAGCTCACGCACCCACCCGCCGGCGGTCTCCTCGATCACGGCCGCTGCGGGTGTCGGGAGAAGGAGGCCCGCGTTCTGGTCTCAGGCCGAGACGAGCCAGTCGGCGGCGAGCGCCGACGGGAGGGTGCCGCCGATCACGAACCCGAAGTACCGTCCCGAGCCCATGGACGTGAGCCCCGGCTCGGCGTCGCGCGCCAGCGACTCCACGACCTCGCGGTCGGGTGTCAGGCCCTCCGGCAAGACTCCTCCGAGCGTCTCCCTGAGCTCCGCGACCGTCGCCTGGGCGGGAATCGGCCGCCCGGGTGCGGACGCGACCCAGTCCGCCGCGAGCTCCGCTGATCGAGCGAGCACCTGAGCCTCGTCGTTCACGCGCGGGAGTCTACGTTCGACCCCGCGTCCGCCTTCCTGTCCGACCCCCGTGTCCGACCCCGTGTCCGACTTCAGTCGGACACGGGCTCTTCTCGTCTCGGCGTAGGGCCAGGGCAGCCGCGGCGGCGAGGGCGAGGACGACGAGCCAAACGGGCTCCGGCCGCGGCTCGAGGGCCGAGGGAATCTTCCAGCCGACCCAGTCACGCTTGACGAGCTGCTCGTTCCACGCGTCCTGGACGAGATTGACCGCGCCGTAGGCGAACGCGAGCGCCAGGTACAGGCGGGTCACCGTCGCGAGTCGCCCCGGGGTCAGGCGGACGCGAGTGAGGAGGAGCGCGCTCGCGACGAGGAGCGTTCCGTCGAGACCGTGGTGGTGGCCGAGATGGACGGCGGCGAGCACCGTCCCGTCGGGCTCGACACCGCGGCGCTCCATGATGAAGACCCCTTCGGCGAGGTAGAAGCCGAGCTCGGCCGCGAGCCACGGGATCGAGCCGAGGAGGGCAAGGACGCCGACACCGAGCCGGAGCGGGTCTAGCGGCAGTCGCGGCGCGAACCCGGTGCCGGCCCGGCGGCGGGCTGCCAGCGTCAGCCCCAGGGCGAGCAGGACGCCGAGCGCCGGCAGGGCGTTCACCGGGCGCGCATCGAGGTCAGCCTGGTCGACGACTCCCGGCCAGGCCGTGACCGCGCAGAGTGCGATCGCCGGCGCGCCGACGGTCCAGGCGCGGCGTCGAAGCGTCTGCATCGCGACGAGCACGAGCGCGATCGCGACGAGCGAGATCGGGAAGTTCGAGACGACGAGCGCCCGCGAGAGTCCGCCCGCAAGCCCGTCGCGCGACACGTGATAGAGCTCGGCCGGCTCGAGCCGGCCGTAGGTGACGACGATCGCGACGCAGAGGAGCGCCCAGAGCGCGCAGGTGACGAGCGCCTCTCCCTGGGTCGTCGTCCGTCGCACCTCGCGACGGTAACCGGCAGCGCCGGACAGGATCCGGCGCCTACACGGCGACGGTCTGCAGACCGAGCTCCTCGAGCACGGCTCGCGCGGCCTCGTCGCCCGCATCGGCGGCGGCGCGGATCCGCGCGTGCAGCTCGACGAGTGCCGTCAGGTACTGCGCATGCGTCAGGCCACGCCCACCGGCCGCCGCGCGGTACCGCATCGCGATCCCGCTCGGGACGCGCCGCAACATGATGTCCTCGTGCTCCCGCCCGGACGCTGCCTCGCCAGTCGACGTCTCCGGCTCGTCGGGGCGGAAGAACACGATCCGGTCGCCGGGAAAACGCGGTAGCGGCATGGGTGGGGTGAACCCTGGCGGGAGCGGAACGGTGAACGGCTCCGGGGTGCATTCGTCGCTCATGCAAACAAGATAGCGTTGATAGCGTGCGCTGTCAAAATACGTTACGAAGATACAACCAGCGCACCGAGGTCCGGTGCGTCCGACGCGCTGGGCGGGTGGCTTGCCTTGAGGGAACGACTCAGGCTGCGAGGAGCTTCTCGAAGCGCTCGGGCTCGTCGAACGGGCCGATCACGGCCAGCCGGAGCTCGCCACCGAGGATCTCGGCCGCAACCCGCTGCACATCCTCGGCCGTCACCGCGTCGAGCCCGGTCAGGATCTCCTCGGGCTCGACGGCCCGGCCCTCGAGCGCCTCGCGGCGGAGTCCGAACATGATCGTCGCGTGCGGGCTCTCGAGACCGAGGACGAAGCGTCCCTTCGCAAACGAGCGCGCCTTCTCGAGCTCCTCCGGGGGGACGGGCTCGATCACGATGCGCCTCAGCTCCTCCACGATCGTCTCGACCGCCTCGTCGATCCGGCTCAGATCGACACCCGCCTGGGCCGCGAGGGTTCCGGCGTCGGCATACGAGCTGGCGCCCGCGTAGACGTAGTAGGCCAGCCCGCGCCGCTCGCGCACCTCGGTGAAGAGACGCGACGACATGCCGCCGCCGAGGACCGTGGAGAGAAGCTGGAGCACGTACCGGTCGGGATGGCCGTGCGGGTGGCTGCGTGCCCCGATCACGAGGTGCGCCTGATCCGACTGCTTCGTGTGGATGCGGACGCTCGAGCCCGTGACCGGGAGCTCGACGGGTGGCGGTGTCCCGGTTGTCTCGCCCGGGATGTCGCCGAGGAGCTCCTCGAGCCGCTCGACGAGGTCGTCGCCGACCCGGCCGCCGAGCCCGACGATCATCCGCTCGGGTCGGTACCAGCGGTCGAGGTAGCCGAGAAACGTCTCGCGCGTTGCCGCGCGCACGGTCTCCTCGGTGCCGATGATGTCCCAACCAAGCGGCTGGTCACCGTAGAGGTGCCGCTCCCAGACGTTCCCGATGTAGCTCCGCGGCGTGTCGGCGTACATGTTCATCTCCTCGACGATCACGCCCTTCTCGCGGTCGATCTCCTCCGCGTCGAAGCGCGAGTTGCGGAGCATGTCGACGAGCACGTCGAGCGCGATATCGCGTGTCTCGGCGGCGCACTTGACGTAGTAGGCGGTCACCTCCTTGCCCGTGAAGGCGTTGAACTCGCCCCCGATCGAGTCGATCTCCGTCGCGATGTCGCGCGCCGTCGGGCGCCGCTCGGTGCCCTTGAAGAAGAGGTGCTCGGCGAAATGGGCGATCCCGCTCTCCTCGCGCCGCTCGTACCGGGAGCCGGCCGAGAACATCACGAAGCACGAGACCGACTGCGCGTGGCTCATTGGCGCGGTGAGGACGCGCGTGCCGTTGCCGAGCGTCGTGCGTTCGAACGTAGCCACGCGAACGATGCTAGCCCGGCGCGGCGGGTGTGCCGCGAGACCACCAGGCCGCGAGCAGCTCCTGTTCGCGCTCGGGCGCGAGCCCGACTCCGGCGACCGTCTCGGCGCGCTCGAGGGTCGCGGCGACCGTCTCGTCGAGCGACCGGAAGGCGAGCCCGGCCGCGATCGCCCGCGAGACGTCGACCTCGAGAAAGTGCCGCCAGTCCTCGTTTCTCGTATCGAGCCAGAGCGGCAGCTCCATCCATTCGTCGACCTCGTGCTCTGCGAGGAACGCGTCGTCGACCTCGACCCCGCGGGCGCTCGTATCCGTCACGCGCCGTGCGGCGTCGACGACCGCGCCCATCGTGGTCGGCCCGGTCGCGTTGAACGGCCCGGCGAGCCCACCCTCCGCGACGAGGACGATCCAGCGAGCGAGGTCGCGGACGTCGACGAGCTGGAGCGGCCGCCACGCAGGCCCGGGGACGAGCACGTCGCCGCCGCGGGCGATCCGGTGGGGCCAGTAGGTGAAACGCCCGGTCGGGTCGTGCGGCCCGACGATGAGACCAGCGCGAATCGCTGCCGATCGGCCCGGGAACGAGGTCTCGACCATCTGCTCGCAGAGCGCCTTCAGCGCGCCGTAGTCCTTCCCGACCGCTTCGGAGCCAGGCTCGGAGAGCTGGGCGAGCGGCGCTCCCTCGTCGACGATCTCCGCGAACGACGCGTAGACCGAGATGCTCGAGACGAAGACGTAATGCCCGACAGCGTCGGCGAGCAGCGCGGCGCTCGCGGCGACCACGCGCGGGAGGTAGCCGGACGTGTCGACGACCGCGTCCCACTCCCGGCCGCGTAGCCCGTCGAGTCCGCTGACCCGGTCGCCGGCGATCCGCTCGAGCTCGGGGTAGAGCTCCGAGCCCGTCTGGCCGCGGTTGAAGAGCGTCACGACGTGGCCGCGCTCGAGCGCGGCGTCGATCACCGCGCGCCCGAGGAACTTCGGGCCGCCGAGGAGCAGCAGCCTCATACGAGCTCTGCGAGACCGGCGAGGAGCCGATCGACCTCCTCGGCGGTCGTGTAATGCACGATCCCGGCCCGCACCGCCCCGTCCACCTCGTCGAGCCCCAGTCGGCGCATGGTCTCGAGCGCGTAGTAGTTGCCCGACCAGACCGCCATGTCGCGCGTCGCCAGGTGCTCGGCAACCGAGCGAGCGGTCCGCTCCGCGACGCTGAAGCAGAAGGTCGGCACGCGACCCTCCATCGTCGGCAGTCCGTGGAGCATGACCCCGTCCGGCAGACCGTCGAGGAATCGCGCGCCGAGGCCGTGCTCGTGGGCGACGATCCCGTCCCAGCCGAGGGAGTCGATGTAGTCGACGGCGGCGACGAACCCGGCGAGGAGCTCGTGCTGGGAGGTCCCGAGCTCGAAGCGATGTCCAACGGGCTCGTCGGCGGCGGGGCGCACCTTGTACGGACGCCAGGCCCGGAGGAACTCCTCGCGGCCGAATGCCATCCCCATGTGAGGACCGAAGAACTTGTACGGCGAGCAGATGAGCACGTCGCAGCCCCAGGCGGCGACGTCGATCGGGCCGTGAGGGCCGTAGTGCACGGCGTCGACCCAGGCGAGCGCGCCCACCGAGTGCGCGAGCTCCACGACGCGCCGCACATCCGGGGCCGTGCCGACCGAGTTCGCGGCGGCGGGGAAGGCGACCACCCTCGTTCTCGCCGTGAGCTGCCGCTCGAGATCGTCGTAGTCGAGTGAAAGATCGTCGTGGACGTCGACGAAACCGATCGAGATGCCGATGTCGTCCTCGAGCGCGAGCCACGGCGCGACGTTCGCATCGTGGTCGAGCCGCGTCACGAGCACCTCGTCGCCCGGTGCCAGCTCGCGCGCGAACGCACGGGTAAGGAGGAAGTTGAGTGCCGTCATGCTCTGCCCGAACGCAACTTCGCGCGCCGAGCAGCCGAGGAACGACGCGGCCCGCTCGTGGGCCAGCTCGACGAGCTCGGCGGTGCGACGAGACGTCTCGTAGGGCGCGCCGATGTTCGCGTTCGACTCCCTGAGGTAGGTCGAGATCGCGTCGATCACCTCGTCCGGGCACTGCGTCCCCCCCGGCCCGTCGAAGAAGGCCAGCGGCCGGGCGAGTGCGGAGAAGCGTGAGCGAACGGCGTGGACGTCGAGCGCTGTGGCGCTCACGCGACCCGCCAGACGTACGTCGGCTTCGCGGTCAGCGAGGCGCCGACGAAGCAGTCGCGCTCGCCCTTCGCCAGGAGCTCGGCGACCGTCTCGTCGTCGGGCTTCGGGTCGAACGTGACCTCGCCCTCGAACACGACCTCGACGAACGCGAACCGGCCGTCCTCGTCGCGACGGGTGACCGTGCCGCGTGCGCCCGCGCTCGAGGTGAGCCGCACACCCGCACGGACGCAGTGGAACCGCAGGCTCGTGAGCGTGCATCGCGCGAGACCGGCGAGCACGAGGTGCTCGGGCGTCCAGGTCGCCTCGTCGGCCCCGGCGAGAACGCCGCCGTCGCGATCGGACCGGACATCCCAGGTCTCGTCGAGCGAGACGGCGTAGTCGAACGACTTCGGGCGCGCGGACACGGGGCCAGCCTAGATGGCCCGCCGTCCGGCCGGTCCCGTACGGTTGTGATCCATGCAGCGGTTGCGGCCGTTGGACGAGCAGGAGTGCTACCTCCGATGCTACGGCTGGGTGGGCGGTGACGACGCCGTCAGGGTCAGACGACCCGGCGACGACGAGCCCGAGGGGGTCGCGGTGCTGACCGAGCGCATCAGGTTGGCGTTCGAGGCGCGCCTCGAGGGGCGCGCCGAAGCCGCGTAAGAGCCGGCACGCGAGCTCGTGGAGTTCCCCGTCTCGATGCGCTGCAGTCGCCCACCCGAGTCGGTCTGGCTCTGGATCGTTCGACTGGTTGGCGCGTTTCGGATTGGCGTCGCTCGTAGACTCGCGGTCGTGCACAGGCGGACGTCCCGATCGCCCACCGCTGCCCGAAGCGCGGTACCGGACGTGCTCGCTTTCGGTCTCGACGTCGTCTTCTGCGGCATCAATCCCGGCTTCCACTCCGACCGCAGCGCGACCCATTTCGCCAACCCGCGAAACGACTTCTGGCGGCTGCTCCACGCTTCCGGCTTCACTCCTCGGCTCGTCGACCCGGCCGAGCAGGACGCCGTGCTCGGCTACGGGATCGGTATCACGAACGCGGCCGACCGGACGACGCGTGGCTCGTCCGATCTCCGTCGGGCGGACTTCGCCGGGAGTGCGGGGCGACTCGAGCAGCTCGTGTCGGAGCTACGGCCGCGCGCGATCGGGTTCGTGGGCAAAGAGGCGTATCGCGGGCCGTTCGGGGGGCGGCCCGCTCACGGTCTTCAGGAGCGGCGTCTCGGCGAAACGCCGCTCTTCGTGCTGCCGTCCACGTCGCCCGCCAATGCGGCCGTGCCGTGGGTCGAGCGGTTGCGCTGGTTTCGCGCGTTGCGTGAGCTCGTCGCGTGACAGAGCTGCGGATCCGAGAGGCCGCACGGGTCATCGTGTTGGATGACGAGGATCGCGTCCTGCTCACGCGATTCACGTTCCTCGACGGTCTCGAGGTGTGGACGACCGTCGGCGGTGGGGTCGAGGCCGGGGAAACCCACGAGGACGCGGCCCGTCGCGAGCTCCGCGAGGAGGCAGGGCTGGAGGTGCGCGAGGTCGGCCCGTGCGTCTGGACGCGCGATCACCTGATCCACAATCCCGTCTCGTTCGACGTCCAGCGCGAGCGGTTCTTCCTCGTTCGAACGAAGGCATTCGAGCCGATCCCCCGGCTGAGCTGGCCCGAGCTGAACGCGGAGGGCATGACCGGAATCCGATGGTGGACGATCGAGGAGATCCTCGCCGCGACGGACACTCGGTTCGGGCCGAGACGGCTCGGACCCCTCCTCGCCGATCTCGTGCGCGACGGGGTGCCGGCCGAGCCCATCGACGTGGGAGTTTGACCGGTGTTGATGAGCGGTGCCTGGCTGAAGCCAGGCGCCAGGCCAAGCGAGCCGGCGCCGGGCTTCTTTCACGACGTCTACCGGAACCCGTGTAGGTGCCGGACCTGTCCGGTACCTAATGCCCCGGAATCGCAACGTCCACCGGGGCAGTTTCCGGTGGACGTTGCGAGACGAGGCACTAGCCCCGCCAACGATTCGTGATGGGCGTGCGCCAGTCGCGGCCGAAGGCGCGTGGCCGAAGCTTGACGCCCGGTGCCGCCTGACGGCGCTTGTACTCGGCCCGGTCGACGAGCGAGAGCGTCTTCTCGACCACCGCGGGATCGAACTGCTCGAGGAGCTCCTCGCGCGAGCGGTCGAGCTCGACGTACGCCTCGAGGACACGGTCGAGCTCGGCGTATGCCGGGAGCGACTGGTCGTCGCGCTGGTCGGCACGCAGCTCGGCCGTCGGTGGTCGCTCGATCGTCGTGACCGGGATCAGCTCGCGTCCGGCGCGCTCGTTCAGGTGGCGCGCGAGCCGGAAGACGTCTGTCTTGAAGACATCCTTCAGGAGCGCGTACCCGCCGACCATGTCCCCGTAGAGGGTCGAGTAGCCGACCGCCATCTCGGATTTATTGCCTGTCGCGAGCACGAGCCAGCCGTGGGTGTTCGAGAGCGCCATCAGCATTGTCCCGCGGATCCGCGCCTGGAGGTTCTCGGCCGCAAGGCCCTCGAGCCCGCCGAGCGCCGCGTCGAAGGTCTCGACCACCGTCTGGATCGGCAGCTCGCGAAAGCCAACGCCGAGGTGCTCGCTCACGCGCCGTGCATCGTCGCGCGTGCCCTCCGACGAGTAGCGCGAGGGCATCGAGACGGTGTGGACGCGATCGGGGCCGAGCGCGTCGACAGCGATCGCCGCCGTCACCGCCGAGTCGATCCCGCCCGAGATGCCGATCACGACATCGCTGAACCCGTTCTTCCCGACGTAGTCCCGGAGACCCAGGCCGAGCGCGAGCCGCATCTGCTCGAGCTCCGGCGCGAACGCGGCGACCGCCGGCGCAACCGACTCGGCCGGGGCGCGCGGCGACGCCAGCTCGATCGTCGTCGCAATCGGCGCGCCGCCCCGCGAACGCTCCAGCTCGCGGCGCCGCACGTCGCGCAGCCGGCGCCCGACGACCTCGGTCGGATCGAGATCGACGACGAGCAGGGCCTCCTCGAACCCGGGCGCGCGAGCGATCACCTCGCCCTCGTCGTCGAGGACGACCGAATGCCCGTCGAAGACGAGCTCGTCCTGGCCGCCGACGAGGTTGCAGAATGCGATGTACACGGCGTTGTCGCGAGCGCGTGTGACGAGCATCTCCTCGCGGTCCTCGGCCTTGCCCACGTGGAACGGCGAGGCCGAGAGGTTGACGAGCAGCATCGCTCCCGCGAGCGCGAGGTCGGTCGCCGGCGGGCCGGGCTGCCAGACGTCCTCGCAGATCGTCGGCCCGACGAGCACCTCGCCGAGACCGAGGAGCACGAGGTCGCGACCCGGGGCGAAGTACCGGTGCTCGTCGAAGACGCCGTAGTTCGGGAGGAAATGCTTGCGATAGATGCCCGCGACGCGCCCACCTGCGCAGACAAAGGCGGCATTCGAGAGGTCGCGGTCGAGTGCGGGCGCACCGACGAGCGCGACCGTGTCGGTGCAGCCCCGCGCGATCTCGTCGACGGCACGGCGCGCCGCGCGGACGAACCCGGGGCGGAGGAGCAGATCCTCGGGCGGATAGCCGGTGACGGCGAGCTCGGGGAAGACCACGAGGTCAGCGTGTGCGGCGGTCGCCTCGCCGATCGCCCGTCCGATCCGCTCGACGTTGCCGTCGAGGTCGCCGACGACGACGTCGAGTTGTGCAAGCGCAAGCCTCACGGCGTCTCTTCCAGTTTTTGCCTCCCAATCACAAACACACTCTAACCGTGCGCGCCAGGTGCCGGGCGACAGGTCCGGGACCTACACCGGTTTCCGGTGAGACGTCAGCCGCCGACGCACTACGCGTTCCAGCGGACGAGCACCGGCGTCTCGCGCTCGTACCCCAGCACGGACACCGTCGCAGTGTCGAGCCGGTAGAGCCGGCCGTCGGTCACCGGCTGTCCCAGCCAGCGGGCCGTCAGCGCGCGGAGGCAGTGCGAGTGACCGAAGAGCAGGACGTCACCGCCGACCCCGCGTGCCCGCTCGATCACGCGGTCGACGCGCGCGGCGACCGCGTCCGGTGTCTCACCGCCCGGGCTCGGATGGCTCCAGACCGTCCATCCCGGTACGTCGCGGCGGATCTCCGAGGTGGTCACCCCTTCGTAGCTCCCGTAGCCCCACTCGACGAGATCGTCATCGACGACGGCCTGCCGGAATCCCGCGAGCTCGGCCGTCCGCCTCGCCCGCTGCAGCGGGCTCGTGAGGACGCGCGCGAACTCGTGGCCGCCGAGCTTCGCGCCGACGGCGTGCGCGGTCGCCACCCCGGCGTCGGTGAGCGGGATGTCCGTCGTCGAGGTGTGCTGCCCGTCCCGGCTCCAGGCCGTCTCGCCGTGGCGGACGACCCAGACCGACTGCGAGCCCGCGTGCGACACGACGTCAGCCGGCCGTCAACGCGAGCATCAGACCGCCGTCGTCGTCGTACGCAGGGAAGAGGTCGACGACGACCGGCTTCTCGAGACCCGCCCGCGTGCGGACCGCGAGCCGCTCCCCGAGGCGCCGCACGCCCCACTCGCGGACGAGCTCGATCCCGGCGGTATCCGAGAGAGCCAGCGCGGTGGCCACGTCCCGTCCGATCAGATCGGCCTCGCGGAAGCCCGTCAGCTCGAAGACGCCGCGGCCCACCGCGAGCACCCGGGCATCGCGGTCGCAGACGACGAATCCGGTGGACGGGGCGGGGTAGTAGTCCTCGAGCAACTGGAAAAGGAAGCCGAAGCCGCAGCTCCGGCACTGCGGCGCGTGGCTGGAGAAGCCCTCGAAGCCGTCCAGGTCGACAGAGCGCTCACGGCAGTGCGGGCAGATGAAGACGGCCACGGCCCGATGGTAGAGCCCCGGTCGTCGCGAGCTCGTTCACTAACGTAGCTCGGCGATGGGCGCGAAGCTCGTGACCGAGCAGAACAAGCAGTGGTGGACGCTCGCCGCGGTCGCGTTCGGGCTCTTCATGATCATGCTCGACAACACGGTCGTGAACGTCGCGCTGCCGGCGATCCAGGAGGATCTCGGCGTCGGGCTCTCCGAGCTCGAGTGGATCGTCTCCGGCTACGCCCTGACGTTTGCGGCGCTCATGCTGGTGGGTGGCAAGCTCGCCGACGCGTACGGACGCCGGCTGCTCTTCGTCTCCGGAATCGCGGTCTTCACCCTCTCCTCGCTCGCGTGCGGTCTCTCGACGAGCGGCGACATGCTCATCGCGGCGCGAGTTGCACAGGGTCTCGGAGCGGCGCTGATGAGCCCCGCCACGCTCTCGCTCATCGCGGCGACGTTCCCTCCGCGTCAGCGTGGGACGGCGATCGGCATCTGGGCAGGCGTCTCGGCGCTTGCCCTCGCGATCGGCCCGCTCGTCGGCGGCCTCCTCACCGACCATGCGAGCTGGCACTGGATCTTCTTCGTCAACGTCCCGGTCGGCCTCGTCGGGATCGTGGCGAGCTTTCTCCTGATCGACGAGTCGCGCGACCCGACCCACACCAGGCTCGACCTGCCTGGTCTCCTGACCTCCGCGGTCGGCCTCTTCGCGCTGACCTATGGGCTGATCGAGGCGAACACGTACGGCTGGGGCTCGACCCGGATCGTGGGGGCCTTCGTCGTCGCCGCCGTCACGCTCGTCTCGTTCATCGTCCTCGAGCGCAGGCAACGCGAGCCGATGCTCGACCTGACGCTCTTCCGCAACCGCACGTACGTCGGCGCAAACGTCGTCGTCCTCCTCGTCGCGCTCGCGATGTTCGGCGTTTTCTTCTTCGTGTCGCTCTACATGCAGAACGTGCTCGGCTTCTCGCCCGTCCAGGCGGGTGCCGCCTTCCTGCCGATGACGGTGCTCATCATCCTCGTCGCGCCGATCGCCGGAAAGGTCTCGGACAGGTTCGGCTCGCGCGGCCTCATCACCGCCGGAATGCTCCTCGTCGCGACGCAGCTCATCCTATTCTCGCGGTTGGGGCCTGACGCCCGCTTCTGGAACCTGCTCCCTGCGCTCGTCCTCGGGGGCGTCGGGATGGCGCTGACGATGACGCCCAGCACCGCCGCCGCGACGCGAGCGGTTCCGGTCGCGAAGGCGGGGGTCGGCTCGGCCGTCCTGAACGCGTTCCGTCAGGTCGGCGGCTCGATCGGCATCGCACTGATGGGCGCGATCATGGCGGCCCAGCTCACCGAGCCTCCCACCACGGCGTCGTTCATGGACGGCTTCGAGCACGCGCTCCTGGTTGCCGCCGGGATCGCGGTGGCGGGCGCCGCCGTCGCGGCGGTGCTGATCAGGCCGCACGATACGACCGCCGAGCCGGAGGAGCGGGCGGCAGTCCCGGCGGAGGCCGTCGGGCACGTATCCTGAGCCGGATGCGCGTCGTGTGCATCGGGCTGGTCGCGCTGCTGATCGTGCCGGTCGCAGGTGGCTTCGGAACGGACTCGGCCGCAGCGACCAAGGAGGTCGTCCGCGCCTGGAGCGCGCGCCTCAACGCGTACGACAACGCCGGTGTCGCCCGGCTCTTCTCGCGGCCGGCTGCGATGCTCCAGAGCGGCGCGCTCTACCAGCTCCAGACCTACGACGATCTCGCCCGCTGGCACAAGAACCTTCCGTGCGCGGGGCGCATCGTCTCGATCACCGTGAGAGGCAAGGACGCGACCGCCGTCTTCGCGCTTCGCAACGGCAAGAACCGCCGCTGCGACGCCGTAGGCCAGAAGGTGGCAGCCGTCTTCCGCGTCAGCCGCGGGAAGATCCGCGCCTGGGCCCAGATCCCGGTTCCGGAGGCACCCGGCACGGTCGCGTAGAGCGGGGAACCCCATGGTTCCCCCGCGAGCCCTTGGGCGTCAGCTGCCAACCCGGCTGGCTCGCTTCGCTCGGCTGGCGGGTTGCGTCAGGCTCGATGGTTGATCGGAACACCGGCGCGCGTCCGCCAGGACCGCTCGATCTGTCGCATCATCGCCGGGTACACGATCAGGTGCCGGAACGGTGCGATCGCGGCCATGTAGGCCCTTCCGAGCAGTCCGTTCGGCTTCACCAGGACGGCCATCTGGCCGCGGTAGCGGCCGGTTCCGTCGAGGACCCAGCCGATGTGCACGACGCCGTGAACCGTCTTGTTGGCGATCTCCGCCGCCCACTCGTCATCGAGGAGGTACAGCGAGGTGAAGAGGCGCAGGTCGGGGCCCGATGGAGCGTCACGCAGATCCACCGGCAAGCGCTCGCGGAGCGTCGGCACCCTGGAGCCGAGGCCGGCATCTGGGCGATCCCAACCGAGTAGCCGCCCGACCTTCCACCGGATGGCCCAGAGCATGCGGGAAGCGCGGGAGGCGCCTTGCGTGGCATGGCCCGAGGAAACCCCTTGCATCAGCCGCGGGAAGTCCTCCACCAGGCGGGGGAAGTCATCCGGGCCGCCAGGGGTCGGCAGTGCCCACACGTCCTCGAGCCGGAAGTCGGGGGCGAGCTCGTGGATCCGCCAGGGTCGGGAGGTGTGTGCAGTCTTCGGGAGTCTCATCCGTGAACCTCCAGGCAGACGGTGGGCCTCAGGCCGAGAGCACCTCCAAGGCGGCGAAGCAGGTCGTGGCGAACCCGCTTCGATAACCACGTATTATATACATACATGAACGTACGTAATTTGGGGTCGATGAGCGGCAGGCGTTCGACGCAAGCCGAGCGCAGAGCCCGCACACGGAGCGCGTTGCTCGAATCGGCGGCGAGGGGGCTCTCGCGCCGCGGCTACGGCAACCTCGTTCTCGAGCACGTGGCACGTGACGCCGGTTACACCCGTGGTGCGCTCTACCATCAGTTCGAGGACAAGGAGGACCTTGCCTTTGCTGTGATCGAGTGGGTCGACGAGACGTGGAGGCGCGAGGTCGGCCGGCTCATCGACGAGGAGCCGGATCCGGTTCTCGCGTTGATCGCTCTGGCGCGCGGCCATGCCCTGTACTGCCGGCGCGACGTCGCCCGTGTGGCGATGGCACTGAGGCTCGAGTTCAGCGGTCGGGATCACCCCGTGGGGCGTCGGCTGGAGCAGGTCTTCGAATCGCTCGTCGAGCGCTGCGCCCGCCTCGTCAAGGCGGGACGGAGAGCTGGGACGATCCCGCCCGGCCCGCCGGCCAGAACCCTCGCGCTCGCCCTCATCGGCGCTCTGGAAGGCACTGTCATCGGACTCGCGGGGCAGGCGCCCCATGACGAGCTGCTTGCGGCGCGCGCAGTCGCAGGCGTGCTCGGACTCGAGCGTCCGCCGGAACTGAGCTGAGGTCCGCAAGCGACGCACCGGGTTGGCCGCTCGCCCGACGCCGGAGGCCGGCTTCGTCGGCCGGCGGCTGGTCGCACGTTCGCCGAGCCGG
>Ga0183260_10000639_pt1 | contig 29607 bp, 29 predicted proteins | sample AntDrymUQ4972206_2_FD_129768 | JGI IMG/M metagenome (GOLD analysis project Ga0183260, IMG submission 129768) | Polar desert sand microbial communities from Dry Valleys, Antarctica - metaG UQ497 (22.06) (version 2) (version 2) | ecosystem: Environmental > Terrestrial > Soil > Desert | place...
GCACCGGCGCTTCCAAATGTTGGGTCGATGGTGAGGAGTGGTGGAGGGGAGGACAACTGGGGGAGCCATTTCGGCCGGAGACGGCACAGCATCCGGCGGTCAGCGTCGCTTCTTATTGAGCCTCCAGTGCCGAACCCGACAGGCGGATGCCGAGTGGGTGTTGCATACACGGCGGGCGTCGCAACCGGTTGGTTCCCGCAGACGCCTGCAGTGGTCCTCGTCATCACCCCGCCACGCCGCACTCGGCGGATGTGCACGTAAGCTTCCTCGGTCCGTAGACAGTCCCCTATTGGACTGCGACCGTTCAGGAGCAGTCCGTGCGGAAGTCACAGTTCAGTGAGAGCCAGATCGTCAGCAGCCTCCGGGTGGCCAAGGGGGGCGCGCCAGTTGCGGAGCTGCCGCGCAAGCAAGGGCATCAGCCGCATGACGTTGCTCAAGTGTCGCCGCAAGTACGGCGGGGCGAGAGTCTCCGACGTGAAACCGCTGCGCGATCTTGAGGCCGGACGGATTACTTCGGAAGGCGTTGCTTCAGCTCTTCGAACCAGTTCAATACGACATGGATCTGGAACGCGCCGGATGTTGCGTCAGAGCCGGGATCGGGGTATGCCAGACCGAGGATCCGCCCGTCCCGCATCATGTCGAACATTCGAGGGTTCAAGGGATTGGAAATGCTGAAGCCTCGTGGCACTGCGAGGGGGTCTGTGACGGTGAACGTCGGCTCGGTCGTCACACCGACTACCATCAATTGGCCGGGAGCGGGCAGGTAGAACAGCTCTTTTCCATTGTGCGACCAGAGCGGTCGACCGCCGGGCCCGGCGACCTGGTGCTTTGTTCCGTTGGGCGGGTACGGCTGCACGAAGAGCGACCCTCCGCCGCCGGAGCCGCGTTCGCCGAGCTGATACGCGACCCAGCGTCCGTCGGGCGAGAACACCGCGTTGGTCGGGATCACTGTCGACGTGACGTCACCAAAGCGTACCGGCTTCCGATTGCGTATCGGTAACATCCAGAGCGACGTCGTCGACTTCTCGAGTACATTGAACAACAAAACATCGTCGGTCGGCGACCACGCTTCGGGCACGTGCGACGTGCCAGGGTCGGGCCTGGTGAGCTGTTCCGTGATACCGCCGTCCACCGCCTGCCAGAAGATAGCGGGATCGCTGGTACGATCGGACTGAAACACGATGTGTGTCCCGTTGCGCGACCACACGGGAAAGCGGTTGTTGCCGCCGAACGTCACTCGGCGGGCTGAGCTCGTGCCGGCGAGATCGTAGACGGCAATGAATGCTTCCTTCCCGTCGCTGGACTCGAATGCCAGTCGCTTGCCGTCTGGCGACACTCGGAGGTACCTGTACGCACCCGGAGGCAGTTTCAGCGCCTCGCGCCCGCCTTGGCGATCGAATGCGTATACCTGCTGAACCCCCGCCGCTCGCGGGCCCTTCAAGTACACCAGCGAACCGGAGTTCGAGAACGCCATTTGCGCCGTTCCGCTGTTGTCCGAGATCACACGCTGCACGCCATCGATGACGGGAATCGCGCTCCCCGACAGCCGCAACGTTGCCGCATCAAACGCTCTCGCGAGGATCGTTCCGCCGAGTTCGTACACGATGTGGCCCGTCGGGACATAGCGCGCGTCGGTGCCTGGCTCGATGATCGTCTCCCGCTTCCCGGTCTTGAGGGAGTGGACGACAATGCGTGCAGTGTCCCAGCGGTCAGTGCTGATTCCAGTGTCTGTTGCGAGCGTGAATAAGATCGTGTCGCGGCCTGGTAACAACTGTGGCCCATGCGGGAACCCATCGGAGGGGCTCAACGGGACGAGCACCTCCTGCTCTCCATTATCTGGTGAGATACGCAAGATGCCAGTGCCGGTGACGGGGAACAAAATTCCGCTCTCGTCCCACGCGAGGCTCGATGGCGCGGGGCCGCTGCGGTAGATGGTGACCGGAGCGCCTCCCGACACGGCAATACGTTTGATCGAGAAATCGGCGTGGAACGCCAGCCACTGAGAATCCGGCGAAAACACGGCAGCAACCGCCCCCTCTGCTCCCGGCACTGGCCGCGGCTCGATGTCTGACAGCGATCGGAGATACAGGCGTCCGCCGGCCGAGTACGCTACGGCTGTCCCGTCCGGCGAGATCGTCACGATCTGCCGCACCAGCGTAGTGAACTGCTGGCCCGGAGGCAATGCAAGGGCGAAGCGGCTGACCTGAGCGGCCGGCGTCGATCTGAACTGCCATGCGGCGGCGGCAGCGATTCCGCCGATCGCCATTCCCAGCACGACGAGCCCCGCGGCTTTCCCGGCCCGCCAGCGCACTGGTGGACTGACTGATGCGGCTACGAGTACCGCGCGCGGCTGATTCAGGACGAATCGCGCAGTCGAGATGTCGGCGATTCGCTCGCGGCGGTCCTTTTTCAAACAGCCCTCGATCAGTGCGCGGATCGGTGCCGGCAGTGTCGGCCGAAGCACGCTCCAATCGGGATCGGTCTTGAGCACCGAGGCGCCGGACTCCGTTCGTCTCCTCGAACCCGTAAATCGCCGCAATGTGTGGGTGGTTGAGGGCCGCGAGTGTCCGGGCCTCACGGTCGAAGCGGGCGAGCCGGTCAGGGTCCGAAGCGAAGATCTCCGGCAGGATCTTCAGCGCGACATCGCGCCCGAGCCGCAAATCCCGCGCCCGATAGACCTCCCCCATGCCGCCAGCACCGATGAGGGCAGTGACTTCGTAATCGCCGAGGCGGGTGCCTTGTGCGACGGGCATCTGCTGGATACGAGGACGGATTATGTCCACAGTCTCCCGGGGCAGCGGTGTCCAGGACATTCGACGGGGTGGCGCGATTAGCTCATCATTGTTCGAGCCGTTCGGCACTCCGGCATCCTCGCCGCTATATCCAGCGCCTGTAGCCATCACTGAGGGTAGCTCAACATGAGAACCACTACCTGGGGTGCGACTCTGGACTGGCGTCGTCCTTCTGGCACATGGGGGCTGGGGGAGGCTGTTGTGGGAACCCAGCCACCCCCTGGGCCTTGGTGCCGTCAGAGCACATGGCCCTCACCCCCGGGGAGAGGCGCGCCGTTCAGCGCGGGGGAAGATTGTGCTTGCCTTGCTCTTTGCCGCGCCAGTTGTGCAGGATTCCTGGAGAGAGCCACCGACAGAGAACCCGTTGATGGACAAGCTGGACGCGAGCGGCGATGAGACCCGGTTTAGGAGACCCGTGAACTGCCGGTGGCGAAGAGATCGGCCGATCACTGGCAGTCACAGCCCGCGTCTTGCTATCGAGGCTTCTCGGCCACAAACCGCACCAGGGGCACCTTTTCCGGCAGATACCACGCCGGGTGACGTTCGTTTTTCTGGAGGCCCAGCGGCGGTAACCGCATCGGCGACCAGTTCGTCGACAAGCGGGTGACGATCTGGAGCGATCCGGAGGACACTCGCCTGTACTCCGATCCCTTCGATTCCGAGGGCCTGCCGAACCGCCGCATGGTGTGGGTCGAGAACGGCCGCCTCGCGCACGCCGTGAAGAACCTGCGATGGAACGAGTCGCCGGTCTCGATGCTGAACAACCTCGAGATGCTCGGGCGGCCTGCCCGCGTGGTGATCGGCGAGTCCGGCGAATCGCCAAGCACCGTGTTCGTTCCGGCCATGAAGGTCAGGAATTTCAGCTTCACGTCGATCTCCGACGCCGTGTGAGTGACGCCGGTCCGGAGCAGGTTCGCGAAAAGCTCGAACAGCTTCAGCGGAGCGGGCGCACACGGAGGTAACGTGCTGCCACGGTGCTCAAGTCCTCGAAAGCCTCGCCCGCAAGAAGCACATCCGGGAGCAGCATGTCTCGTTCCTTGACCTGCGACCTCCTCTCTCGCCAGGGACACAGGCGGCGCCGGGCTGAGTTACGAGTCCGCTCGGTGCGGAGCGTGCTGAGAATCGGCCGTGCCATAAACCTGCGCGACTCGCTTCGAACGCGAGAGATAAGCCAGCCAGATTGCCGAAAACACTATCGGCCGTCCTGGACCCGACACGACGTCACCATCTCTCACATACTCGGCAACGGCGGCCAGGACGGCTGTCGCCGCAAGACTGATCAGCCACCGCCGTGCGTGTGCCGGAGCATCATGCCGCCGCAGCCCGAGGAGCGATGCGCAATACCAGCCGTAGATGCTGGCTCCAACCACCAGCAGGCCTATGGCGGCCGTGATCCCGTGTTCGCTTCCTAAGAGCATTCTCGGGCCGATGATGATCCCGAAGGTGGAGCTCACTGCAGTCCAGACGATGAACACGAGCAACCAGCCGGCAATGTCGCCCAGCTGCCGGTCGTCGGTGCGTCCGGACCGCAGGCCTGCCGCAATCGCATCGATCTCATCCTGAAGCACCCCCCGCCCGTCGAGGACGTGTTTCATCAGAGCCGTCGCCTCAGGGTTGTACTCGTCTGGCCGGAGCACCACGGCCTCCACCAGCTTCTCGGTCGGCCAGCGGGCGTACAACTGTTCGAGATCCGTCGTGTCCATCAGCCGCTCGCCTCCGCTCGGTCACCTGCGCCGACGCGCTGGGTGCCTCACCGGTCGCCGAGAGGCTCTCGCCGTACCCGACCGTCGTGACAGTGACTCGATGGATCTCACGACGTGACTGAGGCTCGACACCTCGCGCATTGTGCCGCGCGCCGCGCAGGTCACGCAACCGCGAGCCTGTTCAGGTCTTCCTCACCTTCCGGTTTCCTCCGGCATCTCTCAGCGACGATCGGAAGGTCCCGACCAGAAAGTGGCCTGGATTGGGTGCCTGCCCTCCCGTGGGCTGCGACGCATCGAAGCGCCCGGCGCCGCCTTATACTTGGGCCATGTGCCGGCGTGAGGCGGAGCTCCTGTTCGTGTCGCTCGACCCGAGCCCCGTAATCGAGGCTTACAAGGATGGTGTGGATCGCACGCTCCTTCGTGAGAACCTGAAGCTCACCACGGGCGAGCGGGTCGTGAAGATGATCTCCGCGCTTCGTTTTGCCGAGGCCGTGCGGCGTTCCCGGCCGCAGGCGCGCCCCAAGTGACCGATTTCGCGCACCTGCTGAGGGTCCTGACCCGCTCGGGTGTCGAATTCATCATCATCGGCGGCTTCGCAGCGATCGAGTTGCCGGCTGCGGTGCGTCGCGCGCTCGCCGACTAACAGCCCGCTGCGGCCGACGAGCGGCGCGGAAGGACGGGCTGTGAGGCGAGCCGCTCATGCACTGATCGCGACGAAAGTGCCCGCCGGCAAGAGGCCGCCGCTGCACTTTCGTTCAACTGGACGGCGCTGCTGGCCGAGTGAACCGGTCGCCGCGAGTCACACCTCCGTGGTGCGGGCGCTAGCCGCTGCAGCGACGACCTTCAGATCCCGGGCTGTCTGGAACCGCCGGTTGGGATCCGTCCGCAGGCAGCGGTTGACCACGCGCTCGACGTCACGCGGCACGTCGGCGCGAGCTGCCCAACCGCCGTCGGCGCCGTGCTGAGCACGGCAGTCAACGTGGCGATCGGCGAGTAGGCCTGGAACCCCCGCTGTCCTGTGAGCATCTCGGTGGGCGCTGAGCCGCGCCAGTGGTAGCATCTGTCGCGGCACTCAGTACCAACAGGTCCGGTCGAACGAGTGGGCGGCGGCGTGAGCGCGCCGACGCACATCGACATCGTGCTGGGCCTGCCACGTCCAGGTAAGGAGCACACGCCGTATCGGTCGCTGGAGGTGTGAGATGCAACAGTTACTGCTGTTCCGCTCTTCGTGATGGCCGCCCCAACGACTTCTCTGGCACAGGCGGCCGCCACGAGCCCTCCCGAAAACATTTCGACACACGACAACCTCACACCGGCAGGTCGTCTCGAAGATCATGTGCTCACGGTGTCGCTCTGGGCAGGCGTCGGCGATTGGTATCCGGAGGGGAAGAGCTCGAGCGCACGGCGTGTCGAAGCCTTGGGACAGGAGGGGGGTCCCCTCTCCATACCGTCACCGCTCATTCGCGCGCCTGCAGGCACGACCGTTCAGGTGTCCATTCGGAATACGCTCGGCACACCGCTCCGCCTGCACGGGCTCTGCAACAGACCAGGGACGTGTCAGCCGCACACGATTCCCGCCGGCACCACAGATCGCGTGCAATTCGTCCTGGGGGCCGAGGGCACCTTCCACTACTGGGCTCAGACGACTGGCGATCCGCTCCCACTCCGCCAGGGTCGTGACAGTCAGCTCGGCGGCGCCATCGTCGCGGATCCGTCTGGCGCGGAGGTGCGCGATCGGGTGTTCGTCATGGGTTTGCACGAGGAATCAGGGGAGTCGCCTGTCGAGTTGACCGTCATCAACGGCCGCTCCTGGCCGCACAACGAACGGCTCCAGCACCGCGTTGCCGACACCGTGAGATGGCGGGTGGTGAACCTCACGGCGGCTGCACACGCCATGCACCTGCATGGCTTCTACTTCAACGTCGAGAGCGTCGGGGACGGCGTGCGCGACACCCGGTACTCGGCCGCGGATCGGCGCACGGCCGTCACCGAGCAGATGCCTCCCGGAGGCGTGATGTCGCTCGCCTGGGTTCCGGAACGGCCCGGCAACTGGCTGTTCCACTGCCACATGCTCGTGCACATGATGCCGGACCCGCATGGCGCATCGGGTCACCACGTGTCCGACGCGGCAGCCGCGGGCATGGCCGGCCTCGTGCTCGGCGTTCATGTGACGGGTGACGCATTGGCAGTGACCACCCCCGACATCCCACGGCGGAATCTGCAGCTCATCGTCGAAGCGGCTGATCGTCACGACACGATCCCCAGCTACACGGTGAACCTGGTGGACCCTTCGGGGCCGGCCCCTCGTCTGAGCGAGCGCGGCGTGCCCGGTCCGGTGATGGTGCTGACCCGTGGCGAGCCGGTCGCGGTGGAGATCGTGAACCATGACGGCACCGACAGCGATTCACTGGCACGGTATCGAACTCGAGAGCTACGGCTCCGGACTGCCCCTGTCCCCTGCCCAGGCGGGCGTGTCCATGCCGGTTTCGCGGCACAACGCCCTCACCACTCCCGCCATGAGGCCTCCAGCGGTCGGCAGGACCCGGACGCGGTCGGGATCGCGACGAGTAGATCGTGCGATGTGCGGCGGTTACGTTCGCCTGGAGCACCGTACCCGCCTGGGAAGGGGCGAGAAGGCGCGTGCTCGCACGCTGGGCGGATTCGGTAGTCTATAATCGGGCTGGATCACGCCTGAGGACCGAATCCCGCGACTCACCCGCACACGATTCGATGATGTTTCTGCACACGCTCGAGGTACGCTTCCGCGACTGTGACCCGATGGGCCACGTCAATAATGCCGTCTACCTCACCTATCTGGAGCAGGCGCGCTTTGCGCACTGGCGGGCGCTTTGGAAGTATCGGCAGGAAGGCTGGGACCGCCGCGTTCCGGGTGTGATCCTCGCCCGTGCCGAGGTGGACTTCCGCGGCCAGGCGCGCGAGGGAGACGTACTGGACATCCGGCTGCGCGTCACGAGACTCGGCCGCACCAGCTTCCACTACGAGTACGAGATCGTGGACCGGAAGGGAACGCTGATCCTGCAGGCGAGAACCGTGCAGGTGATTTACGACTACGCCGCCGGCAAACCGGTGGAGATCCCGGTTGAGATCCGAGACGTGCTCGTGTCGCCTCAGAAGTCAGGATGAAGAACGACCCTCCTCAGGCCACCAGCGTTCCGCCGGAATTCGCGGCACCCACCAGATCCATCCGGCGCAGCAGATCGACCATCCGCAGAATCGCGACGACCGTATCGGTCATCGCGTGCGTACCTTCACGGAACGCTCCTGTCGGCGCGACCTGCGTCAGGATCAGGCAGGCCAGGTTCTCCTTCGGGTCCACCCAGAAGTGCGTGCCGAACGCACCTGCCCAGTAATACGCCCTGGCTGTCGAGATGAAACGCGACGTCCTCGGCGATGTTCCAGCACCGACAGCCCGTGATTGACGGGGGGAGCGCCGCTGTCGGCAGATCTCGCCGCGAGAGCTCCCCTCTCATCAGCGTGTTCCCAGAAGTCTGTCGAACTGGTCAACGAGCATCAGGTCAGCCTCTTCGCGCGCGATGCGGGATTACAGAATCCATTGACCGTCGGGCGAGACGCCGAATGATGGCCCCGTAGGACGTACGCGACCCTGGTTCGGAAAACGTGCAATGGTCGAGAAGCGCATCGATTCGAAGTCGAAGCACTCGATTGTCACGTCGTCGGACAATGGGTCCAGGGTGCAGGCACCCTTGTCATACGTGCCCCAGAACATCGCGTGCCCGTGTTCCGTGACACGCTCTTCGTCGCCGCCAGCCACAGGTTTCCGCCACAAGCCAGGCGGTCCGCGCTTGGCGTAGTAGACCCACCGCCCGTCGGGCGATTCGAACGCCGCCGCGCCGCCCGCATCCGTCACCTGCACGCTCTCGCCGGAGGGAAACGCCGTCTTCCACAGCTGGAGCTCGCCCGTGCGGTCCGACTCGTAGTAGATCGAGCGTCCGTCGGCCGACCAGCTGGGCAGATGTTCGTGCGAGTCTGGAGGAGTTACGCGGCGGGCCGGTCCGCCGCCCGTGGGAATGACGACGATGTCCCCCTTCGCGCCTTTCACACTACCCCGTGCGACCTCGTCGTATGACAGATAGCGTCCATCCGGGGACCAGCGCGGCGACCCGTTCCACGCCCGTGAGCTCGTCACCTGAACCGCATTCGCGCCATCAGCATCGGCAACCCAGATCTGCAGGCCTCCTGTGCGTGCGGAGGTGAACGCGATGCGTTTCCCGTCAGGCGAATACTGCGGATTCGATTCCCCCATCGTCGTCCCGATGAGCGAGTGGCCGTCAACGAGCCCTTCGCCTGCCTCACCCCCGGATCGTGGACCTGGCATGCGCCAGATGTCGAGGTCCATTGACCCGCGTGTAAACGCCAGGCGTCTGCCATCGCGCGACACGGAGAACGCGTCGGGCCGGTGCCCCGGTGTCGGGACCAGCCGCGGCTCGCGCCGGCCGCCGATCGGGACGACCCACAAGCCCTGTCGCGAGAAGAGCACCTCGTCGCCACCCGGAAGCCATCCCAGACCCTCAATGGAGGATTTTGCCTCGTCCTCCCCTGCGGTCGCCCCGAGCAATTCAGGATCGCCCGCCGCGGATCGGTCGCGATTCAAACGACGATGTGAATCGCGCCGGAGACCCAGTACTGATTCGGCGACCGCGTAAAGGCGAGATACCGGCCGTCCGCGGACAGCGACGGCAGCGCATCGCCCCAGGTTGCTGGCGGAGGTGAGGTCAGCCGGCGTGCCGGTCCGCCATCGAGCGGCACGACATAGATGCCGTGCCCGAACCCCGGTCGCTCGGGGTGTCCGACCGATGCGAGGGCGTCGGAAGAAGGGAACCAGCTGAGGGTGGGGGCCCGCGCGTCACACGCCGGAGTCCAGCCGTCCGATTGCCGCGCAACTATGCGCTCGGGTCCCCCCTGGGACGGCACGACGACGATCTCGCCGCTGTCCAGCCTGCTGCCCATCCGTGCCGTCTGCCGGCAGAACGCGATCACCCGGCCATCGGGTGACCACGCGGGGCTGTACTCCGGCGCGGAGTGTGTCGTGAGCGGCACCGGCGTGCCCTGGCCCACGAACTGAACGTAAATGTCGAACCCCTTCTTAAGGTCAGCCTCCCACGCGAACGCGACGTGCGTGCCGTCGGGGGAGAGACTGGGCTGAATCTCCACCCCGGGGTAGCTGGTGATCGGCCTGATGTGCAGCGTCGGGTCGCCGGTCGGGACCTCCGCCCGCCTCAGGGCGACCGTGCCGGCAGCCATAAGGATGACGACACACGCGCCGGTCATGGCCCACGCAAGCTGTCGCCGCCGAAGCCGCGCACGCGCAGCGCCGGATACCGTTCCCGCCCCGGTCCCCGCCGCCGCGTCGGGCTTAACCGGCACGTCCGCCGCCTCCGTGTCGACGGGTGGCGTAAACCGGTATCCGTGCTTCGGCACGGTTTCGATCCAAGCAGGCCCCTGTTCGCCAAGCGCCTTCCTGAGGGTCGAGACCTGGAACGCGAGGCTGGCCTCCTCGACGTGCACGTCCCCCCAGACGACGCGGAGCAGTTCGTCCTTGGTGAGCAGACGGCCGCCGCTCGTCACGAAGACCAGGAGGAGATCGAGAGTCCGCGGGGCAAGGGGGACACTCGTACCGTCGCGCGTCAGGACGCGGGACCGTGTGTCGAGCCGAAACGGGCCGAACCGATGCGCACTGCCCGAACCCATAGGCCCCCCGGAGGCGGACTGAACGAGTGGAGGACAAGAGCTTACGGCAGATGGGCGAGCGCTGCAACTACATGATGACGAACAACATAGCGTCCCAAGAATTTCCTTCACCTTTCCTCAGGCATTCCTGCGCGCTCCCAAAAGACTTGCTATGCCGGCGGGCCGCACGCTCCCGCCATGACATGCCTCAAAGCGCTGCTGCACGCTGCCTGCTGGTCGTTCACGCTCTTTCTCGCGGTGCCACTCTGGGCTGAGGACCGCTGCACGGAAGGACCAGCCGGGCCGCACGACCGCGGCTATCTGGCCCTCTGCCGGCCGCGGCCGGCCACGGCGCACGAGAGGGAGGCCTTCGTCAGGAGCCTGCCAGCGGAGGGTGCGGTCGCGACCCTCACCTCCAAGCAACGGGCAAAGATTGACGGCCTGGCAGCCGTCCTCCGTTTTCATGAACGGGAGGCCGTCTACGACATCCGGTTCATCGACGAACCGCAGGCGTGGATGGGGCTGCACGGCCGAGCTGTGCTGCTCATATCGGTGCCGGCGCTCCACATCCTCGGGGCAGGAGAGCTGCAAGCGCTGGTGGCTCATGAGATCGGGCACGAGTACCTGATGACAAGGTGGGAGGGGGCCCACGCCTCTCGCGATGCTGCCGGGCTGCGGTGGGTAGAAGCCGCCTGCGATGCCATAGCGGCCCTGACGTTGAGTGCCTTGGGGCTGTCCACGGAAGCGCTGACGAGCGCCATCGCGAAGGTCGAGCGGTACAACCGGGCTCGGTTCGGCGTCCCGCAGAACGCCAGCCGTTATCCGGGTGCAGGGGAACGGCGCAGGCTGCTGGAGAGGTTCAGGAGCGAGAAAAGATAGGCGCGATTCCGCCTCGTTCTACGGCGCCGGAGCGTGACGTCGGCCCCATTCGACCAGCCACGGATCGGACGTCCGCCGCTGAAACGCGCGGATCTTCTCCTTGTACTCCTGCAGGACGGCTGCATGCTGCGCGCTGCCGGCCAGGTTCTGCGACTCGAACGGGTCCGACTGCATGTCGTACAGCTCGAACTCCGCACGATGCATGTACTCACGCGCGGTCCGCACGCCATAGCGTGCCTCCATGCCCTGCGGCTGGTATACGCCCTGCCAGGTCGAGGATCGCCACAGGTCGGCGGCGAACGGGAAGGGGATGCCATGCGCCAGGTTCCAAATGAGCTTGTACCGGCGGTCGCGCACGGCGCGCATCGGGTAGTACATCGTGATCTCGTGGAGCGTGTGCGACGCATGGACCTCGTCCCAGCCGGAGGGGTTCTCCTGCCACAGGACCGGGAGAAACGAACGGCCGTGGAAGCCGTGATCCGCGGGTACTTCCTGGCGAATCTCGGCGAGCTCGATTGGCTGCCCGTATCGCGGCGCTGATGCGCCGGCGAACTCCACGAGCGTGGGGGTGATGTCGACCCAGCTGATCATCGCGTTCGAGCGCACGCCGCGCCGGTCCGCTGCCGGATGACGCACGATGAGCGGCGACCGCAGTCCCGGTTCGTACACCGTTGTCTTCGCTCCCGCGAACGCCGCCCCGTGGTCGGACATGTACACGATGAGCGTGTCCTCGTACACGCCCGCCGCCTTCAGCACCTCCATCAGTCGTCCCACGCCTGTATCGACGCGTGAGACGGACTGGTAGTATTCCGCCAGCTCGGCGCGCGTGGAGGAGTTGTCCGGCAGCCACGGCGGCACGATCACCTCCTCGGGACGGTACTGCTCTTCACGAACGCCGACGTACCCCTCCGCCCGGTTGCCGAACCCGTCGGGCACGCCGATCATCGGCCCGGCCGGCCGGTCCGCGCCCGCCACCGATGGGTCCCCTGATCGATGCGGGTCCGAGGTCGCGAAGTAGAGGAAGAACGGGCGCGCACGGTCCGCCCGGATGAAGGCGGCGGCGTTCTCCGCCATCTGCACCGGGTTCCTCTCAGGGCCGGAGATCACCTCGTCGAACCGGTATACCGCTTCCGGCGCGACGTGATACTTGCCGACCCGCGCGGTTCGATAGCCCGCCTGGGCCAGCAGCACCGGCAGGCTTTCGAGATCCGCATAGCTGTTGAAGTGGTGCACCGCATGCTGAAGGCCGTACTGCGCCGTCCGGTGGTTGTGAAGCCCCGTGAGGATCACGGAGCGGCTCGGGCTGCAGCTCGCCGTGGTCGCAAAAGCGTTCGGGAACAGGGTGCCCTCAGCCGCGAGCGCATCGAGGTGCGGCGTACGAAGGACCGGGTTGCCGTACGCACCGGTATCCTGGCCGTGGTCGTCCGCGATGACGAGGACGATGTTGCCCCGGTGTGGCCCCTGCGCCGCCGGGCTGACCGCCGCTACCGCCAGGGCCGCGAGCACGGCCACGACGGCAAGAACGCTCCCACTCCCCGAATGCATACGCCCTCCTCGGCAGCCAAGGTCCATCGGACGCACAGCATACAGCGGAGAGCCGAACCGCCGCTCAGTCTGACACGACGGACCCGCGGCCGACTGCCCGGAGCGCGGCAGCGACGTCGCAAGGTTGGCGTCCGCCTGCTCCATCGTGACAACGGCCGGGATCGCGGCATCGGCACCGGTATGCTGACGTTCGTCGATCATCGCGGTACCAGCACGCCGCTGGCGCTCCCCTCCCGCCGGTACGCCGACCCCCGCCTATCGCCGGAGGGCCGCCGGGTGGCCGTGCACATCGTCGAGGAGGGGCGGGAGAACTTCGTGATCGATCTCGATCGCGGCACGCTGATGCGGCTGACCGCCGATCCGGGCGAGGACGAAACGCCGATCTGGACCCCCGACGGCAAATGGGTCGTCTACACGAGCACGCGCGCCGACCACGCCCGCGCCATCTTCCGGCGCATGGCCGACGGCAGCAGCGGTGAAGAGCTCCTGTGGTCCGGCACCGGCCATGTGCACCTTGGCGGGTTCACGCCCGATGGCCGCATGCTCGTACTCGCCGTCATGGAGGATTCCAACGCCAATCTCGCAACCCTGTCGGTGGGTGACAAGGAGCTCCGTCCACTGGTGATCGACCAGTTCAACAAGACCGAGCCAGCCCTGTCGCCCGACGGCCGCTGGCTGGCCTACGTCTCGGACGAGACCGGACGCCCCGGGGTGTACGTGCAGGCGTTTCCGAACCCCGGCGCCCGCTATCCGATGTCTGCCAACCGCGGTCGCGAGCCTGTGTGGTCGCGTGACGGCCGGCAGCTGTTCTACCGCGGGGCGGACGGCTGATGACGGTCACCGTGACGGCTGGCGACTCGTTCACCGCATCGGTCCCCTCGCCGCTCTTCGAGGATCGTTTTCTGTCGACCATGGGTGACACACACACCACCTACGACGTCGCGCGGGACGGGGCGCACTTCCTCATGGTGGAGCGGGCGGGCGGGAGCGTAGACGCGCCCAGGCACGTGGACATCGTGCTGGGGATGGTGAAGAGCAGGTAGCGGGGGCGGCCCAGATCGGCGGGACCTGACACGCACAGGTCGGATGGATTGGCCGCACCGCCCGAGACAGGAACGACATTGACAAACCGTCCCGTGCGCGTCCGACCTGACCTGCAGCAAGCGATGCGAGCCGCACGAACGCGACATCAACCTGCTGTGGGACGTCTTCCTGTTCGATCGCCCATCGGTGGCGATGCGGCGAGCGAGTGCAGGGCCGGACGGAGAGTGGATGGCGGCAAGCCGAAGTCCGTCACTCGACCATGCCGGCGGCGTGCTGGTCTTCTCCTCGCGGCACCCGATTGACGAGAAGGATGTGATGAATGACGATGACTTGTATATCCAGATGCTCACCGTAGCGCAGCAGGAGTAGGTCAGTCGCGGCGGGGCACGCCGACGCAGCGCATCAGCGCGCCGAACCGCAATTCATCCCGGAACGGACCTGCGGCCCGTGATTCAGCAGGGGCTGCATCGGCTGGAGGGGCGTTCCATCCCGCGCTACAAGGCCAGCACTGCTCTTGCATGCATGCAGCAGACGTGTCCATAAGAGGGTAGCCGCATGCAGCTTCACTTTTGCCTCATCCTTTTCCTCGCATGGCCCGCATGGCAGACCGCGCCGCCGGTGGGCTCGGATGCCGGGTCAACTGCGCAGAAACCCCCACCGCAGCAGGGAAAGGCGCAACCAGCCGCGCCGACGATCAGGCCAGAGGACCTGCCGGTCTCCCTGGACCGCATCCAGCGGGCACTGGCGCACACGCCGATGCTGCGGTTCGAACCGGACGACCGCCCGGTGTTTCGCGTGCAGGTGTTCGGCGAGAGCCCGACGATTGAGGACATCGTCGGCCCTGACTCCATCCGGGGGAGCGCGCGCTACGGCTCGCTGACGCACCAGGAGTTTCTCGACATGGTGACGCCGAAAGACGTGCAGGGCTACGCGGCCTTTTCCAACAGGGAAGGTGCGACGGTGGCGGCGACGTCGTTCCTCTTCCAATGGACGCTGCAGAAGGCCATCCAGACGTTCAACGAGACGCAGGATGAACATAGACGCGCGGCCGCGCGGCAGGAGGTGCTCGACGCGCTGAGCGCACTGGAGGAGGCGAGGGCCAAGGCGGGACTGTCGCCGAAGTAAGCGCCTCGCGTAGAATCCGGAGTATGAAGGCCCTTTCTCGATCTCGGACCGATCGACGATTACCGGATTCCCGACCTGACGTTCGTCGCCGCCGGACGCGAGCACGTCCTTCAGGACGACGGCGTGCGCGGTGAGGGCCCTGACGCAGTGATCGAGATCCGTTCACCCGACGACGAGACGTACGAGAAGCTCCCCTTTTTCGCAGCGCTCGGCGTGAAGGAGGTCATTGTCTGCCAGCGAGACTCAAAGGAAGTCGAGATCTTCCGCCTAACCGGTTCGCAGTACGTCGCGCTGCAGCGCGACGGCGAGGGCTGGCTCGCGTCCACGAGCATGGGCATCCGGCTTCGGCAGCTCGATGGACGCCCGCCGCGCCTTCGTGTCGAGGATCGCTCCGAGGGTGCCGCCCACGTCGACATCTGAAGACTTTCACGCCAGGGAATCTGCTGTCGATGATGTGCCAGCCCGGCGTGTGGCTCATTGGCTCACCGCAAATGGTTCTTGATGAATCCTGGCAACCGCTCAGCAGCCGCTACGGCTGGCGGAACGCCGACAACCCGGACGCCGTCCGGACGTACAGGACTCCGTCGACGAAGGCCGGAGAGGCGGCAACGGGTTCGCCGAGATCGTTATTGGCAAGGACGTCGAGATGGTCCCCCGCAGAGAGCACGCTGACCACGCCATCTCCGGAGGTGACGATCACGCGTCCACTCGCCGCCAGCGGTGAAGCGAAATAGGGACCACCCGCGCCGACCCGAGCGCGATAGAGCAGCTTCCCGCTTACGGCGTCCAGACAGGTGACGACCCCACCGTTCCGTACGAGATAGACCTTGTTGTTGTACGCGAGCGGTGAAGGCACTTCGGGAATGGACTTGTTCTCCTTCCAGAGCACATGCGTGGCGGTCACGTCACCCGTACCCCCCAGCTTCACCGCAAGCAGTCCGTGCTCGGCCACCAGTTTCCCGACCAGGGCCCTGAGGCCGTCCCATTCGTTCCTCTGGATCTCTCCATCCTTGTTGCCGTCCACCCGGGCAAACGACCCTTTCACAGACATCGTGGCACCGGGGACGTCCGGCGTGTCCGGCCGCGCGAACACGGCCAGGCCTTCAGGCACTTCGTCCCGGTTGAGGGTGCCGTTCCCATCCTTGTCGTGCGCCAGCAGAGCCTCGAAATCAGGCAGTGCGGATACCTGATCCGATTCACCGAAGGGGTACCACGTGGCGACGTACAGCGTGTCGCCGGCCACGACCGGCGTGCTCGTGCCGGTGGAGCTCAATGTCACCCACCATCGGACCTCCCCGGTCGAGAGGTCGAAGGCTTCAAGCCGCGTGGGGCCGTGCACGATGACCTGCTGCCCGACGACAAGCGGCGTCGCGTAACCGGCATATGGTGAGGGCAATCCGGGGGGTAATGGATATTGATGCTTCCAGACAGTCTTCCCTGTGCTCCGGTCGAGCGCAATGAGAAAGGGCTCTTTCGGTTCCTGCCGGTTGAGGATGACCAGTTCCCCGGCCACGACCGGTGACGTCCCACTGCCGAAGGGCGCCTGCAGAACAGGCATGGGCGCCGCCCAGGCCACCTTCCCGTTCAGGTCGTAGGCGACGAGGCCGTACGATCCGAAGTACGCATACACGCGCTGCCCGTCCACGGCAGGAGTCGCGGTGGCCAGGCTGCCCACCGGGTGGATTCGCTCGAACTCAGTGGCAGGAACAGCCTGACGCCAGGCGATGCCTCCGGTGCTCCGGTCGAGAGCAATGACCTCGAGCTTTTTGGCCGCGGTGTCTGCCGCCGTCAGGTAAATGCGGTTTCCCCATATCGCCGGCGAGGAGTGCCCTCCCGACAGCGGCGTTCGCCAGGCGAGGTTCTTCGAAGGCCCGAACTCGATGGGCAGAGACAGCGCCCCTCCGCGGTCCCGCTGCCGTTCGGGCCGCGGATCTGTGGCCACGCGACGGGCTCGGGGCTCTGCGCATGGGCGGGAAGGGCAGAACACGCAGCGGCGACGATCACGCTATAAAGAATCCGCGGGGATCCAATCATTGCCGTCTCCAGTCAGAAATGCCGCAGGACGAGGTTCGGATGTGCGGCGGAGTGTAGCGCATCCGGGCAGGATGAAAAGGGTTTTCAGGAATTAGCTGGAAGAATGTTCTGGTTCAGACAGAACAGGTTCTCCGGATCGTACTGGCGCTTGATAGCGGCAAGGCGGCGGTACTTGTCCGCCCCGAAAGCGGCGACGAGGCGATCCTCGGCCGCAGCCTCTTCGTAGTTCGGGTAGAAGCCTTCTGACGCGAACGGCCGCATCGCGTTCACGCAGTCCCGCACCCACCGGATGTTCATCTCGTCGTCCGCCGGGTCGTCCCACATGCCAACGGCGATTACCACGTGGCGAGCGTCTCTGTACGCCACAGCGGTCGTCTCGGCGGGCACGCGCTTGACAGCGCCCCCGAGGGTATACACGACCAGGTGCGACAACGGCGCAGGAACACGCGAGTACAAGTCCGCCAGGGTGCCAGCGGCATCCGATGTCAGCTCGTTCAGGTAGACGGTCTTCCAGTAGTTGCGAAGCCCGCGCGGGTTGAAGTTCTCCACGATGCTCTGGACTGCCGCGTACGACATCGGCTGGATCTGGTCGACCATGGGTGTGGCAAATGTTCTCAGCGGGCTCAGTACATGCTCACCGGTTTCAACAGGACCGGAATAGCAGGCCAGGTTGATTACGGCCTTTGTTCCGTCCGGCAGCGTCCCCAGCACGGCAAGAAGACCCAGTTCGTCCGGCGCACCGGCGCTGAACTGCTCGTAGAAGGTCAGCATGGGATGGGCGCCCTCGAATGGCGAAATGAGCAGCCCGCCAAGCACGGGTCCCACGCTGTGGAGACGGTACTCGAGCGAGGTCACGATCCCGAAGTTCCCGCCGCCGCCCCGCAACGCCCAGAAAAGGTCCGCATTCTCGGTCTCGTCCGCTCTGAGAAAACGCCCGTCGGCCGTCAGCATGTTGGCTGCAAGCAGATTGTCGCAGGCAAGGCCGAACCTGCGCATCAGGAAGCCATGCCCACCGCCAAGCGTCAGGCCGGCAATTCCGGTGGTCCGGACGAGCCCGCCGGTCGTGGCAAGGGCAAATGCCTGCGTCTCATGATCGAACTGCCCCCAGGTTGCGCCGGCCTGCGCATCTGCGGTCCTGCGGATCGGATCGACCGTCACCCCCGCCATCCCTGAGAGGTCAATCATCAGACCACCGTCACAGAGGGCAAATCCAGGCAGACTATGGCCACCGGACCGAATGGAGACCGGCAGCCCCTTGTCCGTTCCGAACTCGAGGGCGCGCATGACATCCGCGACGCCAGAGCAGCGGGCGATGATCGCCGGCCTCTTCTCGATCATGCCGTTGTGTATCTCGCGGGCCGTCGCGTATCCCTCGTCTGCGGGGCACAGGACGGCCCCGCGCAGCTGCGCCCGTAAACCGTCCAGGTCCTGCTTACCAATCTGACGCTGGTCCATAAGAGCCATGGTTGTATTCCTTCCGCATGGTAACGACCGGTGTCTCAAGGAGAAGGATTCCTTCAAGAACGTTACAAGGTTGGTCATGGAACCAGGCCACAGCGGCAGCTCTCCGCCTCCCGCTTTCCCGTCGGACTGCTACACTGTGTATTAACTAGGTTACATCGTTTGTCTGAGGAGCAGTAGATGACACAGTTCGACACACGCGATCTGCGCGCGTGGGCCCTGAAGGGTGCGGAGCAGAGACTGGTGGAGATCGCGGCGGAGGCGGCAGCTATCCATGGGGCGTTCCCGGAGCTCCGTAACGTCGGAGGGGCACAGGGGCACAAGGGCACGGCCGCCGGCGCCAAGGGAAAGGATGCCGCCGCCACGAGGTCCGCGGCAGGCAAGCGTGCCCGTAAGGGTGGTGGGATGTCTGCCGCGATGAGGAAAGCCGTCGGCGAGCGGATGCGGAAATACTGGGCAGCACGGCGCGCCGCGGCGCAGCAGGATGCCCAAGGCTCCGATCGGGAGACGTCGTCCGGCGAGCCTGTCGAGGAGACCGAATCCGCAGCGCAGCACGACGCCGCAGGCGACACTGAATCAACCGGCCGCACCAGCAGGAAGTCGTCGCGCGGCCGAAAGCGGACGGCTGGTGCGCAGGGAGCCAAGAGATCCGGGCGCAGGGGACGAACGGCATCAAGGGCGGCCAGGGGCAGCGCCAGGAGATAGGCAGCAAGTCAGGATTGCGCTGTTCATCTCTCCCGGTTGCGAGAATCCTCGGCGGGCTCGCGGCACGAGGGGGGAACAGCGCGGTCCAACTCTCAAAGGCGCGGGGGCAGTTCATCTGGCTGAAGGCAGTCCCTCGAGGCTCACGGCACGGGACACTACCGCTGGCCGAGGGACGAAGGAGATCCATGCCGCCTCCCAGAATGGCATTCCTCCCACATCGAACTGCAAAGCACTTCGGTAGCGCACGCCTCCGCCGGGATGGATGGCAAACACCGCGCACCGCAGCACCAGCGCACCCACCGCCACATCCTCGCCGGCCAGTACGAGCCGGACGTGCACCCGCGACCCCGGCCTCACCTGCCTCGTCGTTTCGATCCGCGACGCGGAGGGGCTGAGATCCACAACCAGGACGATGTGGCCGGGACGAAGGGTGGCGTGTATGGGGGGAACGGCCGTGGCAGGCAGCCTCGGCTCGCGCCTGCGGTCGATCACCTGGCGATCCACTGCTGCCCTCCTGAATCAAAGCGAAGCACTCGCGTGCGGCCTGTTGCGCCGAGCACACGCACGGCATACTGGCTCCGCCGCCCGTGGAGGTACAGGGTGCCGGACGTGGCGGTGCCATCCGGGCCCACTGAGAGGATGCGTGTCACCCCGACTCGTACGCCTTCCTGCCGGGTCGGGGATCGCGTACCGTCAACGTCCGGAACGTTCGCACGCAATCCAAAGCTGACGCCGGCGAACTGATCGGCGAGCCGTTCCCGTGGCCTGAGCTCCGGATCGGTGCCATCGGCTATGTCCGCAGACCGGATCCCGTTTGCATTCCCATCCAGGTACTCCGCGAATCGAAAGTCGTCACCCTGAGATTCGAAGTGGAGGCCCACCCGGCTGGAACGCTTCACGGCATCCATTCGTGCGTCGAGAATCCGGCTTTGAACGTATCTGGCTGCCATCGATCCACGCATCTCGTCGAGTGCGTCGGCCGTCAGGGGAACGGCCATGCCGATAATCGTGGTGGCAATGCCCAGGGTGAGCAGGAGTTCGAGCAGCGTGAACCCCTGCCCGCGGGCCAGTCCTCCTGAAGCGTCCCAGACCGAATGCATGTGAACCTCTCGTCCTTCACGAGGCGCCGATCTGTCAGGCCGCTTCCCGGCCCAACCCGCCGCCCGCGTCTGTCTCCGCTCGGCATCGCCGCCGAGTGGGCGCCCGCTCCCCTTGGAACGGGCGCCCCGCCGCCTACTGTTTGGCCGCCGCCTTTGGGTCCCCGACCGTCACGAGCTCCTTCAGCTTGAGGAAGCTCTTCTCGCCGATGCCCTTGACGTTCATCAGCTCCTCGACTTTCTTGAACCCGCCGCTCTTCTCGCGGTGCTCCACGATCCGCTCGGCGGTCTTGATGCCGATCCCAGGGAGCGTGGCGAGCTGGGTGGGCGTGGCGGTGTTCAGATTGACGACCGCGCCGGCCGATGCGGTCTTGGCAGGAGCGGCGGTCGCTGCGGCCGCCGGCGCGGTCTGCGCCGCCGCAGTCACGCTGCCACCGAGCAGCAGCGCGACGAGAGCCAGGGGGACAATGAGAGATCGAGACATGTGTTCTCCTCCTTCACAGAGCAATGTGGTTGATGGATAGCCACGCCGGGAGTCCAGCAAGCTGGGGGGTCGGGCCACCTTACGAAGCACATCCCGACGAGGCTGCGGCGTGTAGAGGCAACGCTGCTGCCGAAGGAGGCGGAAACCAGTCGTCGGCGGATGTGATGAAAAGAGGAGGACTTACGCGGGACAGAGCTCCGGTCCGGAAGGGACACCCGGCCGCCGGAGCGGCCCTATGGGAACTCAGGATCCGGGCACACCAGACAATCGCACATTTCCGCAGGCGAACCCGGGTTGCACACCCGAGCGCCGCCGGTTGCCCGCGGGAGGTCACGGTACTAGCGGGCGCAGGGGTTCGACGGGATCGTGCTGGCGCGGCGACGCACGGGGAGCCACCCACCGCCACGATGAGCACGTCTGGCCCTCACTGCGCCGCGAGGTCGGCCGTGCGGTACCAGTTGAGGGTATCCCTCAGGCCCTCCTCGAAACTCACCGTCGGAACGTAGCCGAGCAGCTCTCGCGCCCTGGTGATATCTGCCTGAGAATCGCGGACATCTCCCGCGCGGGCCTCCTCATAGGCCGGCCTGACGTCTGCGCCCACCAGCCTGCGCATCTCCTCGAAGAGCATGTTCAGCGAAATGCGTCCGCCCGTGGCCACGTTGATGATTTGCCCCGCCGCGCCCGGCGCCTCGCAGGCGCGGAGGACGCCATCGACAACGTTCGCCACGTACGTGAAATCCCGCGTCTGCTCGCCGTCGCCGTAGATCGTCGGAGGGCGGTTCTCGAGGAGTGCCGTCGCAAACACCGAGATGACGCCGGAGTACGGAGAGGACGGATCCTGCCGGGGCCCGAACACGTTGAAGTACCGGATAGCGACGGTCTCGAGGCCATACAGCCGGGTGAACAGCTGCAGATACTGCTCACCGATGACCTTCTGGAGGGCGTAGGGGGAGAGCGGCTGGGTCGGCATCTCCTCGTGCTTTGGCAGCGTCGGGGTCTCCCCGTAAGCGGAAGAGGAGGCGGCGAACACAAGCCGCTTCACACCGGCATCGCGTGAGGCCACCAGCGTATTGAGGGTGGCGTCGACGTTGGCCCGATTCGACGAGATGGGATCCTTGACTGAACGGGGGACCGAGGGAATCGCTGCCTGGTGAAGCACGTACTCGCAGCCGGCCACGGCGCGGCGCGCGAACTCGAGATTGGCCAGGTCCCCTTCCATGAACTCCACGTCAGGGATATGTGACAGGTTGCTGCGCTTGCCGGTGATGAGAGAGTCGGCGACCCGCACGCGGTGTCCACGCCGGACCAGTTCTTCCGTCAGGTGAGAGCCGATGAATCCTGCGCCGCCGGTGACGAGATAATGGGCCATTCCATTACCCTACCAGCATCGGACGGGCCTGTCTGCCCACGAAAAATGTAAGGGGAGAGCCGTCGAGGCTCTCCCCTTTTGGAGTGCCGCCGCAGCGGACCGTAAGCCGAATTCTGTTCCCGCCAGCCGCCCGGCGATCGGGCGGTGGCTGGTGACGATCATTCCTCTAGCCCCGCCATTACTGGCGGGATCAAGCAGCCTACCCGGAAGCCTCGGACGGGCCGTCCGATGGACCACTGTTGCCAGCAGCCCGCGCTCCCCTATTTGGCCTTGCTCCGTGCGGGGTTTTGCCTGCCACCCGTGTTGCCACGGGCGCGGTGCGCTCTTACCGCACCTTTTCACCCTTACCCGGCTCCGCCCTTGCGAGCGCAGCCAGGCGGTATATTTTCTGTGCCACTTTCCTTCGGGTTGCCCCGACCGGGCGTTACCCGGCGCACTGCCCTTTGGAGTTCGGACTTTCCTCCCGCCTCCGCACCTTCGGTGCTACGGCGAGGCAGGCCCGCACGGAAGCCGTCCGTGGGTTCTATCTCGCCGTAGCACCGGAGGTGCGAAGGCGGACGATCGTCTGGTCTGCTACGGCGGCGATTCTACCCGTCCTCCTCCTGCGAAATCCCGTACTGCTCGAGCTTCTTGTACAGATTGCTGCGCGGCGTGCCAATCACTTCCGCGGTCCGCGAGATGTTCCAGCCGTTCTCGCGCAGCTTCCCCACCAGGAACGCCCGCTCGGCCGACTCCTTGAACTCGCGCAGTGTTCCCGGGCTCTTCTCATTATCCGGCCCCTGTGGCTTGGGTTCAAGCCTCACCACGTCCCTGAGGTCGTCGGCGTCGACCGTGTCTCCCGGCGTCATGATCAGCAGGCGCTCGACCGTGTTCTTCAACTCACGGACATTGCCCTTCCACCGCGCCTTCTGCATGTATTCGAGCGCGCCCGGGGTGAACCGGTGCGGGCGGCGGTTGTGCTCGCGGCTGAAGAGATCGGCGAAGTGCCGGACCAGCAACGGAACGTCTTCACGCCGGTCCCGGAGCGGCGGCACCTTGATCGGGATCACGCTCAGGCGGAAATAGAGATCCTCCCGGAAGGTACCGCGGTCGATCTCCTCCTCGAGGTGCTTGTTGGTGGCCGCGATCACCCGCACGTCAACCTTGATGGTGCGCGCCGACCCGAGCCGTTCCACTTCCCCTTCCTGAAGAACACGCAGCACCTTGGCCTGCGTCTTGGGGCTCATGTCCCCCACTTCATCGAGGAAGATGGTGCCCCGATCCGCCTGCTCGAACTTGCCAATCTGCTTCTCGGTGGCCCCCGTGAAGGATCCCTTCTCGTGGCCGAACAGCTCCGATTCGATCAGCTCCTCGGGAATAGCGGCGCAGTTCACCTGCACGAACCGCTCGCGGCTCCGGAGGCTGTTCCTGTGAATGGAACGCGCGACGAGCTCCTTGCCGACCCCGCTCTCCCCGAGCAGCAGGACGGTTGCGTTGGTCGGGGCCGCGCGCTTGATGGCGTCCCAGATGTGCCGCAGGGCCGGGCTCTCGCCAATCATCTGATGGCGCACTTCGACGGCACGCCTGAGCGTCCGGTTCTCGTCGACCAGCCGTGTCTGGTCGAGCGCGTTCCTGATCGTCAGCAGGACGCGCTCGCTGGCAAGCGGCTTCTCGATGAAATCAAAGGCGCCGGCTTTCGTTGCCTCGACCGCCGTGCTGACCGTCCCGTGCCCGGAGATGATGACGACGGGCAGCGTGTCGTTTGTGGCGCGAATCCGCTGAAGCGCCTCGAGGCCGTCCATCCCGGGCATCTTGACATCCAGGAAAACGAGATCCGGCGGCTCGCGCTCGGCCAGCGCGATCCCTTCAGGGCCGCTCGAGGCCTCGGTGACATCGTAGCCTTCGTACTCGAGGATCATCCGCACCGACCGGCGGATCTCCAGCTCGTCGTCTATGACAAGAATGCGCGCCTTCATGTCATCGTGCGCCCGTGTGTCCGAGGTGCTGGGATTGGCGAGACTGAGGCGGGCCTGGGACTGCGGCGCGTCCAGGCTGCCGTCTTCGGAGTTGGAGACATCTATTCCACCGTCACTGCCACGAGCGAACGCTGGCCCAGCGTGGGGTCGTAGACGAACATCGCGAGAACCTCACCGGGCCGGGCGGCAGCGACAAGTCGCTGGTAGTCCCGTACGGTCTTCACCGGCCTCTTGTTGATCTCCATGATCACGAACCCGCGGCGCAGCGGCGAGTGAAACGCCGCTCCGGTCGGATCCACGCGGGAGACCACCACACCCTGAACGCCCCCCGGCACTTCCACGCGTCCGGCCGCGCCTCGATCGAGCTCACGCACGGAGATGCCCAGCGGAGCCTCGTTCGGCGTGGGAAGCCGCGGACGCGGGCGCGCTCCCAGCTCCTCAGTGTTCTCCTGGCGATCCCGCTGGGGGCGCTGGGCCAGCTTCACCTGCATCGTGTGCCGGCGCCCCTCCCGCAGAACCTCGAGCCGGGCAAGCGAGCCCGGCTGCCGGGCCGAGATGTCACGAATCAGCTCCTCGTTGCTACCGACCGCCCGCCCTTCAACGGTGAGGACGACATCGTAGGGACGAAGCCCGGCGCGCTCGGCCGGCGAGCCTGCGGTCACGTCCTGGACCATGGCGCCTCTGGACACGGACAACTTCAAAGCCCGCTGCAGCGCAGGGGTCACGTCGGTCAGCCCTACCCCTATGAATCCGCGCGAGACACGCCCGTGCTCCTTGAGCTGCGGCAGGATGGCAATCGCCTGGTTGATGGGAACGGCAAAGCCGATGTTGCTCGCACGCGAGCTGATCGCGGAGTTGATCCCCACGACCTGCCCGGCCGCGTTGATCAGCGGACCGCCGCTGTTGCCGAAGTTGATCGCGGCATCCGTCTGGATGTAGTCGTCCAGACTGGGATCGAACAGCTTCCTTCCGACGAAGCTCACCACGCCAACCGTGACGGAATGCACGTACCCCAGCGGGTTTCCGATCGCACAGACCCACTCCCCGACGCGCAGCTGATCGGAATTGCCAAGCGGCGCTTCCGGGAGGCGCCCTTCCGCCTCGATGCGCAGCAGCGCCACGTCGATCGCCGGATCGGAACCCACCACCTCCCCCCGGAACGCCCGGCCGTCGGCCATCGTCACGGTGATCCGCTCCGCCCCTTCGATGACGTGGTGGTTGGTGAGGATGTGGCCGTCGCGGTCTATCAGGAAGCCGCTGCCCGACCCTTGCCGCGGCCCTTCGTAATCGCGGCCGGGCGGCTCAACCTCCCCTCGACGGGGCCTCGGGTCGCGGGAGCTCTTCGAGGTGGCCTCCACGTTCACGACAGCCGCGTTCATCCGCTCGGCGACGTCCGCGAAGTTCACGACGCCGGGCATGGCGGCAGCCCTGAGAGGTCTGGGCAGTTCCGACGGTGCAGACGCCCGCTCGCCGGCGGTGGACGCCACGGCACCGGGCGTGACTCCGCCAGCAATGATGACGCCCAGCAGGAACGCCACCGTGGAGCTCAGCGCAATCGTCAGCAGCGTGAACCGGCGCATCTCATGACTCTTCCCCAAGTATAAGCGCCCTGAAATCCTCCTCGCTGAGGAGCTGAATGCCGAGGGCCCGGGCCTTGTCCAGCTTGCTGCCCGCCTCCTCGCCGACGACCACCCCAGCGGTCTTGCGACTGACCGAGCCCGACACCCTGCCGCCGAGACGCTCGATGGCGGCAGCAGCCTCCTCCCGGGTCATCGTCGCCAGAGTGCCGGTCAGCACGAACGTCTTCCCTGTCAGCGGGCCGGCCGGAACCGCGGCGAACGCCGGCTGGAGGCTCACCGTGTTCACGCCCGCGTCCGCCAGCTTCCGGATAACGGTGCGGTTGTGCGGCTCTTCGGCGAAGCTGCGGACGGACGCGGCCACGATGGGACCGATTTCCGGCGCCTGCTGGAGAGTGTCTACTGTGGCATCCAGGAGGGCGTCCATGGTCCTGAAGTAGCGAGCCAGCGTACCGGCGACCTTCTCGCCGACATGCCGGATCCCCAGTGCGTAAACGAGGCGGGAGAGATCGTTCGACCTGCTGCGGTCGATTTGTTCGACCACGTTCCGGCCCACCTTGCCGAGCTTCCGCGGCAGGGCCCGATCCGACCTGGGCGCGCGGGGCATCACCACAAGGCTCCCGAGCTCCTCGGCGCGAAGGTGGTACAGGTCCGCGAAATCGGCTACGAGCCGCTTCTCGATCAGCTGGTCCACCAGCGACTCCCCCAGCCCCTCGATGTTCATCGCACTGCGCGAGGCGAAGTGTTCCAGCCCTCTCCGGAGCCGGGCCGGACAGGCGGTGTTCTCGCATCGCCAGACGACCTCCTCCTCGTCGCGGTGCAGGTCGCTTCCGCACGCGCGGCAGGTGGTCGGCATCGTCCAGGGAACCGAACCGGCGGGGCGGAGTGCGAGCACCGGGGCCACGACGCGGGGGATCACGTCGCCTGCCTTCTCGATCACCACCGTGTCCCCCTCCCGCAGATCCTTCCGCGCGAGATCCTCGGCGTTGTGGAGGGTCGCCATCGAGATGGTGGAACCGGCGACGAGCACCGGCTCGAGCACCGCGTACGGCGTGTTCGCACCGGTGCGGCCCACGTTGACGTCGATCCGCAGCAGTTTCGTGTGCGCCTGCTGCGCGGGGAACTTGAAGGCGGTCGCCCAGCGGGGGAACTTGGCCGTGGTGCCCAGGCGCTCGCGAAGGCGCAGGTCGTCGACCTTAATGACGACCCCGTCGGTGTCGAAATCGAGCTGCAGGCGCGTGTCGGCCCATGTGCGGCAGAACGCGATCACGTCGTCGATACCGGCACAGTGCTCATGATGCGGCTCCACCGGCAGCCCCCAGGCCGCCATGGCTGCAAGCGTCTCGCTGTGGCGCCGTGGTCCGTCGGCATCCGGCATCACGAGTTGGTACGTGAAGGCTGCCAGCCGACGCCGCGCCACCAGTGCCGGATCCAGGTTCCGCATCGTGCCTGCCGCGGCATTGCGCGGGTTCGCGAAGAGCGGCTCCCCTTCCGCTTCCCGTTCGGCGTTCATCCGCGCGAACGCCGCGCGCGGAAGGAACACTTCGCCGCGCATCTCCACACGTCCCGCGGGCCCGTTCCGCAACACCAGCGGGATCGCGCGGATCGTCCGCACGTTGGCGGTGACGTCTTCCCCACGGCGGCCGTCGCCGCGGGTGGCACCCCGCACGAGCGACCCCCCTTCGTAGGTCAGTGCGATGCTGAGCCCGTCGATCTTGAGCTCGGCGACGTACGGGACGGCGGTGTCGCCCAGCCCGGCTCCCTTCCTGACCCGTTCGTCGAATGCCCGCAGGTCCGCCTCGTCATAGGCGTTGTCGAGGCTGAGCATTGGCGCGAGGTGCGCAACGGTGGGAAAGCTGTCGGTTGGACGGCCGGCAACCCGCTGGGTGGGGGAATCCGGCGTGACCAGATCGGGATGCTCCGCTTCGAGCCGCTCGAGCTGGTGCAGCAGCCGATCGAAGGCCTCGTCCGACACCTCCGGGCTGTTGTGGATGTAGTACTGCTCTTCGTGGTGCCTGATCTGCTCGCGCAGCTTCGTGAGGCGGGAAAGCGGGTCACCCATCCCCGAGGCGCTTACCGGTCGCGGGCAAGTACGTAGTCAGGGAGCGCAAGCAGCGCGTCGCGCTCGCGACTCGGAGGGAACACCGACAGGCAGCTCTTGGCCCGCTCGGCGTACTCGACAGCGCGCTCATAGGCGAGGTCGGTCGCCCGGTGTTCCGCCAGGAGACGCAGGAGCTCCCGCCACTGCTCCGGCGTCACCGAGCGGTCGTTCACGATGGACCGGATCAGCCCGTCGGCTTCCTCGCCGCCGCCGCGAAGCAGCAGGATGATCGGCAGTGTGACCTTGCCCTCCCGAAGATCCCCTCCGATGGGCTTCCCCAGAGCAGCGGCATCAGCCGTGTAGTCCAGCAGGTCGTCCACGAGCTGGAACGTGATCCCCAGACTGAAGCCGTACTCGCGCAGCGCCGCCGCGCGTTCGGGCGTGACACCACCGAGCATTCCCCCGATCTCGGCGCAACCCCCGAAGAGAAAGGCGGTCTTGCGGCGGATGATCTCGAAGTGCTCTTCCTCCGAGATGTCGACATCCCCCGTCTTGGTGAGCTGGTACAGCTCCCCTTCGATCATCCGCAGCGTGACATCGCAGAGCAGCCGGATGATCTCGAGCGAGTCCTGCGTCAAGGCCATGGCCATGCTCTTGATGTACAGGTAGTCGCCGAGCAGGACGGTGATGTCGTTGCCCCAGCGCGAGTGCACCGCCAGGCGCCCCCGCCGAAGGTCGGCACCGTCGATGATGTCGTCGTGCACCAGGGTGGCGGTGTGGATGAACTCCACGACCGACGCGTAGAGCACGGCGCGATCACCCCTGTAACCACACAGCCGCGAGGCCATCAGGAGCACGGCCGGGCGCACTCGTTTCCCGCCGCTGGTCTGGATGTAGCGTCCCATTTCCGGGATGAGCGCGACCCTGGACTGAATGTGCCGTACGAACTCCTGCTCAACGGCGTCGAGGTCGCCGCGGATCGGCTCGAAGATCTGCGCCAGGTCGGCGAAGACGGGCGATTTCTGCGCTGTGTCGCTCAAGGGGGAATAGGAGTCCGCTCTCGGTTCATCCACAATACTGAACTTCCTTCGGGGGTGTCAACGCGCTAAGCCATTGCTCCGGCGCGAATTAGACGTTCCTGGACCGGTCAAGGAAGGGGGCCGCCGAAGAGCGTCTCGTAATTGGAGGTGATCCGGGCGGACAGGTCGGGCACGCTGGCGCTACGGAGACCGGCCAGGGTGCTCACCACGTGCGCCACCAGGGCAGGCTCATTCCGCCGGCCGCGGTGTGGGACGGGCGCCAGGTATGGTGCGTCGGTCTCGGCCAGCAGCCGGTCGGCAGGCACGACCGCTGCCACATCCCGGAGTTCGGTCGCCTTCGGGAAGGTCACGATCCCGGCAAACGACAGCCAGGCTCCCTCTGCCAGCGCACGCCGCGCCATCGCCATTGTCCCCGTGAAGCAATGAAAGACCACACGCAGACCCTCCCCTTCCTCGGCGAGGATCCCGAACGTATCGTCAGCCGCCTCTCTGGTATGCAGCACGACCGGCAATCGCCGTTCGCGCGCCACACGGAGTTGCCGGCGGAACACCTCCTGCTGCACGGCGCGGGGGGCGAAGTCGTAGTGATAGTCCAGGCCGATCTCCCCCAGTGCAACGGCTTGCTGTGTGGTGAGCTCCCTCTCGAGATCCGCGATTCGAGCGTCGAGATCGTCCGTGGTCGTGCCCGCGTGGTGCGGGTGAATACCTACGGAGAAGCGAACCTCCGGCCACAGCTCCCGCACTCGACCGGCCCGTCCGGCTTCTGCCGCGTCCCCCGCGGACAGGATGACGAGCGCACTCCTCACCCCCGCGCTGCGGGCGCGCTGGACGATGTCCGCCAGGTCGGGTTCGAACTCGGCGACTGCGAGATGACAATGCGAATCGATCATTACTTCGTGCTCGTGGGGCCCCACCCCCACTCGCCCCCCCTCGCGGGCGCGGCGTACCACCACGACGCCGCGCTGCCCTCCGGCCGCTCGGGCGAGCCGCAGGCGCTCTTCGTGCTCGTGGGGCCCCACCCCCACTCGCCCCCCTCGCGGGCGCGGC
>Ga0183260_10000640_pt1 | contig 29573 bp, 22 predicted proteins | sample AntDrymUQ4972206_2_FD_129768 | JGI IMG/M metagenome (GOLD analysis project Ga0183260, IMG submission 129768) | Polar desert sand microbial communities from Dry Valleys, Antarctica - metaG UQ497 (22.06) (version 2) (version 2) | ecosystem: Environmental > Terrestrial > Soil > Desert | place...
ACGCCGATCTCGAACGCGCGCTGGCGATGTTTTTCGCCCGTTCGGGAAGTGATCATCATCAGCGGCAGGTGGCGAAGGCGCGCGTCGTTGCGGATGTACGTCGCGAGTTCGTAACCATCCATGCGCGGCATTTCGATGTCGAGGATGGCGAGGTCCGGCACGCGCTCCTGCAGCTTCTCCACCGCGTCCACGCCGTCTTTCGCCGTGACTACTTCCATGTCGTTGCGCTCGAGTACGCGCGAGGTGACCTTGCGCATGGTGATGGAGTCGTCGACCACCATGACAAGCAGCTGCCGCTTGACCCGCGCCTTGGACGGTTCGGCCAGGATCGCTCCGGGCGCGGGCTCGAAGCCGCCAGGCAACATTGCTGCCAGTTCGTCGGCGATGGCGCGTTCGGTGCGTCGGGCGACGAGGCGTCGCACCAACGGGGCGAGGTCCAGAATCATGACGACCGAACCGTCGCCCATGATGGTCGCGCCGAACATGCCGGGGACGGAGGCGATCTGCGAGCCCGTCGACTTGACGACGATCTCGCGACTTCCCACGACGCTGTCGACGCGGATCGCGGCCCGTTGGTCGCCGGACCGCACCAGCAACAGGGGCAGCTGGCCTGCAGTGTCGACCACGCGATTGGGTTCGGTGCCGAGCAACAGCGCCAGATCGTGCACGGCGTAGTCTTCGCCGCCGTAACCCAGCTGCCGCGTATCGGCGCCGCTCAGGCGCGCTTCGAAGTCTGCGAGCGGCAGGCGGGCCACGCCCTGCACGGAGGACATCGGCACCGCAAAGATCGCCTCACCCAGCCGCACCATGATCGCCTGCGTCACCGCGAGCGTGAAGGGCAACCGGATGGTGAACCGGGAACCCCGATTCACTTCGCTGTCGATCGCCAGCGATCCGCCCAATTCACGGATCTCGTTGGCGACCACGTCCATGCCAACACCGCGGCCGGCGAGCTTGCTGATCGTGTCGGCCGTGCTGAAGCCGGTCTCGGTTATGAAGCCGAACAGGTCCCGGTCGGAGAGCAGCGAATCGGCGCGCATGAGTCCGCGCTCGATGGCCTTGCGACGGATGGCCTCTCGATCGAGACCGCGCCCATCATCGCTGACGCGGATCAGCACCTCACTCGCTTCACGCGCTACCTCGATGCGAACGTTGCCCTCGCCTGCCTTGCCTTGTGCGCTGCGCTCTGCGGGAGTTTCGATGCCGTGCGCCAGTGCATTGCGCAGCATGTGTTCGAGCGGCGCCTTCATGCGCTCGAGCAGATTGCGATCCATCTCGCCCTGCGCGCCATCGACGTAGAGTTGCGCGCGTTTGCCCGATTCGTCGGCGCTCTGACGCACCAGTCTGCGCAGGAACGGCACCTGGGTTTCGAAGGGCACCATTCGTGTTCGCATCAAACCCTGTTGCAGTTCCGACGCGACACGCGACTGTTGGAGCAGCAGCGTTTCCTGCTGCCGCGCCAGGTCGTCGAGGGTCCCATGCAGGGAGACAAGGTCGGACACCGACTCGGCCAGCGCCCTCGACAATTGCTGCAGGTTCGAGAATCTGTCCAGCTCGAGAGGATCGAAGGTTTCCTGATCCTCTTCGGCCTCGCGCTGGAAGCGCGCGATGATCTGCGCCTCGGTTTCGATGTCGAGCTTGCGCAACTGCTCGCGCGTGCGCTCGACTGTCTGCTCGAGCTCGCCCACGTTGGCCCGGAACGCGCCGAGTTGCTGTTCGAGGCGTGAACGGTAGATCGACACCTCGCCCGCGTAGTTGACGAGTGAGTCGAGCAGATCGGCTCGAACTCGAATGAGTTCCTGCGACTGGCGCTGCGCGGCCTCGTCGGTGGCAATGACCTGTGCAGGCAGTCGATAGTCGTCGAGCCTGACCACGTTGGTGACCGACGCGGCGGTTTCGGGCGGTTCGACGGGAATCGGGGCAAGCCCGACTTCTGCCACCGGCGAGTCGATCGTTGTGTCGGGTTCGCGCATCGCGTCGAGTTCGGACGCGGCCGCCATCTCCTCGAAATCGATCGTTTCCGCCGCATTCTCGAGCTCGATGGCCCGCACCTCGGCGGCGTACGCGTCGGCTGCCGACGCACCGTAATCCGTCGCTTCCATCGGCTCGTCCGCAACGGCGGCGAGATCGACTTCCGGTGCCGCAGCCGCCAGCGCATCGACTGGCTCGAATTCCTCTGCCTGGTCGGCCGGTGCCACGGCTTCCGGTTCGCGCCAAGGGGCGAGGTCTTCTTCCAGCGCAAGCCGGTCGTGCGCAGCGGCTGCATCGAGGACTTCGACGGGCTCGGGCGCGACCGCACCGGGGACTTCGAAAGGCTCCGGCGCGGCCACTTCTGCGGCAGGCATGGGTCCCGCAGGCAAAGGCACACCCGCGGCGCTCGCCTCGAGCATCGCGATCAAGCGGCTCGGGTACGCGAGATCGCGGCCCGCGGCCACGCGACTGATCATGCGATGCAGCCGATCGAAGCCACGCTGCATCATCTCGATCGTCGTCGCCGTATGGCCACGTGGCGAGTCGACCAGCGTTTCCAGCGCATGGGTCACGTCGCCGATGCCCATCAAGCCAACCGCTCGCGCATTGCCCTTGATGGTGTGCAACTGCCGCTGCAGCGCTGCGATCGCGGGCGGCGAATTGGGGTTGTTGCGCAGCTGCGCCAGGACGGGATCGGATTCGTCGAGGATCTCGCGGCCTTCTTCAACGAAGATATCGAGCAGGTCGGCATCGAGGTCGGGCAGCTCAAGTGGCCGATCGGGATCCGCCTCGTCCTGCCAGTCGGAGTCGGGACCCGCATGGGAGGAGAGCATCTCGGCCGCGACAGGCACCGGCGTTTCCATCACGTTGTCGGATGCCTCCGCTGCGTCGGCGTCGCGCCACGGCTCGTCAAGTTCTGGTTCGAATGTCGATTCGGACAGGTCGGAAACATCGGGCGGCTCGGAGATTTCGGACGCGCTGGAGACAGCGACATCATCGGGCGTCGCTGCCATGGGCAAGGATTCGACGAATTCGGTTTCATCCCACTCCGAATGCATCGCTTCGGCCGCGACCTCCTCCACTTCCTCGTCGAGATGTGCGGCAGCTTGGGCGGCAGGTGCCGCGACGGGTGCGATTCCGCCAGCGCGCTGTTCGCGCCTGCTGAGCCGTGCGCTCTTGCGCTTCTGACGCCTCCGTTCCGCCGACGACAGAGGCGCGCCGGCAATCGATTCGTCCTCCGCGGGCGGTTCTGCGAGCTCGGCGGCGCTTTGCACGGCCGCTTCGGACGCGTACTCGTCCACCCGCTCAACGCCTTCGGTGGCCTCCGGCATGCCGAGGCTCTCGACGGTTTCTGATTCGCGTTCCGGCGACGGGGTCGGCGAGGCGTCCCATTCGGCGAGCGCGGGCTCGTCGAACACCCCCGTTGCCGGCATATCGTCGAAAGCCGAAGCATCGGCAACCGCCGATGCAAGTTCGTTCCGTCCTTCGTCCTCGATATAAGCCGGAGGTTGCGCCCCGAGCGTCTCCAGATCGTCCAGCAGGCGCGAATCGAACGCCATCGCATCGTGTTCGATCGACTCTGGCTCAACGTAGACGGACTGCGGAAACTCCCAATCCGCTGCCGGGACGTCGCCGAGCAATTCTGCCGCCAACGGCTCCGTGGTCGGCGCTTCGACTTCGATCGCATCGATTTCGGGCGCGGCGAATCCTGCGGGCTCGCCAACCGCGTAGTCCTCCAGCGGGGCCAGCCGGTCGCTGGCCGAAGTGGCCGCCAGTGCTTCGGGTGCTTCCTCGAACTCGGGGTCCGCGAATTCGCGTGCCGCAACGGGCTCCGCCGCCCCATCCGCTTCGACTTCCCCCCACGAGGGAATCGAAGGTGACGCCAGTTCGGGCAACCCCTCGCGCAGTTCCGCCAGACGGTCGTTGAGATCTCCCGCAAGCGGCACTGACGCGCCGGGCCGGTCCAACAGTGCGAGTGTCGCGCCGACCACGCCCGATACATCGGCCATTGCTTCGAGACCGTCTGCGCTCGGAGCGCAGTTCGCACCCACCAACCGCTTGAGATATCCCTCCAGCATGCCGACCACTTCGGCGACCACCGGCACTTCGACCATCCCCAACGCGCCGTGCAGAGTGTGCACCGCAAGCAACAAGTGGGTGGTCGGAACCAGGCGATTACCGCTGTCGCGCGCTTGCTCGATCCAGCCTTCCAGCGAGGTGAGGTAACCCCCCGCTTCACTGCGCAGGACCTCGAGCAGCATCGGCTCGATTGCGGGCATTCGTTCGCCCACGAATTCGGCGGTTTCCGGCTCGCTTTCCGGCTCGCGCGTCGGCGCAGTTTCGGTTTCGATGCCGGCGGCCGACAGATCCGCCTCTTCCATGGCCGCGTGGACGGCAGGAACCTGGATCTCCGCCGCCGGCTCGGCGCCTGGAGACTTTGCGACCGGTACCTGCACGCGGCGCGTGCGCAGCACGCGGCGGGTTGTTTCGATGCTCGCAGGTTCGCCTGCCGTGAGCTTGTCGGCAGCGTGCATGACGAGTCGCGGCAATGCCGTTGCCGCGCCCATGCCGCGCAGTTCGGTGCGCAGCTGGTCCAGTGCGACCCGCGAATGCTCGAGGACGCCAATCACCTGCAAGTCCATGCGAATCGTGTGATCCAGCACGCGGTTCAACATGCTTTCGACGTGCCAGCTGAATTCACCCAGCGCCAGCGCCCCGACGAGGCGACCGCTGCCCTTGAGCGTGTGGAACGCGCGGCGGATGTTGCGCAACGTCTCTACGTCATCGAAATTTTTGCGCATGACGGGCAACAACCGGCCGATGTTCGCGATTTCGTCCGTCACTTCCTCGATGAAAACCTCGCGGATGTCGTCGTCGATATCCTCGCCCGCGCTGGCGTCGAATCCGCCCGGCAGCGCGTCGCCGGGAATGTCGCCGAGATCGATTTCCTCCTCGACCTCTTCCTCGATTTCCATCCACTCGGATGCGCCCTCGTCCGCGCTCACCGGTGCGGGCCGGACGGCGGGCAGCGTAGGGTGGTGCAGGTCTGCTTCAAGCGTGCGCAGCGACTCGTCGAAGCCCGCGCTCGGCAGCTCGGCGATTTCGATGATTTGTCCCTGATCGTCCGAATCGCGACGCGAATCGGCGGACAGTGCCTCGGACTGTCCGAGCACTTCTGTGCGGAACACTGGCGAGTCGCCGATGACGGGCCATTCGGTGCCATCGTCCCGCAAGCTGAAGTCTGCGGTCACAGGAGCGGAATCGGTGAATCGCCCTGCATCATCGGGCAACTGGACGTCGAACGCGCTTGCTTTCGGCTCGGCGAATGTCTCCGCAAGCTCCGACGCCGCCGCATGCCATTCGTCCGCTCCTGCCGCCGCCATCGAAAACTCGGTCTCGAGAGCGGAATCGGCCGATTCGAGATTCGCAGACGCCGCAGCGAGTGCGGTGTCGTCGCTCGTCATGGCCTGGGCGTCTTCGGCCTCGATCTGCGCGATCGGCTCGAACTCATTCCACGTCCCGACCGTTGACGTATCGACTTCGGGGAGGTCCGTAGTCGACTCGAACGGTGCATCTTCAGTCGTTACGTCGTCGAAGCCTTCCGCGCGCGCATCCGCGATTGCGGCTTCGTCCGTCGTGTCGCCCATCGGTGTCGAAGCGGCGTGCCCGTCGCTGTCCAAGCCTGCGTCGCGCGCTCGAAGTTCCTCTTCAGAAGGCGGCGGCCAGTAACCCAGCGCCGCCAGACTCTCGCGAGTCACCTCGAGAATCTGGTCGCGCCCGCTGCGCGATTCGCCGGTGGCCTCGAGGAAGTACTCGATGCTGGTGAAGGCATCGGCGAGGTGTTCGACCTGGGCGCCGCTCGGTACCCGGCCCTGGCCGACCAGCTCGACGTCGACGAACCGACTGAGCGCGCGCACCAGGCTGGCGGTTTCGGTCTGGTCGAGCATGCGCATCGCGCCAACAACTTCTTCGAGCGCGACCGGCAGCTGTTGCAGTCTGTCGCCCTGCCACCCGGATTCGATGTAGGCGACGACATCCGCTTTCGCGCGCTGTATGTTCGCGATGGACTCGCGCAGCAACGCGTCGAGGATCCGCTTGATCTCGGCCTTCGGAAGCGCGGTAGGATCGCCTACCTTGACCACCGCGGCGCTATCGGTTTCGACGACGTTGACGCCCAGAGTGCGGATGTTCTCGTCGAGCGACACCTCGACATAAAGCAACGCACCGGCGACGTCGAGCAGCGCCGCTTCGCTGGCGACTTTCGCGCCGGACGCAAGGTCATCGAGTACGCGGCGCTGTTCCTGCACGACGCGGCGCGGCACGCCGAGGCCCAGCATGCCGAGGGTGTCGGCGACGCGGTCGAGAATGGCGGCTTGCCCGCTCAACTCCGCGGGCTTCGCGTCGTCGCGGCGCAAATAAAGATCGAGCGTGTCCTTGACCCGCAGCAGGTCCTCCTTGATCGCCACCGAAACGGTGTCAAGCAGCGCGCGGTTCTTGCCGCTGAGGCTGCCCTTCGCGTGCTCGAGTTCGCCCTGCGTCGGCAACAGGTCCTGCAGACGGTAAGTGGCGCGAATCGAATCGACGCGTTCGCCCGCGGCGGCGCCGTGCGCGAGGTAATACAGAAGATTCTGGGTGAGTTCGCGCGGCGCCTCGCCCAGCATTGCCTGTTCGCCGCCGTCGGCCAATCGCTTGATTTCCCGGTCGACCTTGCCGAACAGCAGCTTGACCGCAGATCCGATTTCGACCGCGCGCTGGCCCGCAGCGTCGAGCAGCCCGGCCGCGATCCACCACAGGCGCCGTGCCTCGGGGTTGAACGAAATCGCGCGCAGTTCGTCGAGAGTCTCGATGAGACCGGTAATGGCGGGTTCCGAGTCCTCGTTCTTGATCCAGGCCAGCAGTCCAGACTGGTAGCGACTACGCAGACGCGTCGCTTGCTGCCGGACCTCGGCATCCGAAAGCGCGCGCTCGGGACCCGCGGCGGCGACCGGCAGGGCCGTGCCGAGGTCCGGTGCGAACAGCACACTCTCGCTGAGCAGTTTTTCGCCGCGGCAAGCCCGCAAGTCGTTCAGCAGCGGCAAAAGGACGATGGGAATGTCCTTGTGTCCTCCCTGCAGGCGCTCGAGGTAATCGGGCATCTGCACCATGCCGCGCATCAGCACGCTGTATGAATCGTCGCGGCGCCTGATCTCGTCGTCGAGCAGACTCTGCACGAGCCGCTCCATTTCCTCGACCACCATCGCGGCGCCATACAACTCCACCATGCGCAGCGTGCCCTGCACCTGGTGCAGGAAAGATGCGCAAAATCGCAACTGGCTTTGATCCGACGATTGCTCGACGTACGCTTCCAGCGCCTGTCGCGCCTGGCGCAGCGTGTCGTCCAACTCCTGCTTGACCCAGTTGAGGGTCGTGAAGTCGATATCGTCTTCCAGTCGCATCGCCACGCCTTTGTGTGTCTCGACGCCCCGCCGCCAAAAGGGCCGGAGACCGCCCGACCCGCTTTACCTGCACGCTCCCCGATCGTCGGCCAGCTTTAACGGGCTGACGATCGAGCCGCAAACCCCTATCGATCTACGTCGGCAACTTGAAGTCGGCCACCGACTTGCGCAGGTTCGACGCCAGCTGGGCCAGGTTGCCGATCGAATCCGCCGTCTGGCTCGCGCCCGCCGATGTCTGCGCGGTAATTTCCTGAATCACGTTCATGGTGGCCGAAATGTTGGTGGCCGCCGACGACTGCTGGCGCGACGCTTCCGAGATGTTCTGAATGAGGTCGGCCAAGTCGCCCGAGACCTTTTCGATCTCGCCGAGCGCAAGGCCCGCGTCCTCCGCGAGGCGCGCACCGGCGACCACTTCCGCGGTCGTCTGTTCCATCGACGACACCGCTTCATTGGTGTCGGACTGAATCGTCTGCACCAGCGTTTCGATTCGCTTGGTCGCGTTCGACGCGCGTTCCGCCAGCCGCTGCACTTCGTCCGCCACCACCGCGAATCCGCGACCCGCCTCACCGGCGGACGCGGCCTGAATGGCGGCGTTCAGCGCGAGGATGTTGGTCTGCTCCGCGATGTCGTTAATCAGCTCGACGATCGATCCGATTTCCTGCGAGGACTCGCCGAGGCGCTTGATGCGCTTCGAGGTTTCCTGGATCTGGTCGCGAATCGAGTCCATGCCCTGAATCGTCTGTCGCACCACTTCCGCACCTTTCGACGCGATCTGCACCGAGCGTTGCGCCACGTCCGCCGACTCCGCGGAGTTCTTGGACACTTCGTCGATCGACGTCGCCATCTCGTTGATCGCGGCCGACGCCGAGGTGATCTGCTGGGCCTGGTGCTCGGCGGCTTCAGCGAGTTGCATGGCGGTGGACTGCGTTTCCTGCGCCGAGGATGCAACCTGCTCGGCGGTCGCGTTGATGGTGGTGACAGGGATCGGAGCGCCTCCACTGCGAAGTTCACCGAGTCCGCGATCGCGCCGGTGAAGTCTTCCGTCACCGTTGCCTTGACCGTCAGGTCGCCTTCCGCGAGAGAACCCATTTCGTCCAGCAGCCGGTGAATGGCTTCCTGGTTGCGCTTGGTGGTATCCGCCGCCTCGACGACCGCGACCCGCTGTCCCTTGTTGTAGGAGTACGCGGCCAGGACGGCCGCGAGCAACGCGAGCGCGGCCGCGAGGTAACTCACCCAGTCATTGGGCAGCAGCCGCGATGTGGGCAGTTGCAGGAGCTTGGTTTCCACGTCGCGCGCATTGGTCAACAGGATCTCCGACTGCTCCGAGATCGTGTCGGACGCATCGGTTACGTCGTTCAACTGTGTCGAAGCGGACTGGATCTTGTCGACGTTCTCGCCGATGGCGCTGTAGTCGGTGTTGATGCGCTCGAGAATCTCGCGGGCCTGGGGATCGGTCAAGGGCCGAGGAATGATCTCGTTGCCAGTCATGAGGCCAGTCAACACCTGCCCGTAAAAGTTCGCGTCGCGACCGAAGCTGTCGGCCGCGCTCACCGCTCCGGGGCCGCCCTGCTGGATCTCGTTCACGCGGCGCAGCATGCGGTCAGCGAGTAGCAGCTGGCGAGTGGCGAAGTACACCTGTGATCCCGGGGCATCGCGTTCCTGGAGCACTCGCACGATCTCTTCCATGCCTTGGGTCAACTGCGGCATCTTGGCCGAGAAGTCGCTGGCGGTTTCGGAAATGTCTAGAACGGTCTGCTTGTTGGCGATGATCGTGTTGGCGGCGGCATTCATCTGCCCCCACGTCTGTGCCAGCTTGGTCAGCGGTTGCTCGAGGTCGCCTTGATTGCGGTACGCAGGAATCGAGTCCGCACCCTTGAGGCCTGCGTTGCCTCCATCCATCAATGCCTTGACGCGGCGGTCGATCTCGAGGCGGGTGCTGTTGAGCTCCTCGAACGCGTCGAGGTTACCCGCAGCCGCCTCGGAGGCGAACTTGGTGATCTGCTGTGACGACACCTGGATCGCCGCGACGTGCGCTGCCGCCTGTCGATCCTGGTTGTTCTTGATGCCAGCCCAGATCGAATTGATGATCAGCACGGCCAGCGCGATGAGACCGATCAACCCCCAGAACTGGAAGCCGCGTCCCAGCCGCCCTCCCACCAATGCGCCTGACGTACTCATTTCGCTACCTCGCCCAGTGATCGATATGGATCCGCAACGACTGCCTCATGATCGCGCCACGCACACCGCACTGCGTCGCACGGGTTCGAGGTCGCATCTTGTTCACAACCCACCGCCCGATCGTCATCCCCTTCAGACAGGATCGATCAGGCGGCGGCATGCAGAAAATCCGGAGCTGACACCAGCGCCGCCATCGAGAAAACGCCCCACAACTTTCCGTCGAGGTCGAAATGCGCGGGCACGAAACGCGCCCAGTTCGCCGCGTCGTTCTCGAGCTTGAGTGGATCGTTTTCGGCGGTGAGGTTGCGCTGTCCGAGAACCTCTTCGACCAGCAAGCCAATGGCGTTGCTGCCGTGGCGCGCAACCAGCATGCGGCTGGTGTCGCCGAGCGGCGTTCGGCCTCCTTCGATGTAGCCGCGCAGATCGACCAGGGGTACCAGCGTGCCGCGCACGTTGACAACGCCCAGCAGCCAGGGTTGTGTGCCGGGCACCGACGTATGATGCAGCACCGGCAGGATTTCCGAGACTTCGGTAATCGACGCCATCAACCGGCGGGTGCCGATGCGGAACGCGATGCCGCGCCAGAGTCCGGGCGCCTGCACCTGATCGGCGCTCGCGACCACGTGCGCGAAACTGCGCCGCTCATACTCGGCGAATACCGCGTAGGGATCGCGGGTCTCGACTGGTTCCTCCGGAAAATCTTCGGCCGCTTGCGAGTCGGTTGCATTCTCGTCGTCGACAGCGACCGGAAATGCCGGCGTCGCGTCCGCGACGTTCGCATCTTCGACGGTCCCGACTGCGTCTTCTTCTCCACTTGCGATTGCGACGGGGAGTGCGTCTGCATTGGCGTCCGCATCCGCCGGATTCCGAGCTGCTGAATGCGCTTCTGCTTCAAGGGCGTCGCCGTCGTCCACGCGGGTCACGTCGGCCAAGTCGGAATCGAGAATCGCCGCCAACGATTCCTCGGCCTGGCGCATCGCCTCCTCTTCGCGCATCGCTTCGGTTTCGCGGATCACCGCGGCTTCGAGCATCTCCGCGGCTGCTTCGAGGTCGGCGACGTCGCTCGGCGGCGCTGCCGCGCGGCTCTTGTTCCTGGGTTCGCGCGGCGGAGCGGCACTGCGCTTGCGTCGACTCATGCCGCTGCCCCCCCGCCGCCGGGCAGCAACGAACCAATGCGTTCGAGCAGATCGCGTTCGCGCACCGGCTTGACGACGAAATCGCGCGCACCCTGTCGCATGCCCCAGGCGCGATCGGTCTCCATGGTCTTGCTGGTGACGATGATCACCGGGATCTCGGCGGTCTGCGGATCGCGACTCAGGCTCCGCGTCGCCTGGAAGCCGTTCATTTCCGGCATGACCACATCCATGAGGATGAGATCGGGGTGTTCTTCTCGCGCCAGCGTGATGCCTTCCACGGCGCTCGACGCCGTGCTCACCCGGTGTCCGCCCCTGCGCACGATCTCGCTCAGCAGCATCACTTCGGTCGGAGAATCGTCGACGATGAGGATATGAGCCATGTGCGCGGTCTCGGGTACTGACTCAGGCGGCGTCGACGTGCCGGCGGATTGCGCCCAGCAACTCGTCACGCGTGAACGGCTTGGTCAGATATTGCTCGGCTCCAACGATGCGACCGCGTGCCTTGTCGAAAATGCCGTCCTTGGAGGACAGCATCACCACCGGGGTCGAGCGATAAAGCTGATTGTTCTTGATCAGGGCGCAGGTCTGGTAGCCGTCCAGCCTCGGCATCATGATGTCCACGAAGATGATGTCGGGCTGCTGGTCTGAAATCTTCGACAGAGCCTCGAAACCGTCGACCGCGGTTACCACGTCGCAACCCTCTTTCTTCAAGAGCGTTTCGGCCGTGCGGCGGATCGTTTTCGAATCGTCGATCACCATCACCTTGAGTCCGGTGAGCGCGCCGCCGACGCTTGCACTTGCCATGAAGTTGCTCCGACTCGTTTATTCGCCCAGCCCCTGGCGACGATACCCCAAAAGCGCACCAGCGCGTTGGATCGTAGCTGGCGCGCAGTCCCTTATTCCAAGGCGGATCACAAGTGTCAAGCAAAGATCATGCAGGATCTCGTTCCGGGAGTTCGTCCTGGACGTGCCCGCCGACGTCGGCTTCGGCCAGGGTCCGAAGTTTCGGTGCATTCCTGCGGCTCGGCCTCCCTGCGAGATGGCCGGTTCTGCAGATCGGACACACTCCGCGCTCGGCTCGTTTGCACCCCCGGACTTGTACTTTGCGGCGCGGCCGGGAACCTCATGGGCAGCCGCGGCTAGACTCTGCCTCTGGGCAAACACGCGGGACAACACATGACTCTGGCCATCGGCGTATTGATGGATCCCGTGGAGCGCCTCAAGCCGGCCAAGGATTCCACGCTCGCAATTCTCGAGGCCGCGGCCAGGCGCGGGCATCGGCTCGAGTATCTCGGCCCGGGTTCTCTGTCGTTGCGTGATGCGGCGGCATGGGCGGCCGCGCGCCGTCTCGACTTCGAGACAGTGAGCGGGGCGCTGTCGACACGCTTGGGCACAGCTCGCGCGCTACGGCTGGACGAACTGGACGTCGTGCTGGCTCGGAAAGATCCTCCCTTCGACACCGAGTTTCACTACGACACCCTGGTGCTGGGTGTGGCAGCCAGATCGGGTGTGCGGGTGTTCAACGATCCGCAGGCTTTGCGCGATGCCAACGAGAAACTCTTTGCGCTGGAGTTTCCGCAGTGTTGCCCTCCGACGCGTGTTGCGCGCGATCCAGCGGAGTTGCGCGCCTTCGTGGATGAGCAAGGCGCGGTGGTGCTCAAACCGCTCGATGGAATGGCGGGCCGCTCGATTTTCCGTTCGCAGCCCGACGACCCGAACTTGAACGTGATTCTCGAAACGCTGACGGGAGACGGCACCCGGTTCGCGCTGGCCCAACGCTACATCACGGAGATCATCGACGGGGACAAGCGCATCCTCATGATCGGCGGCAAACCCGTGCCGCACGCACTGGCACGCGTGCCGCAGGGCCGCGATTTTCGCGGCAATCTTGCGCGCGGCGGCCTGGCGCGCGCGCAGCCGCTGAGCGATCGTGATCGCTGGATCGCGGCCCAGGTCGGGCCGGAACTCGAACGTCGGGGTCTCCTGTTCGTGGGTCTCGACGTGATCGGCGATTTCCTCACCGAGGTCAACGTGACCAGCCCCACCGGCATTCGCGAACTCGATGCGCAGTGCGGGCTCGACATCGGTGCGGAAGTCGTTGCCGCCATTGAGCGCGAGTGCGCTCGAGCGTGAACCAGGCTGTAGCACCGGTCATTGGCGCCGGCGAACGCCTCGCCGTGACGTTGCTCTTCTCGTTGCTCGTGCACGGCGTGGTGCTGCTCGGGATCACCTTCGCCCCCGAGCCGCCAGCCCTGTCGTTGCCCGCCCTCGATGTGATCCTCGTTCCTTCGAAGACCGAAGCCACGCCCGACAAGGTCGATTTCCTCGCCAACGCGGCACAACAAGGCGGGGGCGAGTCCGACGAATCCAAACGGCCCCGCGAGAAAGTCACGAGCCCCTTGCCCAAAGTGACGGCCGGACTGGCCCCGGTGCCGATGGTCGCCGGAGGGCCGCCGGAAACCAGGGAAACGCCGACGCGCGTGTTGACCACGGAAGGCGAGTCGCCCATCCAGGCCGCCTCCGACAGCGCGCAACGCGAGTCGCCGCAGCCACCGCCGATCGTCGCCCGCGAACTCATCACGCAGAGCGTCGAAATGGCGCGCCTTGCGGCCGAGATCGAACGTGACAGCGCCGCCTACGCGAAGCGTCCGCGCCGCAAGTTTATTTCCGCGTCGACGCGAGAATATGCCTACGCTGCCTACATGCGGGCGTGGGTGGCGCGTGTGGAGCGCATCGGCAACCTCAACTATCCCGACGAGGCGCGCAGTCGCGCGCTCACCGGCAATCTGGTGCTGACGGTGGCGGTGCGTCGCGACGGCAGCATCGAGCAAATCGACATCATTCAGCCAAGCGGCCACAACGTGCTCGACGAGGCAGCCATACGCATCGTGCGCCTTGCCGCTCCCTTCGCGCCGCTTCCCGAGGCCAAGGAGGACATCGACGTGCTGCACGTCACGCGTACTTGGCAATTCCTGCCGGGCAACGTCCTCAGGAACGAGTAGGTCAGGTCGGCTCCGCCGACCTGATGTCAAGCGTTGCCGACAGGGTTGTCGTGACACGTGTCAGGTCGCGAAAAGGCGATGTTGCTAAACTCCCAGCTCATGACCGGTGCTCGCAGCTACCTCAAGGATCATCTGCTCATCGCCATGCCGAGCATGGCGGATCCGAACTTCGTGCGCAGTGTCACATACCTCTGCGAGCACAACGATCAAGGCGCCATGGGTATTCGCATCAATCAGGTCAGCGGCATGCGCATGGGCGATGTGCTGGCGCAGATGCAGATCAAGTGCCGAGCGCCGGAGATCATCGAACAAACCGTGCTGATCGGCGGGCCCGTGCAGCAGGAGCACGGCTTCGTGCTGCACGAGAAAGGCGAGCAGGAGTGGGAGTCCTCCCTGCCGATCGCAGCCAATCTCAGGGTCACGACGTCGCGCGACATCCTCGCTGCGATCGCGACGGGGTCAGGCCCTCCGCGCGCGCTCCTCGCACTCGGTTATGCCGGATGGGCCGCAGGCCAGCTTGAACACGAGCTCCGCGAAAACGCGTGGATCAGCGTGGCGGCGGATCACCGCGTCCTGTTCGAAACGCCCATCGATGGGCGATGGCACGCCGCGCTGGGACTGCTCGGCATCGACCCTTTGAAGCTCAGCGACGAAGTTGGACACGCCTGAGGATCGGCTGGACAAGTCCGGTCCGGGCCTGCCAGGCGACGCGCCCCGACCGGCACTGCCATCGCGGGTTTTCGGCCTGGACGTGGGGGGGCGGCGAATCGGGGTGGCCTGCGGTTCGCGCGTCACGGGTGGCGCGCAGGCACTTGCGGTCGTAGCGCGCCGCGGCACCGATATCGACTGGCCCGCACTCGACCGACTGGTCCGCGAATGGCAACCCGAGGCCCTTGTCGTGGGCCTGCCGCTCACGCTCGACGGCGCCGAACAATCCGCGAGCGCCCTCGCCCGCGAATTCGCGTCGAGCACCTGCGCCCGCTACACACTACCGGTCATCTTTCAGGACGAACGACACTCCTCGCAGGAGGCTGCGGCGCGATTCGCAACGGAGCGGAGCCTGGGCACGCGACGGCGGCGTGACGCAGATGCGCTGGATTCGCTCGCAGCCGTCATCATTGTCGAACGATATTTCGCCGGCACATCGGTGCACGCGTCCGCACACGAGGATTCAAGATGACATTGCCGCAAGTCGAAACGCTGCTGGACGACATGGTGGCGCGACTGCTCACACACCTCGCGACGCGCGATATCGCCGCGCCGCGCTTCGCGGGCATCCGCACCGGGGGAGTGTGGATCGCGGAAGCCGTGGCGGCGCGCTGCAATGCGGCCGATCCGGGGGGCATCATCGACATCGGATTCCATCGCGACGACGTCGGCCAGCGCGCGGAACTGCCAAGACTCGGCCCCTCCAGCATTCCATGGGATATCAACGGCCGCGACATCGTGCTGATCGACGACATCCTGCACACGGGTCGCACGGCGCGCGCGGCGCTCAACGCCCTCTTCGACTGGGGCCGCCCGCGCAGCGTGAACCTGGCCGTGCTTGTCGAGCTTCCCGGACGCGAACTTCCGCTCCAGCCCGACGTGGTGGGTGCATCGATCGGCGCGCGCACTGGACACGAGCTTCGCCTGCTCGGCCCACAGCCGCTCGAGTTGGCCTGGCGAGCGAGTGCTTGAGCCGGTGCTCACGGATTCTGCCGCAGTGGGTTCCCACCGACACCTGCTGACGCTGGAAGGCATGCCGCGTTCCGAAGTCGAGGCCATCCTCGACACGGCGGCAGCGATTGCTGCGGCCACCGCGGGGCGCATGAAGACGCTGCCCATCCTGCGCGGCCACACCGTGGTCAATCTGTTCTTCGAGCCCTCGACGCGCACGCGGACGAGCTTCGAGCTTGCTGCGCGCAGGCTTTCCGCGGAGGTCGTCAACTTCGACGTGGCGACCTCATCGACGAGCAAGGGCGAAACCCTCCTCGATACCTTGCGTACGCTCGCCGCCATGCGCTGCGATCTGTTCGTCGTGCGGCATCGCGAAAACGGAGCCCCCGCGGAGCTCGCCAAGGCCCTCGGCGACGAGGTCGCGATCGTCAACGCGGGCGACGGCAGCCATGCGCACCCGACACAGGGCCTGCTCGACGTGTTCACCATCCGCGAGCGTTTCGGACCGGATTTTTCGAAGCTCAAGGTGCTGATCATTGGCGACGTCGCGCATTCGCGGGTCGCGCGTTCGGATATTCACGCGCTGCTCGCGCTCGGCGTCGGAGAACTGCGCGTATGCGCGCCGTCGACGCTGCGTCCTGACGTCATCGATGCCCGTGTAACCTGCGTGGACGATCTCGGTCCCGCGCTCGCGGACATCGACGTGATCATGCTGCTGCGCCTGCAGAAGGAGCGCATGCAGGCCGCGCATATCCCCGACGACGCGGCGTACTTCGAAACCTATGGCCTGACCGCTGCGCGCCTCGCACTCGCGCGGCCCGACGCGCTGGTCATGCACCCCGGCCCCATCAACCGCGAAGTCGAAATCGACTCCGCGGTGGCCGATGGACCGCAGTCCGCGATTCTCGCCCAGGTCGCCAACGGCCTGCCCATCCGCATGGCCGTCATGTGCCGCCTGCTGGGCGCCAGCCTTCGACCTTGATTTGCAGGTATCCGCGCGGGCTGCGGCGTGTCACTCGAAGCCGTTGCTGAAGAGCAGTTCGGGTGCGGTGGCGAGCTCGGCGAACAGTTTGATGCCGTCGAAGAAGCCGTTGAAGCGAGGCGGTGCCGTGGTGCCACGATCCTCGACGATGAGCTGCAGGCGAATCGAGCTGCTGCGCGTCCACTCGGCCGGCGACACGGTAATGAGGGTGGGCGTCGCCGATGCGGTCCAGGCCGTGCCACTGGTGATGAAGTGCTCGCCGGTGCGATTGGGAGCGTTGCCATTGCACTCTTCGTTGCCCTGTGCGCGGAACTCCCAGCGAATCGACAGCACGTCGCGCTCGAATGCCAGCGCACCCGTAGAACGTGCGAAACCGTTGAGCCGATAGTTGCCGGGGCCCGGCAAATGCATGCACTGGACCAATGCTGCAAGCCGCGGATTTCCGGTCGGTGAAAGGATCGTGGATGGCGTTGAGTCGATGCCCTCTATCGGTGGCGGCACGCCGCCGAAGTCCACGCGCACGGCGCCCACGCTGAAGGCCCCCTCCTGCTGCCAGATCACCGCCGCCGGCACTGGCGCAGTCCAGAGGTTGAGGTCAACCTCGAAATCGCGGTTCAGCACGATATTGTCGATTGCCTGCAACTCGAACGCGCCGACGTCACGGATCCCGAAGCGGTCTGGAACGATCGGCATCGCACGATCGCGCGGCTGCCCGAAAAAGTCGTTGCCGCCTGCGAGCGGCGCGAAATCAACCGCAGGTGAAGCTGCGCGCAGACTGTAATCGCCTCTTGCGGGATCGACGAAACGCGGACTTGATCCCGAAAGCCGCGTACCCGACGAACCGCCGAAGCTGCCGATGTCGTGTGTAAGGATGTCGCTTACGTCGCGCGTGCCGCTGAAGGTATAGGCCAGGTCGCCGGGCTGCCAGATGATCGAGTTCCTGATGGTGCCGTTCTCGCCACTCGACAGCACGTGCGAGCCTCCGACTGCGTTGTCGGTAACGGTAGTGCCCAAAAGGGTCAACCTTTCGACATGAATCAGGCGTGCCGAACTCTCGTTCGCGGCAATCACACTGTCGTAAATTGACGCGGTGTTCAGCCGGATGAGTTCGCTTCCTTGATTGCCTGTCAGCGACGCGCGATACAGAGTCACGCCGGTGTCTGTCTCGCCCGCGATCACTCTGCCGCTTGGGGGTGACACGTTGCCGCTGATACGTCCGCATTCCGCATTCTGTGGACAGGGGACGCCACCAAGCGGCAAGGGTGGAAAAAACGCGCCGGGCGGCGCGTTGAAAAACAATCCCGCCCCAAACTCATTACCCAGACTCGTAGAGTCCGCACCCAGATAGATGGCTGCGCCATCCGGCGCGCGGTTGTCCGAAATAGTCGCGTTGTAGACGAACACGCGGGAGTTGGCCAGATTCGAAAAGGAAAAATGTACATCGGCGTGGATGCCGCCCCCCGCCACGCTGGCGTCGTTGTCTTCGATGCGCGTGAGGTTTGCGGCGTTGGTCGAAAACAAGCGGATATCCGCCTGTTGGTCGGTATCTTCGCCGCCTTCCACGCCGATGCCGCCGCCAAAGCGAGCCCGATTACCGCTGATGACGCCAGCCGAACCGAACCCGGGGCTGCCGATGAACGTGACCGAGGCGTGGTCTGCGGAACGCGCGTGCAGTCCACCGCCGAATCCTCCGCTGAAGCCGCCGCTGACCGGCACGCCCTGGGCCTCGTTACCCGTGATCCACGTATTGGGCGAACTGATCTCCGTCTCCATGCTCTCGAGGTACAGGCCTCCGCCATTCAAGCGCGCGGTATTGAACCGCACGAATGTGCGCGGACCCACGACCAGCAGCGCGGCGGTACCCGTGCCGATGGCGGCGATGCCGCCGCCGAAACCGCCGATGTTGTTGATGATGTCGATGTCCTCCACGGCGAGGAGGCCGTTGCCGCGCCAGAAAATACCCCCACCGCTGCCGGCGCCGTCTTCGTCACCCCCGGTGATCGTCAGGTATCTGAGCGTGAGGATCGACCCGGTGTTGCCCGTGATTCGGAACACCGGCTCCTGCGCGCCGCCGCTGCCGTTGATGACGGTGTTCAGGCCGTCGTTGTTGATGCTCTCGCAATTGAGGTAGCCGCCTGTGATCTCGAGTTCCTGGCTGGTCGTGATGCTGACCGCCTGCTGCAGGTAGCTGAGGCTGCGCGTGACACGGATGACGTCGCGGCCGGGGCTTTGTTCCGCGGCCGCGATCGCGGCCTGCAGTGTGCCGTGGGTGCACCCGGTGCTGCCCCCGCCGACGCGGAAGGTCGTGGCAGCGGCGCCGGCGCTGAGCGCAAGCAGCGGCAACGCTGCAAGGAGCGCCTGCTCGAGGTGGCGGCAGATCGTACCTGTTCGATGCGACATGACAGCATTTCCGATTCAGGCCAGCAGTTCTGGCTCTCACGGAGAACGCCGTCTGCTGCCCAACCGCGCCACTCATGGGACGGCGGTCACACAATTCGTACGGCCGCAGGCGCGCAACCCGGGCATCCGGTGCAGAAAGGGCGGGCTCGCGCCCTTCGCGTGGCACGTTCGAAGCGCGACACCACGAGCGATCACGTTCGAATGTCGTTACGGCGCTTCGGAGTAGAGATCGCCGCGTCCGCTCAGCTCGCGTAGCAGTGCACGCGTCGCGGGGGAAAGCGTGGCCTCGGGCACCGCGAGTGCGATAGCGGCTTCAGCGGTACGGCGCGCCTCCTCCGGGCGTTTCAGATCGCGCAGAATCTGCGCTTTCAATACCCACATCGTTACAAGGCGTGCTTTGCCGTCCGGGGAAAGTCGCTGCCAGTCGCTCGCGGCGCGGTCGATCTGTACCAGCGCATCCTCGTTGCGCTTCAACAGGTGCAGAGCCTGCGCGTGGCTATTGCGCACCAGCGCTGCGTCGCTGGACCCGGCATTGCCGCTGCGCTCGAGAGAAGCGAGTGCCTGCCTCGACAGCAGCTCCGCTTCATCGAGATCGCCCGCCTTGGCCGCAACGTTGGCGAGCGTCCCCAGCGAGTAGGCAACGGTGATGTGATCCTCCCCCAATTGTCGTCTGCGCTCCTCCAGCGCAGCGCGCATTTCCCGCGCTGCCTCGGGCAGCCGCCCCTGCCGGTAGAATGCCTGGCCCAGATTGTTGCGTGCCCGCGCGCACACCTCCTCGACGATGCGCGCACGCTTGCAAGTGGCAATCGCCTGCCGGTAATACGCCTCGGCCTCCTCGAAGCGGCGCTGCAGCACCATCAGCACGCCCATCGAATCGAGAGTGTGCGCGATCTGTCCATGCGCCTCGCCAAAAACCCGCCGCTGCATGGCCAGTGCCTCACGCAGCAATGCTTCCGCTTCCTCGAAGCCCTCGGCACGCATGCGCACCGCTGCCAGGTTGCGCAGCGTGATGGCGATCGCATCGTGCGACTCGGGGTAGATGCGCCGCCGCAGAGCAAGGATCTCGCGGGTCTGCCGTTCGAAATCTGCGTTCTGGCCGAGCGCGTCGCTGGCCACTGCAAGGCTCGACAAGGCCGCTACGTAACGTGCGTCTTCCGGCGCGCGGCGTTTGCGCCATCGCTCGAGCAATGGTTCAAGTGTCGTCACCGTTTCGGGGTAACGCTGCGCGGCGGCGAGCGCGCCGCCCACCGCAAGATGGGCGGAAAGGGACTCGACGCTGTCGACTCCGTGCACACGCGCCGTGAGTGCAGCCGCAGCTTCAAGGTCGGCAATGGCCTCGCTCGTTTTTCCGAGGCTGCTCTTGACCGCTGCACTGACCCGCAAGGCACGCAGCGCAACCGGGGAAGGCCTGCCGAGGACGTACTGCTCCACCGCTGCGATTTCCGCGAGCGCAGCTTCGTTGCGCCCCGAACGTTGCCACGCGTCGGCGCGCGCCACACGCAGCGCGATCACACTTTCTGCGCCGATGGGCCGCTGCTGCGCCGCCAGCGCGCGATCGAAAGCTGCAATCGCCGCCGGAAAGTTGGAGAGGGACAGCCACACCTCACCGAGCGTACTGTCGAGATCGATGCGTGTGGCGACATCGAGGGACCTGGATTCGCGCAAGCTGGCGTCGGCCTGGGCGACCAGGCTTTCCGGCGTGGGTCGCTGGTCTTCGGGGAGACTGGCGCGGGCCGAGTCGAAGATGCCAACCACAAAGTCGCGAACAGCGTTCGCGCGTTGCGCTTCGCGCCGGGCGATCTCGGTCTGCTGGTTCGCGCGGGCCGATTGCTGGCGCGCAATGGCGGTCTGCCAGAGCGCGACGCCCAGCATTGTGACCAGGCCAATGACGAACATGACGCTCAGCAATACACCTCCCCGATGCCGGCGCACGAACTTGCGCACGCGATACGTGCGCGAGGGTGGGTGCGCCGCAACGGGTTGCCCGGAGAGCTGGCGTTCGCAGTCGTCAGCAAGTTCCGCGGCATTGGCGTAGCGCCTGTCTGGCTCCTCCGCCATGGCTTTCAGCAGGATGTTGTCGATGTCGCCTTTCAGCTGAGCGCGCAGGGCGTCCGGCGGCAATGGCAGTTCGAAGCCGCTGGCCGCCAGGGCGTTGACTCGCGTGGAGGCTTGTCGCCCCGACTCGCCGTCCGTTTCAGGTCGCGTGCCGAGCAGCAATTCATGCAGCACCACGCCCAGCGCATAGACATCGGTGGCGGTGGATATCGCTCCCTGGTTGCGCTGCTCCGGTGCCGCGTATCCCGGCGTATAGGCGGAGAATCCCGTGATCGTGCCGTCGTCCACATTCTCAGTGAGCAGCTTGGCGATACCGAAGTCGAGCAGCTTCACCTCCCCGGCTCCATCCACGAGGATATTCGCGGGCTTGAGGTCACGATGCACGATGAGGCTTCGGTGAGCCGCAGCCACCGCGCGACACACGACGATGAAAAGCCGGAGGCGCGCGCGGACGTCGAGCGAATGCGTGGCGGCGTGTCGCGTGATTGTCACTCCGTCGACGTAGTCGATCACGAGGTACGGAATGCCGGATGGCGTGACGCCGCCGTCGATCAGGCGCGCGATGTTGGGATGCGACAGCGTCGCCAGCAGTTGCTGTTCACGCCGGAAAAGGCGTTGTTCGAATTCTGAATGGAGCCCACGCCGCAGCAGCTTGAGCGCGACCTGTTGCTGAAAATCCGCGCCTTCGCGTTCTCCGAGAAACACGGTTGCCATGCCGCCCTGCCCCAGGAGTTTCAGGACACGGAACGCACCGATCTTTTGGCCGATGAGCTGCGGCGCGGAATCGAAGTCGAGCACGCCCATGGCTTCGACACGCGCAGTCACGGGCTTGTCGAGCGGGCCTGCGCCAGCGCGCGCAAGCTGCTCAGCGTCAAGCAGGTCCAGCAGGGCGCGACGCTCCTCCCCTGCCAGATCCTGTGCTGCGATCCACAGGTCGCGCAGTTCGGTGGGTTGATCGAGCGCGGCATCGAACAGCGCTCGCAATCGGGAGGCGACAACGTTGGGGCGCGGCGGCACGGTGTCTGCCTGGTCGGGCGGGGTCATATCGAAGAACGCCGGAATCAGTCGAATTGCGACAATATTCTTCGAAGACTACGCCAGTTCCCGCGTCAGCCGAGCTGCTGCTGCAGGAATGCCCGGGCGAAAACCCAGTCGCGATTCACAGTACGCGGCGCAAGTCCCAGCGTCTCCGCGACAGCTTCCAGTGAAAGTCCGGCGAAGTAGCGCAATTCGACCACCCGCGCCGCACGCGCGTCTTCCGTTTCCAGTTGAACCAGCGCGTTTTCCAAAGCAAGCACGTCCTCGGCGCTGTCGCAGGCGAGGCGCGTGTCGTCATTGTTCAACGTTACGGACACCCATTCGCCACCGGCGCGCAGGCGCAACCGGGCGCGCGCGCGATCAACCAACAGGTGACGCATGGCACGCGCTGCGTAGGCGAAGAACTGTGCAGGTTCCGCGAACGCAAGTCCGCGCTTGGGCACCATGCGCAAATACAGCTCGTGAACCAGGGAAGTCGTATCAAGCGTGGTGTGCTTCTGGCCTGCGAGCCGTCGGCTCGCCATCGCCTTCAGCCGCGCGTACACCTCCGCGAACAGCGCGTCGGAATTCGCGCCGACGGGCTTCGCGGCCTCTTTCGGCGTGTCTACGCATGGTTCGGATGTGCGCGCCATGGCCCAGGCACCTTAGCAGGACCCATGGTTGCCTGATCGCGACTCGCGAATGGCCACAAGGCCGACCGACGGAATGTGCGCGCCACAGCTCTACGCGGCAGGGAGGGCGGGTTGCTCGCGGGACTCGGTCGGCAAGCGGCGGATGCGCGCGCCGAGGCCTGAGAGTTTTTCCTCGATGAGCTCGTAGCCGCGATCGATGTGATAGATGCGGTCCACGGTCGTGTCGCCGTGGGCCACCAGTCCCGCGAGCACGAGGCAGGCCGAAGCGCGCAGGTCGGTGGCCATGATCGGCGCACCGGTGAGACGCGCAACCCCGGCGATCAGCGCATGCCGGCCCTCGACGCGAATGTCCGCGCCGAGGCGATCGAGCTCCTGCACGTGCATGAAGCGGTTCTCGAACACGTTCTCGGTGACGATCGCGGTGCCCTCGGCGATGGAGTTCAACGCGCAGAACTGCGCCTGCATGTCGGTCGGGAACTCGGGATACGGCGCCGTGACGATGTCGACGGCTCGGGGCCGGTTGCCGCGCATGTCGATCTCGATGAAGTCATCGCCCGTATTGATGTGCCCGCCGCACTCCTCGAGTTTCTCGAGCACCGCGCCAAGCGTGTCGGCGCGCGTGCGCTTGGCGACGACGCGGCCGCCCGTCATCGCCCCGCCGACCAGGAACGTGCCCGTCTCGATGCGATCCGGCAGCACCTCGTACTCGCAGCCGTGCATCCGCTCGACGCCATGGATCACCAGCGTGTGGGTACCCGCTCCTTCGACCTGCGCGCCCATCGCATTGAGGCAGTTGGCCAGGTCCACGATCTCGGGTTCCTGCGCCGCGTTCTCGATGATCGTGGTGCCCGACGCCAGCGCCGCGGCCATCATGATGTTCTCGGTGCCGGTGACCGTGACGATGTCCATCACGATGCGCGCGCCGCGCAGGCGCCCCGACCGCGCACGGATGTAGCCGTTCTCGACGGTGACTTCGGCGCCGAGCGCCTGCAGGCCCTTGATGTGCAGATCGACGGGCCGCGAACCTATGGCGCAACCGCCTGGCAGCGAAACGTCGGCTTGTCCGAACCGCGCGACGAGCGGTCCGAGCACCAGGATCGACGCGCGCATGGTCTTGACCAGATCGTACGGGGCAAAGAATCGGTCGGTCGGCCGCGGATCGACGTGGATGCGCATTTTCTCTCCCACCGAGAGCCGCACGCCCATCTGGCCGAGCAACTCCATGGTGGTGGTGACGTCGTGCAAATGGGGTACGTTGCTGATCGTGACCGGTTCGTCGGCAAGCAGCGTCGACGCGAGGATCGGCAACACGGCATTCTTCGCGCCCGAGATCCACACTTCACCGTTGAGGGGTACGCCTCCACTGATGACAATTTTTGCCAACTCAATTCTCCGATGATGAGCCCCTCCCCCGCCGGGGGAGGGGTTGGGGAGAGGGTGCGAACTTGCTACGCGGTTGAAGAACCCCCTGCACATCCACTTATCCGCACTTTCGTACCCTCATCCGGCGCTGCGCGCCACCTTACTCGCGGCTCCTGCCGCTCGCCCTGCGGGCCAGCTTCGCTGTTCGCATGCGCGTCCTGCGCATGCAGTCTCCCGGGGGGAGAAGGGGAGAGACGAACAGCGAGTTGGTCAGGCGCCCGCCGCCTCGGCAGGCGTGAGGGTCCGCAGCGCGAGCGCATGAATCTCGCCGCCCATGCGCTCGCCGAGCGTCGCGTAGACCAGCCGGTGCCGCGCGAGCGGCAGTTTGCCTTCGAACGCGGCGCTCACCACGGTGGCTTCGAAATGCACACCGTCGTCCCCCGCGACATCGGCTTCGGCACCGGGCAAACCGGTCTCGATCAGTTGTTTGATGATTGCAGGATTCATGCACGAGACCGTGGGACGTGGAGAGTACGCCAGTGGTTCGACAAGCTCACCACGAACGGAATGGGACGCCGGCGAACTCGACGCGGCGAAGCGAGCGCCCGCACCGCGTCGGAGCGGCTAGAATGAGCCGTTCAGTCTAGCAGAGCGCAAACTTGCGCCAGCCCGCAGCTCACATGAACGCCTTGCTCAGGAAACCCGGCGACGACGCCGTCACACAACGGAACGAGGCGGTTTTCGCGGCGAGCGCGCGCCGCGTCATCGCCATTGAGGCGCGCGCCGTGACCGGCCTGGATGCGAGACTCGATGCGGGCTTCCTCAAGGCCTGCGCCCTGTTGCTGGCGTGTCGCGGGCGAGTCGTGGTCACGGGCATGGGCAAGTCGGGCCACATCGCGCGCAAGATCGCCGCCACGTTCGCCTCCACGGGTACGCCTGCTTTCTTCGTGCATCCCGGCGAGGCAAGCCACGGGGACCTCGGCATGATCACCGACGGCGACGTGGTGCTGGCCATGTCCAATTCCGGCGAGACCGACGAACTCCTCGCCATCCTGCCGCTGCTCAAGCGCCAGGGCAACGCGCTGATCGCGATGAGCGGCAAGCCGGAGTCGAGCCTGGCGCGCATCGCCGATGCCCACATCGATGTCGGCGTGCCGGAGGAAGCCTGCCCACTCGGGTTGGCTCCCACCTCCAGCACGACAGCGGCCCTGGTGATGGGCGACGCACTTGCCGTTGCGCTCCTCGAGGCCCGCGGCTTCACCGCCGAAGATTTCGCGCGCTCGCACCCGGCTGGCGCGCTGGGCCGCCGGCTGCTGCTGCACATCGCCGACATCATGCATCGCGACGCCGCCATTCCGTGCGTGCACGCCGATGCGTCCGTCTCGGCCGCGCTGATGGAAATGACACGCACCGGACTCGGCATCCTCGCTGTGGTCGAGGACACGCGGCACCTGCTCGGCGTGTTCACCGACGGCGACCTGCGCCGGGCGGTGGACGACAGCCAGGTGGACCTGCGCAATACGCCCGTGACCCGGCTCATGACGCGCGAGCCCAAGACCATTGCGCCCGATCAGCTCGCAGTCGAAGCCGCGCGACTCATGGAGGAGTTCAAGATCAACGCACTGATCGTGATCGACGCAGAACGACGCGTGGTAGGCGCGCTGAATATCCACGACCTGCTGCGTGCCCGCGTCGTTTGAATACCCCGTTGCTGCCCGTCAACCCGTGGCTCGATGTTCCGCAGGCGCTGCTGGAGCGAGCTGCGAGCGTGCGGCTCGCATGCTTCGACGTCGATGGGGTCCTGACGGACGGCCGCCTCTGGTACGGCCCGCAAGGTGAAACGCTCAAGGTTTTCCACGTCCACGACGGCATGGGCCTCAAATTGCTCCTCGACGCGGGTATCGAAGTCGCGGTGGTCACCGCTCGGCGCAGTGCAGTGGTCACCTCGCGCATGACGGAGCTCGGCATTTCCCGCGTGCACCAAGGCGTGGCCGACAAGCTCGAGTGCGTCAAGGGGATTATCGCCGAACTTGGCTGCGACCTCGCCGCAGTCGCCTTCATCGGCGACGATCTTCCCGATCGCGATGCAATGTGCGCCGTCGGGCTGGCCATCGCGGTGTCGAATGCGCGTGCTCCGGTCCGGGAAATCGCGCACTGGGTCACGAGCGCGCACGGGGGCAACGGCGCGGTGCGCGAAGTCTGCGACCTGCTGCTGTTCGCCAACTCGCCCCAACCTCCCGCGAGACGTGTTGCCGACGGCACCATCGCGTGAACGAACGCCGGCTCGTCGTGATCTCGATCCTGCTCGCGCTGATCGCCGGCACCACGCAGTGGCTGCTGTGGTTGCGCCGCGAACCGCCGGCGGAGCAATTCCTGGGCCCTCCGCGTTCGGATTACGACATCACCAACTTCAGCATGAGCGCGCTCGATGCGAAGGGCATGCTCTCGTTCACTGTGCGCGCGCCGCGCGCTGCTCGTCATCCGGGCCAGGGAACGTTCGATATCGAGTCACCGCAGTTCGTGCTGCGCGATGCCGAGGGCGTCGACTGGAACGTGCGGGCGAAACGAGGCTGGGTACGGGCCGATGGACGGGAACTAAGGCTGGTAGGCGACGTCAACATGGAGCGACGGACGCCGGTGCCAGCGGACGCGATCGCCCTGCGCAGCGAGCGGATCGACGCGCAGTTGGACCCCAACGTGATCTCCTCGCCCGTCTCAGTCACCATCGAACGGCCCGGTTCTATACTGACGGGTGTCGGCCTTCACGCCGAGATCGACCACAAGCGTTTAATGCTCAAGGACCAGGTTCATGGCCGTTTCTCCCCCCGCGCGCTGGGCAATCGTTAGTTTCGGGTTCCTGGCGCTGGCGCAACCCACGTTCGCGCTCAAAAGCGATCGCCAGCAATTGCTCAATGTCGATGCGGACTCGCTCGACGCGGGGCTCGACGACAACCGCGCGGTGCTCAAGGGCAACGTGCGCATCACGCAGGGCACCCTCGTGATCGAAGCCGCGGAGGCGACGCTCACGCAGGGCGAGCAGCAGGAAACGCAGCGCGTGCTGCTGAGCGGAGCACCGGTGACGCTCGAACAGGATCTCGACGAAGGCGGCCGTCTCAAGGCACGCGCCAACCGCGTGGACTACGACGTGACCGCCGAAACCATCGTGCTGAGCGGCGCGGCGAACGTCAGCCAGCCGCGCGGCGATCTTTCCGGCGAGAAGATTGTCTACAACACCGCGACCGGCAAGCTCAACGCAACCAGCGTGGCCGGCGGACGCGTGCATCTCAAGGTGCAACCGAAGACGACGGCGGCGACGAAGTAATGCAGTTCGCCTGATGTTGATCGCAGAGGGCCTGCAGAAGCGCTACCGCGCGCGCAACGTGGTGCGCGATTTCTCGTTTCGCCTGGCGCCCGGCGAAGTGGTGGGATTGCTGGGCCCCAATGGTGCGGGCAAGACGACCTGTTTCTACATGATCGTGGGCCTCGTGCCCGCGGACGCCGGCGCCATCCGCGTCGACCAACACGACGTGACGATGCTGCCCATGCACGCGCGGGCACGCCTGGGTGTCGGATACCTTCCGCAAGAGCCCTCCATCTTCCGCCGCCTGACGGTCGCGGAGAACGTGCTGGCGATCCTCGAGCTTCGCGCCGACCTCGACCGGGCGGCACGCCAGAACGAACTGCAGGAGCTGCTCGAGGAACTCCAGGTCGCGCACCTGGCGGACGCCCCCGGTATCAGCTTGTCGGGCGGCGAACGACGCAGGGTCGAGATCGCGCGGGCGCTCGCAGCGCGGCCCCGATTCATGCTGCTCGATGAACCGTTCGCGGGTGTCGACCCGATTTCGGTCAACGAGATCCAGCGCATCGTCAGGCACCTCAAGGAACGCGGCATCGGCGTGCTCATCACTGACCACAACGTGCGCGAGACGCTGGGCATCTGCGATCGCGCGTACATCCTCAACGACGGTGCTGTGCTCGCCGAAGGCTTGCCCGCCGATCTCCTCGTGCATCCGCAGGTCCGCGAGGTCTATCTCGGCCATCATTTCGCGCTGTAGAGCCGAGCTGCTCGGCTGCGCAGAGGCCGAGCCGCGCTCGGCCGCGCGGAGGCGGAGCTGCTCGGCTGCACCCGCATCGGCGTAGACTGACGGCACAGACCTTGCTTGGGGCGGCGATGTCGACGGCAAAGCCCGCGCTACGGCTGGGCCAGACGCAACAGCTGACATTGACTCCGCAGTTGCGGCAGTCGATCCGGCTGCTTGCCATGTCGACTGCGGAACTCGAACTCGAATTGAGTGAGGCAGCGGAGTCGAACCCACTCCTGGAATACGTGGCGCCCGGCGAATCCGCGCGCGAAGACGACGCTCCAGACGGCTCAGGGTCGAACGCCGAAGGCGGCGAAAGCGATGCCGCGAACGGCGGCATCCATGCGGATGCCGAAGCCGCCGGCGAAGCGAGCGATGCGATCGCAGCGCCGGGTGACGAGCCGTCCGAAATGCCGGACACCGCCGACGCTTTGGGGGACACCGAGTGGGGAGACTCGCCAGGTGGCGCCTGCCGACACGACCAGGGCGAAGGCGGCTGGGAAGACCGGCTCGTCGCGACCGCGGGGCTTTCCGAACACCTGCAGGATCAGGTTGCGTTGCTGCCCCTGTCGGCGCGCGATCGGGTGATCGCTGCCGTGCTCATCGATTCGCTGGACGACGACGGCCTGTTGCGTGCCGACGACGAAGAGTTGATCGCCGCTTGCGCGCTGGAACCTGCGGCGACGACCGGCGAACTGGACAGCATGCGTCATCGCCTGCAGCGCCTCGATCCCACCGGAATCGCGAGTCGCTCGCTCGTCGAGTGCCTGGACGTGCAGCTCGCCGAGCAGGCCGGCGCCGACCCGGCGGAAATGGAGCTGACGCGTCGCCTGCTACGCGATGCGTCGGCTGCGATCGGTCGAGTGGCACCGGATCGCATCGCGCGCCAGCTGGGCTGCGACGGCGCCGCCCTGGACAGCGCGCTCGCCCGCCTGCGTGGCCTCGATCCCAGGCCCGGTCTCAGATTCAATGGCGCGCGCGTCGACTACGTGCAGCCTGATGTGATCGCGTTCCGGCAACAGGGCCGCTGGCAGGTTCGCCTCAATTCCGCCGCGCACCCCGGCCTCGCGCTCAATTCCCAGTACACGCGCCTCGCGCAGTCAACGAGCGGCACCACGGAGCGCTACCTGCGCGGTTGCCTGCAGGAAGCGCGATGGCTGATCCGCAGCGTCACGGCGCGCGGCGACACCCTGCTGCGCGTGGCCAACTGGATCGTGCGACAGCAGGCCGCGTTCCTCGATTTTGGTGCGCAGGCCATGCGTCCCCTGACCTTGCGGGAGGTGGGCAGCGCGCTGGAGCTGCACGAGTCGACGATATCCCGCGCCACCGCGCGCAAGTACCTGGCCACGCCGCGCGGCGTGTTCGAACTGCGCTACTTCTTCTCGGCTGCCCTCGACACGGAAACCGGCGGCACGGCTTCGGCGCTGGCGGTCCAGGCCCTTATCCGCAAACTGATCGACGCCGAGAACCCGAGAAGGCCGATGTCGGACGCGGCGCTCGCGCGCGTGCTCGGATCGGAGGGAATCGCGGTGGCGCGACGCACCGTGGCAAAATATCGTGAAGGCATGCGCATTCCGTCTTCGAGCGAGCGTTGTCGCCATGCGGACTGACACCGTTTCGCCACAGCGCTTTCACCCCCGC
>Ga0183260_10000641_pt1 | contig 29556 bp, 25 predicted proteins | sample AntDrymUQ4972206_2_FD_129768 | JGI IMG/M metagenome (GOLD analysis project Ga0183260, IMG submission 129768) | Polar desert sand microbial communities from Dry Valleys, Antarctica - metaG UQ497 (22.06) (version 2) (version 2) | ecosystem: Environmental > Terrestrial > Soil > Desert | place...
CGCGCACCCAGCCGCAATGTTCGCGGGGGAAGCGGGGGAAGCGGGGGAAGGCGGGGTCAGCCGCCGAGGCGCTCGACGAGGGCCGCGTGCTCCTCGTGCAGCTGCTTGGGCAGGCGGTCGCCGAACCGGGCGAAGAACTCGGGGATGAGCCCGGCCTCCTGCCGCCAGATCTCCGGGTCCACGGACAGCAACGTCTCGAGGTCATCGGCCGGTACGTCGAGCCCGTCGAGGTCCAGCGCGTCCTTGCTCGGCAGGATGCCGATCGGGGTCTCGACGCCCTCGGCGGTGCCCTCGAGCCGGCCGACGATCCACTTGAGGACCCGGCTGTTCTCGCCGAAGCCCGGCCAGAGCCACTTGCCCTTGGCGTCCTTGCGGAACCAGTTGACGTAGTAGATGCGCGGCAGCTTCTCGGCGGTGGTCGACTCGCCGATCTCGAGCCAGTGGGACATGTAGTCGCCCATGTTGTAGCCGCAGAACGGCAGCATGGCGAACGGGTCACGACGGAGCTGGCCGATGGCTCCGGCCGCCGCCGCCGTCGTCTCCGAGGAGACCGTCGAGCCGAGGAAGACCCCGTGCCGCCAGTCGAACGACTCGGTCACGAGCGGCACCGCGGTGGCCCGGCGACCGCCGAAGAGGATCGCCGAGATCGGCACCCCCTTGGGGTCCTCCCACTCGGGCGCGATCGTCGGGCACTGGCCGGCCGGCGTGGTGAACCGCGCGTTGGGGTGGGCCGCCGGCTCGGTGCTCTCCGGCGTCCAGTCGCGACCCTTCCAGTCGATGAGGTGCGCCGGCTTGTCGGGGGTGAGCCCTTCCCACCACACGTCGCCGTCGTCGGTGCGCGCGACGTTGGTGAAGATGCTGTTGCCCCAGAAGGTCTTCACCGCGTTGGCGTTGGTCTCGTCACCGGTGCCGGGCGCAACGCCGAAGAAGCCCGCCTCCGGGTTGATGGCATAGAGCCGCCCGTCGTCGCCGAAGCGCATCCAGGCGATGTCGTCGCCGACCGTCTCGACCTTCCAGCCGGGAATCGTCGGCTGCAGCATCGCGAGGTTGGTCTTGCCGCACGCGCTCGGGAAGCCGGCGGCGACATAGCGAGGTTCCCCAGAAGGAGGCGTCAGCTTGAGGATCAGCATGTGCTCGGCCATCCAGCCCTCGTCGCGGGCCATCACCGATGCGATGCGCAGCGCGAAGCACTTCTTGCCGAGCAGCGCGTTGCCGCCGTACCCCGATCCGTAGGACCAGATCTCGCGGGTCTCGGGGTAGTGGACGATGTACTTCGTCATGTTGCACGGCCACGCGACGTCGGCCTGACCGGCCTCGAGCGGCGCGCCGACGGTGTGCACCGCGGGCACGAAGAAGCCGTCAGAGCCGAGCTGGTCGAGGGCCGCCCTGCCCATCCGGGTCATGATCCGCATTGAGACGACGACGTACGCCGAGTCGGTGATCTCGACACCGAGCTGGGAGATCCTCGACCCGAGCGGGCCCATGCAGAACGGGACGACGTACATCGTGCGGCCGCGCATGCTGCCGGCGAACAGCCCCTTGAGCGTGCCGCGCATCTCGGCCGGGTCGAGCCAGTTGTTGGTCGGGCCGGCGTCCTCCTCCTTCTCGGAGCAGATGTAGGTGCGGTCCTCGACGCGGGCGACGTCGGACGGGTCCGATGCGGCGTAGAAGCTGTTGGGACGCTTGCCCTCGTCGAGCTTGACGAAGGTGCCGGCCTCGACGAGCAGCTGGGTCAGCCGGTTCCACTCCTCGTCCGAGCCGTCGCACCACTCGACCCGGTCCGGCTGGGTCAGCTCGGCGATCCCGGCGACCCACGCGACGAGCCGCGCGTGCGTCGTCGGAGCGGCGTCGAGGCCGGGGATGGGGGTCGTCATGGCGCGGTCAACTCCTCGGGGCGCGAAAGGCAGGTGCGGTTCCGAGGCGCCGACGGGCGGAGCCTGGCCCGGACCTCGTCGTCCTGGCGATGCGTACCCGGAGTCTACCGGCCCTTGTCCGCCCAGGGTCCGCCGCAGGGTCCGCCCAGGGTCCGCCCAGGGTCCGCCGCGGCTCTTCGTCGTACCGGCAGTCAGGCGGTCAGGGCGGGGCGGCGAGCTGGGCGGTGAGCGCCTCGGGATCGGTGACCGGGGCCGCACAGGCGAAGTGTCGGCACACGTACGCCGCAGGCCGTCCGCCGACGAGCGGCCGGTCGGCCAGCAGCGGAACCGGCGGGTGCCCCTCGACCGCTGCCGCCTCGACGGCGACCACGGCGCCCGGTGAGGTCGAGCCGAGCGCGGCCCGGTGCAGCGCGTCGCGCTCCGGCGACGGTGGGCCGACGACCGCGATCTCGGCCGGGCCGGCGAGCAGCGCCTCGCCGGCGGCAGCCGCCCAGCCGACGAACCGAGCGTGCCGCGACATCAGCGGCACGGCGCCGGCGAGCGCGGCCTCGGCAGCGGAGCGGTGACGCTCGGAGCCGGTCAGCGCGGCGAAGGAGAGCAGCGCCTGGGCGGCGGCCGAGGAGCCCGAGGGCGTCGCGTTGTCGGTCGGGTCCTGCGGCCGGCGTACGAGCGCCTCGGCGTCGTCGGCCGTGTCGTAGAAGCCGCCCTTGCCGTCCGCGAAGCGCTCCAGCACCAGGTCGAGCATCGCGCCCGCGCCGTCGGCCCGGCGCGGGTCACCGGTCACCGCGTGCAGCGCGATGAGGCCCTCGGCAACGTCGGCGTAGTCCTCGAGCACGCCGGCGTTGTCGCCGCGGCGGCCGTCACGGGAGGTCCGGGCCAGCCGCCCGGTCGCGACGTCGTAGTGGACGTCGCGCAGGAGGTCGGCGGCGACCTCGGCGGCCGCGACCAGGTCGGGGCGGTCCAGCAGGAAGCCGGTCTCGGCGAGCGCGGCGATGGCGAGGCCGTTCCACGCGGCGACCACCTTGTCGTCGCGCGCCGGGTGCACCCGCTCCTCGCGCGCCGCCCACAGCCGGGGCCGCACCGACTCGAGCCGGCCGAGGTCCTCGGGGTCGGCGAGACGCTGCAGCACCGACGTGCCGTGCTCAAAGGTGCCGGCGTCGGTGACGCCGTACACCTTCGCCGCCCACTTCCCGTCGTCCTCGCCGAGCACCTCGACCAGCTGCTCGGGGGTCCAGGCGTAGAACCTGCCCTCGACCCCCTCGCTGTCGGCGTCGAGCGCTGAGGCGAAGCCGCCCTCCGGCGTACGCAGGTCCCGCACGATGAAGTCCGCGGTTTCCAGCGCGATCCGCCGGGCCAGCGCGCTGCCGGTGGCCCGCCACAGGTGCAGGTAGACGCGGCAGAGCAAAGCGTTGTCGTAGAGCATCTTCTCGAAGTGCGGCACGACCCACTGCTCGTCGACGGAGTAGCGGGCGAAGCCGCCGCCGAGCTGGTCGTACATCCCGCCGCGAGCCATCCGCTCGCAGGTCGCGTCGACCATCGCGATGGCCGCGGGGTCGCCGGTCCGGTCCCCCGCGCCGGAGGCGCGCAGTCGAGCCCCCGCGCCGGAGGCGCGCAGTCGGGCCCCCGCGCCGGAGGCACGCAGTCGAGCATCGTGCCGGAGGAGGAGCTCCAGGCACATCGACGGCGGGAACTTCGGCGCCCGCCCGAAGCCCCCGTGGCGGCCGTCGTACGACTGGGTCAGTGACAGCACCGCCGCGTCGAGCACCTCTGCCGTCACCGGCGAGCTGCCCAGCTCAGGGCCGTGGTCGCCGAGCCGGCGCACGATCTCGGCGCCGCTCGCCTCGAGGTCGCCGCGCTGGTCGCGCCACGCCTCGGCGATCGAGCGCAGCAGCCGCTGGAAGCTCGGCATGCCGTGCCGGTCGGCGGGCGGGAAGTAGGTGCCGGTGAAGAACGGCAGGCCCTCCGACGTCATGAAGACCGTCATCGGCCAGCCGCCGTGGCCGGTCATCGCCTGGGTCGCCTGCATGTAGACGGCGTCGACGTCCGGGCGCTCCTCGCGGTCGACCTTGATGCAGACGAAGTGCTCGTTCATCAGCGCCGCGGTCGCCTCGTCCTCGAAGGACTCGTGCGCCATCACGTGGCACCAGTGGCAGGCGGCGTACCCGACGGAGAGCAGGACCGGCACGCCGCGCCGCTCGGCCTCGGCGAACGCGTCGGGGCGCCACGGCCACCAGTCGACCGGGTTGTCGGCATGCTGCAGCAGGTACGGCGAGGTCGCGTCGGCGAGTCGGTTGGTCACGGTGCCATCCTTTCCCCATGGACGACGGTCTGCGCATCTCACCGCGAGTGCTGATCCCGGAGCGCGAGCTGTCGTGGCGGTTCTCGCGCTCCGGCGGCGCCGGCGGGCAGCACGTCAACACCTCCGATACGCGGGTCGAGCTGTCCTACGACGTGGCCCGCTCGATCGCGCTGAGCACCACGGCGCGCACCCGCGCAATGCAGCGACTGGCCAGCAAGCTCGTCGACGGGGTGCTCACGGTCTCGGCGAGCGAGCGACGCTCGCAGCTGCAGAACCGCGAGGCGGCCCGGGAGCGCCTTGCCGACGCGGTGCGGGCGGCGATCGCGCCGCCGCCGAAGTCGCGTCGTCCGACGAAGCCGTCGCGCGGCGCGGTCGAGCGGCGGATCGCGGACAAGAAGCGCCGCGGCGACGTCAAGCGCCTCCGCCGCGCCGACCCCGACTGACCGCCTCCCGGCCCCGAACCATGGCGCCGTCCCCATCTAGGGGTGGGAAGGAAAGGTCATTGTTCGAGGGGGGCGGGCCCGCGGATGCCGGCGAAGAGGTCGGACTCGGGTGACTCGGGTGACTCGGGTGACTCGGGTGACTCGGGTGACTCGGGTGACTCGGGGGTCTCGGAGGCGTCCGAGTCGACCCGCGACCGGGCCAGCTCGTAGTCCTCGGTCGGCCAGTAGTCGCGCTGCATCTCGACCGGCACCATGAACCACCGGCCGTTGGGGTCGACCTGCGTGGCGTGCGCGATCAGCGCCTGGTCGCGCAGCGGGTAGAACTCCGCGCACTCGACCCGCGTCGTGATCCGGCGCGCGTCCTCGGGCTTGTCCTCCCAGTTGGCCAGCCACTCGGTGTACGGCGACTCGAGCCCGCGGTCGGTGAGGGCGGCGTGCATGGTGACGACCTTCTCCTTGTGCCACCCGTGCACGTAGTAGAGCTTCAGCGGGGTCCACGGCTCGCCGGCGTCCGGGTAGCGCTCCGGGTCGCCAGCCGCCTCGTAGGCCTCGACCGACACCTGGTGGCACATGATGTGGTCCGGGTGCGGGTACCCGCCGTTCTCGTCGTACGTGATGATCACGTGCGGCCGCTCCCGGCGGACGACCTCGACCAGGGCACGGCCGACCACCTCGATCGGCTGCACCGCGAAGCAGTCCGGCGGCAGCGGTGGCAGCGGCTCTCCCGGAGGCGCCTCTGGGAGGCCCGAGTCGTGGAACCCGAGGTCGACCTGACGCACGCCGAGGATGTTGATCGCCGTGACCAGCTCCTGCCGGCGTACGCCGGTCAGGTCGGACCGCACCTCCGGGCGGTCCATCGACGGGTTGAGGATGTCGCCGAGCTCGCCGCCCGTGCAGGTGACGACGAGGACGTCGACACCCTCGCGCGCATAGCGGGCCATCGTCGCGGCGCCCTTGCTCGACTCGTCGTCGGGGTGCGCGTGCACGGCCATCAGCCGCAGGCGCTCGCCGTCGGCGGTGGTGTTGTCCATGGCGGGATACTCCATCACCCCGCCGAGGAAATGCGAAGGGACGACGTGGCCGACGCCGTGGCACCGCCCGATCGCCCGCGACGCGGGCTCGACCCCGTGGCGTACGCCGTGCTCGCGATCGGCGCGGCCCTCGTCGTGGCGATGCTCGTGGTGCTGCTCGTCGTGGACCGCGAGGGGCCGGACATCGCCTGGCGCACCCTCGAGGTGAAGGTCGGCGACCCACGACAGGTAACCGTCACCTTCGAGGTCGACAAGCCGCCGCTCTCCTCCGCCGAGTGCCAGGTCACGGCCTTCGACGAGAAGCGCAACGACGCCGGGCGCCTCACCGGCATCCTCGTCGGGCCGTCGGCCGAGCGGTCCCGCACGGTCCGGATGACCGTGCTCGTGCCGACCCTCGACAAGCCGGCGACGACCGCGTCGGTCGCGACCTGCCAGATCGTCCGGGCCAGGTGAGCGGGCGCGGGTCCGGTGCTAGCGTCAGAGGCCGACCGACATGGAGATGCCGCGTGAGTGAGACTCCCACCACCGTCACCTGGCTGACGCAGGACGCCTACGACCGGCTGCAGGCCGAGCTCGCCGACCTCAGCGGTCCCGTGCGCGAGAACGTCGTCGCGCGCATCGCCGCCGCCCGCGAGGAGGGCGACCTCAAGGAGAACGGCGGCTACCACGCCGCCAAGGACGAGCAGGGCAAGCTCGAGGCCCGGATCCGCGTGCTGACCGAGCTGCTGCGGGACGCGCAGGTCGCCGAGGCGCCGGCACAGACCGACCGGGCGACCGCGGGCACGCTGGTCGAGGTCCAGTTCGAGGGCGACGACGAGACCGAGACGTTCCTCCTCGGGTCCCGCGAGGACCGTGTCGAGGGCTACCAGATCTACTCGCCGTCGTCGCCGCTCGGCGCGGCGGTGCTCGGCCACCAGGCCGGCGAGACGGTGTCCTACGTGGCGCCCCGCGGCGCGACGATGAAGGTGAGCATCGTGTCGGTGAAGCCTTACCACGGCTGACGTGAGGAGACGGGCAGACATGGACGACCAGTTCCCGGTCGAGGGCATCGACTACATCGCTTTCGCCGTCGGCAACGCCCGCCAGGCCGCGCACTTCTACTCCACCGCGTTCGGCCTGCAGGTCACGGCCTACCGCGGACCGGAGACCGGCCATCCTGGACGGGCCGAGTGGGTCCTCGAGAGCGGCGGCGCGCGGTTCGTCTTCGCTACGGACCTGCATCCCGACGGACCGCTCGGTCCGCATGTCGCGGCGCACGGCGACGGCGTCGTCGACATCGCGTTGCGCGTCCCGGACGCGGCGAAGGCCTACGACGTCGCGGTGTCGCGCGGCGCGACCGGACTCGCCGAGCCGCACATCACCGAAGACGACCACGGCAAGGTCGTCTGCGCCGCCATCGCGACCTACGGGCAGACCCGGCACACCCTCGTCGAGCGGACGGCGTACGACGGCGTCTTCCTCCCCGGCTTCGTCGAGCGGACGCCGCTGGTCGAGCCGCCGGACAAGCGCTACTTCCAGGCGGTCGACCACGTCGTCGGCAACGTCGAGCTCGGCAAGATGAACGAGTGGGTCGAGTTCTACAACCGGGTCATGGGCTTCACGAACATGGCCGAGTTCGTCGGTGACGACATCGCCACCGAGTACTCCGCGCTGATGTCCAAGGTCGTCGCCGACGGCACGCGCCGGGTGAAGTTCCCGCTGAACGAGCCGGCGGCCGGCAAGAAGAAGAGCCAGATCGACGAGTACCTCGATTTCTACGGCGGCCCCGGCGTCCAGCACATCGCCCTCGCCACCAATGACATCGTCCGGTCCGTGGAGCGAATGAAGGCGGCCGGCGTGCAGTTCCTCGACACGCCGGACTCCTACTACGACGACTCGCTGCGGGAGCGGGTCGGCGAGGTGCGGGTGCCGATGGACGACCTGCGCCGGCACAAGATCCTCGTCGACCGCGACGACGAGGGCTACCTGCTGCAGATCTTCACCAAGCCCGTGCAGGACCGGCCGACGGTGTTCTTCGAGCTGATCGAGCGGCACGGGTCGCAAGGCTTCGGCAAGGGCAACTGCAAGGCGCTGTTCGAGGCGATCGAGCGCGAGCAGGAGCGGCGCGGCAACCTCTGAGCCGGTTTGGACCTAGAGCGCGCGGCAGGACCGTTCGGCGTTTCGTGAGGGAGAACATCGAACGAAGCCGGTTGCCGCTCACGAAACGCCGAACGGTCCGTGGGAGCTCGACAGCTGGTTGACCGATCGCGCTACTCGTAGGTCTGGGACGGCGCGCTCACCGGGCGGACGGAGGTGACGACCAGCTCGGCGGCACGGCCGATCAGCGCCTCGCCCTGCTGGTCGGTGTCCGGCTCGACCCACGTGCCCTCGATCTCGAGCCACTGGTCGGCCGGCGGTCGGGCGCCGGGCAGGTTCTTCAGGGCGACCTTGATCGGGCGCCCGTCGGCGGCACAGCAGCTGAGGATGAACCGGGTGAGGAAGGTCTCGTCCGCGCCGTGCGGCGTCGCGAACCCGACCAACCGCACGGTCTTGCCCTCGAGCGACTTCTCGTCGTCGAAGAACGTGCGCAGGTTGAACTCGCGCAGGGTCAGCGGCACCGCGCCCCGCACCTCGGCCGGCAGGTCCGGGAACTGCGCCTTCGGCGCCTCCAGCCGCGTGGTGTTGCGAGAAGCGGCGAAGGAGCCGAGCGGCGCGGGCGCGACCAGGAAGATCGCCAGCACCGGCAGCGTCAGCAGCCAGGCGATCGACGGACCGTGGTGCTCGTGCCCGTCGAACGGATCGTGGTCCTCGCCGTGACCGTCAGTGGGCTTGGGCGCCCGGTCCACGAGCCCGAGCACGCCGAGGACCACGAGCAGGACCCCGGCGACGACGAGCCACGGCCCCAGCGACGCCTTGACGTAGCGCAGGTGCGCGTCGGTCAGGCCGAGCCGGAGCGCGGCGACCCCGACGAGGATCGTGATCGCGTTCTGCGTCTCTCTGCTCACTGCGGCCTCCGGCCGACTCTACTCATCGCCGTACCTCTCCCTAGTCAAGCAGCCAGCTCCCCACGGCAACGCTGGTCAGCACGGCGACGACGAAGGTCACCGGTGCGAACCGCAGTGCGAACGATCGGCCGAACGTCCCCGCCTGCAGCGCGATCAGCTTCACGTCGACCATCGGCCCGACCGTGAGGAAGGCGAGCCGCGCGGTCAGCGAGAAGTTGCTCAGGCTGGCCGCGACGAACGCGTCGGCCTCGGAGCAGATCGCGAGCATCACCGCGAGGAGCGACAGCGTCAGCACCGCGACGACGCCGCTGCCGGCGAGCGAGTCGAGGACGCTCTCCGGGATCACGACGTTGAGGGTCGCGGCCGTGATCCCGCCGACCACGAGGTAGCCGCCGGCGTGCAGGAAGTCGTGCCGCGCCGAGGCACGGAAGGTCGACCACCGCGTCGCGGCGGGGTCGACGGGGTGCGACCGGCGGGTGATCCACGCCTCCTTGCCGAGCCGCGCCCAGAGCCAGCCCACGACCACGGACGTGATGAGGGCGGCGAGGAACCGCGCGAAGACGACGTCCGGGCGACCCGGGAACGCGACCGCGGTCGCGACCAGGACGACCGGGTTGATCGCCGGCGCGGAGAGCAGGAAGGCGAACGCCGCCGCCGGCGGCACCCCGCGGGAGACCAGCCGACCGGCGATCGGGACCGAGCCGCACTCGCAGCCGGGCAGCACGACGCCGGCGAAGCCGGCAACCGGGACCGCGAGCGACGTCCGGGACGGCAGCGCGCGGGCGAACCACTCCGGCGAGACGAAGGCCGCGATCAGGCCGCTGATCACCACGCCGAGGACGAGGAACGGCAGCGCCTGGATCGAGATCGACACGAAGATCGTCGCCCACGTCTGCACGGCCGGGTCGTCGAACAGCCCGGCCAGGCGCGGCCGCAGCAGCCCCGCCGCGACGAGCGTGATAGCGAGGATCTCGAGCGTCGGCAGCTCGCGGCGCACACGCTGCGCGACCGGCGCGGTGTCCTCGTCCGCGGTCGCCTGTGTCACCGGCTCATCGTGTCATGCGGGTGGCTCGACGAGCCGGGTACGACGTCAGGCCGCGCGGCCCAGCGCCCGCCGCCGGCGAAGGAGACCCGCGCCGGCGAGGAACGCGACGCCCACGAGCGCCATCTCCCAGCCCGCGCCGGTGGCCGGCAGCGGCTTGGGAGCCGGCTTCGGAGCGCCCGGCGGGGCGGGCCGGACCGGCGTGAAGCCCTTCGGCGCGGTCGCGCCGAGCCCCGCCGCGTCGTACCGGACCGCGTTCTCCATGATGAACAGGCCACTGTAGGTGAGGCCGTAGCTGCGCAGGCCGTAGCGGTGGTCGTTCTCCTCCGTCGGCATCGGGAGCGCGCCGCCGATCAGCCGGACGAGGCCCTTGCCGAGCTGCAGCTCGCCGAGCGAGGCCACGGTGTCCACCTCACCGACGCCCTTCTCGATGTTGCCGATGACGGTGCCGCCCGCGTCGGTCAGCGCGGCCGAGTCGACGACGGTCATCGGCGACGCGTCGTTGCCGATGCCGTAGCCGAGGATGGCCGCCTCCACCAGCTGCTTGGCGTTGCCGCGCAGGCCCGCCGCGAGCGGGTGCTCGAAGTTGATGCTGGTCGCGTTGGGCTGGTAGACGGTCTCGTCGAGGATGGCGTCTGCGGACAGCACGCCGATCTCGCCGGCGGCGTGCACCGCCCGGTCGGTGAGGACGAGGTTGCCACCGCGCTCGACCCAACTCTTGATGTTGGCGTAGTACTTCTTCGCGTCGACCGTGCGGCCGTTGGGGTCCGTCGGCAGCGCGACGTCGGCGAGCACGAGGGTGTCGAGCTGGTCGAGCGTCGTCGGGTCGTTGGCGATGTCGGCGGCGGCCAGGCCGACGAAAGGCTTGGGCATCAGCCGGCTGGTGTGGGTGAACCAGTCCTGGTTGCTCACCGAGTACGGCGCCTGCTTGATCTTCGTGCCGTCGGCGCTCTCCGGGCTGTAGCCGGGTCCGGGGCCGTCCTTGTCCTTGTCGGTGACGCGGACCGGGTTGATGACGTAGCCGGCCTGACCACCAGTGTCGAGCACCACGTTCTTGTCGTTGAAGTCCTGCGACTGGGTCAGCGCGTAGGCCATCGCGGTCTTGATGATCGCGCGTGAGGCGTTGATGTGGTTCTCCTGCAGGTACACGTTCCACGTCTTGTCCGGGACCGTGTGGTTGAGCATGATCTCGTAGTCCATGCCGGTGACCGCGAGGTCGGTGGCGAGGTAGTCGCCGATGAAGCCCGTGTCGGTGTAGCCGAGGGTGTCCCAGACGGTGGCCCAGTGGGCCGGCATCGTCGGGATCGTGTTCCTTGCTGCGCCCGGGAAGCCAGGGATCTGGTCTTCGATGCCCTCGCGGTCGTTGCCGCCGGTGGCTTCCTCGATCTCGTTCTGGATGCCGGCGTAGAGCGTCTCGTCGATGACCGACTTGGTGCGCTCGGCGATGGCCATCAGCTGGCGGTGCTTCACGGAGTCGAACTGCCCGGCCGGGTACATGATGTCGACGTAGGCGCGCGAGGTGAGCTCGCCGTGGACGTCGGCGCCGTAGGCCATCAGCTTGCCGATGCCCTGCTCGGCGACCTCGTGCATCGCCTTCACGCCGTACTTCGCCTCTGGCTCGGTCAGCGGGTTGCGCGAGAGGTTGATGCTGCCCTTGCTCGGCATCTGCCGGTTGAGGTCGGTGCCGGCGCCGTTGGCCCGCGCGAAGGGCAGCGGAGTGCCGCCGACGATGTCGCCGACCGCCCAGCCGTCCGGGTTGAAGCTGGCGAAGTAGACGGCCTCCTTGGCCAGGACGTCGGCCACCTCGTACTCGTTGAAGACGGGCTCCTTGCCGGTGCCCGACGTGTAGTTGTCGACGCCGTCGACGATCGTCCCGCCGCCCTCGGCGGCCATCGCCAGGTCCTCGACCGCGCGCATGCCGCCCTCGAGGCCACCGCGCTCGTTGCCGTGCACGGACAGCGAGAAGAACAGCGACTCCTTGCCGACGTCCGGCAACTCATGGTCGGTGAGCTTCACGACCCAGACGTCGAGCCCGTCGCCGGTGTCGCCGTCCGCGCCGGGCCGGATCTTGTCCGGGCCGACGCTCTTGGCGAGGTCGCCGTACTTGCTCGACAGCGAGAACACCGACACCCAGCGCGGGTACTTCTGCGCGAGGAACTCGATGCCGTGCTGGAACTCCCGGAAGCCGGTGGGGTTGGCGGAGTACTGGATGTACGCCTGCGAGTTGGCCGCCTCCGGGAAGATGCGCATGCCGCAGGCCGCGAGCGGCGCGCCGCCCTTGTAGCCGTCAGTGCACACGGGCGTCGCGGCTGCCGGACCGGCGGCGAGGCCGAGCGTGACGACGGCAAGGGACATGACGAGAGCGGTACGGCGCACTGCGGGCCTCCTGCGGAAACGGGCGATACGTCCCCTTTCGCCGTACGACGGGCCTCTCCTGCCCTCGCCCCGCCCGCCCCCGGGCAGATTCCGGTGGTCCAGGTGGGTGAAGTCGGGTCGGGGGGTCAGCCGAGGAGCAGGGGGTAGCCGGCCGAGCGCAGGAGCCCCAGCACCTGCTCGCAGTGCTCCGGGCCGCGAGTCTCCAGCTGCAGCGCGACCTCGACCTCGTCCAGGTCGAGCTTCGGGCCGGTGCGCTGGTGCTCGACGTCGAGGACGTTGGCGCCCGCGTCGGCCAGCAGCCCGAGCAGGCGGGCCAGCTCGCCGGGATGGTCGGGGATGCGCAGCCGCAACGACAGGTACCGCCCCGCGGCGATCATCCCGTGCCTGATCACCCGCATCAGCAGGACCGGGTCCATGTTGCCGCCGCTGAGCACGGCGACCACGGGCGGCTCGAACGCGCCGGGCTGCTCGTTGATCGCGGCGACGGCGGCGGCGCCGGCCGGCTCCACGACCAGCTTGGCCCGCTCGAGGCAGAGCAGCAGAGCGCGGGACAGCGCCTCCTCGCTCACGGTCACCACGTCGTCGACCAGCGCCGCCACGTGCCGCAGCGTGAGGTCGCCGGGACGGGCCACCGCGATCCCGTCGGCGATGGTGGCCATGCTCTCGAGCGGGACGGGGTGCCCAGCCGCAAGCGACTGCGGGAACGCGGCGGCCGCCTCCGCCTGCACCGCGACGACACGGATCGTCGGGTCGAGGCGCTTCACCGCGGCCGCGATGCCCGAGACCAGGCCGCCACCGCCGGTGCAGACCACCACGGTGCGCACCCTCGGGACCGCCTCGACGACCTCGAGCCCGACCGTTCCCTGCCCGGCGATGACGTCGGGGTGGTCGAACGGGTGGATGAGGACGGCGCCGGTCTCCGCGGCGTACGCCGCGGCGGCGACCAGCGCGTCGTCGACGGTCAGGCCGGTGAGCTCGATCTGCGCGCCGTACGCCTTGGTCGCGGCGATCTTTGGCAGCGGGGCGCCGGTCGGCATGAAGATCTTCGATGTCGCACCGGTCAGGGTCGCGGCGAGGGCGACGCCCTGCGCGTGGTTGCCCGCGCTGGCCGCGACGACGCCGCGGGCCCGCTCCTCGTCGGTGAGCCGGGCGATGCGGACGTAGGCGCCGCGGATCTTGAACGACCCGGTGCGCTGCAGGTTCTCGCACTTGAACAGGACGTCGCCGCCGACCTTCTTCGACAGCGCGCGCGAGCCCTCGACCGGGGTCACGACCGCGACGTCACGGAGGAGCTTGCGCGCGGCGCGGACCTGCTCGAGGCTGACCAGTCCGTCGTCCACGTGCGCATCCTCGCAGGGCGCAGCGGTACGGTCACGGCCCAGCGCCGCGAGAGAGAGGGACCGCCGATGCGTGACGTGCACCCGCTGCCCGGCGCCGACCACCTCGTCGGCGACATCCGGCTCCACGTCGTGGACCACGGCGCGGGCCCTGGCCTGCCCATCCTCCTGCTGCACGGCCTGCCGACCACGTCGTACCTGTGGCGCGACGTGCAGCGCGACATGGAGCACACGCACCGAACGTTCGCGCCGGACCTGCTCGGGCTCGGCTGCTCGGAGCGACCGCCGGCCGGCCGCTACGACCTGGCCAGCCAGGCCGAGCTGATGCTTCGCCTGCTCGACCGGCTCGGCCTGGACCGGGCGGCCGTCGTCGGCCACGACATCGGCGGTGGCGTGGCGGTGCACCTCGCCGCGCTCGCGCCGGATCGCGTGGCCGCGCTCGTGCTGGTCGACACACCACTGCACGCCGACACCTGGCCGGTGGCGTCGGTGGCCAGCCTCATCGCCCCGGGGCTCGGCGAGGCGCAGACAGCCATGCTGCGGCTCCTCCCCGTCGCGGGGCGGCGTTACCTCGGCCTGCAGCTCGGCCGCAGCCTCGCGTCCGGCCGGATGGACGAGGCGGTCCTCGACCGCTACGCCGACCCGCTGCTCACCCGCGACGGCGCGCGCGGCGTGCTGTCCCTCGTCCGGGCGATGGACCCGGCCGCGGTCGAGTCGGCGCTGCGCCTGGTCGCGGTGCAGCAGCCCCCGACGCTGGTGATGTGGGGCGAGGAGGACGTGTGGCACGGGCCGGCGTACGGCCGGCGCCTCGTCGACGACCTGCCCGGTGCGCTGTGGGTGCCGGTCCCGGACGCCGGGCACCTGCTGCCGGAGGACCGGCCGGAGCGCGTCGCCGAGGAGATCGAGGGGTTCCTGGCCGAACAGCAGACGGAATCGCGCGTGAGCGGGCTTCCGGCGGTCACCTGACGCCGCTCAGTCAGCCCGACCAGTAGTGGTCCTCGGCGAGCAGCAGCGCGGCAGCGCCGACCAGCCCGGCGTCCTGGCCGAGGGCGGCGAGCGTCACGCGCGTCTCGCGGGCGAACTTCAGGCCGGCATGCCGGCGGTACGCCGAGTCGAGCGGGTCGAACAGCAGCGGACCGGCCAGCGACACCCCGCCGCCGACCACCACGGTCTCCACGTCGCACAGCTGGACGGCCGACGCGATCGCCACCCCCAGCGCATTGCCGGCGTGCGCGAACGCCTGCACCGCGACCGGGTCGCCGCCGCGAGCGTCCTCGGCGAGCTGGCGCGCGGTCGCGCCGGGCTCGCGCCACCCGCGAGCCACTGCCCACGCCGCGATCGCCGGGCCGCGCGCGACCGCCTCCAGGCAGCCCTGGCCACCGCACACGCACTCCGGCCCATCCGGCTCGACGACCACGTGGCCGATGTGCCCGGCGTTGCCGGTCGCCCCGTTCACGACGCGTCCACCGAGGACGAGACCGCCGCCGACGCCGGTCGACACGACCATGCCGAGCAGGTCGGCGGTGCCGCGGCCGGCGCCGCGCCAGTGCTCGCCGATGGCGACGCAGACGGCGTCGTTGTGCACGCGCACCGGGAGGCCGCGGAACCGCTGCGCGAGGGCGTCGCGAAGCGGGAAGTCCCGCCACTCCGCGATGTTCAGCGGGCTGACGACACCGGACGGCCACTCCATCGGCCCGCCGCTGCCGACGCCGACGCCGCGGATCTCGGCACCCCGGCGTACCTGGTCGAGCAGGTCCACGACGGCCGACCACACCTGCGCTTCGTCACCGCGCGGCGTCGGCACCTCCGTCCTGCGGTGCACGCCGCCCTGCGGACCGACGAGAGCGGCGGCGAGCTTCGTGCCGCCGACGTCGAGGGCGAGGACCGGTGCGCTCACCCGTCAGCCGCCGGCGGGCCCGGCCGAGAACGTGACGATGCTGGCGGTGAAGCCGTGCAGGTGGTTGCGGCCGCCGACCCGCCCGATCTCGCCGTTGGCGAAGAACCCGGCGACCGGCACCTGCTCGAAGTGCCGGCGCAGCGTCGCGACGTCATGGTCGGCGGACCTGAAGAAGTTCTCGCCACGACCGGTGCACGAGAAGAGCAGCGCACCCTCGACGTGCTGCAGCCCGCCGGTCGACCGCGCGACGGCGAGCAGCGTCTCGAGGTCGTCCGACGCGGCCTGCGCGTCGCGCACCTGGAACCGGACGGTCCGCCCGACAGCCACCTCGTCGCCGACGACGACGCTGCGCCGGCCGCGGTCGACTCCGACGACGTTGCGGATCAGGAACCCGCCGCGCTCGTGCTCGTCGGCGTACTCGTCCATGACGATGCCGAGGTGCAGACCAAGGCTGGCGAGAGCCTGGTCCTCCGAGCTCAGCCCGGCGATGACCTGCTCGAGCTTTTCCAGCGCGGGCGTCCCGGCGAGCGAGAGCAGAGCCGGACCCTCGGACTCGGTCACCACCATGGCCGGGCCGACCGGGCGACAGCCCTGGCTGACGACGGTGCCGACACCGATCGGGCCGGAGAGCATCACGCCGACCGCGCCTCGCTCCAGCCCACGGTCGTCGACGAGGAGACGGGTCGACCCCGGGCCGCGCGGACCCGCCGCCATACCGCCGGCGATCGGCAGGCCGGGCAGCGCGCTGTTCGCCTGCTCCAGGAACGCGTCCGCGGGGAACGAGAACGGGTCCCCCAGGAGCAGGCAGATGCGGTCGTCCTCGTGCGGGTCCGGCATGCCGACGACGGCGGTGCCATCCGTGGTGGGCAGCACCTCGAGGTTGAACGTGCGCACGGTCACTTCGGGCAGCACCGCCGCCCACACCGAGACCGCGGCCACCTGCTCCACCGCCTGGTCGGTCCCGATGACGCCCGCGGCCGAGCAGCCGATCAGGTGCCGCGGCGTGGCCACCGCCATGACCCGCGCCGCGGCCTCCTCGACCTGCTCAGCCTCGGGCGCGCAGACGAAGACGCAGACGAGGTCCGGCTGCCGGCCGCCGAGCGGGGCGATCGCTGCCGCGGCTGCCTGCTCGGCGGCCGCCGCGATGTCGGGTCCGCTGGCCATCCCATCACCAAATCGCGCCATGCCCGCAGAGTAACGTCAGCGCATGGTGCAGCCTCCGTCCCCCGAGCCCACCACCCTCGCCGGGCTGCGGTCCGCGGGCGTCGCGACCGAGCCGGTCAAGGCCGAGATCCGCCGCAACCTGCTCGAGCGGCTGCGCGACGGCCGGCCGTCGTTCCCGGGGATCGTCGGATTCGACGCGACCGTCGTACCGCAGCTCGAGCGAGCACTCCTTGCCGGGCACGACATGGTGCTGCTCGGCGAGCGCGGCCAGGGCAAGACCCGCCTCATCCGCACGCTGGTGGGGCTGCTCGACGAGTGGGTGCCGGTGGTGGCCGGCTGCGAGATCAACGACGACCCGTACGACCCGGTCTGCGCGCGGTGCGTGTCACTTGTCGCCAGGCTGGGCGACGACCTGCCGGTGGCCTGGCGGCACCGCTCGCAGCGGTACGGCGAGAAGCTCGCCACCCCGGACACCAGCGTCGGCGACCTGATCGGCGACGTCGACCCGATCAAGGTGGCCGAGGGACGCACGCTCGGCGACGCCGAGACCATCCACTTCGGCCTCGTCCCGCGGACCCATCGCGGGATCTTCAGCGTCAACGAGCTGCCCGACCTCGCCGAGCGGATCCAGGTCGCGCTGCTCAACGTCCTCGAGGAGCGCGACGTGCAGATCCGCGGCTACGCGCTGCGGCTGCCGCTCGACCTGCTGCTCGTCGCCAGCGCGAATCCCGAGGACTACACCAACCGCGGACGGATCATCACCCCGCTCAAGGACCGGTTCGGCGCCGAGGTGCGCACCCACTACCCGCTCCGGCTGGAAGACGAGCTCGCGATGATCCGACAGGAGGCGGTCCTGCCGCCCGGCGTCGCGGTGCCGGACCACCTGCTGGAGTGCATCGCGAGGTACACGCGACACGTCCGCGAGGCGCCTCAGGTCGACGCTCGCTCCGGCGTGTCGGCGCGGTTCGCGATCGCCGGCGCCGAGACCGTCGCGGCTTCAGCGCTGCGGCGGGCCGCACTGACCGGCGAGACGGCACCCGTCGCGCGCGTCGTCGACCTGCCCGCCGTGGTGTCGAGCTCACGGGGCAAGGTCGAGTTCGACCAGCTCGAGGAGGGCCGCGAGACCGAGATCCTCAGTCACCTGCTGCGGCGCGCCGTCGCCGACACCTTCCGCGCGCGGCTCGCCGGCGCCGACCTGAGCGGGCTCGTGGCGAGGTTCGAAGACGGCGGGACCGTTGAGACCGGCGAGCTCGTTGCAGGTGACGAGCTGCTGCGCCGGATCGGGCTGGTCACGGGCCTGGCGCCGCTGCTCGGCCGGCTCGGCGTACCCGAGGGCGACGAGACACCGGGGCAGGCGGCGGCCGCGCTGGAGCTGGCGATGGAGGGCCTGCACCTGAACAAGCGGCTGTCCAAGGACGAGCTCCCCGGCCGCTCCGTCTACGGCGCCTAGCGATGCGGCGCGGGCCCGGGCCGGCCGCACGCCGGTCACTGGTGCGCCTCTTCTCTGTTCGTGACGCACCCGGGCCGAGAGCCCGGCTGCCGTTGCTGCGCCCCTCGTCTGTGGCGCAGGTCCGGTCATGAACGGGGTCAGGTACGGCGCATGGGCGGGCGGGCCGGACCCGCTCGAGCCGCCGTACGACGTGAGCGCCGCGGTGGCCGACATCGGCGACGCGGTGCTCGACGGGGCGAGCCCGCGCGAGGCGCTGCAGTCGCTGCTGCGACGCGGGCAGGCCGGCCGTCGCGGTCTCGACGCGCTGCGGCGCGAGGCCCGCGCCCGCCGGCGCGCGGCGCGCGAGCGGGGCCGCCTGGACGGCACGCTCGAGCAGGTCCGCGAGCTGCTCGACCGAGCGATCGAAGAAGAGCGCCGCGCGCTGTTGCCGGAGCCGACCGACCGCGCGCGGATGGCCGAGGCGGAGCTCGACTCACTGCCGCCCGACACTGCGCGCGCGGTGCGGGCGCTGGCCGACTACCGGTGGACGTCGGCGGACGCGGCCGCGACGTTCGAGGAGATCCGCGACCTGCTGCGCAGGGAGGTGCTGGACAGCCAGTTCCGCGGGATGAAGCAGTCGCTGGCCGGCGCCGACCCGGCCGAGCTCGAGCGAGTCAGGGAGATGCTCGGCGAGCTCAACGCGATGCTCGACGCCGACGCCCAGGGACAGGACACGACCGCCGCGTTCGCCGGGTTCATGCAGCGGTACGGCGACATGCTCGGCGACGACCCGCAGTCGCTGGAGGAGCTGGTCGACTCGCTCGCGCGCCGCGCGGCGGCCGCTGCCCGGATGCTCGCCTCGCTGTCGCGGGAGCAGCGCGAGGAGCTGGCCAACCTCATGTCGCAGGCGCTCGGTGACGCCGGCCTGCAGGGTGAGATGGACCGCCTGCGGCGGGCGCTGCAGGCCCGTCGTCCCGACCTCGACTGGCGCAGCGGCGAGCGGTTCGCCGGCGACGAGGGGCTCGGGGTGGGCGACGCAACCACCGCGCTGGAGGAGCTGGCCGACCTCGGCGCGGTCGAGAGCTCGCTCGGCCAGGACTACCCCGGGGCATCGCTGGACGACGTCGACCTCGAGGCGGTCGAGCGGGCGCTCGGCCACGCCGCCGTCGACGACGTTCGGGCTCTGCAGGAGATCGAGCGGGCGCTCACCGAGCAGGGCTACCTGCAGCGCGCCGCCGGGGACCTCGAGCTCACGCCGAAGGCGGTACGCCGGATCGGCGCGACCGCGCTGGCCCGGGTGTTCTCGCGGCTCGACGCGCGCGGTCGCGGCGACCACGACGTCGCCGATGCGGGTGCGGCCGGGGAGCTGACCGGGTCGTCCCGCGAGTGGCGGTTCGGCGACGAGCAGCCGCTCGACGTCGTACGGACGGTCCGCAACGCGGTGCTGCGTCGCCCGCCGGGTCCCGGCGCCGTCGCGCTCGACGTCACCGACTTCGAGGTCGTGGAGACCGAGCGCCGCACCTCCGCCGCGGTGTGCCTGCTGGTCGACCTGTCGTACTCGATGGCGCTGCGTGGGACGTGGGGCATCGCCAAGTCGACCGCGCTCGCGCTGCACTCGCTCATCACGACGAAGTACCCGCAGGACTCACTGCTCATCGTCGGGTTCAGCGACTATGCCCGCGAGCTGCGGCCGGCCGAGCTGGCCGGCCTGTCGTGGGACATGGTTCAAGGCACGAACCTGCAGCACGCGCTGATGATCGCCGGCCGGCACCTCGCGAAGCAGCCGACGGCCGAGCACGTCGTGCTGGTCGTCACCGACGGCGAGCCGACCGCGCACCTGACGCCCGACGGCCACCCCCTGTTCCACTGGCCGCCGCTGCCCGAGACCGTCGCCCTCACCCTCGCGGAGGTGGTCCGCCTGACCCGGCGCGGCGCGACCATCAACGTGTTCATGCTCGACGACGAGCCGCGGCTGGTGGAGTTCGTGACGACGCTCGCCAGGCTCAACGGCGGGCGGGTCTTCGCCCCCGCCGCGGACCGGCTCGGCGACTACGTCGTGAGCGACTACCTGCGGTCCCGGAGGGGGCGCCGCGGCCGTTGACCGGTCGGTGCTGTCCGACTCGGACCCGGCGCGGCATACTTCCGGCTACGGTCCACGACTCGTCGACCTCCCGCCGGCTGACCCGAAGGACGATGCATGAATCCCACTGACCTCCAGTCGCGGCTGCGCAGCGGCTTCGGGAAGTTCGGCGGCCGGATCGCCGTCATCTGCATCGCGCTGGGCCTGATCGCCATCGCCTTCGGCTACAACGGCGCGTCGTCCGACCCGCGCATCGCCGCGCAGTTCCCCTACCTCATCTCGGGCGGGCTGGTGGGCATCGCGTTCGTCATCATCGGCTCGGCCCTCATCGTCATCCAGGCGTACCGCGAGGAGCGCATGCGCCTCGAGGCCAAGCTCGACGAGCTCATCTCAGTCGTCTCGCGCGGCGGCGGGCTGAGCCGGGGCGGCGCTCCCGCCCCGCAGAACCTCGCCGGGCTGGTCGCGGCCGGGTCGTCGTCGTACCACACGCCGGGCTGCCGGCTGGTGGACGGCCGCGAGGAAGTCGAGTACCTCACACCAGAGGAGGCGCGGGGTCGCGTGCTCCAGCCGTGCCGGGTCTGCCAGCCCGAGCCGAGCAACGTGGCCGTGCGCTAGCCACTTGGCTCCTTTGCCGCCCGCACTGACCGCTGCCGGGCTCACCAAGGACTACCGCGGGCACACCGCGCTGCGAGGTCTCGACGTCACGGTTGCCCCCGGCGAGGTGGTCGGGCTGCTCGGGCCCAACGGTGCCGGCAAGTCCACGACGATGAAGATCTGCGCCGGCGTAGCCCGCGCCACCACCGGCTCCGTGCGCGTCAGCGGGGTCGACGTCGGCGTCGACCCCGTGGCCGCCCGGGTGCACCTCGGCTACGTCCCCGACGTCGGGGGGCTGTTCCCGCGGCTGACCGGCTGGGAGCACCTCGAGCTGGGCGCTCGGCTGCACGGCCTCGACGCCGGCTGGGTCGGCCGCGCGCACGAGCTGCTCGACGAGCTCGGGCTGACCGACGCGGCAGGGCGACGCACGTCGACGTACTCGCACGGCATGTCGCGGAAGCTCTCCCTCGCCGTCGCGGCACTGCACCGGCCGCGTCTGCTGCTGCTCGACGAGCCCTTCGACGGCATCGACCCAGCCGGCGCCGTCGCGGTACGCCGGATCGTCGCGGAGGCTGTGGCCCACGGCGCCGGCGTCCTGTGCTCGACTCACCTGCTCGACGCGGCCGAGCGGATCAGCGACCGCATGATCGTCATCCGCGCCGGTCTGGCCATCGCCTCCGGTGACGCCGACGAGCTGCGGCGCCAGGCCGGGCGGCCGGGCCCGCTCGAGGACGCCTACCTCGCGATCATGGCCGAGGTGGGGCCACCGCTCGGCGCCTCGGGCTGATGTACGCCGGCACCGGCCCGCAGGGCGTCCGCGCGCTGATGTGGCTCAAGACCCGGGAATGGCTGGGCGACACCCGGGACCCGTCGCGCTTGGTGCTGCTCGCGCTGGGGCTCGGCGCGTGGCTCGTCCTCATCACGATCGCCTGTGTCCAGGCGGAGCGCACGAACCAGATCGACGCCGAGATCGGCCTGGCCGTCGCCGCGGGGGCCGCGTGGCCGCTGTGGGCGGTCGTGCCGCTTCTCGGCGGCGGCGGTGGCGAGCTGGTCGCCGCGCACCGGCTCGCGCCGTACCCGGTCAGCGCCCGCGCCGTCTTCGGCGGAACCTGGGCCACCGCGCTGGTCGACGTCCCCTACCTCATCGTGCTCCCGCTGGTCATCGGGTTCTCCTATGCCGAGGGCGGGGTGCTGGGGATCGTCGCCGCGACAGCGTTCGTCGCGGGCGCCTCGGCGACCGGCCAAATGGTCGCGTGGCTCTCGTTCATCGCGCTGACCGGCCGCCGCCGCACCGGCCTCTCCGCGTTGCTGCTCACCGGCGCGGTCGTCGCCCTGCTCGCCGCGCTGCCGTTGCTGCTGCCCACGGTCGAAGACATCGGCGAGGTCCTCCCGGGCGGCTGGCTGGTGAAGGGGGTCCTCGCCCCGGTCGAGTCGACGTTCGCGGCGTACGCCGGCTGGGTGGTCGCGCTCGCCGTGCCGGTGCCGGTCGCGCTCCTGCTCGGCCCGCGCCTCGCGCGGTCGGCGCTGGACCGGGAGGCGGCCGGCGGCGGCGTCGGCGCGCGCCCGTGGGGCGCCGCCACCTGGTCCGTGCAGGGTTCGGTACGCCGGGCGCTGGTGGTCGCCAACCTGCGGTCGGTCGGGCGAGCGGTCGGCGCGCAGGTCGCCATCGCCGGCGTGCTCGCCGTGCCGACCCTGACCCGCTTCCCCGGGGTCGACTTCGTCGAGGTGCCGGTCCTGGCCATGGGCGGCATCGCCGGCCTCGCCGCGTCGACCGTCCTCGGCATCAACGCGTTCGCGTTCGACGCTGGCGGGGCGAGCGTCCTGCTGAGCTGGCCGGTGCCGGTCCGCGACGTGCTCTACGCCAAGGCACTCGCCGTCTTCGCCGCGCTGCTCACGACCCAGGTCGCCGTGACGCTGCTCGGGGCGGCCGTGCTGCGTCCGCCGGTCGGCGAGGTGGTCACCGCTCTCGTGCTGGCGGTCGGACGCACCGCGGCGCTGACCGGAATCTCGATGATGTGGTCGGTGCGCGCGCCGACCGCGAGCGACTACGACTCGCTCCGTGCGCGGATCTCGACGCCAAACGCGATCGTGACCTTCTGCCTCGTCGCCGCAGTCGTGTCGCTCGGCGTGAGCCAGACCGCGCGGGTGCTCCCGGGCGCCGCCGGCGCGGCCTCCGTCGTCGTCGCCGCCGTGCTGCTCGGGTGGGCGGCGTGCGAGTGGGCCGTGCGGTCCTTCGACACGCCGGCCGGCATCGAGCGGGTGGCCGCCGGCGTACAGGGCTGAGACGACTCTGCCTAGGCGGAGTCGGACTCATCACCGAGGTAGGTCTTGCGCAGCTCGCCGGTGCGCTCGAGCTCGGCGCCGGTCCCGTCGAAGGTCAGCGTCCCCTTCTCCATGATCAGCGCCTGGTCGGCGTAGGGCAGCACGCCGACGTTCTGCTCGACGATGATCACCGTCGTGCCGGCATCGTTGATCTGGCTGACGACCTGGCAGACGGTCTGCGCCAGCTTGGGCGACAGGCCCAGGGACGCCTCGTCGATGAGCATCAGGCGCGGCTTGCTCATCAGCGCTCGACCGATCGCGAGCATCTGCTGCTCGCCGCCGGACAAGGTGCCGGCCATCTGGTCCTTGCGCTCGTCGAGGCGCGGGAAGTAGCCGAACACCTCTTGCACCGTCGCGTCGACGCCGGAGGACTTCTTGCGGGTCCACGCGCCGAGCCGCAGGTTGGCCATCACCGACAGCGCCGGCCACACCCGCCGGCCCTCGGGCACCAGAGAGAGCCCGTGCTGGACGATCTTCGGCGGGTCCAGGTTGGCGATGTTCTTGCCGTCGAAGCGGATCTCGCCGCCCCATGCCGGCAGCAGCCCGGCGATGGCGTTGACCGTCGTGGTCTTGCCGGCGCCGTTGAGGCCGAACATGACCGCGGTCTGTCCCTCCTCGACCGAGAAGCTGATGCCCTGCAGGACCGGCAGGATGCCGTAGCCGGTGCGCAGGCCGTCGACCTCGAGCAGGCTCACGAGCGCTCCTCGTCGGTGCCAGTGGCGTCGCCGACCGACGGCTCGGCGGCCGGCGGCGGGGGTGTGATGGTCCGCGTGGTGGTCGTCGACGTCGTCGACCCGGCGGTCTTGCGCGGCGCGCGCTTCGCGGCCGGCTTCGGCGTGGCGACCGTCTCGCCCCCTGTCGGCGCAGCCTTGCGCGGCGCGGCCGGCTTGCGGGCGGCCTGGCGCGGCGCCGGTACGACGGGGGCGGGCTCGGCGGCCGCCGCCTTCGTGGGCTTCGCCGCCTTAGCCGCCTTCGCGGGCTCGGCCAGCTTGGCGGACTTCGCCGGCTTCGCGGACTTGGCCGGCCGCGCCTTGGCCGTCCCCTTGGCGGCCGCCTTGCGGCCCGGCGTACGGCCCCCCCGCTTCAAAGCACGATGGGTGCCCTCGTCGAGCGCCGCGTCCTCGTTGGTCTCCTGCGTCTTGGCCAGCGCCTCGGGCGCCTCCCCGCCGAGGTAGGCGGCGACGACCTCGGGGTGGGTCTGGATGACGCTCGGCCCGCCCTCGGCGAGCAGCCGGCCGAAGTTGAGGACGTAGACGTGGTCGCACACGCGCAGCACCAGCGGGACGTGGTGCTCGATGAGCAGCATCGTCAGGCCGAACTCCTTGCGCAGCTTGAGCAGCCGCTCGCCGAGCTCGTCGGACTCGTCGGGTCCCATGCCCGACGAGGGCTCGTCGAGCAGCAGGATCTCCGGGTCGGTGGCCAGGGCGCACCCGAGCTCGAGCAGCTTGAGCGTCCCGTAGGACAGGCCGCCGACTTTGGTGTCGCGGATGCTCTGCAGGTCGAGCATGTCGAGGATCGCGTCGGCCTTCTCCTCGAGCTCCCGCTCCTCGCGCCAGGAGGCCGGCGCACCGCCCAGCCCACTCAGGACGTCGTACTGAACCTTCGCGTGCTGCGCGGTCTTGAGGTTCTCCAGCGCGGTCGTGCTCTTCACCATGCCGACGTTCTGGAACGTCCGGCCGAAGCCCATCGCCGCCTTCTTGTGCGGCGGCGTGCGGGTGACGTCCGCGCCGCGGTAGCGGACCGTGCCGGTGTTGGGCTTGTAGAAGCCGGTGATGCAGTTGAACGCGGTCGTCTTGCCGGCACCGTTCGGGCCGATCAGACCGACGATCTCCCACTCGTTGACGTCGATGTTGACGCCTTCGAGCGCCTGCAGGCCGCCGAAGCGGATGGACAGGTCGCGAACCTCAAGCACGGGCACTGGAACCCTCCACCACTCCCGGTCCGGAGTCCTTGTCGCCGTGCAGCGAGAACGGTTTGCCGCCCAGCCAGCGGGTGACGGGGCGCAGCTGCTGGGCAATGCCGCCCGGGTTGAGCACGACCGTCTGGATGAGGAGGAACGCGCCGATCATCCGCGGCATGAACTGGATGCGGCCCTCACCGATGCCCGGGATGTTCGCGATGAAGTCGCGCACGCTGTGGATCTCCAGGAGCTGCTCGAGTCCAAACGGTGAGAACAGCACCGCGCCGAGGATGACGCCGACCCTGGAGTTGAGTCCGCCGACGACCACCATCAGCACGAAGGTCAGTGCGAGGAAGAAGTCGTAGTCGGCGCCGGTGACGTTCTCGTAGCGGTAGGCGAACAGCGCGCCGGCGAGGCCGGCGATGGCGCCGGAGAGCACGAAGGCGAGCAGCTTGAACGCGGTCACGTTGATGCCGAACGCCGCGGCGACCCGCTCGTTCTCGCGCAGCGCGAACAGCGCGCGGCCGGCCTTCGTGCGGGTCAGCTGCCAGTCGACGTAGACGACGGCGACGAGCATGGCGAGGCAGAAGTAGAAGTACGGCTTGTTCTCGATGAGGAAGTCGGGCCGGTGCGCCGGCTGGCCGGCGCCCGCGTTGGTGAACTCCTCGACCTCGAAGAGCGACACCTCGAGCGTAAGGCCGAACACCAGCGTGATCAGCGCCAGGTAGAGGCCGGTGATGCGCAGAGCCACGACGCCGAGCATGAACGCGAACAGTGCGCTCACCGCCATGGCGATGAGGATCGACACCGCGAACGGCGCGCCCTTCACCGTCGCGCTGTACGCCGCGGCGAACGCGCCGGCGCCGACGAAGCCCTGGTGGCCCAGGCTGAGCTGGCCTGTGTAGCCGATGATGATGTTCAGGCTCAGGCCGACCAGAGCGAACTGCACCGCGTCCGACGCCTTGCCGGCCCGGTCCGGGTTGCCCGGCATCCACTTGAGCACGACCCACGCCAGCGCGGCGTACATCGCCAGGCGCAGGATCCAGCTGACGCCCGAGCGCACGCGGTGCGGACGCCCGGAGACGTGGGTCCGCACGCCGACGTCGGCGCCGGCGTCAGTGGTGGTGGTGGTCGGCACCTCAGGCCTCCTTGCCGAGGAGGCCGGCCGGGCGGGCCAGCAGGATGGCGAGCAGGAGCGCGAAGACGACGACCCGGTTCGCTCCGGGGAACGCCTCGATCTGGTTGCCGAACTGCTCGGCAATGCCGATCAGCACACCGCCGAGGAAGGCGCCGGGAAGGCTGGTGATGCCGCCGAAGACCGCCGCGGTGAAGGCAGGGATCAGGGCGCTGGTCGTCATGAAGCCGGGCCCGAACAGCGTCGTGGGCGCGAGGAGGATGCCCGCGACCGAGCCGAGGAAGCCGGCCATCCCCCACGTCAGCGCGGAGATCCGGTGGACGCTGATGCCGACCAGGCTGGTCGCAGTCGGCTCCTGCGACACGGCGAGGATCGCGACGCCGGTCTGCGTTCGACTGAAGAAGAGCGCGGAGCCGACGGCGAGCGTCGCGAGCACACCGACTATCACCACCTGCTGCCAGGTGATGGACAGGCCGCCGGACGACACCGCACGACCGGAGACGATCGGCCGGGCGGTGCGCCCGTTGGTGCCGTTGAAGAACAGCTCGGCCTGGATCGCGAAGAGCGCGACGCCGGCGGTCGCCACGACCATCGTCACCTTGGGCTGGCGGAAGAGAGGTCTGATCACCAGCCGCTCCGTGACGAGCGCCATGAGCGTGCCGGCGAGCAGCCCCAGCACGATCGCGATCGGGTAGGGCAGCTTCGGCACCCCGAGGCCGGTGCCGAACATCAGCACCACGAACGCGGCGACGGTGCCGAACTCGCCCTGCGCGAAGTTGAAGATGCGGTTGCCCTTGTAGAGCAGCACCAGGCCCAGGCCGAGCAGGCCGTAGACGCAGCCCTGGATAGCGCCCGACACGAGCGGCGTGGTGATGTCCTGGGAGATGTTCACCGCGAGCAGCATGGGGCGGATCATGCCCTATCAGCCCAGCGGAGCGTTACCAACCGTGACGTACTGGTTCGGCGTGCCGCCGCAGTTGGACTTCAGCTGCCAGGCTTTGGTGCCACCGAAGTGGTTGGTCGGCGTGAAGGCGATGTTGGGGTAGACGCCGGCGGGCAGCGCCGCGGTCTCGAGCTTCGCGGTGAAGTTCTCGCGGGTCAGGGTGCCGCCGGTCTTGAGCAGCGCCTGCTCGAGGATCTCGCTCAGACCCCACAGGCTGAGCTCGATGTCGTCCTTGGCCCGGCCGTTGTCGCTGTCGAGGAACGCCTTCGGCGCCTTGTCCAGGCCATGGTACGGCGAGAGGAACCGGCCGTCGTACCGGTTCTGCGTGGCGCTGCAGGCGAGGCCGTGCACCTGGTTGATGCCGAAGCTGATGCCGACGCCCGTCCAGGTCGGCGTGTAGGCGGCGCCGGTCTGGGCGAGCACCTTCAGGAAGAACGTCGGCTGAGTCAGGATGTAGACCACCGGCGCGTCGTACTGCCGCAGCTGCTGCGCAAGGGCCACGGCGTCGGAGTCCTGCCCGGCCTTGGGCACGCCGAAGTACCGGAAGGTCACGCCTTTCCCCTTGAGCTGCGCCTCGATCGCGAGCTTGGCATCGGTGAAGTTGGGCGTCTCGGACAGGACGACCGCCCACTTCTTCTCGCCGGTGGCGTTGGCCTTGTTGAGGAAGCCCTGGGTCTCGGCCGACTTGATGACGAGCGGCGCCTGGTCCTTGTAGCTGGTGCTGATCGCGAAGTAGGTCTTGATGCCGGTCAGGCCGTTCTCGGTCACGCCGGCCGAGAGGTAGGGCGTGTTGGCGCGCTGCAGCGTGCGGTCGCGGCCGCAGGCCTGGATCTGGTCGGTGCCTGCGCCGCCGACGACGATGAAGTCGCGCCGGGCCATCTCCTGGCAGACCCGGACGGCACCGGAGGGCTTGTAGGTGTCGTCCTGCACCTCGACCTCGACCTTGCGCCCGAACACCTTGCGGTCGAGCCAGTAGTTGCGGGCGCCCTTCTGGAACGACTCCGACGGCACCGGCGAGGCACCGGTCAGCGGCGCGTGGATCCCGATCTTGATCACGTCGGCGGTGACGCCGGTGGTGGTGCCCTTCGCCGTCGTGGTGCCGCCGCCGGTGGTGCCACCGGACGTCCCGCCGGAGGTGCCGCCGCTCGTGCCGCCGCTCGTGCCGCCGCTCGTGCCGCCGCTCGTGCCGCCGGAGGTGCCGCCGCTCGTGCCGCCGGAGGTTCCGCCGGACGTCCCGCCGCCGGTGCCCGGATCGACGGTGCCCGGATCGACGGTTCCCGGGTCGACCGTGCCGGGATCGGCTACGCCGTCGCCGTCGGTGTCGACCGGTTCGTCAGTGCCGGCGCCGACTCCGCGCTGCGTCTGCTGGTCGAGGGTCCGCAGCTGGTCCTTCTTCAGACCGCACGCGGTCGAGAACAGCGACAGGAGGACGAATCCGGCACAGGCGCGCCGCAGGGATCGCTTCGACATGACCACAGCTTTCGTAGACGGTGTTCGAGCGCCCGCAGAACGGGCTCGGGTACCGAGCCTAGATCGAGCGGGGCCGGACCGCCACGCCAGCGCGCCGGGCACGCAGCGTGGCCGCGGCCGGGCTGGGCCGGCCGAGCTGGCCGGCAGTGCGCTCGCCACGTACCGGCACGACCGGGTCCCCGAGCACGAGCGAGACGATCCCGAGCAGGCCGACGCCCGCGACGAGCGCGAGCCAGAACGACGACGTGACGGTGAGGTCACGCTCGATCGGCGTCACCGCGCGGTTGGTGAAGGCGACCTCGGGCTTCGGCGCGGCGACCGCGATGGGGGCCGGGGCCGGGGCGGGCGCTGGCTCGGGCGCCGGCTCGGGCTCAAAGGTCGTCGTCGTGCCGCCGCCGGAGAAGCCGGAGTCGCCGGAGTCGACCGAACCGAAGTCGGCCGGCTCGGGGGCCAGCTCGACCTCTTCCTCGACCTCTGCCGGAATGATCTCGGCGACCGTCAGCACCTTGGCGCCGCCGAAGAACGTCAGGTTGAACGGGTCGTCCTCGTCGACCTCGGGCCGGATGCCGATGCCGAGGTTGTCGATCTGCCCGTCGACCCAGTCCTGAGCGAAGACGGTGATGTCGAAGGTGTAGGCGTTGGTCGTCGCGTCGTACGAGCCGGCGAACGAGTCACGGCAGTCCAGCGCCGGCTTGCTGACGTAGCCGACGCCCTCGCCCTCGCCGAAGCCGATCAGCGGGCGGCAGGCGATGATGTTCGGCTGGCCGCCACGCGGGGTCGTGCCGGGCGGCGCGAGGACCGGCAGAGACCTGTTCTGGCCGGCCGGGTCGACGAACAACGTCACCTGGAACTTCTCGACGATCGACCCCTCCGGGTACGCCGAGAGGTCCCACTGCAGGAACGTCTCCTTGTTCGACCGCTTCTGGGTCTCGTCGTCGGACGGGTCGGCGGGCTCGTTCGGCTGGACCTCGGCGGCCTGACCCGCGCCGGTCGTGATCGCGACCGCGAGGTCGCCGGCCGGCACGCCGGACAGCAGGCCAGGGGTGGAGCCGGTGGACGTGTTGTCCTGCTGGTCGTCCCAGAACCACGCCGAGATCTCGATCGGCAGGTTGACCTCGGCCGCGGCGGCGACCGGCAGGCCGACCGGGAAGATCGCGCCGACGGCGATCACCGTGCTGAGAACGCGGTGCGTGGTGCGCACGGGGACCTCCGACGATCCGATGGGGCAGGGAGAAC
>Ga0183260_10000642_pt1 | contig 29544 bp, 29 predicted proteins | sample AntDrymUQ4972206_2_FD_129768 | JGI IMG/M metagenome (GOLD analysis project Ga0183260, IMG submission 129768) | Polar desert sand microbial communities from Dry Valleys, Antarctica - metaG UQ497 (22.06) (version 2) (version 2) | ecosystem: Environmental > Terrestrial > Soil > Desert | place...
AATCCGCTGGGCGTCAAGGGTGTCGGCGAAGCGGGCACCATTGCCTCCACGCCGGCGGTGGTCAACGCCGCCATCGACGCGGTGCGGCACCTCGGCGTCGACGACATCGCGATGCCGCTGTCCCCGCACCGGGTCTGGCAGTCGATCCAGGGGCAGCCGATCAGCGAGGCCCCTCGCGCCCAGGTGGTCAGCGGCGAGCAGGCCGCCGACCCGCAACCAGGCAGCGGTCAGCTCCCCACCGGTGGGGCCGAGCACGACGGAGGCGTCCGATGATCCCGGCAGGATTCGACTACCACGCGCCGACCACGCTCGACGAGGCCGTGCGTTTGCTCGGCGACTCCGGCGAGGACGTCAAGGTACTCGCCGGCGGTCAGAGCCTGATCCCGGTGCTGCGGCTGCGCCTGGCAGCGCCGGAGACCGTCATCGACCTCGGCCGGGTCGACGAGCTGCGCGGTGTCCGCCTGGACGGCGACACCCTCGTGCTCGGGGCCATGACCTCGCACCACGACGTGGCCACCCACGAGCTGGTGCGCCAGCACGCGCGGGTGCTGTCCGAGGCGGCCGCCACCGTTGCCGACCCGCAGGTGCGTCACCGAGGCACCTTCGGCGGCGCCCTGGCACACGCCGACCCCGCCGGTGACATGCCGGCCCCGGTGCTCGCCCTGGGCGGGGAGATGGTCGTGGTCGGCCCCGGCGGCCGGCGCACTGTGCCCGCGGCGGACTTCTTCGAAGATCTGTTCACGACCGCGCTCGGCGAGGACGAGCTGCTCGCGGAGATCCGCATCCCGTCGCACGACGGGTGGGGTGGGCACTATGAGAAGTTCACCCGGGTGGCTCAGCAGTGGTCGATCGTGGCGGTGGCAGCAGCCGTGCGTGTCGAGGGCGGCAGCATCTCCGAAGCGCGGGTCGCATTGACCAACATGGGCTCGACCGCGGTACGGGCCGAGGCGGTCGAGCGGGCGTTGATCGGGGTGGCGGCCGAGGATGACGCCGTACGTGCCGCAGCGGCGCAGGCGGCCGAGGGCACGTCACCGCCGTCGGACACCAACGGCGACGCCGACTACCGCCGTCATCTGGCCACGGTGCTCACACGCCGCGCCGTGCTCGCCGCCGCGGGCGCCTGATGGAGTTGCAGCACAGCTTCGTCGTGCCGGCGTCGGTCGACGCCACCTGGGCGATGGTCAACGACCTCGAGTCGGTGGCACCGTGCTTCCCCGGCGCCGCGCTGACCTCGGTGCAGGGGGACGACTTCGCCGGGACCGTGAAGGTCAAGCTCGGCCCGGTCTCGCTGCAGTACAGCGGGACCGGCACGTTCGTCGAACGCGACGAAGCCACTCACACCGCGCGCTTCGAGGCCAAGGGCAAGGACAAGCGCGGCAACGGCACCGCCGCGGCCAAGGTGCGCGCGGTGCTCACTCCCGACGGCACGGGGACCGCCGTCGCGGTCGACACCGATCTGTCGGTCACCGGCAAGCCGGCGCAGTTCGGGCGCGGGCTGATGCAGGACGTGAGCGACAAGCTGCTCGGACAGTTCGTCGACTGCCTCACCGAACGGCTGACCGGCCCGGCCGCGGCCGATCCGGCCCCCGAACCTGCTGCTGGGCCGCCGGACCAGCCAGCCACGCAGCCGACCACCCCGCCCCCGCCCCGCCCCACCGAAGCGCCGCCCTCGTCGCAGGTCGCGCTCGACCTCGGTGCGACGGTGTTGCCGGTGCTGGCGCGGCGTTACGGGCCGTACGCACTGGGAGGTCTCGTGGTGCTGCTCGTGGTGCGGCGCCTACTTCGGCGCTGAGCCGGAAGGTCTCGACGTGCACACGTCGAGTGTGAGCACGTCGAGATGCCCGCGGGAGCAGTTCGCCTCGGGCTGGGTCACAGCCCGCCCACGGGGGCGACCACCGTGCCGGACTCCTCACACACCCAATGAGGGTCCGCGCCGAGCTCGGGTTGTACGCGCAGCGAGTGGTCCACGCTCACCTCGCAGCCGAGGCACCGTGGCCACCGCTCCGTACGGTCGTGTAACGCGTCCTGCACGTCTTGGGCCACCAGCCCACCGACGTAGGCGATGCCGGCGGCCCACTGGTCGACCCACCACCCGCGCTCGGCCAGCTTCGCCTCCAGGATCGAGACCGAGTCGGCGTCGGCGAATCCACGGGCCTGCAGGTCGTGCAGCACCTGCGCCCGCGCCTGCAGCAACGCCTCTCGTGGTGTCACACCCACGATCTTGCCACCGTGGGCGATGATCACAGCATGGTCGAGGCCCTGCTGGAGGTGCGCGTGCTGCACCGTGCCGACGCCGAGGCGGCCGAGGCCGGCGGAGCGGACCGGCTCATGCTCGTCGCACTCGGCGAGCACCGGGCACACGCCCCCGATCCGGGCGCCGTGGCCGACGTGGTCCGGGCCAGCGACCTGCCTGTACGGGTCTTGCTGCGCCTGCCCACCGACGCGAATGGTGGTGACACCACCACGGGAGCCGGTCTGGTGCGGATGGTGGGGTTGGCGGGGGACTACGTGAGCGCCGGCGCCGAGGGTGTCGTCGCCGGCTTCATCACCGACCAACTCGAGGTCGACGTCGAGCTCGCCACCGCCCTGGGTGAACAGCTGCCCTGCCCCTGGACGTTCTCGCGCGCGATCGACCGCACCTTGGAGCACCGACGCTCTTGGCGATGGGTGCTCGGCCTGCCCGGGGTCGACGGCGTGCTGTCAGCGGGCTCGTCCGTCGACGCTGAGCATGGACATCCGCAGCTGCTCGAGCTGGCTCGTGACCCCGCGGTCGCGCGGCGTCTGATCGCCGCGGGCGGAGTGTTGCCCGAGCATGTCCCGTGGCTGCTGCGCGCTCGCGTCGGCGGCGTGCACGTCGCCAGTGCGGTCCGTCCCGGAGGGTCGTGGGGCAAGGCGCACGTCGACGCCGCGCTGGTGCGCTCGTGGCGGCTGCTCCTCGACGACGAGCTTGCTGCTCGCCGGTCACGCGGCTAGACGCGGCGTCAGCGGCTCCCGGTCAGAGCCTGCAGCTCGTGGCGCAGCTGGCGCCGTGCCGCAGGCTCCCAGCGCTCGTAGCCGTAGCGGGTCCGGAACAGACGCGGCCGGGCGAGCAGGGTGCGCACCACCTCGGCGCGGCCGGGTCGGAACCCTTCGTCCGGCACGTGGGCATACTCCTGCCGTATCGCGGCGGTGTAGTCGCGGTAGCGGTCCGGCGTGGCCGCGAGCACCGCCAGGTCGGCGTCGTTGAGCACGCACCCGTCGCGATCGTCGGCGGCAGGGTCGTGCTGGCGGGTCATCTCGACCAGCCGGGCCACTTGAGCGACACGCGAGGCCTCGACGCCCTCGCTCAGAGCGGTGGTCGCCAGCACCGCCGAGCGGGACTCGTCGTCGGGCTGCCCGGCGTACACCGCGTCGTGGAACCACGCCGCAAGCCGGACGGCCGTCGGGTCGCTGGCCTCGCCGGCCAGCAGGTCGACCGCCTGCAGCACCTCCAGCAGGTGGCGCTGGTTGTGGTAGCGGCGGTGCGGCTCGTCCCAGCGAGCGAGCAGGGCCTCGCCCAGCCCGACGGCGTCCGGAAGCAGCTGCAGCCACCGGGTCCGCAGGTCGTCGCTCAGTGCCACGTGCACGATCATGGGTGCCGTGAGCCTCCTGGTCGACCCGCCGGCCTGGCCCGCGCATGGCCGGCTCTGGTCACACCTGGTCAGCGACGAGTCGCTGCCCGAGCTGCACGCGTTCGCCTCCGGGCTGGGCGTGCCGCGCCAGGCCTTCGACCGAGACCACTACGACGTGCCCGCCGAGGCTTACGCAGCGGTCGTCGCGGCGGGGGCCGAGCCGGTCGACAGCCGCGAACTGGTGGCCCGGCTGGTCCGTGCCGGGCTGCGGCAGCGACGGGTGCGGACGACCGGCCGCCGCAAGCCCGGCCAGGTGCTAGTGCGGCCGCCCCGGCTGCGGGCCGGCGCTGTGGTGGCGGTGGTGTCACCGGCTGGTCCGGTGTCGCCCGACCGGTTGCATCGCGGGCTCGCGGTGCTGCGCGGCTGGGGCCTGCAGCTGCGGCCGGGGCCGTACGTGCTGGGCCGTCATCCCACCTTGGAGCATCTGGCCGGCTCCGACGTCGAGCGCGCCGCCGACCTGGAGGCGGCCTGGACCGACCCCGAGGTGGCCGCGGTGTGGTGCGCCCGGGGCGGCTCCGGCAGCCACCGGCTGGTCGACCTGCTCGACCACACCGCGATGGCTGATGCCCCGCCGCGGTTGCTGGTGGGCTTCTCCGACGTGACCGCGCTGCACGAGCTCGTCAACGGCCGGCTCGGGCTGGTCAGCGTGCACGGTCCGGTCGTGACCGCGCTGGGCGCGGCGCCGCCCGCGGCGGCAGAGCACGTACGGAGGCTGTTGTTCGAGCCGGCCGAGGCGGTCGACCTGTTCGCCGGCGTACCGCTGCGGACGCTGTGTGCCGGGTCGGCTGACGGCGTGCTCGTCGGTGGCAACCTGCGGGTGCTGACCGCCGCCCTCGGGACCCGGACGTCGCGGTCGGCCCGGGGTGGCATCGTCGTGATCGAGGACGTCGGGGAGGAGTCGTACCGGATCGACGCGATGCTGACCCAGCTGCGGCGCAGTGGTTGGTTCGACGGGGTGCGGGGGGTGGTGGCGGGGTCGTTCGATGCCGTGCCCGAGCAGCACCTCGACGCCGTGCTGCGGGACCGGCTCGGTGATCTCGGCGTCCCGGTCGTCACCGGGGCACCGTTCGGTCACGTCGCCGACAACCGTCCGGTGCCGCTCGGCGTGCGGGCCCGGCTGGACGCTAAGGCGGGGACGTTGCGGTTGTCCCAGCCCGCACTGGCGTGAGGCTTACCCCGACCGCTGTCCAGAGCGGGATCGCGACGTCACCTGCCGCCCGTGCACCGGCGATCATGCATACGTGTCGTCCGAGCAACGCAGATGCATGATCGCTCGGCCGGCGCGGTCAGTCAGACAGCAGGTCCGGCAGCGGCTGCTGGTGCACTATCGTCAGCGACGTAACCGCCCGGGTCAGGCAGACGTAGAGCCGGCGCAGGCCCACCACGTGCTCGGGCTCGCCCGCCACGATGGCTGCCGGTTCGAGCAGCACCACGTGGTCGAACTCCAGGCCCTTGGCCAACGTCGCGGGCACCACGTCGACGCGGGCGTCGAAGTCCGCGGCGGGGTCGCCATCGCCGAGCACCGCATGCTCGACGCCCGCGCGCTGCAGGGCCGCTGAGACAACGGGCACCACAGCGTCGGGGACGACGACACCGACCGATCCCTCGCGAGCCAACGCCTCCGCCGCGGCCGCAGCGGCGTCGGGCGGCCCATCGCTGGAGCGGCGTACGGCCAGGTCGCCGGCGCTGCGGCGTACCGACGACGGCGGCGCCAGCCCGGGCGCGGCCACCGGCAGCAGCCGCGCCGCGAACGCGATGACGTCGCCCGGCACCCGGAACCCGCGGGTCAGCTCCTCGACGTGCGCGCCCGGCTTGCCGAGGTGGCCCAGCGCCTTAGGCCAGCTGGTGGCGGCCCATGGCGTGGTCGCCTGGGCCAGGTCGCCGAGGACGGTGGCCGAGCCGGTGGAGCAGCGGCGACCCACCGCGCGCAGCATCATCGGGGACAGGTCCTGCGCCTCGTCGAGCACCACGTGGCCGCGGCTCGACTGGCGCTCGACCACGTCGGCGACCTCGTCGACCAGCACAGCATCTCCCAGGGACCACGGCGCCGAGCCCGGTCCGCGCGGCGCCGACGGCCAGGAGAGAAGACTCTGCTCCGTCGCCGACAGGACGCCGTCGGCGCACGCAGCCAGGAATTCGCGATCACCGAGCAGCCGGAACACCGTACGTACCGGCTCGACCACCGGCCACGCCTGCTTGCACCAGTCCCGCACCGGCCGCGAGCGTGCGACCGCGTCCTGCACCCGGTCGTCCGGCCCCTCGCCCGCGGTCTCCATCCGCACCAGCACCGCATGCGCCAGCCGCTGGGGCAACAACGCTCGCCCGGCGCCGTAGCGGACACCGCGCCCGCGCAGCTCGTCGACGAGCGTCGCCGCCTCGTACGCGGGCACCCGCCAGCGGCGGGAGCCGCGCGGGACCACCAGGGCCTCCGTCGGCTCCCGCAGCTGCGACCACACCGCCCGCCGCAGCACCTTGGCCAGCCGGGCGTCACCGACGAGCCGCCCGCGGACCGGCGCATCGGTGTGCCGCACCGGTACCCGGTTGCACAGCTGTTCCACCGTGGTCTGGGCGGCGTGGATCTCGCCCAGCGCCGGCAGCACGTCGCCGATGTAGCGCAGGAACGACGCGTTGGGCCCCACGACCAGTACGCCCTGGCGGCTGAGCTGCTCGCGGTGGGCGTAGAGCAGCCAGGCGGCCCGGTGGAGCCCGACGGCCGTCTTGCCGGTGCCGGGCGCCCCCTGCACGCACACCGTGGCGGCAAGGTCGGCCCGGACGATGTCGTCCTGTTCAGGCTGGATGGTCGCGACGATGTCGCGCATCGGCCCCAGCCGGGGTCGTTCGATCTCGGCCTCAAGCAGGGCGCTGTCGCGGGTCTGCTCGCCGGCCGCCAGCTGCTCGTCCTCGAAGGCGGTGAGGATGCCGTGGCTGAAGCCGAACCGGCGCCGCTGTCGCACCCCCATCGGCTCTCGCGCGCTCGCGCGGTAGAAGGCGCGGCAGATGCCGGCGCGCCAGTCCAGCACCATCGGCTCGCCGGAGGCGTCGGTGACGTGACGCCGGCCGATGTAGAGGCGCTCGGCCCCGGCACCGGGCTCGGTGTCGAGGTCGAGGCGGCCGAAGAACAACGGCACGGTCGGGTCGTCCTCGAGCGCCCGCATCCGGTGCCAGAGCGCTGCCTTGAGGTATTCACTGGACACCGGGTCGCCGCCCTGGGCGGACAACCCGGCGACGGCCGTACGCATGCGGGTCAGGGACGAACGGGAGAGCCGCAGGTGGGCGCGCTCTCGGTCCAGGTCGGACGCGGCGGCGGGGCCGGCAGCAGGATCGGCAGCAGGGCGAGCGGGCACGCAGCACCTTCTCGAGCACGGCGGGGGAGGGCGCACGAACCTAGCACCGCTGACGCCGAGCGGCCACGGGATAACCGTGCTGGGATGACGGCGTGCAACCGAGTTGCCACCGTCTGGTGCGACCTCCCTCCGCGCGTCTCCGGGCCTCAATGTCAGCTTTACCTGGAATTCATGGAAAAATGAACCAGTGACTGCCCTGCTGAGCTCATCGTGCGATGTGCGCGACCTTTTTGCCCTCGACCCCTCGCGCACGCACCTGAGCCCCGGGGCCTACGGTGCCGTCCCGTATCCGGCCCTCGAGGCTCAGCAGGTGTGGCGCCAGCGGGCCGAGGCCGACCCGCACCGGTTCCACCGCTACGAGCTGCCGCAGGCGGTCATGGCCGGCCGCCACGCCGCCGCGGACCGGCTCGGCCTGCCCCACGACTCGATGGCCTTGGTCACCAACGTGACCGAGGCCACCTCCACGCTGCTCGCCTCGCTGGAGCTGCGTGCGGGGGACGAGATCGTGCTGAGCAACCACGGGTACGGCGCGGTGCGGCTGGCCGTCGACGCCTGGTGTGCCCGTGCCGGGATCGTGCTTCGCGAGGCGGTGGTGGCACTCGACGCAGGGGACGAGGACGTGGTCGCCGCGTACGGCGAGCAGCTCAGCGAGCGGACCCGGCTGGTGGTCGTGGACCAGATCACCTCTCCAACCGCCCGGATGATGCCGGTCGCAGCCGTGGCCCAGACCGCCCGGCGCACCGACGCGATGGTGCTCGTCGACGCCGCACACGGCCCGGGGCACGTTGCCGTCGACATCGAGGCACTGGGAGCGGACGCGTGGGTCGGCAACCTGCACAAGTGGGCATTCGCCTCGCGTGGCACGGCCGCGTTGTGGCTGGCTTCGCGCTGGCGGGAGAGGGTACGCCCGCTGGTGCTCGGCTGGTCCGCGACCGACGGTTTTCCGGAGTGCTTCGACGCCCGCGGGACCGCAGACATGTCGGCGTGGATGGTGGTGCCCGACGCGCTGCGGCTGTGGGAGTCACTCGGCGGCTGGTCGATGGTGGCGCGCAACGCCCGGTTGGCCGAATGGGGCCAGCACCTGGTCGCCGACTCGATCGGGGTGTCGCTGGACTCGACGCCCGCGACCCCAGCGCCGGCGATGCGGCTGGTGCCGCTGCCCGACGGGGTCGCGGCCGACGAGGTGGCCGCTGAGGATCTCTACGAGGCGCTCAGCGCCGACTCGGTCGAGGTCGGCGTCATCGCCTGGGGCGGCCGAGGCTGGCTGCGGCCCGGGACCCAGGTGTTCACCACCGAGGAGGACCATGTGCACCTCGCCGAGGCGCTGCTCAGGCAGCTGCGCTGAGGCAGGGTCAGCGCCCCGCTAGCAGGTCGTCGGCGTCCACGATCGAGTACGCGTACCCCTGCTCGGCGAGGAAACGCTGCCGGTGTTGGGCGAAGTCGGCGTCCACGGTGTCGCGGGCCACCACGGCGTAGAAGCGCGCGGCGCGCCCGTCGGCCTTGGGGCGCATCAGCCGGCCCAGTCGCTGGGCCTCCTCTTGTCGTGAGCCGAACGACCCCGACACCTGGATCGCGACGGTTGCCTCGGGCAGGTCGACGGAGAAGTTGGCGACCTTGCTCACGACCAGCAACCCCACCTCACCGGCGCGGAAGGCCTCGAACAGCCGCTGTCGTTCGGTGACCGTCGTCTGCCCGGTGATCACCGGCGCACCCAGGTGGTCTCCCAGCTCCTCGAGCTGGTCGAGGTACTGCCCGATCACCAGCGTCGGCTCCGCGGCGTGCCGCGAGACCAGCTCCTGCACGACCGACGCCTTGGCTCGCGCCGACGTGGCGAGGCGGTAGCGCACGTCGGGCTCGGCGACGGCGTATGCCATCCGCTCGTCGTCGCCGAGGCTGACCCGCACCTCGATGCACTCGGCCGGGGCGATGTAGCCCTGGGCCTCGATGTCCTTCCACGGGGCGTCGTAGCGCTTGGGCCCGATCAGGCTGAACACGTCGCCCTCGCGGCCGTCCTCGCGCACCAAGGTGGCGGTCAGCCCGAGCCGCCGCCGGGCCTGCAGGTCCGCGGTCATGCGGAAGACCGGCGCCGGCAGCAGGTGCACCTCGTCGTACAGCACCAGCCCCCAGTCCTTGGCGTCGAAGAGCTCGAGGTGGGCGTAGACGCCCTTACGCTTGGTGGTCAGCACCTGATAGGTCGCGATCGTTACCGGGCGGACCTCCTTGCGGGCGCCGGTGTACTCGCCGATCTCGTCGGCGGTGAGCGTCGTCCGCCGCAACAGCTCGTCGCGCCACTGCCGCGCCGACACCGTGTTCGTCACGAGTATCAGCGTGGTCGCGCGCGCCCGGGCCATCGCCGCGGCTCCGACCAGCGTCTTGCCGGCTCCGCAGGGCAGCACGACGACGCCGGAGCCGCCGTGCCAGAACGACTCGGCCGCCTCCCGCTGGTAGGGCCGCAGCTGCCACTGCGACTCGTCCAGGTCGATCGGGTGCGCCTCGCCGTCGACATAGCCGGCGAGATCCTCGGCCGGCCACCCGAGCTTGAGCAGTGCCTGCTTGAGGGCGCCGCGCTGCGACGGGTGCACGACGACCGCGCCGCCCTCGTACGCCGGGTCGTCGAGCCGGGCGCCGAGCATGGGGGCGAGCCGCTTGGCCCGCATGACCTCCTCGAGGACGGGACGGTCGGTGCTCGACAGCACCAGCTGGTGGGTCGGGTGCTTGGCCAGCCGCAGCCGGCCGTACCTGGCCATCGTCTCGGCGACGTCGACGAGCAGCGAGTGCGGGACCGGGTAGCGGCTGAAGCGCAACAACACGTCGACGACCTGCTCGGCGTCGTGGCCTGCAGCCCGGGCGTTCCACAGTCCGAGCGGGGTCAGACGATAGGTGTGCACGTGCTCGGGGGAGCGTTCGAGCTCGGCGAAGGGCGCGATCTGGCGTCGGCACTCGGTGGCGTCGTCGTGGTCGACCTCGAGCAGGAGGGTCTTGTCGGACTGGACGATCAGCGGTCCGTCGCTCACACGGTCTCCTTCTCAGCACGCTCGGCACGTTGCCTGGCACGGTACGCGGCGACGTTGGAACGCGATGAACAGCGCTCGGAGCAGTAGCGCCTGGACTGGTTGGGCGAGGTGTCGACGAACACGTTGCTGCAGCCGGCTGCCTGGCACACGCCGAGCCGCAGGGCCCCGGCATCGCAGACGACGACGGCCAGGCCCATCAGCGCCTCGGCGATCAGCAGCTCGGCGACCGACGACATCCGGTTGCCAACGTGCAGGTGCCACGACTGGGCGTCGTGCCCGGCGATGTAGGGGGTCACCGGGTGCCTGGCCAGCAGGGCGTTGAGCCGGGCGACCACCTGGTCCTCGGCGCCGTCCGACGACGCCTGGAAGACCGGCCGCAGCTCGCGGCTGAAGCGGCGCAGCGCCGCGTGGTCGCGGTCGGTGAGCTGCTGCACCAACCAGTCCCGGTCGGCCAGGAACCCGGGCAGGTCGTCGGGGTGTTCGAGGCGGGCGTTGACGAGCCGGGCGGCGCGCTCGGCGTAACGCACGAAGTCCACCCGAGCAGGTTACGCGGCCGCCCCGCGAGTAGGGGGCACTCATGCGTGGATTCGCCACCGCTCCGCCCCCCGCCCCCCCGTCCCGCCGTCCCGCCGCCCTCAAGCTGTCACCGCTGGACCGGTCTAGAACGCCGTGGTGCGGTGATAACTCGGGCGTGGGCTGTGGAACTCGGCGGAGGTCAGTGCAGCGTGCGGACGACGGCGTCGGCCACGACGTCCGACACGTCCTGGCGTACGGCATAGGCCGCGCGCTGCGCGTCGGCACCGGTCCCGCGGGCCAGCACCTCCTTGAGCCGCACGACGACCGTCTCCACGTCGCCGTACGCCTCCAGCGCCGGCGTGACGTAGGCCAGCAGGCGTTCGACCTGGGTCCGGGCGGGCACCGTCGTGGCGGTGACGGGGTCCACCAGCTCACCGGACAGGCCGAACCGGGCCGCCCGCCACGCGGCACCCCGCAGCACCTCGATTCGCACGTCGTGCGCCGGCCGTCCCTCGCGCCAGTCCCGCGCGGCGGTCTCGACCAGGGCTCGGGTGAGACCGGCCAACAGCACCGCGTCCTCGACGTGGAGGCAGACGTCGAGGACGCGCAGCTCGACGGTGGGCCACTGCCGCGACGCCCGCATGTCCAGATAGGCCATGCGCTCGTCCAGCGCTGCGCCGCAGGAGACCATCCGGTTGATCGCTGCGCGATAGCCCTGGGCGTCACCGAACAGCTCGCTCGGACCGGCGCTCGGCCAGCGGCTCCACACTCGTTGGCGATAGCTGGCGTAGCCCGAGTCGGCGCCCTGCCAGAACGGCGAGTTCGCCGACAGCGCCGTGAGCACCGCCAGCCAGGGCCGCAGCCGGTCGATCACCCCGACGGCCTCGTCGAGGTCGTCCACGGCCACATGGACGTGGCTGCCGTTGCAGAGCAGCTCGTTCGCGGTCATGCCGTAGAGCCGGTGCATCCGCTCGTACCGCTCGTCGGCGGTCAGGCTCGGCCGGACGGGCAGCGGGCTCGTGGCCAGCGCAGCCAGTCGCAGGCCGTGGTCGGCGGCCGCCACGGCGAGCCGCCCGCGCAGGGCACGCAGGTCCGCGCCGACGTCGTGCAGCGAGCGGTGCGGCTCGGTGCCCAGCTCGACCTGCTCACGTTTGAGTTCGTGTTCGACTCCGCCGGCGCCCGGGTCGTCGCCACCGGCCGACGCCACCACGTCGTCGCCGGCTGGGCGGGGAATGCCGGTGACCGGGTCGACGAGCAGCAGCTCCTCCTCGACACCGACCGTACGGTCCGCCCGCAGTGCGCTCACCCACGCATCTTGTCGTCCCCGTGACCCTCGGGCGACATCGCCCTCTGGTCAGCTCGTCGCCGAAACCCGGCTGATCCGGTGCAACGAGAAGCTGCGGGTCCCCGCGCTGCGGTGGTCATAGGCGGTGAGCCGTCCGCCGTCCACCCCCAGCGGGTCGACCACCCGCTCCGACACCGTGCCGGTCTGGTCGAGGTAGGCCAGCCAGACCGTACGGCCCTCCTCGGCAGCGCTGCGCAGCTCGTCGAGCAACCGGGCCGGTCCCTGCACCGCCTCACCCGCAGGGCGGGCCGCGCGGGCCCGTTCGCCGGCTCGCATGGCACCGACCGCAGCGAGTGCCCGCCCGAGGTCGAGTCCTGCGGCGTCGTTCGACGGCCCGCCTCCACCGCGCGGCGGCCGGGCGCGACGACTGTCCTGCGTCACGTCGACCGTTCGACCGTCGGCAGCCTCGAGCAAGGGGGCGCGGTGGGCCCGGCGCAGGCGGGCGAGCACGACATCGGCAGGCAGCTCGGACAGCGCCACTGTCGGCGCGAGCCGGCGCAGCTGCAGAGGCGCGAGTGCCGCGTCGGCCAGCAGCGTGTCGAGCTCGGCGGGCTCGTCGGAGCGTACGTAGACCCCGGCGTTGCCCACTCGTAGCCGACCGTGCCGGCGGGCCGCGTCGTCGACGAGATAGGTCAGTGGCTGGGGCACTGGCGTCCGCGAGTGCGCCTGCAGGAAGGCGTGCACCTCGCTGGCGGGCCACCCCGCATCCAGAGCGCGTCGGACGGAGTCTCTCGAGAACCGAAACACCGTCGCGCCCCCGCGCGACTCCACATCGGCCAGGAGTGCCAGCCCGTGCCCGACCTTCGGAACCAGCGGGCCGGGCGCCACTGCGGTCAGATCGGCCTGCAGCAGGACGTGATCCACCGGCTGCGGCAGCAGCGGCGCCAGCACGCGGGCGGCTTCGCCGGCGTCGGCGGCGAGCAGCACGCGTGCCGCTGCCGTGACAGCTCCGGTGGCGGCGACACCGAGCCAGCCGGCCTCACGCAGCGTGCGGCGTACGAGGGCGTCGCGCAACACCACCCGACGTGGGCGCCGCCAGGCGACGACCGCCACGGGCTGCTCGGGGTCGTCGATGGCCGCGCCTGGGTCGACGCCGGCGAGCACCTCCAGCGTCGCTCTCCGCACGGCGGCGGCGTTGCCGCGCTCGAGATCGGGGCTGAGCGGGTTGACCGGTCGGTCCCGGTCGTCCCGCTCGCCGACCAGCACGGTCGCTCGGTGGCTGTTCAGCCACGCCGCCGCGAGCCATGACCAGCGCAGCTCCAGGGGTTGCTCCCGCCAGTGGTCGAACTCCGCCGTGGGCAGCCATGCCTGGTCAAGCTCGGCGTCGTCACCGGCCGCGAGCAGCCTGGCAGCCATCGCGACCTCCAGCAGGAACCCCGCCTCGTCGACGGCGACGTCGAGCTCGGCGGCCACCGCGCGCACGTCGCGGACGCCCACGCCGCCCGAGCGCAGCACCGCGGGCGGCCCGGTGCCCCAGGTCTCGAGCGCGAGCTCGATGCGTCGCACCGCCTCGAAAGCGGCGCCGGCTCCGATCCGGTCGACCACCGGCGCCTGGACCGGGCGGGTCGACAGTGCGGGCGGGTGGTCCACCGGCGTGGTGGTGGTGCGGCCACCGCGAAGGTGCAGCCCAACCTCACGCGGCAGCGTGACGGTCTGGTCGTCGACGGCGACCAACAGGCCGCGGGCCAGCAGGTGCTCCAACACGGTCTCGGCCGTTGCCAGCCGCACGTCGGCCGGCACCCGCCCGAGTCGGCCCGACGCCGGCCCCGGTCGCAACCGTTCGAGCAGCCGCAGAGCGTCGTCGCCGGCGGCCGCCGCAGCATCGTCGATCCGCGCCTGTGCCCAGGCTGGGTCGGCGTAGGCGGCAGCGATGCGGGCCGCGGTGGCCACGGGGTCACCGCCTGCCTCGAGCCCTACGTCGTCGGCCAGTGCCTTCACCCGCGCCGGGCTGGTCGAGGTCAGCAGCGCCACGAGGGCCGGACCGAGGCCAGCGGGGGTGGAACCGAGCACGTCGCGGGCGGCGCGCACCAGTCGCAGGTCGGCATCGTCGCCCCACACCAACGCCAGCGAGCGCAGCCGCTCCAGCACGGCGATCACAGTGGCCGGCGAGGCGTACACGATGCGCGCGACGTCGCAGCCGCCCACCGGCTCGCTGAGCAGGGCCAGCGCCTCGACCACCGCGAGGTGGGCCCGGTCGAGCCGGTCCAGCGCCATCGCGACCGAGCCGCGCCCGGCCACCCGAGCGGCCAGCTGGCCGAGGTCGGCGGGAGCCGGCCGAGCCACATCCGGCCTCGCCAGCACCAGGGCGGCCAGGGCATCGTCGTCCCAGCCGCGCAGCGCATCGGCGAGGGTGCGCACCGCAGGTGAGGTGCTGCTCGAAGGGGGCGACATCGACTCCACGGTACGGGGGTGAGCGGCGCCCGGCTGTCGGCGCAGCCGGGGGCGTACGGCAGGCTGGGCTGCACGGGACTGGGCGGCGTGGGGGAGGGTGCGCGGATGGCGACCATCGAGGCGATTGGGCTGGCCAAGAGGTATGGCAGCAAGCAGGCCGTGGAGGGGCTGTCGTTCCGGGTCGACCCGGGCAGTGTCACGGGGTTTCTCGGACCCAACGGGTCCGGCAAGTCCACGACGATGCGGCTGATGCTGGGCCTCGACAACGGTGCGGGCAGCACCACGTTCGACGGTCAGCCGTTCCGCTCGCTGACCGAGCCCATGCGCCACGTCGGTGCGCTGCTGGAGGCCAAGCCGTTCCATCCGACCCGCAGCGCTCGCAACCACCTGCGGCTGCTTGCGGCCGCCAACGGCATCGCCGACTCGCGATGCGACGAGGTGCTCGAGCTGGTGGGCCTGAGCTCAGTGGCCAAGGGCAAGCCGAAGAAGTTCAGCCTCGGCATGGGCCAGCGCCTGGGCATCGCCGCCGCCCTGCTCGGAGACCCGCACACCCTGATCCTCGACGAGCCCGCCAACGGCCTCGACCCACAGGGCATCCAGTGGTTGCGCGCTCTGCTCAAGGACCTGGCCGGTGAGGGCCGATCGGTCTTCGTGTCCAGCCACCTGCTGGCCGAGATGGCGCTGATGGCCGACCGACTCGTGGTCATCGGGCGTGGCAGGCTCATCGCGAGCGGGCCGGTCGAGGACTTCATCAAGTCCTCGCGCAGCAACGCGATCGTGCTGCGCAGCCCCGACATGGACCGGCTCGGTTCCGCACTCGGCGACCGTGGCGGCCTGGTCCAGCACCAGGCCGACGGGTCGTTCGTCGTGACCGGCATCGACCGGGAGCAGATCGGTGACATGGCACACGAGCTCAACGCCCGGCTGCACGAGCTCCGCAGCCGCGAGGCGACGCTGGAGGAGGCCTTCCTCGAGGCGACGGGCATGAGCGAGGAGTACGTCGGTCAGGCCGGCAGCCTCAGCGGTCCGCCCGGCAGCCACCAGGCCGACCAGCCGGGGGGCCCCCGATGACCGCGGCCCTGCGCTACGAGTGGCGCCGCCTGCTCACGCTGCGCTCCACATACTGGTTGATCGCGGTCTCGGTGGTCATCGCGGCGACCCTGTCCAGCCTGATCGCGTGGGGTTTCTCCGGGCTGGACATCGCCAGCGAGGGCGCCGGATTCGTGCTGGCCGCCATCGCCACCCAGGGTGCTGGAGCCGGGTTCGCGCCCCTGCTGATCGCCTATGTGATGAGCATCTTCGGCATTTTGACCTTCGGCCACGAGTACCGCCACGGCATGATCCGGGCGACGCTGACCGCCGTCCCGAGCCGGCTGGCCGTCTTTGCCGCCAAGGCGCTGCTGACGGCGGCGGTGGCCGGGGGGACGGCGCTGCTGTGCACCGCCCTCGGTCTGGTGGCGGCGAGGATCTTCTTCGCCGACATGGCGATGGCCGGTGACGACCTGGTGCAGATCCTGCTGGGGGTGACGCTGTACACGGCCATGTTCGCGCTGGTCGGCCTCGCGCTGGCCGCGATCTTCCGCAACCAGGTGGTGGCGATCGTCGCGGTGCTGCTGTTCCCCCTGATCGGGGAGGCAATCATCCGGCTGGTGCTCATCATCCCAGACGCCTTCAACGACATCCAGGACGCCGCGGGCTATCTGCCGTTCGATGCCGGCGCACAGATGTTCACCTTCCTCGACCTCAACCAGGCGCTGCAGATCTTCGGCTTCCAGCCCCAGGGTCCGGTGGGAGGCGGTGTCACGTTCGGGGTCTTCACCGCCGTGCTGCTGCTGATCGCCGCGCTCCTCTTCGTCCGCCGCGACGCCTGATGCTGGGCGGTCGAGTTGCCGGGATGCTGGGCCGGCGACTGGCGGGGCGCCAGCTGCGCGCGTCGAGCCGCCGCCGGCGCCCGTCGCCCGGGACCGGGACCGGGACCGACGGAATCGACTACGCCCCGCGCGACGACGGCCGGCCCGACCCCGGTGAGATCGTGTGGACGTGGGTGGCCTACGAGGACGACCCGGCCAAGGGCAAGGACCGGCCCGTGCTGCTGGTCGGGCGCGACGGCGACCGGCTGCTCGGGCTGATGCTGACGAGCAAGGACCACGACCGCGACGCGGCCGACGAGGCACGCCAGCATCGGCACTGGGTCGATATCGGCAGCGGTGACTGGGACACCCAGCGGCGACCCAGCGAGGTACGCGTGGACCGGCTGCTTCGCCTCGACGCGGCGTCCGTGCGCCGCGAGGGTGCGACGCTGGATCGTGACCGCTTCGACGAGGTCGTGGTCGCCATGCGTGCCCACCCGCGCTGACCGGGTGGATCCCGGGTTGACCGACCACGCCCCGCCCCCGTAGCGTTGCCCGTGGTTGCAGTTGTACTTCCGTTAGTGGTCTGAAACGCCCGCGAAGTCTGACAGCGGGCGCTTTGTTTTTCGGGCTGGTCCCGAGCGTGGCGCCTGGTAGCGACCCGGGGCCGCGACCTGCGGTTCCGACCAGCACACCCCAGAGGAGAGCCTCGTGGCTCAAGGCACCGTGAAGTGGTTCAACGCCGAGAAGGGCTTCGGCTTCATCGCCCAAGACGGCGACGGCCCGGACGTCTTCGTGCACTACAGCGCGATCGACGCCTCCGGCTACCGTTCGCTCGACGAGGGCCAGCGGGTCGAGTTCACCCAGACCCAGGGCCAGAAGGGCCCGCAGGCGGAGAACGTCCGCCCGGTCTGACCGACTCGGTCAACACCTCGGCAGGGGTGGTCACGGCTTCGGCCGGGCCGCCCCTGTCGTCGTTGTGACGGGTCTCAGCGGGAGATCGGGCGAGAACCGTTGAACAGCTCGAACAGCCAGCGCTTGGCCGGGTCTCGGTAGAGCACCCCACTCAACCGGTAGGGAAGCTCGTCGCCCCCGGGACCCTCGATCACCCAGGTTGCCTCCACCGCGAACCAGACCACGTCGCCGTGGCGGGTCGCGACCGGACGTTCCCACTCCCACCCGTACGTGACCGGCTCGGCGAACATGCGGGTGTGCAGGGCGCGCAGCTGGTCGACACTGTGGGCCGATACGCCTGGCTCGGAACCGATCAGCGTGGCGTCCTCGGCGAAGAGCGCGAGGGCGCCGTCCAGGTCTCTCCCGCGCAGCACGGCGACGTAGCTGCGCAGCATCGCATCGACCGCCTCGGCAGGGTCGTCGTCTTCTCGTCGCCGGCTCACGGTTCTGGCCTGGGTGGACATGAGTCAGACGCTACGCCGCGTTTGTGGTCGCGCCCAAGCGGTCGACCAACGGCGTCGGACGTGCTCGTGACCCGGCCGCGACATTCGCCTGCGAGCCCGTGGCCGCGCACATGGCGTCGTCCACCCGGCGAGGTTTACAGTCCCAAGTCATGACTGCTGTTCTTGCCGGGCGTCGAGCCCTCGTCACTGGCGCTGCCTCCGGCATCGGCCACGCCTGCGCGACCCGCCTCGCCGAGGACGGAGCTGAGGTCTTCGCGCTCGATCGCAACGGTGACGGGGCCGCCGCAATCGCGAGCGCCGTCGGCGGCACCGCGCTGGTGGCAGACCTCTCCGACCCGACCGCGATCGACGCGCTGCAGCTCGCCGGCCTCGGCATCGACGTGCTGGTCAACAACGCAGGCATCCAGCATGTGGCCCCGATCGAGGAGTTCGACCCGGACCGGTTCGCGCTCATCCAGAAGGTGATGCTCGAGGCCCCGTTCCGGCTCTGCGCTGCCGTGCTGCCGGGGATGTACAGCCGGGGCTGGGGCCGCCTCGTACACCTCTCGAGCGTGCACGGGCAGCGCGCCTCGGCGTACAAGGTCGCCTACGTGGCCGCCAAACACGGACTCGAGGGGCTGTCCAAGGTGGCCGCGCTGGAGGGTGCCGGGCGCGGCGTCACCTCCAACACGGTCTGCCCCGGATATGTCCGCACCCCGCTCGTGGAAGGGCAGCTCGCCGACCAGGCCGCCCGTCACGGCATCGACGAGGCCCAGGTGCTCCACGAGGTGCTGCTTGCGCGTACGCCGCTCAAGCGCCTCGTCGAACCCAGCGAGGTGGCGCACGGGGTGTCGTTCCTGTGCGGCCCGGGCAGCGACTCCATCACCGGGGTCTCCCTCGACATCAACGGCGGGTGGACGGCAGCCTGACCCGGCGCACGTCGAGACAGCCGAAACGCGCACGCGGCTGGCACGTTTGGACACGTTTGCCTCACGGGTCGTATCAGATTGCTCCCCGGTACGCACATGCGTACTACCCTCGGCCCTGTCGTCGCGAGGCCCGGGGCGAGACGTGGGGAGCGGTTGATGAGGCAGTCGTGGAGGGTCCTGACTGGGTTCGCGGCTGCGCTCGGCGCCCTCGCTCTGTCGCCCAGCGCCGCCGCTGTCGACATCGACATGCGCAACGTGGAGGGCACGCCCGCTGACGACGTGTTGCGCGGAACCTCGAACGACGACCGGATCTGGGCCGGCGGTGGACACAACGTGGTGTTCGGCCTCGCAGGCAGCGACCGGCTCGTCGGCGGCTCCGGCCGCGATGAGATCTATGGCGGCAGGGGCAACGACTCGTTGCGGTCGGGGGCCGGTCATGACCTGCTGGTGCCAGCCAGGGGCTCGGACCGGGTGCTGGCGGGACCAGGTCGCGACGTTGTCAGGCTCGGGACCGACGGCGCCGCCGACCAGATCGACTGCGGCGGCGGGCGCGACCTCGTGCGGCTGAGCTCTCGACGAGACTCGTCCGACGTGCTGCGCGGCTGTGAGCGCGTGGTCCGCGCGAGCTGACCCGACAGCGGCGCGCAGGTGGCTCAGTGCTGGCCGCTGACGGCCTCAGCCATCCGGCCGAGCGCCTGATCCACGATGTCTGCGCTGGTGGCGAAGTTGAGGCGTACATGGCCGCTGCCACCGCGCCCGAAGGCTGGACCCGGCTCGAGCGCGACCCCGCCTTGGTGGAAGAACAGCTCACGGGGTTCCTCGCCTGTGCCGAGCGCACCGCAGTCGAGCCAGGCCAGATAGGTGGCAGCAGGGGGCTGCCACCGCACCTCGGGCAGACGGTCGGTGAGCAGGGCGCCGAGCTGGCTGCGCCGGGCATCGAGGGTGGCGATCAGCGCCGCCAGCCACGGATCGCCGTCGTGCAGCGCCGCAACCGTCGCGAGCAGGCCCAGATGCCCGACCCGCCATCGGGCATCCGGCGGCAGCCGGCGAGCCAGCTCGTGCATCGGCTCGGAGGCGGTCACGATGGCGGCGCACTTGAGCCCGGCAAGGTTGAAGGCCTTGCTCGCCGACAGCAGGCTGACGCCGACATCGGCTGCGCCGGGGACGGTGAGGAACGGCGTGAACTCCGCCCCGGGGAGCACGAGCGGTGCGTGGATCTCATCGGCGATCACGATGACGTCGTGCTCGGCGGCGAGCCGGGCCACCTCGATGAGCTCGTCGCGGCAGTGCACCCGTCCGACCGGGTTGTGGGGGCTGCACAACACGTACGCCTTGGGCCGTTGGCGGAAGGCGTCGGCGAGTGCCTCGAGGTCCAGCCGCCAGCTGCCCTCGCTGGTCCGCCGCAGCGGCGCTTGGACCACCCGGGCGCGCACCTCGTCGGCCCAGTGGAAGAACGGCGGGTAGACCGGCGGGCTGATCACCACCGCGTCTCCCGGCACACAGATGGTACGCAGCATCTCGACGGCCGCGACGCCGACGTCGGGCAGCGCATGGACGGCCTCCGGCGCCACCGTCCACTCCCAGTGTCGCCGGGTGAAGCCGGCCAACGCCTCGCCGAGGGCAGGTGTGGTCACGGCGTAACCGGTGTCGGAGCGAGCCACCGCCTCGGCCAGCACCTCGCGTACCACCGGTGCGAGCGCGAAGTCCATCTCCGCGACGGGCAACGGGAGCACGTCATCGTCGTACAGGCTCCACTTGGCACTGCGCCTGCGGCGCAGGGTCGGGAGGTCGTCGACCGGCAACGGCGTCGGCGGCTGGGGGCGGTCCACCTCGCTCACCCTAGGCTCCGGGTCGCCCGCCGCGCGCCTGGCCCGCGCCACGTAAACGTGGGTGCGGGCAGACACCCGGGCGGGGCGCCGCGGCACCGAAGCACGGCAGCCGTGGGCCCAGCCACCGTGTCTCGCCGTTAGGGTCGCTGGGTGGTCGATGCGTTGCACGTCGCCGTCGTCGGGTCGGGCCCCTCCGGCTTCTATGCCGCCGACACGTTGCTGGCAGCCGACGACCCCGTGGTACGTGTCGATGTGCTCGAGCGGCTGCCGACTCCGTGGGGCCTGGTGCGCTCGGGCGTCGCGCCGGACCACCCCAAGATCAAGTCGGTCGCCGACACCTTCGACCAGATCGCCGAGCACGAGCGCTTCCGCTGGTACGGCAACGTCGACCTCGGCGTCGACGTCACCCGGAAGGAGCTGCTCCAGAGGTACGACGCGGTGATCTACGCCCTGGGCGCCCAGAGCGACAGGCACCTGGAGGTGCCGGGGGAGCAGCTGCTCGGCAGCGTCGCCGCCACGGACGTGGTCGGGTGGTACAACGGGCATCCGCACTACCCCGACCTCGAGCTGCCCCTGCACGGCGAGCGTGCAGTCGTGGTGGGAAACGGCAACGTGGCGCTCGACGTGGCGCGGATGCTCTGCACCCCGGTGGCCGACCTCAACCGCACCGATATCGCCGACCACGCCCTCGAGGTGCTGTCCCGCAGCAGCGTGCGCGAGGTGCTCGTGCTGGGCCGCCGCGGCCCCGCGCAGGCCACCTGGACGACGCTCGAGCTGCGCGAGCTCGGCGACATCGACGGCGTGGACGTGGTGGTCGAGCCCCCCGGTGTCCTCGACATCGCCGACGACGGCCTGCCTCCGGTCGTCCGCCGCAACCTGGCCAGCCTCCGTACGATCGCGGACCGCCCGCTGCGGGCGGGCACTCGCCGACTGGTCCTGCGGTTCCTGCGCTCACCGGTTGCGCTGCGCGGCAGTGGTCACGTCGAGCAGGTCGAGCTGGCGTGCAACGACCTCGTGGCCGACGACGCGGGACGGCTGCTCGCCCGCGACAGCGGCGCCCGCGAGGTGATCGATGCGGGTTTGGTGGTGCGTGCGGTCGGATACGTCGGCGTACCGGTCGAGGGGCTTCCGTTCGACCCGGTTGCTGGCCACATCCCGCATGACGAGGGACGCGTGGTCGGACACGAGCGCGAGTATGTCGTCGGGTGGATCAAACGTGGCCCGACCGGGGTGATCGGCACCAACAAGAAGGACGCGCGCGAGACCGTGCGGCGACTGCTCGCCGACCTCGGCCCTGGCTCTGGCTCACGCCTCGACGGCGCCGGGGACGGCGACCGACCGGCCCGGCTGGCGGCGTGGCTGCACACCAAGCAGCCGGAGCTGGTCACGGACGCCGGCTGGCACGCGATCGACACAGCCGAGCGGCTGGCTGGGGAGGCGCAGGAACGCCCGCGCGTCAAGCTCGTGCACACCTCGGACCTGCTCGCCGCCGCTCGCGGCGCCGAGGAGCCCGGACGTGCCGAGCCGTGACCAGTGCACGGCCCTTATGGTGATGCGATGAGCCCCCAGGTCGACGAACGGGTCCTGGCGCAGCGACTCGCCGCTCTCGACACCGGGTTGCGCGCGTACGGCTCCATCCTGGTCGCATTCAGTGGCGGCGCAGACTCCGCGCTGCTGCTGGCCGCCGCGGTGCGCGCGCTCGGCTCCGAACACGTCGTGGCCGCCACCGCCTGGTCGCCGTCGCTGCCGGTCGCCGAGCGCCGTGCGGCCGCCGACTTCTGTGCCGGCCTCGGCGTACGGCAGGTGACCCCGGCAACGCATGAGCTGGAACGCGAGGGCTACCGCGCCAACGCCGGCGATCGCTGCGGCTTCTGCAAGTCCGAGCTGTTGGACACCCTGGCAACGCTGGCTGGCGAGCTCGGACTGGCCGTCGTCGCCACCGGCACCAACGCCGACGACGCGATCGCCGGTTTTCGTCCCGGCATCGCCGCCGCGGCGGCCCGGGGCGCGGTGACTCCGTTGAGCGACGCGGGGTTGACCAAGCAGCAGGTGCGCGAAGTGTCGCGCCGTTGGGGGCTGGCCACCTGGGACAAGCCGGCCGCGGCCTGCCTGAGCTCGCGGATCGCGTACGGCGTGCCGGTCAGCCGCGAGCGCCTTGAGCGGGTCGAGCGGGCCGAGGTGGGACTGCGAGCGGCGCTTGCCGTGGCCGGCATCTCCGTGCGCGATCTGCGGGTGCGCGACCTTGGAGCACTGGCCCGCGTCGAGGTGGACAGCACCGCGGTGGCTGCTGTCGGCGCCAGCCCGCAGGCCCGGGCCGCCGTACTCGCGGCGGGCTTCGACACCGTCGAGGTGGACGCGCGGGGCTTCCGCTCCGGTGCCATGAACGAGCTGCTCGCCGACCCTGCGCGGTGGCGGTGAGCACTGCGCGGCCGGCAACCCGATTGGTCCCGGGCGCGCGCCGCCGTACGCTTTGACGGCCCACCACGTACAACAACGAGTAGCTCGCGAGGTCAACGGTGCCCACAGGCAAGGTCAAGTGGTACGACGCGGAGAAGGGTTTCGGCTTCCTCACCACCGAGGAGGGCGGCGACGTCTTCGTGCGCTCCGACGCGATGCCGCCCGGCACCGCGACGCTGCGCTCGGGCACTCGGGTCGAGTTCGGAGTGGTGCAGGGACGTCGAGGGGACCAGGCCCTTCAGGTGCGGGTGCTCGATGCGCCCGCCTCGGTGGCCAAGGCCCGGCGCAAGCCGGCCGAGGACATGACGGTCATCGTCGAGGACCTGATCGGGCTGCTCGACGGGCTCGGCAACGGCTACCGGCACGGTCGGCACCCCGAGGGACGCACCGCCAAGCAGACCGCCGCACTGCTGCGGGCGCTCGCCGACGAGCTCGACGCCTGAGTCGCTGGTGGGCGGCTCCCGCCGCCCTCTTACCCTGCGCCACGTAAACGTGGCGGAGTGATGCTTTACGGGGTGCGTACGCCACGTAGAGCAACCCTGCGTCACGTTTACGTGGCGGAGCGCCAAGCCCAAAGCGGGACACCGGCGGCCACCACGGGAGGGGTCAGAACAACGCGGGGCGCCGACGCAGCCGGACCACGCTGCGCACGACGAAGACCGTCCATGCCAGCAACAGGCCGGCCACGATGCCGAGGCTCAACCAGGTGGGGGACAACGGCAGCGCGATGCCGAGGAACCCGCCGAGCACCCAGGCCAGCTGCAGCAGCGTCTCCGAGCGCGCAAACACGCTCGTTCGCACGGCTTCGGGCACGTCACGCTGGATGAGTGCGTCGAGTGAGAGCTTGCCGAGCGCCTGGCAGATGCCGACGGTGAGCCCGAGACCAACGGCCGTAGGCAGCGAGTAGGTCATGGCGGTCACCACCACCATGACGACGTCGGCCACCAGCACGGTGATGACGGTGAGCTCGGGTTGCTTGGTCTTCAGTACGGCGGCGAGGCCGGTGCCGACGGTGTTGCCGAGGCCGGCAGCGCCCACGACGAGTCCGAGCAGCAGCGTGACGCGATCCTCCCAGCCGTCGAAGGGGCGATCCCGCAGCACGAAGGCCATGTACATCACCAGGAATCCGGACAGGAACCGCAGCCCGGCATTGCACCGCAGCGCCGCGACGACCAGCGCGGTGATGCCGGCACCACGGGCCGCGCGTCCGCCGCGGAGGTCGGTGATGTCGACCTGCTCCTCGCCGGTGGAGGAGTCGACGTGCGCAGGCAGCAGGACCGCCAGCACGGTGGCGATCGTGAACAGCACGAAGCCGTAGCGCAGCACCCAGGACGGTCCGACCAGGGACAGTCCGACCGCGACCGGCGCAGAGACGGCGGCTGCGGCGGTGCCGGTGAGGCTGAGCCTCGAGTTGGCCTTGACCAGGCTGAACCGAGTCGGCAGTACGCGCGGCACCGCCGAGGCCTTGGTGACGCCGTACGCCTTGGAAGCCACCAGCACCCCGAACGCGCCGAGGAAGAACTCCACCGACCGGGTCGAGGCCGCACCGGCGAGCAGCAGGCAGCAGATCGAGCGGACGGCGACGGTGCTGCCGATCGCCCATCGACGCCCCCGCCGGTAGCGGTCCAGGAACGGACCGATCAGGGGCGCCACCAGCGCGAACGGCAGCATCGTCAGGCCCAGGAACAGGGCCACCTGCCCGCGGGCCTCCCCCGTGGGGACCTGGAAGAACAAGGTGCCGGCAAGGGCAACAGCGACCGCGGCGTCTCCCGCGGTCGCGAACGCGTGCATCTCCAGCAGCCGGGACATGCCGCTCTCACCGGCCCCCTGCGCGTGGGTGAGCCGACGTGCGCCCTGGAACGTACGCCCCGCCAGCCGGCCGCTGGCGTGCACCGCCCGCCCGGTGGCCCGCCCCGCGGTCCGCCCGACCCGCCGCGTCCGCCTGGCCCGCCGGGCCCGATCAGCCGGTGGCCCCTCGGTTTGCTGCACCCGTCAATCCTGCCTCACACCGAGCCGGCGGAGGCTCCCGCGGCACGGTCAGTGCTGGCCGGGCTGCGTCGGTGTGTGAGGATCGCTGTCGTGGCCGCCTCGACCCGTACGCTTCGCGCGCGCTCCGACCCCGCGTTGGTCGACGCCGTCGAGGTCGCTCGCGAAGCGGCCGTGTCAGTCGGCGGCGAGGGCCAGGTCGGCGAGCACGAGGGTCATCGTGCCGAGGGGGAGCGGGTCGTCAGCCACCTGTTCGCCAGCCGCCGCCCGGGCTATCGGGGCTGGCAGTGGTCGGTCACGCTGACGCGCGCATCGCGGCAGAAGACCGCCACGGTCGACGAGGTCGTGCTGCTGCCCGGCCCGGACGCCATCGTCGCGCCGGTGTGGCTGCCGTGGGCGGAGCGGGTACGCCCCGCCGACGTCGGACCCGGCGATCTGGTGCCGACCGACGACGACGACCCGCGGTTGGTGCCGGGCTGGTTGACCGGTGACCCGGCGACCGAGCCGCTGATCGACGACACCGCTGTCCGTCAGGTCGCCGACGAGGTCGGCCTCGCCCGCCCGCAGGTGCTGTCGCTGGAGGGCCGCGATGCCGCCGCCGAGCGCTGGTACGACAGCGACCACGGCCCGGCCGCCCCGATCGCCGCCACGGCGCCCGGCCGCTGCATCGGGTGCGGGTTCCTGGTCCGCATGGCCGGTCCGCTGGGTCTGCTCTTCGGGGTGTGCGCCAACGGCAACGTCGCCGACGACGGCAACGTGGTCTCGCTGGACCACGGCTGCGGGGGGCACTCCGACGTCCGGCTGCCCAGCAACCGCCTCCCCGAGAAGCTCCCCGAGCCGGTCATCGACACGGTGTCCTACGAGCCGCTCGGGTGGGACTGACCCGCTCGGCTCAGGCGCGTTCCGGATCGCGGCTGCGCAGGTAGTTGCGCCGGCGACGGCAGTACAGCCACCCGATGACGCCCAGTACGGCGCCGCTCAGGCTGGTCCAGAGCCACCACGTCCGGTCGTTGTCCTGCAGCGTGGACACGAACGGCAGCAAGGCGACGAACGCGACCAGCCACAGCACGGCACCCACCGCCATGGTGCGGACGCCGTCGACGTCGAGCGGCGCGACCTTTGCGACTAGGAACGTACGGTTGCCGAACTCGCGCTCGGTGACGTCGGGCTGGCCGAACTCGTGCGGGGTCACCGGCCGCAGCAGCTCGCCGCCCTCGCGCAACTGGTCGACCCGGTCCTGCACCCGGCCCTGCATCCGCTTGCGAGCGCTGTCGCGGCGGTTCTCGCCGGCAGGCGGCGAGACATCGGGCGGCTGGTCCACCCTGCCAGCCTAGGTCACCGCTGGTCTGGCATGCTGCGCCCCGCGGCAAGGGCGCCGCGTCGACGCCAACCCCCTTGCCGTACGACCCAGGAGCGCCAATGGCCACGTCGCGTCGCCCCGCCACCACCGCCACCGCCACCGAGACGCGCGCGCCGCGCTCGGGTCTTGACGGGTTCTTCCGCATCAGCGAGCGCGGGTCGACCGTCGGCCAAGAGGTGCGTGGTGGCTTGGTCACCTTCTTCACGATGGCCTACATCGTGGTGCTCAACCCGCTGATCATCGGCAATGCGCCCGACGTGAACGGCGACCTGCTCGCCGGCGGGGACTTCGCCGTCATCGCGGCCTGCACTGCGCTGGTCGCCGGTGTGCTCACCATCGTGATGGGGGTGGTGGCGAACTTCCCCCTCGCCCTGGCGACCGGTCTGGGTCTCAACGCTTTCGTCGCGTTCGCCATCGCCTCGCAGATGACCTGGGCCGATGCGATGGGCCTGGTCGTGCTCGAGGGCCTGGTCATCCTGGTGCTGGTGCTGTCCGGCCTCCGCAAGGCGATCTTCGACGCCGTGCCCATGACGCTGAAGACGGCTATCTCGGTGGGCATCGGGCTGTTCATCACCCTCATCGGCCTGGTGGACGCCGGGGTGGTGCGGCGTACCGGAGCCGGCCCGGTCCCCGTCGAGCTCGGAGTCGGAGGTCAGCTGCTGGGGTGGCCGGTGCTGGTCTTCTGCATTGGGCTGCTGCTCATGCTGACGCTGTACGTGCGGCAGGTGAAGGGTGCGATCCTCATCGGCATCGCGGTCACCACCGTGCTCGCGGTCGTGGTCGAGGCGGTGGTCGACGTCGGCGCGTCGTTCACCCCGCCGGACACCGTCAACCCGGCCGGCTGGCAGCTCAACGTGCCCGCGCTGCCCGACAGCGTCGTGTCGACCCCGGACTTCGGTCTGCTCGGCGAGTTCAGCCTGTTCGGCTCGTTCGCGCAGGTCGGGGCGCTCACCGCCGGACTGCTGGTCTTCTCGCTGATGCTCGCGGACTTCTTCGACACGATGGGCACGATGACGGCGGTCGGCGCCGAGGCAGGGCTCAACGACGCCGACGGCACGCCGCCCGGCGCCCAGCGGATCCTCGTGGTGGACTCGATCGCCGCGGTTGCGGGCGGAGCCGCGTCGGTGTCCAGCAACACCAGCTACATCGAGTCCGCTGCCGGTGTCGGTGAGGGCGCCCGCACCGGCCTGGCCTCGGTCGTCACCGGGGTGTGCTTCCTCGCCGCGACCGTGTTCTCACCGCTGGTCGGCATCATCCCCTACGAGGCGGCCACCCCGGCACTGGTCGTCGTCGGCTTCTTGATGATGACCCAGGTACGCCACATCGACTGGGACGACCTGACCGTCGCCGTGCCGGCGTTCCTCACCATCGTGGTGATGCCGTTCACCTACTCCATCACCGCGGGCATCGGCGCCGGCTTCGTGTCCTACGTCGTGCTTGCCGCCGTACGCGGTCGCGCCGCCCGGGTGCACTCGCTGATGTGGCTGGTGGCCGTTCTGTTCGTGGTGTGGTTCGCCATCAGCCCAGTCAGCGACTGGCTGCACCGCCTATCGGGTTGATTAGCCAAACTAATGACATAGGCTAAGCATCATGCCTGCTTCGACCGCGCGTACGGTGCGCACCGACTCCGGTCTGGCCAGTGCCCTCGCGGTGTCGATCGGCCGGATGTCGCGGCGGCTGCGGCAAGAGCGCGACTCCGACCTCACCGCCACCCAGCTGTCCGCGCTCGGCACCTTGCGCCTGCACGGCCCCCTCACGCTCGGCGCCCTGGCGGCGTACGAACGGGTACAGCCACCGTCGATGACGCGCACCGTCAACTGCCTGGTCGACAACGCCATGGTGCGCCGCGAGCCGCACCCCAGCGACGGTCGCCAGGTCGTGCTGCAGCTGTCCGACGAGGGCCGGTCGCTGCTCGAGACCGAACGACGTCGGCGCGATGCCTGGCTGGCCCAGCGGTTGCGCGGCCTCGATGCCGACCAGCGAGACCTCCTGCGCCGAGCCGCTCCGCTGCTCGAGGCGCTGGCCCAGTCGTGAACGGACGCGTGCGGCCGACCTTCCGCGCGCTGGCGATCCGCAACTACCGTCGCTACGCAGCAGGCGCCTTGGTATCCAACACCGGCACCTGGATGCAGCGGGTCGGCCAGGACTGGCTGGTGCTGCAGCTGTCAAGCGGAGACGGCACCGCGCTCGGCATCACCACCGGACTCCAGTTCCTCCCGATGCTGCTGCTGTCGCCGTACGCCGGGCTGGTCGCCGACCGCTTTCCCAAGCACCGCGTGCTGCTCGCCACCCAGCTGTCGATGGCGGTCCCCGCCGCCCTGCTCGGTCTGCTCGCCGTCACCGGCGCCGCCCAGACCTGGCACGTCTACCTGCTGGCGCTGCTGTTCGGGGTGGGCACGGCCTTTGATGCACCGGCCCGGCAGTCCTTCGTGGTGGAGATGGTCGGCCCGGACGACCTCCCCAACGCCGTCGGGCTCAACTCCGCGTCGTTCAACCTCGGCCGGGTGGTCGGCCCCGCGGTGGCCGGCGGCCTCATCGCGCTGCTGGGATCGGACGCGGAGGCAACGGGCTGGGTGATCCTGCTGAACGCGGCGAGCTATCTGGCCGTGGTCGTCTCCCTGCGGGCCCTTGACCTCGACCGGCTGCAGCCCGCGACCCCCGCTCGGCGCGGACCGGGCGCGATCCGAGACGGGCTCCGCTACGTCCGGCGACGGCCCGACCTGATGATGGTCCTCACGATCGTGTTCTTCGTCGGCACGTTCGGGCTGAACTTCCAGCTGACCACGGCGCTGATGGCCACCGAGGTGTTCGACAAGGGTGCCGGCGCGTACGGGCTGCTCGGCTCGGTGATGGCGCTCGGCTCGCTGGCAGGCGCGCTCTTCGCCGCTCGCCGGGCCCGCCCGCGCGGCCGGCTGGTGGTCGGTGCCGCCGTCGTCTTCAGCCTCGCCGAGATCGTCGCCGGCGTGCTGCCGAGCTATCTGACCTTCGCGCTGTGGTTGCCGCTGGTCGGCATCAGCGCGCTCACCGTCATCACCGCCGCCAACGCCACCCTGCAGCTCGCGGTCGCCCCGGAGATGCGGGGCCGGGTCGCAGCGCTGTACATGATGATCTTCATGGGCGGGACCCCCCTTGGCGCACCGATCGTCGGCTGGGTGGGAGAGACGTTCGGCGCCCGCTGGACCCTCGTCGGCGGTGGCGGGCTGGCCCTGGTCGGCACCGTGGTGGCCACCGTCGTGTTCGCCCGCCGCAGTGGTCTGGTGATCCGGGCGCACTTCGGCCGGCATCCGCGGCTGGATGTCCGGGCGGCCGACCCGGTGCTGAGCCAGCCGGAGCGGCTCGCCGGCTGACCCCCGCAGGCGGCGGCCCTTTGTAGGATCGCTGGGTGAACCCCCGCCACCGCCGACTGGTCATCCCCGGTCTGCTCGTGGTCCTGCTGCTGACGGTGGTCGTCGTCGCCGTCGCCGGGCGGTGAGGGG
>Ga0183260_10000643_pt1 | contig 29525 bp, 24 predicted proteins | sample AntDrymUQ4972206_2_FD_129768 | JGI IMG/M metagenome (GOLD analysis project Ga0183260, IMG submission 129768) | Polar desert sand microbial communities from Dry Valleys, Antarctica - metaG UQ497 (22.06) (version 2) (version 2) | ecosystem: Environmental > Terrestrial > Soil > Desert | place...
CAAGACTGTCACCCAGGCCGAGATCGACGCTGCCTGCGAGCTCATCGACTTCTGGCGGATGAACGTCGCGTTCGGGCAGCGGCTGATCGGTGAGCAGTCCGTGGCCAACAGCCCCGGCGTCTGGAACCGGCTCGACCACCGCCCGCTCGAGGGCTTCGTCTATGCCGTCACGCCGTTCAACTTCACCGCGATCGGGGGCAACCTGCCGACTGCCCCCGCGCTGATGGGCAACACGGTGGTCTGGAAGCCCGCACCCACCCAGACGCTGGCTGCCTACTACACGCTGCGACTGCTCGAGGCTGCCGGCCTGCCCCCGGGGGTCATCAACATGGTCACCGGTGACGGGATCGCGGTCTCCGACGTCGTGCTCGCCGACCGCGACCTGGCCGGCATCCACTTCACCGGTTCGACGCCCACCTTCCAGCACCTGTGGCAGCGCGTGGGCGCCAACATCGCCGGCTACCGGACGTACCCGCGGCTGGTGGGCGAGACCGGCGGCAAGGACTTCATCGTGGCGCACCCCAGCGCCGACCCCGCCGTGTTGCGTACGGCGATGATCCGTGGCGCGTTCGAGTACCAGGGCCAGAAGTGCTCGGCGGCCTCCCGGGCGTTCGTGCCGCGCAGCCTGTGGAAGCAGATCGGGGCCGACCTCGTAGACACCACCGAGTCGCTGCCGGTGGGGCCGGTCACCGACCTGGCCAACTTCATGGGTGCGGTCATCGACGAGCGTGCCTTCGCCAAGCACACCGCAGCCATCGAACGGGCCCGCGCGACGTCGTCGATCGCCATTGCCGCCGGCGGCCGCTACGACGACAGCGTGGGCTGGTTCGTCCGCCCGACGATCCTGCTCGGCGAGGACCCGAGCGACGAGATCTTCACCACCGAGTACTTCGGGCCGATCTTGTCGGTGCACGTCTACCCCGACCGGCAGTACGGCAAGGTCGTGGACCAGATGGAGTCGGCGGCGCCGTACGCGCTCACCGGTGCGGTGATCGCCACCGACCGCACCGCGATCGTCGATGCCCAGCAGCGGCTGCGGTTCGCCGCAGGCAACTTCTACGTCAACGACAAGCCCACCGGTGCGGTCGTGGGCCAGCAGCCCTTCGGCGGCGGGCGCGGGTCGGGCACCAACGACAAGGCTGGCGCCCTGCAGAACCTGCAGCGCTGGACGTCGACCCGCTCGATCAAGGAGACCCTGGTCCCGCCGGTCGACCACACCTACCCGCACATGGCGCCCGCAGCGGAGTAGGACCAAGCTCAGGCCAGATAGTGCACGCCGAGCCGGTGCTCCTCGGCCTGACCCGCCGACACGGCCTTGGCGATCTCCTTCTCGATCTTGCCGCCGAGCAGCGGGATCGAGACCTTGAGGTCGCCTGCCAGCGCGAACACGGTGCCGGCGTCGAGAGCGGTCAGCGACTGCGTGCCGGTCATGGCAGCCGGCTGGCTCACGACGTCGAGGCGCAGGTCGGAGCTGCGGGCTCCGTCGCCGCCGGCTGCGCCCCACCGCTCGGTCTGCACGATCGTGACGGTGTCGCCGACGAACTTCTTGAGCGCGTCGGAGACCTGCGCAGCGATCTGTCGGGTGACCCGTACGGTGCCGCCGGTCGTGTCGGCGTCGATGTCCACCTCCCACTGCTGCGCGCCGGTGGCCCGGCAGACGTCGTCGCGGAAGGCCGGGTCGCAGAGCATCGCCCACACCGCCTCGGGGGCGGCGTCGTAACGGTGCTGTTCGGTGAGCTTCATGCCGCGACCGTAGCGGTACGACAGAGATAGAGTCGGGGCGTCACACAACGACGTGTGGCCGCGGTCGCGCGCCGACACCGTCGCGTGGCTGTGGGGCTGCCTTCGGGGAGGTCGGGCGCACATGCGGACCGAGCAGGACCGAGCACTGACCGCGATCTTGGACCGGGCCGAGTCGGTGGCCGAGTCCCGGCGGGCCACCTCCGGGGTCGAGGCCGACACCGTGCACCGCCTGTTGAGCGCCTACTACCGCCACGTGGCGGCCGAGGAGCTCGGCGAGCGTGACGCCGAGGACGTCTACGGCGCGGCGATGAGCCAGTACCGGCTCGCCGAGAAGCGGCCGCAGGGGACCGCCGCAGTGGCCGTGTCCACGCCGGTGGTGGGTGAGCACGGCTGGTCGGCGGCCGGGCACTCGGTCGTCGAGATCGTCACCGATGACATGCCGTTCCTGGTCGACTCCGTCACCATGCACCTGGCTCAGCGCGACCACGGCATCCACCTCGTCATCCACCCCCAGCTGGGCGTCGACCGCGACGTCGCTGGCGCCCTGCGCGGGATCTGCGAGGTGGCGGAGGGTGCGGACACTGCCGGTGCCGAGTCGTGGATGCACATCGAGATCGACCGGATCGACGACGTGGAGCGCGCCGCGAGGCTCGAGCAGGGCCTGCGCGAGGTGCTGCGTGACGTCCGTGAGGCCGTCGAGGACTGGGCGAAGATGCAGGCCCGCGCGCTGGAGATCGTCGACGAGCTGACGTCCGACCCGCCGCCGCTGGACGAGATCGAGGTCAGCGAGGTCGCCGAGCTGTTGAGCTGGCTCGCCGGCGAGCACTTCACCTTCCTCGGCTACCGGGAGTACACCCTCAGCCCGGTTGACGACACCGGTGACGACACGGGTGGCGACACGGGTGACGCGGGCGACGACCGGGCCGGCGGCGCGATTCTGCAGGCGGTCCCGGGCAGCGGCCTCGGCATCTTGCGCTCCGACCCACCGGCGGGCGGTGGCAGGCTGCCCGCTCCGGTCGCCGAGCGCGCCAGGGCCAAGGAGCTGGCGATCATCACCAAGGCCAACTCGCGCTCCACCGTGCACCGCCCGGCGTATCTCGACTACGTCGGCATCAAGACCTTCGACGAGGCCGGCGAGGTCAGCGGTGAGCAACGGTTCCTCGGGCTGTTCTCCTCGGCGGCCTACACCGAGTCGGTGACCCGCATCCCGGTGCTGCGGCGCAAGTGTGTGGAGGTGCTCGAGCAGCTGGGGTTCCAGGCGATGAGTCACAGCGGCAAGGCACTGCTCGACCTGTTGGAGACCTACCCGCGCGACGAGCTCTTCCAGACCCAGGTCGACCAGCTGGTGCCCACGCTGCACGCGGTGCTGCACCTGCAGGAACGCCGCCAGCTCCGACTGTTCATCCGCGAGGACGCGTACCGCCGGTACCTGTCCTGCCTGGTGTACCTGCCCCGGGACCGCTACACGACCCAGGTGCGGCTGCGGATGGAGCAGATCCTCGCCGAGTCGCTGTCGGCCGGGGGTGCCGCCGACGGGGTCAGCACCGACTACACCGCTCGAGTCAGCGAGTCAGTGCTCGCCCGCCTGCACTTCGTGGTCCGCCCCCCGAAGGGTGCGCTGGTGGGGGAGATCGACCAGGCGCGCATCGAGCGGCTGCTGGGGGAGGCGGCGAGGTCGTGGACCGACGACCTCGCCCAAGCCGCCTACGACATCATGGGTGAGGGGTCGGGCTCGCGGCTGGTGCGCCGCTACGGCCGCTCGTTCCCCGAGGCCTACAAGGAGGACTTCGGCCCGCGAGTGGCGGTCAGCGACCTGCAGCGGCTCGAGGAGGTCGGCGACAGCGGTCTCGGTCTGCACCTGTACGAGCCGTCGGACGCCCCACCGGGCGAGGGCCGGTTCAAGATCTACCGCACCGGCGCGCCGCTGTCGCTCACCGAGGTGCTGCCGTTGTTCACCTCCCTCGGGGTGCAGGTCATCGACGAGCGTCCGTACGGGCTCGAGCTCGCCCACCGCACCCAGACTGACCGGTCGAGGGCCTGGATCTACGACTTCGGCCTGCGTTACGACCGCGAGCCGGGGGAGCAGGGGCACGAGCTGTTCCAGGACGCCTTCCGCGCCTGCTGGCACCGGCGCGCAGAGGCCGACGGCTTCAACCAGCTGGTGCTGGCCGCCGGCTTGTCGTGGCGGCAGGTGTCGGTGCTGCGTGCCTATGCCCGCTGGATGCGCCAGCTCGCTTCGCCGTTCAGCCAGGCCTACATCGAGGACACTTTGCTGCGGCACTCGTCGGTGGCGCGGATGCTGGTGGACCTGTTCGCGGCCCGCTTCGACCCCGACGCCCACACCCGTGAGGCTGCCCAGGCGCGGGAGGCCGCGATCACCGCCCTCGAGGCCGACATCGTGGCGGCGCTCGACGAGGTCGACAGCCTCGACCACGACCGCATCCTGCGCTCGTACCTCACCGCGATCCAGGCCACCGTGCGCACCAACTACTACGCGAGCCGGGCGGGCGACGATTCGGCGGCGCCGGCGATCGCGCTCAAGATGGAGCCGCAACGCATCGACGACGTCCCGCAACCGCGACCTCGCTTCGAGCTGTTCGTGTACTCCCCGCGCCTCGAGGGTGTCCATCTGCGCTTCGGCCCCGTCGCACGCGGCGGGCTGCGGTGGTCGGACCGGCGCGAGGACTTCCGCACCGAGATCCTTGGCCTGGTCAAGGCGCAGATGGTCAAGAACGCCGTCATCGTGCCGGTGGGCGCCAAGGGAGGCTTCTACTGCAAGCAGCTGCCCGATGCCGCGGTCGACCGGGAGGCCTGGCTGGCCGAGGGCATCGCCTGCTACCGCACCTTCATCAGCGCCATGTTGGACGTGACCGACAACCTTGACGGAGAGCAGGTGGTGCCACCACCGCGCGTGGTGCGCCACGACGACGACGACGCCTACCTGGTGGTGGCCGCCGACAAGGGGACCGCAGCCTTCTCCGACATCGCCAACCAGGTGGCTCGCGACTACGGCTTCTGGCTCGGGGACGCGTTCGCCTCCGGAGGCTCGGCCGGCTACGACCACAAGGTGATGGGCATCACCGCCCGCGGTGCCTGGGAGTCGGTCAAACGGCACTTCCGCGAGCTGGGCGTCGACTGCCAGCGCGAGGACTTCACCTGCGTCGGCATCGGCGACATGTCGGGCGATGTGTTCGGCAACGGGATGCTGCTGTCGGAGCACACCCGGCTGGTGGCCGCCTTCGACCACCGCCACATCTTCATCGATCCCTCGCCCGACGCCGCGGCCTCCTACGCCGAGCGGCGGCGCCTGTTCGAGCTGCCGCGTTCGAGCTGGGCCGACTACGACCCCGAGCTGGTCTCGGCCGGCGGGGGGGTGTTCCCGCGGACCGCGAAGTCCATCGCGGTCTCACCCCAGATGCGTGACGTCCTGGGTCTTGACGACGACCAGCAGCAGCTGGCCCCCAACGCCGTGATCCAGGCGATCCTCACCGCGCCGGTTGGCCTGCTGTGGAACGGCGGGATCGGCACCTACGTCAAGGCCGGCACCGAGAGCCATGGCGACGTCGGCGACAAGGCCAGCGACGCCATCCGCGTCGACGGCGCCCAGGTGCGCGCCCGCTGCGTCGGCGAGGGCGGCAATCTCGGCCTCACCCAGCGCGGCCGCACCGAGTACGCCCTGGCCGGGGGGCGGATCTATACCGACTTTATCGACAACTCCGCGGGTGTGGACACCTCCGACCACGAGGTGAACATCAAGATCCTGCTCGACCGGGTGGTCGCCGACGGCGACCTGACCGGCAAGCAGCGCAACGCGCTGCTGGTGGAGATGACCGACGAGGTCGGGCGCCTGGTGCTCGACGACAACGTGCAGCAGATCGAGGCGCTCGCGAACTCGGTGACCATCGCCTCGTCGCTGCTGCACGTCCACGACGACTGGATGCGCCGACTGGCCAAGGCCGGGCTGCTGGACCGCGAGCTGGAGTTCCTGCCGTCAAGCAAGGAGATGTCGCGCCGCCGCGACCAGGGGCTCGGACTGACGACACCCGAGCTGGCCGTGCTGCTGGCCTACACCAAGATCGTGCTCGCCGGTGAGCTGCTCGACAGTGACCTGCCCGACGACCCGTACATGCGCGGGCACCTCTACGGGTACTTCCCGTCCGCCATGCGCCAGCACTATCGCGAGCAGATGGACGCCCACCCGCTGCGCCGCGAGATCATCGTGACCCAGGTCGTCAACGAGCTGGTCAACGCGGGCGGCATCACGTTCTTTCAGCGGCTGTCGGGTGAGACCGGTGCCACCGCCTCCGAGCTGGCCCGCGCCCATGCGGTGGCCACTGAGCTGTATGGCATCGAGCAGCTGAACCGGCTGGTCCACGACCTCGACACGGAGGTCGACGCGGCCGTGCAGACCCGGATGCGGCTGGAGGTGCGCACCCTGAGCGAGCGCGCCACCCGGTGGCTGGTCAACCACCGTTGGCACCTCGATGCCGAACAGACGGTGGCCAAGATCGGCAGCACGGTGCAGCAGGTGGTACGCGGGCTGCCCGATGTGCTCTCCGGCCGCGACGCCGAGCGGCTGCGCGCCCGTGCCGACGAGCTGACCGCGGCCGGCGTGCCGCAGGAGGTCGCCGACCAGGTGGCGGTGCTGCCGCCGGCGTACGGCGCGCTGGCCGTCGTGGAGGTGGCCCGCCGCCTCGACCGCGAGCCACTAGAGGTCGCACGGGTGCACAGCATCCTGGGGCAGGAGCTGGCGATCGACGTGCTGTACGACCGCGTGGTCGAACTGCCCCGAGCCGACCGCTGGCAGACGATGGCCCGCGCCGCTCTGCGCGACGACCTGCAGCAGGTGCATGCCGCGCTCACGGCCGCGGTGCTCGAACACACCCCCCCAGCGGCAGGCGGTGACAGTGACAGCGACAGCGACAGTGACGGCGGCGCTCCGAGCGACACCGACGAGGTGACCGCCGAGCGGCGGGTGGCGACCTGGGTGGAGCAGGCCGGCACCCGACTCGAACGGGTCCGGTCGACGCTGCAGGAGATCTGCCGCGACGACGCCCCCGACCTTGCCCGGATGTCGGTCGGCCTGCGGGTGGCGCGCAGCCTGCTGGACTGAACCGCCGGACCGTCCGTTCGGCGGTTGGCGTCGCACGAACAGACGACAGCGCTCCGTTCGGGCTTGCTCACCACCGGTGACACCAGCAGCATGGCCGTCTGCGCGGCCTTCGGGGTCGCGTCCGAGCGAGCGCCCCGGAGCGACCACCGGGGCGCTCGGCTTGGCTGTGCGGGCGTTTGCACGCGGTCAGATCCGGGTACTTCGGCCCAAGCCGAGGGCAGCTCCTACCGATACTGTCGCCGGCGGCGGGGGCTGGCCGACAGCTGTTCGACAACGGGGCAGACGACTGGGGTGATGGGCATGCGCAGTGATGTCCGCAGATGGTTCGACACCCGCACCAGCACCAGTGCGCAGTGGGACCGCTGGCGGCTGTCCGCGCTCAAGGGGCGGACTCGGGTCAGCGTCGTGCTGCCGGCCCGCAACGAGGCGGCCACCGTGGGGGCCATCGTGTCGGCGCTGCGCTTCGAGCTGATGCAGCAGGTGCCGCTGATCGACGAGCTCGTCGTGATCGACTCCGGGTCCGACGACGAGACGGCCCGCTGCGCGGCCGCGGCCGGTGCGCGGGTGGTTGCCCAGCGTGAGGTGTTGCCCGCGCTCGGTGACGTCCCCGGCAAGGGCGAGGCACTGTGGAAGTCGCTGGCGGCGACGCGCGGCGACGTGGTGGCGTTCATCGATGCCGATCTGCGCTCCTTCGACAGCCAGTTTGCCGTGTCGCTGCTCGGGCCGCTGCTGTGCGATGACACCGTGCGGTTCGTCAAGGCCTTCTACGACCGTCCGTTGTCGAGCGGCGCGACCGTCCTGCCTGCCGGCGGCGGTCGGGTGACCGAGCTGGTGGCCCGCCCGCTGCTCAACCTGCACTGGCCGCAGCTGGCGGGGTTCGTGCAGCCGCTGGCGGGGGAGTACGCCGCCCGTCGTGACCTGCTCGAGCAGGTGCCGTTCGTGTCGGGCTACGGCGTCGAGATCGCCATGCTCATCGACGTGCTCGAGCGTTAGGGGCTGCAGGCGATGGCCCAGGTCGACCTCGGCCGTCGTGAGCACCGCAACTCCAGCGATGCGGCACTGGGCCGGATGGCGGCCCAGGTGCAGCTTGCCGCGCTGTCCCGGTTGGACCGGTACAACAAGGCGCTGTTCACCGTCGAGCCCGGTACGTTGCTGACGCAGTACGTGCGGGAGGACGGCGCCTTCCTGCCCAGCACCAGCGACATCGGCATCAGCGAGCGGCCCCCGATGGCGCAGGTGGCGCAGTACCGGCACCGGCTGGCCCGACCAACGATCCAGGCTGTCTCCGACGAGCTGGCAGGCGAACGGGTGTGACGCGCACGGTGCTGGTCAACGCGGGGCCGTGGCTGCCGGTGCCGCCCGACGGATACGGCGGGATCGAGAACGTCGTGGCCACGCTGGTGCCCGAGCTGCGCAGCGCCGGCGTCCGGGTCGTGCTGGCGACGGTCGGCCCGAGCACCCTGGCCGCGGACGACTATGTGCGGCCGCTCGACGAGCCCCGCCTGACATCGGTGGCCCGGCCGTACAACCAGGTCAGCGGCATCGCCCACGCCCACATGATGGGTGTCACCGCCTACCTGCGGGACCATCCCGAGGTCGACCTCGTGCACGACCACCTCGAGGTCGTGGGCCCGGCTGTGCTGGCGGCGATGGGCGGCGCGGCCCCGCCCACGCTGCAGACGCTGCACTGGGACCTGTCCAAGCATGCGGACTTCTACGCCAGCTTCGACGGCGCCGGCCGTGTCGCGTTCGCCGCGGTATCGGCTTCTCAGCTCGACCGGGCACCCGCGGCGCTGCGCGCACAGACGCTGGGGGTGGTGCCGCTGGCGGTGCCGCCCGCCCCCGACCTGGGTGCGCCGGACGTGACCGGCGACCATGCATTGCTGCTGGCGCGGGTGACCGTCGACAAGGGCCAAGACGTTGCCGCCCGGGTGTGCCGGGCGGCCGGAGTGCCGCTGGTGCTCGCCGGCCCGGTCGCAGGGATCGGCGGCCCGGCCGAGCTGCGGCGGCGCCTCGACGCTGGGGAGCCGGGGCTGGCCGCCCACCCCGATGTGCGCTATTTCGTCGACGAGGTGGCGCCACTGCTCGACGGTGAGCGGGTGCGGTGGATCGGAGGGGTCGCGGGCACGGCCAAGGAGCGGTTGCTGCAGACGGCGCGGGTGCTGCTGGCGACCAACCGGTGGGCGGAGCCCGGCGCGACCGGGGTGGTCGAGGCGCTGACGCGCGGGGTGCCGGTCGTGGCCACCCCGCTGGGGGTGCTGCCGACCCTGGTCGAGCACGGCGTCACCGGCTGGCTCGCCACGGACGAGGCCGGGCTGGTCGAGGGCCTGGCACAGGTTGACCGACTCGACCGCGCCGCGTGCCGGGCCGCGTGCCGGGCCGCCGCGGCACGGTGGACGCCCGCTGCGATGGCCCGCGGCTACCTGGACCTGTACGACAAGCTGTCGGCCGGGTCGGCATGAGCACCCGGATCGCCCTGATCGGGGCCGGCGGAGTCGCCCAGCGCCATGCGCAGGTGCTGTCCGGCCTGCCTGGCGTCGACGTGGTCGCCGTCGCCGACCCGCTGCCCGAAGCCGCGCGGGTGCTCGCCGACGCCTGCGGCGCGCGCGCCTGCGCCGAGACCGACGAGGCGCTCGACGTCGGCGTCGGCGTCGACGCGGCGTACGTGTGCGTGCCACCCTTTGCCCACGGCCCTGCCGAGACGGCCGTGCTGGAACGTGGGCTGCCGCTGTTCGTGGAGAAGCCGGTGGCGCTCGACCTCGACACCGCCGAGCGGCTGGCCGAGCTGGTCGAGCAGGCCGGGGTGGTCACCGCCACCGGCTACCACTGGCGGCATCTTGACGTCGTCGAGCGGGCCCAGCAGCTGCTGACCGAGGCGCCGGCGCTGCTGGCCTCGGGTTACTGGCTGGACAAGCGGCCGCCGGTGGCCTGGTGGGGGCGGCGCGAGCGCTCCGGCGGGCAGGTCGTCGAGCAGCTCACCCACGTGCTGGACCTCGCCCGGCTGCTGCTCGGCGAGGCGGTTGAGGTCTATGCCGCCCCCGTGCGGGACGGTGCTGCCGACGGTGACGTCGACGATGCGACCGCGGCGACGGTGAGGTTCGCCGGCGGCGCCGTTGCCACCTTCGTCGCCACCTCGGTGCTGACCAGCAAGCACCGGGCCGCCCTGCACACCGTCAGCCGCGGCCTGCGGTTGGAGATCTCCGAGACCGCACTGGTCGTCGACGACGGATCCAGCCCGGTCGAGCACGCCGCGGCCACCGACCCCAAGGTCGCCGTCGACGCCGACTTCATCGCCGCCGTACGGGGCGAACGCGCCGCCACCCGGACGCCCTATGCCGAGGCAGTGCGCAGCCACCGGCTCGCCTGCGCGGTGTCGGACTCGGCGCTGACCGGGCGGCCGGTCCAGGTGGGCGCCGGGTCGCTCGCGTGAGGCGTCGCAACCTCATCGTGTCCCGGCCCGGTCGGGTCGAGCTCGTCGAGGAGGACCTGCCCGACGTGCCCGACGGCGGGCTGATGCTGCAGACGCTGACGACCGGGCTGTCGGCCGGCACCGAGCTGACCTTCGTCCGGGGCGACAACCCGGCGCTGCACGAGCGGCTCCACCCCGAGCTGGGACTCTTCGTCGCCGCCGAGCGCGACAGCGGCTACCCGGTGCGCCGGCTGGGCTACATGGAGGTGGCCCGGGTCGCCGAGACCCGCACGCCGGCCTTCGCCGTCGGTGACCTCGTCGCCTCGGCCTACGGGCACGCCACGGCACACGTCAGCGACCCGGTACGCGAGCACGTGGTGCCCTTGCCGGACGGCCTCGACCCGGTGCTCGGGGTGTACGTCGCGCATCTGGGCCCGATCTGCTGCAACGGCCTGCTGCACGCCGCGGCGGACGTGGCGACCGGCCCGGTCCGCACGCTCGCGCACGGCGTCGAGGGCCGCCGCGTGCTGGTCGTCGGCGCGGGCCCGATCGGGCTGCTGACCGCCCTGCTCGCGGTCGAGCACGGCGCCGGCGAGGTCGCCGTCATCGACGCCGACCCACGCCGCCGTGCCATCGCCGTCGAGCTCGGCCTGCTCGCCCTCGACGCCGACGCTGACCCCGCGCTGACGCTCAAGACCCGGTGGCGGCACGGGCCGGGCGACCACGGCGCCGACGTTGCCTTCCAGTGCCGGGCCCGCTCGCAGAGCCTGGCCACGGCGATGCGCGCCGTGCGCCCGCAGGGCACCGTGGTCGACCTCGCCTTCTATACCGGCGGTGCGGACGACCTGCGGCTGGGTGCCGAGTTCCACCACAACGGGCTGTCGCTGCGCTGCGCCCAGATCGGCCGGGTGCCGCGCGGGCTCGCGCCCTGGTGGGACCGGCACCGGCTGTCGGCCGAGACCGTGCGGCTGCTGCTGAGCCGCGGCGACGACATCCGCCGCCATCTGGTGACCGACGTCGTACCGCTCGACGATGCGCCGGGCCTGCTCGCCGACGTGTCGGCCCACCGCCGGCACGTGGTGACCGCGGTCTTCACCGTCGACCGCTGAGCGGCGGCCACTCGGGGCCGTTGGTCCGTGCGGTGCCGCCACTGAGCGTCACCAGCACCCACGATTTCACAGACATCCGTGCGCACGCGCCGCGTGGGTGTGACGCTGTCCCCCGGCTCCCGCGGTGGAGATCGACAATCGAGCAGGAGACCGTCAATGAGTGCAGCACCTCACCGAGTGGGCCTGGCAGGTTCGCTGTTCAGGGCACTGGTTGCAGCGCTGGCCCTCGTCCTGCTGGCACCGGGAACCGCGGCCGCCACCGTCAGCGTCACGCCTGATGCGACGGACAAGGTGGCCGGCGGCGTCTACGGCATGGCCCATTCCGGTGGCCGGACCTTCATCGGCGGAGAGTTCACCGGCGTCGGCGGCAAGCCGCGCAGCCACGTCGCCGCCATCAAGGCGGACGGCAAGGTCGACGAGCTCTTCGATCCCGGCGCCAACGGCAGGGTGCTGGCCGTCGCCGCATCCGAAGACGGCAGCGTCATCTTCCTGGGTGGCAGGTTCACCCAGGCCGGCGGCGCGCCGCGTGCCCAGCTCGCCGCGGTCGACGCGGTCACCGGCGAGGCTCTCGCCAACTGGCGGGCTGACACCACCGGCACGTACCCGGACGTGGCGTCGCTGGCTGTGAAGGGCAACCGGTTGTACGTCGGCGGCCGCTTCACCGGCATCGACGGGACGACCCGCAAGCGGCTCGTGGCCCTCGACACGGCCACCGGCGACGTGGTCCCGACCTTCCGACCGGCACCGAACGGCAACGTGCGAGAGGTCGTCGTGTCCCCGGACGGCTCGACGGTCTATGCCGGCGGCGCCTTCTCGATCCTGGGCGGCCAGGCGCGCGCGGCGGCGGGGTCCGTCGACGCGGCCACCGGCACCGCCACCGCCTTCGCGCCCTCGGGAGACGGCGGGAACGCCGTGACGATCGGACTCAGCCCAGACGGCCGGCGCTTCTTCTACGGCACCGAGAACAACACGTTGTTCGCCTACGACCCCGCGGTGTCCAACGACCCGGTCTGGTCCATCAAGACCAGCGGTAACACGCAGGCGATCGCCGTCTCCGACGACGAGATGTGGATCGGCGGACACTTCTCCCAGATCGTCACGGGCAAGATCCCCCGCCCGTTCATTGCCTCGCTCGACCCCGTCGATGGCTCGGTGAACGACTGGAACCCGGACTGCGTCGGCGGCAAGTCGGGTGTGTGGGCGCTCGTGCTGGAGGGCACCCATCTGCACGTGGGCGGTCTGTTCACCGGCTTCGGGACCGTGAAGCAGCGTGGGTACGCCCGCTTCAGCGAGGTCGTGTAACGGGCGAAGTCGTGCGACGACAGGGACGTTCGCGCTTGGTGGGACTGGTGGGTCGAGAAACTTGCCAGCGCTGTCCACAGATCCCCCGCTGCCCCTGGCGGTGACCCCACCGGCTCACTAGCGTCGCCCCAATTGTCCGGTCTGTCTGACTTGGGGATGTCGCGTGGTGTCGGTGCCGTCCATGCTGGTCGACGAGGTGCGGGCCGAGGTCCGCCACCTCGGGGTCGACCCGGCCACGGACCCGCTGGCCGTGCGGCGGCTGGCTGAGGAGGCGACCAGACGCCATGAGCGCCGGAGCCTGACCGGCGTCGTGGCGGCCCTCGACGACGAGCCCGGCGCGGTGGGCGAGATCGTGTCGCGGCTGTCGGGGCTCGGCGTGCTGCAGCCGCTGCTCGACGACCCTGAGATCGAGGAGATCTGGGTCAACGATCCCAGCCGGGTCTTCGTCGCCCGGCACGGCCGGCACGAGCTGACGCCGCTGGTGCTCGACCACCAGCAGGTGCGGGACCTGGTCGAGCGGATGCTCAAGTCCAGCGGCCGGCGGCTGGACCTGTCGCAGCCGTTCGTCGACGCGATGCTCCCCGGCGGGCACCGCCTGCACGTGGTGCTCGACGGCATCTGCCGCGACTTCGTCGCGGTGAACATCCGCAAGTTCGTCGCCCGGGCGCACCGCCTGGACGACCTGGTGGGCCTGGGCACCCTCACGTCCGAGGCGGCGCGGTTCCTGGAGCTGTCGGTACGAGCGGGGCTGACGGTGCTGGTCTCCGGTGGCACCCAGGCCGGCAAGACCACGATGCTCAACTGCCTGGCCGCGGCCATCCCCGGCGGCGAGCGGGTGGTGTCGTGCGAGGAGGTCTTCGAGCTGCGCTTCAGTCATCCGGACTGGGTCGCGCTGCAGACCCGACAGGCCGGCCTCGAAGGCACCGGCGAGATCCGGCTGCGCCATCTGGTCAAGGAGAGCCTGCGGATGCGGCCCAGCCGGATCGTGGTCGGCGAGGTGCGGGCCGAAGAGTGCCTCGACCTGCTGCTGGCGCTCAACGCGGGCCTGCCCGGGATGGCAAGCCTGCATGCCAACTCCGCGCGAGAGGCCCTCGTGAAGGCATGCACGCTTCCGCTGCTCGCCGGGGAGAACATCGGGTCGCGCTTCGTCGTCCCCACCGTGGCCGCATCGGTCGACCTGATCGTCCACATCGCGCTGGGCTACGACGGCGTCCGCCGGGTGGAGGAGATCGTCGCCGTGCCCGGCCGGGTCGAGGCCGACGTGATCGAGACCGAGACGATCTTCGAGCGTCAGCGGGGCGCGCTACTGCGCGGCGGTGGACAGCCACCGCACACCGAGCGCTTCGAACGCGTCGGCATCGACATCGGCGCCGTGCTGGCGGAGGGCTGGTGAGATGGGTGCCGTGCTGGGCCTGCTGCTGGGTTGCGGGCTGCTGCTCGTCTGGTCGGCACTGACCAGCCCAGCCCCCGCGACCGGACCGAGACGTAGCGCCACTCCGCTACGCGAGCGGTTGACGGTGATGCTGCGCCGGGCCGGAGCCGACCAGGTCACCCCCGCCGCACTGATCGGGCTCTGCGTCGGTCTGGCTGTGATCGTCGGTCTCGCCGTGTACGTCATCAGCAGGGTCACGACAGTCGGCGCCGCCTTCGGTGCGTTCGCGGCATACGGGCCGATCGCGCTGTTGCGGGGCCGGGCTCGTCGCGCGCTGCGTGAGCGCGCCGAGGTGTGGCCCGACGTCGTCGATGACCTGGCCTCCGGCGTACGGGCCGGATTGTCACTTCCGGAGGCTCTGACGCGGGTCGGCGAGCGAGGCCCGCTCATGCTGCGCCCCACGTTCGCGAAGTTCGGGACCGGCTACCAGCGCACGGGGCGCTTCGGCGACGCCCTCGACGTCCTCAAGGCCGACCTGGCGGATCCAGTGGGAGACCGGGTCGTCGAAGCGCTGCGGATCGCCCGTGACGTCGGCGGCGGGGACCTCGGGTCGCTGCTGCGCTCGCTGTCCACCTTCCTGCGTGCCGACCTGCGTACCCGCTCGGAGCTGGAGTCGCGCCAGTCGTGGACCGTCAATGCGGCGCGACTAGCAGTGGCCGCGCCCTGGGCGGTGTTGTTGCTGATGTCGTTCCAGCGGGACGTGGTGGGTCGCTACGCCAGTCTCACCGGGGCGGTCGTCCTCATTGGCGGGGCCGGTGTCTGCGTCGTCGCCTACCGGCTGATGGTACGGATCGGACGACTCCCGGTCGAGCAGCGAGTGCTGGCGTGAGTACTGCCGTCGCCGGCGCGCTGGTCGGCGCAGCCGCCGGTCTGGGAATGCTGCTGGCCCTTGTCGGGATGCCGTTTCGGCGGCAACCCCCGCTCGACGACCGGGTGCTGCCCTATCTCGCCGGGCTGTCCACGGCGTCGGGCGCACGGCCCAGTGCCTGGCAGCCACCCGCACGGGGTCGCGTCGCGGTCGTCGTCGCGGTGTTCGGGCCCTGGCTGCGAGCTCTGGCCGACACGCTCGGACGGGTGGTCGGGGGAGGGCTGGAGATCCAGCGGCGGCTGGCGCGCGCTCGCAGCCCGCTGTCGGTCGACGACTTCCGGGTCGAGCAGGTCACCTGGGGGCTGCTCGCGTCGGCTGCGACGGCCGCGGTCGGGGTGCTGGCCGCGCTGCGCGGCACACTGGCCCCGGCGGCTTTGCTGCTGGGCATCCTGGCCGCCTTCGTGGCCGGGGTGGTGCTGCGTGACCAACGACTGTCGGGACTGGTGCGCAGCCGCGAGCGAGCGATGCTGAGTGAGTTCCCGGCCGTGGCCGATCTCCTGGCGCTGGCGGTGGCAGCCGGTGCCGGCCCGGTCTCGGCTCTCGAGCGGGTCACCCGGATCGCCCATGGAGCGCTGGCTGACGAGTTCCGCGGTCTGCTCGGCGACATTGCCGCGGGCATGTCGGTCGTGTCGGCGCTCGACGCGCTGTCGCGGCGTACCGGGGTGCCTGCGGTGGCCCGCTTCACCTCGACGCTGGCCGTCGCCGTCGAACGCGGCACCCCGCTGGTGGATGTCCTGCACGCCCAGGCAACAGACGTGCGGGAGGCCGGTCGCCGCGAGCTGCTGGAGGCCGGCGCACGCAAAGAGGTCCTGATGATGATCCCGGTCGTCTTCCTCGTGCTCCCAGTCACGGTCGTCTTCGCCTTCTTCCCCGGGGTGGTGGGTCTGCAGCTGACCACCCCCTGACGAACCGCCGTCCCCGCACCCCTACCGACCCGGGAGGTCGAGATGACACCGTCCGTACCGCTCCGCCCCGTGCTGCTGCGTCACCGGCCGATCCGGTCCAGCTGGGACTCCTGGCGGGCTCTGCACCGGCGTGACGACCGTGGCGATGTGCCCGGGTGGGTCATGATCACCGTGATGACAGCCGGCCTGGTGGCGATGCTCACCGCGGTCGCCGGCCCGCAGCTCAGCAGCATGCTGCAAGCCGCCTTGTCCAGCGTCGCCGGTTGACGGCGGCTGGCGTCGAGGCTGGCGTGCAGCGCACGAGGCGCAGCGACGAGGGCGCCGCGGTGGTCGACTTCGTGCTCGTCACCGCCCTCGTCGTACCGCTGGTGCTCGGGGTCATGCAGGTCGGACTGGTGCTGCACGTGCGCAACACCCTCACCGCCGCGGCCTCGGAAGGGGCCCGCTGGGCCGCCACCGCGGACCACGGACCCACCGAGGGGGCCGCTCGCACCCGCGAGTCGGTCGCCGAGGTGCTGGCCGGCCGCTACGCACAGCACGTGACCGCCAGCCAGACCGCCGTCGGTGGCTACCCCGGGATCGTCGTCCGGGTCGAGGCCGAGGTGCCGGCTCTGGGCCTGCTCGGGCCGTCGGTGGCTCTCAGCGTCGAGGCTCATGCAGTCGAGGAGCCGGCTGTCGAGGAGCTGGCACCGTGAGACGCGCGCGGTCCGAGCGTGGCAGTGCACTGGTGGAGTTCACCTGGTTGTGCCTGTTGCTGCTGGTGCCGATGGTCTACCTGCTGCTCGCCGCCATGGACGTCCAGCGGGCGTCGTACGCGGCGACCGCGGCCAGCCGCGCCGCCGGGCGGGCCTACGTGCTGGCGCCCGACACGGCGTCCGCCCGGGCCCGGGCGGAGCAGGCGGCGCGGGTCGCGCTGGCCGACCAGGGCGTCTCGTGGTCGACCGCCGGCCTGTCGGTGTCGTGCAGCCCCGAGCCAGGTGTCTGCCTGTCCCCGGGCTCACTGGTGACCGTGGACGTCAGCATCCAGCAGGCCGTGCCGCTGACCGGTCCCCTGCTGGGCGCGTCGGCGCCGTCGGTACGGGTGAGCAGCAGTCATGCCGAGCCGTACGGCACGTTCCGGGAGGCACGCTGATGCGCCGGGCGACGCCCGAGGACGGCACGGTCACGGTGCTCGTGGTGGGTTTCGCGCTGGTCGCGGCGCTGCTCGTGGCCGCGGTCGTCGACGCGTCGTCGGCCTACCTGCAGCGCCAGTCGCTGCATGCGCTGGCCGACGGCGCCGTCCTCGCCGCCGCCGACGGCGCGCAGGGCGAGCAGGTTTACACCTCCGGGCTGGGTGAGCGGGCCCCGATTGACCCGGCGGTGGCGCGGGCCCAGGTGGCCGAGTACCTGGCTGCCACCGGAGCCGCCGCCGAGCATCCCGGCCTCAGCTGGCTGGTCAGCACCGACGGCACGATCGTCAGCGTGCGGCTGGCTGCCCCGCTCGACCTGCCCATCACCCCGGCCGGCTGGCAACAGTCGACGACGGTGGTCGGAGCCGCGTCCGCGGTGGTCGACATCGGGTGAGCCCCGACCCCCCGACCCGCCGGGCCCGGCGGGGCCGACGCGTACCCTGACCCCCGTGGCCGGCCCCGACTTCGACACGCAGCACAAGCAGCTCGACCAGACGATGCACACCATCGAGCAGGTGCTCGACGTGCCGCGGATGCGCGCGGAGATCGCCGAGCTGCAGCAGCAGGTCTCCGACCCCCACCTGTGGGACGACCAGGCCAACGCCCAGCGGGTCACCGGCCGGCTGTCAGTACTGCAGTCCGAGATCGACCGGGTCACCGGTCTGCGCCAGCGCGTCGACGACCTCGAGGTGCTCATGCAGATGGCCACCGAGGAGGCCGACCCGGCGACGGTCGCCGAGGCCGAGAGCGACATGCGCCGGGTCGCCAAGGCGGTCGAGTCCCTCGAGATCCGCACCCTGCTGTCCGGCGAGTACGACGTCCGCGACGCGCTGGTGTCGGTGCGCTCTGGCGCCGGCGGTGTCGACGCCGCCGACTTCGCCGAGATGCTGCTGCGGATGTACGTGCGCTGGGCCGAGCGCCACGGCTACGGCGTCGAGGTCTACGACACCTCCTACGCCGAGGAGGCCGGCATCAAGTCGGCCACGTTCGCGGTGAAGGCGCCGTACGCGTACGGGACGCTGTCGGTGGAGTCCGGCACGCACCGGCTGGTGCGCATCTCGCCGTTCGACAACCAGGGCCGGCGCCAGACCTCGTTCGCCGCCATCGAGGTCGTGCCGCTGCTGGAGCAGACCGACCAGATCGACATCCCCGAGGAGGAGGTCCGCGTCGACGTGTACCGCTCGTCGGGCCCGGGCGGGCAGTCGGTCAACACCACCGACTCCGCCGTGCGCCTCACCCACATCCCGACCGGCATCGTCGTCAGCTGCCAGAACGAGAAGAGCCAGCTGCAGAACAAGGCCTCGGCCATGGTCATCCTCACGGCCAAGCTGCTGGCGGTGAAGCGGGCCGAGGAGCGCGCCACCCTCGACGAGCTGCGCGGCGACGTCGCCGCATCCTGGGGTGAGCAGATGCGCTCGTACGTCCTGCACCCCTACCAGATGGTCAAGGACCTGCGCACCGAGCACGAGACCGGCAACCCGCAGGCGGTGTTCGACGGCGAGATCGACGATTTCATCGAGGCCGGCATCCGCTGGCGCCGTGGGGCCGACAAGGTGCAGGCGTGAGCAACCAGGCCTTCGACGACGTGCTGGCGGCCAACGCCGCACACGCCGAGGGCTTCGAGCTGGCCGACCTCGAGGCGCGTGCCGCCCGAGGACTGGCCGTGCTGACCTGCATGGACTCGCGCATCGACCCGCTGGGGATGCTCGGTCTCGTGCCCGGGGACGCCAAGATCCTGCGCAACGCCGGCGCCCGGGTCACCGACGACGTGTTGCGCACCCTGGTGCTGGCTTCGCACCTGCTCGGCGTCGACCGGGTCATGGTCGTCGCCCACACCGGCTGCCGGATGGCCGGCGGGAGCGAGACGGACGTGCACGCGGCGATCCGCTCGAGTGGGGGCCCGGACACCCGCAGCCTGTCGTTCCTGACGACCAGCGACCAGCAGTCCGCGCTGATCGGCGACGTGCAGCGGGTGCGGTCGTGGCCTTATCTGGGCAGAGTGGTCGCGGGCGGATTCCTGTACGACCTCGACACCGGTCAGCTGCGGCAGGTCTGCTGATCCGATGTCGTGACCGACTGACGAGCACGTGGAGGCGCGCACCATGACCATCACCCCCGAACGGGAGAAGTCCGTCGTCGAGGCAGTGCCCAAGGGGCTGTTCATCGCCGGTGAGTGGCGCGAGGCGACCGGCAGCCGTATGCATGCCATCGAGGACCCGTCGACCGGCAAGAGCCTCACCGAGGTGGCCGATGCCAACGCCGCGGACGGCCTGGCCGCACTCGACGCGGCAGTGGCCGCCCAGCCCGAATGGGCCGCCACGCCCCCCCGCGACCGTGGGGAGATCCTGCGCCGCGCCTTCGAGCTGATCACCGAGCGCGCCGACGACCTCGCGCTGCTGATGACGTTGGAGATGGGCAAGACGATCAAGGAGTCCGCCGCCGAGATCGCGTACGGCGCGGAGTTCTTCCGGTGGTTCTCCGAGGAGGCCGTGCGCATCTCCGGGCGCTGGTCGACCGCCCCCAACGGCGCCACCCGGCTGCTGACGATGCGCCAGCCCGTCGGGCCGTGCCTGATGATCACGCCGTGGAACTTCCCGCTGGCGATGGGCACCCGCAAGATCGGGCCCGCGGTGGCCGCCGGCTGCACGATGGTGGTCAAACCCGCCGGCCTGACGCCGCTCACGATGATGGCGCTCGTCGACATCATGACCGAGGCGGGGCTGCCTCCTGGCGTGCTCAACCTGGTCGGCACCAGCGAGACCGGTGCGGTGATGGAGCCGCTGATCCGCGACCCGCGGCTGCGCAAGCTGACCTTCACCGGCTCCACCGAGGTCGGCCGCAAGCTCGTCGAGCAGTCCGCCGAGGGCCTGCTGCGGGTGTCGATGGAGCTCGGCGGCAACGCGCCGTTCGTCGTCTTCGGCGACGCCGACCTCGACGCGGCGCTCGACGGCGCCATGCTCGCCAAGATGCGCAACGTCGGTGAGGCCTGCACGGCCGCCAACCGCTTCATCGTGCACGAGTCGGTCGCCGACGAGTTCTCCCGCCGGCTCGCCGAGCGGATGGGGGCGCTCGTGGTCGGGCGCGGCACCGAGGACGGGGTCGACGTCGGCCCGCTGGTCGAGGCCAAACAGCGCGACAAGGTCGCCGACATCGTCGACGACGCCGTCAAGCACGGCGCTGAGGTCGCCGTGGGTGGCTCGCCCGGTGAGGGGGCCGGCTACTTCTACGCCCCGACGGTGCTCACCGACGTGCCGCCGCAGGCGCGGATGTTCCGCGAGGAGATCTTCGGCCCAGTCGCGCCGGTGTTCACCTTCGCCGACGACGCCGAGGGGGTGAAGCTGGCCAACGACACCGAGTACGGCCTGGTCGGCTACGTCTACACCCAGGACCTGTCGCGCGCGCTCACCGTCTGCGAGCAGCTCGAGACCGGGATGGTCGGCCTCAACCAGGGCGTGATCTCGAACCCGTCGGCGCCGTTCGGCGGGGTCAAGGCCAGCGGCTTCGGCCGCGAGGGTGGCGCCGAGGGCATCGGGGAGTACCTCGAGACCAAGTACGTCGGGATCAAGCTGTGACGGCTGACTGCTGGATTGCCTCCGGGACTGCCCGCCGGACCGGCTGTCGGACCGCCTGCTGGGCGGACTCAGCCGCGGCGGCGACCCGGTAGAGCCGGGCGTCGCAGCCGTACGGCGCCATCAGCTGAACTCCGACCGGCAGCCCTGAGTCCGGGCAGTCGCCGGCCGGCAGCGACAGCGCGGCGATGCCGGTGAGGTTGGCCAGCACCGTCCAGCAGTCGGTGCGCGGAGCCGCGAGCGGGTCGTCGAGGCCGTGGCCCAGCAGCGGCGCCGTCACCGGCAGCGTCGGCGAGGCCAGCAGCGTGCACTGGCCCCAGGTCGCGTCCACGGCTGCGCGCAAGCCGTCCGCCACCGCCCAGGCCGCGCCGAGTGCGGATCCGTCGGCGTCGGCGGCGATCCGCCGTCCGACATCCAGGCGTCGACGGGCCTCGGCACCGAGCAGCACACCATCGGCGTACGGCTCGAGCGTCGCCAGCGACTCGTACGAGGAGATGACGTAGTACGCCTCCAGCGCCGCGAGCGTCGCGGGCAACGACACCTCGACCACGTCGGCGCCGAGTCGCGTGAGCACCTCGATGGCGTCGGCGAAACGCGCCCGGACACCGGCGGTGTTCGCCGCCCCGGCCATCTGGCTCACCACGCCGACCCGGTGTCCGGTCAGGTCGGGGTCGACGGCGCCCGCCAGCGCGGACTCGACCAGCCCGCGGCCGTTGCGCGCGCCGGCCATGGCCTGGTGCAGCATCGCCGCGTCGACCACGGTGCGCGCGATCGGCCCGGCCTGGTCCAGGCTGGGTGCGAACGGCACGATCCCGCCGAGCGGGATGCTGCCGTGCGACGGTTTGACCCCGACAACGCCGCACTGCGCGGCCGGCTCACGGATCGAGCCGCCGGTGTCGGTGCCGACCGCTGCCGGGACCTCACCGGCCGCCACCGCGGCGGCGCTGCCGCCGCTCGACCCACCGGGGGTCCGGGTCAGGTCACGGGGGTTGCGGGTGGCGCCGAAGGCCGACGTCTCGGTGGTCGCGCCCATCCCGAACTCGTCGAGGTTGGACTTGCCCACCACGACCGCGCCGGCGCGCCGCAGGCGGCGGACGAGCGTGGCGTCGCGCCGCGGCGGCGCCTGCTCCCACGCCAGCGAGCCGCAGGTCAGGGGCATGCCCCGGACGGCGATGTTGTCCTTGACGACGACCGGTACGCCCGCGAGCAGTCCAGGCCCGTTGCCGCGGCCTCGGTCCCAGTCGCGGTCGATGCGCGCAGCAGACGCCGACGCCAGCCGGCCGGCCACGTGCAGCAGCGCACCCACCTGCGGCTCGTGCACCGCGATGGCGGCGAGAGCCTCGGCGACCACATCGACCGCGCGGCGGTGCCCGTGTGCCAGGTCGGTCGCCACCGCACGGGCCGACTCGGTCCCCAGGGGCCCGTCACCGGGTGCATCGGGGGCCGGGCGCTCGAGTGCGGAGGCGGCCATGACCGCAGGATGCAGGCGCCGTATTACCTGCGTGTTTCCGTTCTTAGCGAACTGTGCTACGCAGTGGCGAAACGGCCGAGCACCCGGTTGGAACGGATCCCGTCGAGGTGCGCTGCGAAGATCCGTTGGTAGCCCAGCTCCTCGCGGCTGCGTGCCGGCGGCAGCCCCGGCACCGACACCTGCTCCCAGTCGGGGTCCGGTGCCAGCTCGCTGGCCCGCTGCGCCATCACCTCGGCAGTGCCGCTGCCGTCGCCGAACTGCTCCTTGCGGCGCCAGAGGATCTCCTCGGGGATCCAGCCGGCAAAGGCCTCGCGCAAGATGGCCTTCTCCTGCCCTTGCTCTCCCGGCAGCTTCCACGCGATCGGCACCCGCTGGGCGACGGCGATCAGGTCGAGGTCGAGGAACGGCACCCTCGCCTCCAGTCCGTGGGCCATCGTCACCCGGTCACACCGCTGCAGGTTGAGGTTGTGCAGACCCTCGACGCTGCGGATGAGCTCGGCCCGCAGGTCGTCGGCGTCCTCGATGTCGCGCAGATGGTCGTAGCCGGCGAACAGCTCGTCCGCGCCCTCCCCGGTCAGCACCACCTTGACGTGCTGAGCGGCGAGCTCGGAGAGCAGATAGTTGGGGACCGCGCTGCGCACCAGCGACGGCTCGAAGGACTCGATCGAGGCCACCACCGTGGGCAGCACGTCGACCACGTCGTTGGCTGAGTAGACGCGCTCGTGGTGCACCAGCCCGAGGTGCTCAGCGACCACCCGCGCCGCCGCGAGGTCGGAGCTGCCCTGCGTGCCGGCGGCAAAGGAATGCACCGGCCTGCCGTCGGTGACCTCCCTGGCCATGATCGCCGCGACCAGACTGGAGTCCAGCCCGCCGGACAGGAACACGCCCACTGCGACGTCGGCCATCATCCGCCGCCGGACGGCGACGACCAGCGTGTCGCGGATCGCGGCGGTCGCCACGGCGCGCTCGGTGTACGCACGCGTCTCCTCGTGGATCTCGCCGTAGCGGACGAGTCCGCCCTCGGGCGTCCACACGTGTCCCGGCGGGAAGGCGTCCACGAGCGGGCGCCAGTCGGGGTCGAAGGCCTGCAGCTCGGAGGCGAACGCGATCACCCCGTCCCGGGTCGCCCAGTACAGCGGCTTGACGCCGAGCCGGTCGCGGGCAGCGAGAAAGCCGCCGTCGGTGTCGGCGACGCAGAAGGCGAACATGCCGCGCAGCCGGGCCACTCCCGCGGCCCCGTCCGCGGCCGCGTGCAGTGCGGCCTCGCTGTCTGAGGCGGTGAGGAACGGTCCGTCGAGCTCCTCGCGCAACGCCAGGTGGTTGTAGATCTCGCCGTTGCACACGACCCAGCGGCGGCCGGCCTCGTCGGGCAGCGGCTGGTCGCCGCGCTCGAGGTCGACGATCGACAGCCTGGTGTGGCCCAGCCATGACCGGCCGACGTGGCGGGCATCGGTGCCATCAGGCCCGCGGTGCTCGAGCCGGGCGAGCATCTGGCTGCCGAGCCGGTTGAGGTCGGCGCGGGCGCCTGGGCCGGGGTCCGAGCCGGTGCCGGTGCCTGCGGTGGTCTCGTGGAGGACGGCGATGCCGCACACGGGATGCCCTTCGAAGGAGGACACCCACTGTAGAGGGTCGGGTCTCGACCGTCGCCGACCGGCGGCGTAACGTGCACGATGTGCCTGCCGCCACCGGATCGAGGGCCGCTGCGCCGTCCTGGGGCACTCGGCTACCACCGGACGTCAGCACACCGTCGCGGGTGGCTGAGCCCGGCGAGGCCGTCTCCTACGAAGAGCTGCAGCTGGCGGCCCGCAACCACGGGTTGCCGCTGGAGGCGATGGCCTACGACCTGACGCCGACCGGGCTGCACTACCTGCTGACCCACTACGACATACCGGTGCTCGACGCGGCGGCCTGGCGGCTGCGGGTGGGCGGCTTGGTCGAGCACCCGCTCGAGATCAGTCTCGACGAGCTCCGGTCGATGCCGCGGCGCACCGTCACAGTCACGTTCGAGTGCGCCGGGAACGGCCGGGCCAGCAGCGAGCCGCGGGCGCAGAGCCAGCCGTGGTTGGTGGAGGCTGTCGGCACCGCCGCCTGGACGGGCGTGCCCCTCACGCGGCTGCTCGAGCGAGCGGGTGTGCAGCAGGGCGCGGTCGACGTGGTCTTCACCGGTGCCGACCACGGGGTCGAGCGCGGCGTGGAGCAGGACTACCAACGCGCGCTGGACGTGGGCGCGGCCTCGGCCGAGGACGTCGTCGTCGCCTACGAGATGAACGGCGCTGCGTTGCCGCCGCAGCACGGCTTCCCGGCGAGGTTGGTGGTGCCCGGCTGGTATGGCATGGCCCAGGTCAAGTGGCTGACCGGCATCGCCGTCATCGCCGAGCGCTTCGACGGCTTCCAGCACCACGCCTACCGGCTGCGCGGGGACGCCGACGAGGCGGGTGAGGCGCTGACCCGGATCGAGCCACGCGCGCTGCTGGTGCCGCCGGGCTTTCCCGACTTCTACTCCCGTACCCGCGTGCTCCGGCCGGGACCGGTCGAGGTGCAGGGCCGGGCGTGGTCGGGCTGGGCGCCGGTGACCGGCGTCGCGCTGAGCGTCGACGGCGGGACGACCTGGGCCGAGACCAGCCTCGACGAGGGTCCGGCCGACTCGCCGCACGCCTGGCGCCGATGGCGGGCCCGGTGGGATCCGTCCCCCGGGGAGTACGTGCTGTGCGCCCGGGCGCACGATGCCAGCGGCCGCAGCCAGCCCGTCGAAGCATCCTGGAACAGGGGTGGATTCGCCAACAACTCCAGCCAGCGCGTCCGGGTGGTGTGCCTGCCGGGCTGACCGCCCGGCGCACAGGCGGCGAGCCGGTCGGAAGCGCTGTACGGCCGGGCCTACACTCGTCCACTGGCCGGACATCCGGGGCCGCCGCGCCCTCGGCATCCACTCCTGCACCCGACAGCCGGCTGCGAGGCTCCGTGATCCGCTTCGAGAACGTCTCCAAGGCCTATCCAGGCACCCATCGCCCTGCCCTCGACGCGGTCGAGGTCGACGTCGAGAAGGGTGAGTTCGTGTTCCTGGTCGGCCAGTCCGGGTCCGGCAAGTCCACCTTCTTGCGGCTGGTCCTGCGGGAGGCACGACCCACGTCGGGCCGGGTCTACGTGGCCGGCAAGGAGATCAACCGGCTGGCCCGCTGGAAGGTGCCCGGGCTGCGGCGACAGATCGGGACCGTCTTCCAGGACTTCCGGCTGCTGCCCAACAAGACCGTCAGCGAGAACGTGGCCTTCGCCCTGCAGGTCATCGGCAAGCCTCGCTCGGTGATCTCCCGGGTGGTGCCGGAGACACTGGAGCTGGTCGGCCTGGAGGGCAAGGGCGGACGGATGCCGGACGAGCTGTCGGGCGGTGAGCAGCAGCGGGTCGCGGTGGCACGCGCCTTCGTCAACCGGCCGATGATCCTCATCGCCGACGAGCCGACCGGCAACCTCGACCCCACCACCTCGGTGGGCATCATGAAGCTCCTCGATCGCATCAACCGCACCGGCACCACTGTGGTGATGGCAACCCATGACTCCGGTGTCGTCGACCAGATGCGCAAGCGCGTCATCGAGCTGGCCGACGGCAGAGTCGTGCGAGACCAGGTCCGCGGCGTCTACGGCTACCAGACCTGAGCCGCAAGGTTGCGCTGACCCGCTGAATCCGCCCCGCCCCCGACTGCTGGGAAACCATGTCCTTCACCCAAGTTATGTCCGAGCTCGGCACCGGCATCCGACGCAACATCTCGATGACGGTGTCGCTGGTCGTCACCCTCGTCGTCTCGCTGTCGCTGGTCGGGATCGGTTTGCTGCTCCAGACCCAGATCGACCGGACCGAGCAGTACTGGGGCGACCGGCTGCAGATCGAGGTGCAGCTGTGCTCGCCGAACTCCCTCGAGGGCACCTGCATCGACGGTGAGGTCACCGAGGCGCAACAGGCTCAGGTCGAGAAGGTCATCGCCGACAGCAACCAGGTCGAGTCGTTCGAGTACCAGTCGTCACCGGAGGCGTACGACCGCGCCGAGGAGATCTTCGGTCAGAACAACACCGGCCGCCGGCTGTTCGCCGCGTTGACGCCCCAGTCGTTCCCCGCGTCGTTCTTCGTCACCTTGACCGACCCGACCGAGATCGACACCCTCGCCAGCGAGCTGCAGGGGCTGCCCGGGGTGGCCGAGGTGAAGGATCTGCGGGAGTTCCTCGACCCGTTGTACGAGGTGCTCGCCAACATGCGCTGGGTGGCGCTGGGGTTTGCGGGCGTCCTCATGCTCGCCGCGGTGCTGCAGGTGGCCAACACAATCCGGCTGGCTGCCTTTGCCCGGCGACGCGAGATCGGCATCATGCGCCTGGTCGGGGCCTCGTCGTGGCATATCCAGCTTCCGTTCGTCCTGGAGTCGCTGATCGCAGCGGTCATCGGCGCCGCCGTCGCCTGCGGGGTGCTGGCCGCCTTCATGGCATTCCTCGTCCAGGGCTACCTGACCGAACGGCTGAGTCAGGTCACGCCCTGGGTCGACTGGAGCGACGCGGTAGCTGCCGGCGCGGTGACGGTGGTCTTCGCCATCGCCGTCGCCGTCATCCCGACACTCGTGCTCACGCGCAAATACCTCAATGTGTGACCCCGGTCCGTTACGGTCGTCCCGCAGACAACATCAGTAACAACTGCACCACCAGCCCCATGCATCCCTGGGCCGAGTGCGCTTCGGGTGTCGGGGCCGGTGCACCCACTACTGAAGGCGACGCGTGGACCGATACTTCCCCCTCGGTCGACGACGCCGGACCGTGCCGCGGCGTGGTGTCCGGGTCGTCGTCGTGATCATGCTGGCGGTTGGCCTCGTCGGTGGTGTCGTCGACCTCGCGGCTGCCGACCGCGAGCACGAGCTCGACCGCCGCAAGGCCAGTGTCACGCGGGGCATCGACCGCCAACAGGCCGACGTCGAGCAGGCAAGTCGCCAGCTGCAGAGTGCGACCGGGGCACTGCGCGCCTCGCAGCAGCAGCTGTCTGCCGCCCGCGGTGGGCTGGCCCGGACGCTCGGGCAGCTGGCGGCCGCCCGGCAGCTGGACGCACAGATGGAACAAAGCCTCGCGGCCGCCGAGCAGCGGCTGGCCGTTGCCGACGGTGACTACGCGCAGGCCCGCGTGCTGGTCGCCGACACCCAGCAGGGGATCGAGCGCTTCGCCGTCCAGTCGATGGCCAGCAGCACCCCCACCCTGATCAGCGTCGACGCGATGGCCAGTGGCGACAGCCCGCTGGCCTTCCCCGAACTGATGTCCTCGGCGGAGTCGGTGCTGTCGGCCCAGACCTCCTCGATGGACGACCTGGAGGCCGCACAGGTCTTGATGAAGCTGCGTGAGGAGCGGGTCGAGGAGCTGCGCGACGAGGTCGAGGTCGAACGTGCCGTTGCGGCCGAGCACCTCGGGCGTACCGCGGCACTGGTACGCGAGGCCCGCGCCCAGCGTCAGCAGGTGAGCGCGCTGGTGGTGCAGCGGCGTGACTCGCGGCGCGAAGCGGCATCGGTGCGAGAGCGTGACCTCCGGATCCTGCGCCACATGCGGCGCGAGCGTGCGCGGGTACGGGTCTTGTTGTCCAAGGTCCGGATGCACAAAGCCGTGACGGTTAAGGCTCAGCCCTCCGCCGGGGGCGGCCCCGCCAGCAGCAGCTCGACCGGCAACGGGTTCCTCGCGCTGCCGGTGCCGGGCGCGTACGTGTCCTCGCCGTACGGGATGCGGATGCACCCCATCTTCCGCGTGATGAAGCTGCACGACGGCATCGACTTCGCCGCCGCGTGCGGTACCCCGGTGCTGGCGGCAGCCGACGGCAGGGTCGTCTCGCAGTACTACGACACCGGCTTCGGCAACCGCGTGATCGTCGCGAACGGTTCTGTCAACGGGACTCCGCTCGCCACCTCGTACAACCACCTGACGCGGTACTCCACCTCAACCGGCGAGAACGTCTCCCGCGGCGAGGTCATCGGCTACGTCGGGACGACCGGCTTCTCCACCGGCTGCCATCTCCACTTCATGGTCTATGCGAGCGGACGTCCCACAGACCCCGCCGGCTGGCTCTGAGTGCAACTGCCGTGCACCCCGCCGGGGGCCGTGCGCGACACTGGGTGGATGTCCAAAGAGCAGGGCCACAAGGTCGTCGCGCAGAACAGGAAAGCCCGCCACGACTACCTGATCAGCGACACCTGGGAGGCCGGGCTCGTCCTGACCGGCACCGAGGTCAAGTCGCTGCGGGCGGGCCGGGCGTCGCTGGTCGACGGCTTTGCCGAGGTTGAGAACGGTGAGGTCTGGCTGCTGGGGGTGCACATTCCCGAGTACGTCGCCGGCACCTGGACCAACCACACTCCGCGCCGCAAGCGCAAGCTGCTCCTGAACCGCCTGGAGATCGACCGGATCGACGCCAAGGTCAGCGAGAAGGGCTTCACGCTCGTGCCGTTGTCGCTGTACTTCAAGGACGGCCGCGCCAAGGTCGAGATCGGTCTCGGCAAGGGCAAGAAGACCTACGACAAGCGTCAGTCGCTCGCCGCGCGCGACGCTCGGCGGGAGACCGAGCGCGAGCTCGGCCGCCGCGGAAAGGGCATGCGCGTCAAGGGCATGGGCTGACGACGACCCAGGGTTTGGCGCGGCGGTGCCTCACGTGCGCCGTGGCTCGCGCCGTCGTTGCCGACGTGGTCTGCGCGCGGGGTCGATCCACGCTGGCGGCAGGAAGTCGGGATGCCCGTCGGCGGCCATCTCGATCGCCCAGTGTCGCTTGTGGATGAGGCGGTGGTGGAACCCGCACAAGAGCACGCAGTTGGCCAGCGAGGTCTCACCGCCCTGCGACCACTCGATGACGTGGTGGGCGTCGCACCACTGCGGCGCTAGGTAACCCTGACTACCCCATATTCGATGGTGCCCGAGTCTCGGCGTGCAGCGTCGTGGACGGTCTAGGTCGAGACTGAGTTCGCCGGGGTGCTGGTCGCCTTGAGACCGTCGGGAGCGGCGTCAGGTGGTCGCGGCGTATGACCGAGCTGGGGATGAGCACGAGAGCCATCGCGCCGGTGCTGGGGGTCAGCCAGCGAAACGTTGTTGATGACGTGCCCAGAACTGGACACCTGCCTGGCGATCACGAGATGACCGGCCGTGACGGGAGGGTCTGCCCGCGCGGCAAACAGCGAACGCGGAAGCAAGCCGTCACGCAACCCGCCACCGCGATCCCCGGACATGGTGGGGGGAGGGCCGGTCCGCATCTTCACCGCCACCGAGCACCCCGACCCCCATGTAGTCGAACGTGCCTCTCATATCTGGCGGTTGCCACGTGACACCCCCCGGGGGCCAACCGATCTTGAGGACCCCTCGGGGTGGGCGGCCCCCGCCCCTGCCCTTTTCTCTCTCTGTGGTCAATAAGTTTTCGCCCCCATGAAGCCGCCCACGACCGTGTGCA
>Ga0183260_10000644_pt1 | contig 29521 bp, 19 predicted proteins | sample AntDrymUQ4972206_2_FD_129768 | JGI IMG/M metagenome (GOLD analysis project Ga0183260, IMG submission 129768) | Polar desert sand microbial communities from Dry Valleys, Antarctica - metaG UQ497 (22.06) (version 2) (version 2) | ecosystem: Environmental > Terrestrial > Soil > Desert | place...
GGCGGATCGGCTAGCCGAGCTGGAGACCCGCGACAACGGCAAGCTGCTGCGCGAGATGGCGGGCCAGATGGCGTACCTGCCCGAGTGGTACTACTACTTCGCCGGGCTCGCCGACAAGCACGAGGGCAGCGTCATCCCCACCGACAAGGCGAACTACCTGGTGTACACCCGGCACGAGCCGGTCGGGGTGGTGGCGGCCATCGTGCCCTGGAACTCCCCGTTGATGCTGCTGAGCTGGAAGGTCGCCCCGGCACTCGCCGCCGGGTGCACGCTGGTGATCAAGCCCAGTGACTACACACCGGTGAGCACGCTCGCGTTCGCCCGGCTGACCGAGGAGGCGGGCTTCCCTCCGGGGGTGGTGAACGTGGTGACCGGGTGGGGTCCCGAGGTCGGCAAGGCGCTGGCCAGCCACCGGGGCATCGACAAGATCGCCTTCACCGGGTCGACGCAGGTCGGGCGGCAGGTCGCCCGGGCAGCCGCGGATAATCTCACCCGGGTCTCGCTCGAGCTGGGCGGCAAGTCGGCGCAGGTCGTCTTCCCCGACGCCGACCTCGATGCGGCCGCCAACGGGATCATCGCCGGGGTGTTCGCCGCCTCCGGTCAGACCTGTATGGCGGGGTCCCGGGTGGTCGTGCACGAAGACGTCGAGGATGCGCTCGTCGAGCGGATCGTGGCGCGCGCCCGGACCATCACGATCGGCAACCCGCTCGACCCCGAGACCGAGATGGGGCCGATGGCGACGGACAAGCAGTACGAGACCGTGCTCAGCCATTTCGCCGCCGCCCGGGACGAGGGCGCGACGATCGCCTGCGGCGGCGAGGCCGTCGACGAGCTCGGCGGCTACTTCGTACGGCCCACCGTGCTCACTGGCACGACGGCGTCGATGCGCGCGGTACGCGAGGAGATCTTCGGCCCGGTGGTGGCGGTGACCAGCTTCGCCGACGAGGCGGAGGCGCTCGCGCTGGCCAACGGTACCGACTTCGGCCTGGCCGGTGCGGTGTGGACCAAGGACGTGCACCGCGCCCACCGGGTGGCGGCCAAGCTGCGCGCGGGGACGGTGTGGGTCAACGCCTACCGGGTGGTCGCGCCGCACGTGCCCTTCGGCGGGGTCGGCGCCAGCGGCATCGGCCGCGAGAGCGGGATGGCTGCCCTCGACGACTACACCGAGACGAAATCGGTCTGGGTGGAGCTGACCGGTGCCACCCGCGACCCGTTCACCCTCGGCTGAGCATCGTGAGCCGGTGGGGGCCCGGGCCGCACATCCGCACCGCGGTAGGGCCTCAGCCGCGCATCCGCGACCCGCTGGGGTCGAACAGGCACTCGTCGAGCCGGCTGGCGGCGCGACGCTCGCCGACCACCTCGATGGCGAAGCCGCCGTCGGCCGCCGCCAGCTCGGCGGGCACGTACCCCATGGCCACCGAGGCCCCGGCGGCGTGGGCGTAGCCGCCCGAGGTCACCCGGCCGACCACCTCACCGTCGTGCCAGATCGGCTCGTCACCGATCACGTCGGCGTCGGCCGCGTCGACGGTGAAGGTCACCAGTCGCCGGACTGGCCCGCGTTCGCGCACTGCCTCGGCGGCGTCACGGCCGACGAACTTGCCCTTGCCCGGCTTGACGAACATGCCGAGCCCCGCCTCGTATGGGTCGTAGACCGGGCGGTACTCGGTGGCCCAGGCGCCGAACGACTTCTCCAGCCGCAGCGAGTTCAGCGCCCGTGCGCCGAACAGCCGCAGCCCGTACGCCTGGCCGGCCTCGACCAGCAGGTCGAACAGCCGCGCCTGGTAGGCCGGCTCCACCCACAGCTCGTAGCCGAGGTCGCCGGTGAAGGAGATACGCCCGGTCAGCACCGGCACCATCTCCACCTCGATCCGGCGCACGGCGAGGAAGCCGAAGGCCGCCGGAGACAGGTCGGTGCCGGTGAGGCCCTGCAGCAGCTCGCGTGCGGCGGGCCCGGCGATCGCCAGGCCGGTCAGGCCCGGGCCGAGGGTGCGGTACGACACCTGGTCGCCGCTGGCCGGCAGGTGCGCGTCGAACCAGCGCTGGTGGTAGCGCTCCGCGGCGCCGGAGCCGAACACGACGAGCCGCTCGCCGTCAGCGGCGCCGAGTGCCGCGACCGTGAAGTCGCCGACCAGCCGGCCGGTGTCGTTCAGCATCGGCGACAGCGCCAGCCGTCCCGGCTCGGGTAGCCGATTCGCCAGCAGGCCGTCGAGGAAATCCCGCGCTCCGGGACCGCTGAACTCGTACTTGGCGAAACCGGTGGTCTCGATCATGCCCACGCCCTCGCGCACCGCACGGGACTCGGCCGCCACGCTGTCCCAGGCGTCGGAGCGACGCAGCGTCGGAGTCTCGAATCGCGGCCCGTCGCCGCGCTGGAACCACAAGGCGTGCTCCAGACCGTACGACGCGCCCCACACCGCCCCGGCGGTGTCGAGCCGACCGTGGACCGGCGAGGTGAGCAGCGGCCGGGCGGCGGGCAGCTCCTCGTTGGGGTAGGCGATGCGGAACCGCCGGCCGTAGTTCTCGCGCACCTTGGCGTTGGTGTACGCGGGCGTCGCGAAGTCGCCGAAGCGGGCGACGTCCATGCCCCACACGTCGGAGCCGGGTTCGCCGTCGGCGATCCAGGCTGCCAGCGCGAGCCCGACCCCGCCGCCCTGGCTGAGTCCGGCCATCACCCCGCAGGCCACCCACATGCCGGGCAGCCCGCGGACGGGCCCGACCAGCGGGTTGCCGTCGGGGGCGAACGTGAACGGCCCGTTCACGACCCGCCGGATGCCGACCTCGGCGAAGATCGGGAAGTGCTCGAAGGCGACCTCCAGGTGGGCGCCGATCCGCTCCAGGTCCGGCGCCAGCAGCTGCGGGCCGAAGTCCCACGGCGTTGTGTGCGGCGACCATGGAACCCCGTCGGGCTCATAGGTGCCGAGCAGCAGCCCGTCGCCCTCCTGGCGCATGTAGACCTCGCCGGCGAAGTCCATCGCATGCATGCCGACCCGGCCTGAGGAGGCGTTCCATTCCGCCAGCCCGGGCACCGTCTCGGTGATGAGGTAGTGGTGTTCCATGGCGAGCACCGGCAGCTCGAGGCCGACCATCCGGCCGACCTCGCGGGCCCACAGCCCGCCGGCGTTGACGACGTGCTCGGTCACCACGGTGCCCGCCTCGGCGCAGTCGACCTCCCAGCTGCCGTCGCCGCGGCGTCGCAGCGCCCGTACGGGCGTGTGCTGGACGACCTCGGCGCCACCGAGCTGGGCCGCGCGCGCGAACGCCCTGGTCACCCCGGACGGGTCGACGTGGCCCTCGATCGGGTCGTACATGGCGCCGACGAAGTACGACTCGTCGAGGTAGGGCAGCTCGGCCTTGGCCTCGGCGGGGGTGATCAGCTCGGTGTCGATGCCGAGATAGCGCCCCCTGGCGTGCGCCATCCGCAGCCAGTCCATCCGCTCTTGGCTCTCCGCGAGCATCAACCCGCCGCTGAGCTGGATGCCGCAGTCGATGCCGGAGACGCGCTGGATCTCCTCGTACAGCTCGACGGTGTACTTCTGCAGCGCCGAGACGTTGGGGTCGCCGTTCAGCGTGTGCATCCCGCCGGCGGCGTGCCACGTCGAGCCGCAGGTCAGCTCGCCGCGCTCGAGCAGCAGCACGTCGCGTACGCCCGCCTTGGTCAGGTGGTAGAGCACGCTGGCGCCGACGACGCCGCCGCCGATGACGACGACCTGGGCGGTGGATCTCATCGGGTGCTCCTAGAAGTCGGTGGGTACGCCGCCCTCGGCGACCCGGCGGGCGACGAAGTCGTCGAGCTCGGCGAGCACCTCAGGGTCCATGCTGGGCTGTTCGTAGCCGTCGGCCAGCTCGCCGGCCAGCCGGGCGGCGTGGTCGAGGGCGGTCGGGCTGCCCGCCTCCTCCCAGCTCTCGAAGTTGCGCCAGTCGGAGACCATCGGGGCGAAGAAGGCGTCGCGGAAGCGGTCCTGGGTGTGCTGGGTGCCGAAGAAGTGCCCGCCCGGGCCCACCTCGGCGATCGTCTCGACGGCCAGCGAGGCGTCGTCGACGACCAGCGGCTGCAGGAAGGCGGCCACCATCTGCAGCAGGTCGGCGTCGATCACCATCTTCTCGAACGACGACCGCAGGCCGCCCTCGAGCCAGCCCGCCCCGTGGTAGACGAGGTTCGCGCCACCCATCACCGCCCCCCACAGCGAGAACACGCTCTCGTAGGCCGACTGGGAGTCCACGGCGTTGGCGGCGCACACGTTGGACGAGCGGTACGGGACGCCGGCGCGGCGGGCCAGCTGGCCCCCGACGAGTGCTGCCTTCATGAACTCCGGCGTCCCGAACGCCGGCGAGCCCGAGCGCATGTCGACGTTGGAGGTGAACCCGCCGTAGACGACCGGTGCGCCGGGCCGTACGAGCTGAGTGAACGCGATGCCGGCCAGCGCCTCGGCGTTCTGCTGGGCCAGGGCGCCGGCGAGGGTCACCGGGGCCATCGCCCCGGCCAGCGTGAACGGCGTCACGATCACCATCTGGTTGCGTGCGGAGTACTCCAGCACGCCCTCGAGCATCGGGTGGTCCAGCCGCAGCGGCGAGCTGGCGTTGATGACGGTGTGGATCGACGTCTCGCGCTCCAGCGTCTCGTCGTCGACCTGCCGCGCGATGCGCACCATCTCCAGGCAGTCGATGTTGCGCTGCGCCCCGAGGCTGTAGGCGCTGACGGCCTTGTCCGAGGCCGTCAGCAGGGTCCGGGTGGCGTGCAGGTGCCGCACCGAGGCGTGGATGTCGGTCGGCTCGACCGGGTAGCCGCCGTGCACGTGGATGGCGTTGAGCGTCTGTGACAGTCGGACCAGTGCCTGGAAGTCCTTCGCATTGCCCTCCCTGCGGCCGCCGGCGTTGTCACCGACGTACGGGGCGCTCGCGACAGAGCTGAAGACGACAGCGTCGCCGCCGATCTCCACGTCGCGGGCGGGGTTGCGGGCGTGCAGCCGGAACGTTGTCGGCGCGTGCGCGACCAGCGAATCGACCAGTGCCGGGTCCATTCGCACCCGGTCGCCCTGGACGTCGGCGCCGGCGTCGGCCCACATCGTCCGGGCGCGCGGGTGCAGGAAGTCCATGCCGGTCTCAGCCAGCACCCGCAGCGAGGCCTGGTGGATGGCCTCCAGCTGGTCGTCCGACACCGCGCGGACGGGCTCGTACGGGCGGCGCAACGTCCGCCATGGGGGTTGTTGCGGACCCGCGGGCACGGTGGCGCGGTCCCGGTGCCGGCGCCTGCCGCCCGCTCGGCGGCCGGTGTCCTCGACGGTCATACCTCGGTCCTCCTCCTGCGTCGCGCCGGCCCACCGGCCGCTGACGTCTGGGCCGGCAGGGTCACCCGCTCGGCCAGCCTGGGGTAGGCGATGCGGGAGTGCGGGAAGCTCATCGCCTGCACGAAGTGCTCCTGGAACGCCGGCTCGATCGCGGTCTCCACTTTGTCGATGCCCGCGGCCACCGCCTCCACCTCGGCGCGCGCGGCCGTGGACAGCAGGGCCATCAACGCTCCCGTACCAGCCGAGTTGCCGGCGGCCTCGACCCGGTCCAGGTCGCAGTCGGGCAGCAGTCCGAGCACCATCGCGTACGTCGGGTCGATGTGGCTGCCGAATGCCCCGGCGAGCCGGATCCGGTCGACAGTGTCGACACCGAGCCGGTCCATCAGCAGCCGGCAGCCCGCCTGCAGCGCGGCCTTGGCGAGCTGGATGGCACGGACGTCGGTCTGGGCGACCTCGAGCACGGGGTCGTCGCAGAGCCGGTAGGCCAGGGTGCGTCCGTGCTCGACCAGGCGCGGCGAGGCCGTGCCCGCGGGCCGCACGATCCTGCCGTCGGCGGTGATCACTCCGGCGAGGAACAGCTCGGCGACGGCCTCGATGATCCCCGACCCGCAGATGCCGGTGATCCCAGTCCGGCGGACCGCGCGGTCGAAACCCGCATCGTCGGACCACAGCCCGCAGCCGACCACTCGCAGCCTGGGCTCGAGAGTGTCGCGGTCGATCCGCACCCGCTCGACCGCGCCACGCGCCGCCCGCTGCCCGCCGGTGATCTGGGCACCCTCGAAGGCCGGCCCGGTCGGTGACGAGCACGCCAGCAGCCGCTCGTCGTTGCCGAGCACGATCTCGGCGTTGGTGCCCACGTCGACGAGCAGGCTGAGCTCGTGGCGGCGGTGTGGTCCCTCGGCGAGCACCATGGCGGCGGCGTCGGCGCCGACGTGCCCGGCGATGCACGGGGGGGCATAGACCCGGGCGCCGGGATGCACGCCGAGTCCGAGCTCGCTGGCGCGGGCCGTGACCTGCTCGGTGGTGGCCAGGGCGAACGGTGCCGTCCCGAGCTCGCGTGGGTCGAGCCCGAAGACGAGGTGGTGCATGACGGGGTTGCCGACCACCGTGACCTCGAGCACCGAGCTGGTGTCGACGCCGGCGTCGCCGGCCAGGTCGGCGACCATCTCGGCCAGCGCCTCGCGGACGGCGCGGGTCAGCAGCTCGGCGCCGTCGGGGTTCATCAGCACGTACGAGACCCGGCTCATCAGGTCCTCGCCGTAGCCGATCTGCGGGTTCATCCGGCCGGCCGAGGCCAGGACCTCGCCGGAGCCGAGCTCGCACAGGTGGCCGGCCAGGGTCGTCGACCCGACGTCGAATGCCACCCCGTGCACGGTGTCCCGCAGCCCTGGCCACACCGCGACGACGTCGGCGCCGTGGCGCACGGCGACCGTCACCGCGCGGCTGCCGGCTGCCAGGGCCGGCTGCAGCGCGGCCAGAGCGGCCTGGTCGATGCGGACGTCGCCCAGATCCCACTGCTCGGCCAGTGCCGCGCGCAGCCGCTGCAGGTCGCCGACGGTGTCGGCCAGCGTGGGCTCGGGCACCTCGACGTAACGCAGCTGCACGACCGGGTCGACCGGCACCGTCGGTCGGCCGACGGCCTTGCGCACCACCTGGCGGTGCACCTGGCTGCTCGCCGGGACCCGCACCACGACGTCGCGCAGGACCCGGGTCGCGCAGCCCAGCCGACGCCCGTCGGCCAGCTGGCGGCGACCCTGGTAGCCGATCTCGACCGGTCCGCGTTCGCTCAGCCGGTCGGTGTCGGCCGGGACTCCGGGGCGTTCGCCAAGCTCGACCTGGCAGCGCCCGCAGATGCCACGACCGCCGCAGATCGAGTCCAGGTCGACACCGAGGGTCCGCGCGGCGTCCAGCACGGTGGCGCCGGCCAGCACCTTCCCACGCCGACCCGAGGGCATGAACGAGACGTCGACGGCCTCAGACACCCGCCGCCGCCCGCCGCCGGCTGGTGCCGCGCCGACCGCGGCCGGCGCCCGCGTCGTCGCCCCCGTCGGCCGCACGGTGGGCCTTGATCCAGGCTGCGCAGTGCTGGTCGTTGCCGGTCAGCACGTTTGCAGCCATGACCGCGTTCCGGATCTCCGCCTCCAGCGGGTTGGTGATCGCCGAGGTCAGTCCGGCTCCGATCGCCATGGTGAGGAAACCGGCGTTGATGCCGGCCCGGTGGGGGAGGCCGAAGCTGATGTTGGAGCCTCCGCAGGTGCTGTTGACGCCCAGCTCGCCGCTGAGGCGGCCGAGGAGCCGCAGCACCTGCCGGCCCGCCTGGCCGATCGCCCCGATCGGCATCACCAGCGGGTCGACGACGATGTCCTCGATCGGGATGCCGTGGTCGCGGGCCCGGTGCACGATCCGCTCGGCCAGCGCGAAGCGGACGTCGGGGTCCTCAGAGATGCCGTGCTCGTCGTTGGTGATCGCGACGACCGCCGCGCCGTGCTTGGCGATCAGGGGCAGGACGGCCTCGAGCCGCTCCTCCTCCGCGGTGACCGAGTTGACCAGGGCTTTGCCCTCGTACGCGGCGAGCCCGGCCTCGAGAGCGGCGACGATGGAGGAGTCGATGGACAGCGGGACGTCGGTGAGCGACTGCACCTGCCGGATCGCCTCGGCCAGGATGGCGGGTTCGTCGGCCAGCGGGATACCCGCGTTGACGTCGAGCACACCGGCGCCTGCCTCGACCTGGGCGAGGGTGTCGGCGCGCACCCGGCTGTAGTCGCCAGCCTTCATCTCCGCGGCGAGCTGCTTGCGTCCGGTGGGGTTGATGCGCTCCCCGATGACGACGAAGGGCCGGTCCGGCCCGAGGACGACCTCGCGGGTCGCCGAGCCGATGACGGTGTGGGTCACGCGGTGTCCTTGGCGGCTGGGTGCGTTGCGGTCCGGTGCGCCGCCTGGTCGTTGACGATCTCGGTGAGCCGGGACGACGGGTAGCGGTCCGCGAGGTCGGCCACCTCGGCGTCGACCTCGGCCTGCAGGTCGTCTCCGCAGGGACGGGCACGCCGGTCCCACTGGGCGAGGTAGTCCTCGGAGCCGGCCAGGCCGGCCCGCATGGCGGCCCGGTCGACGGCGGCGGTGAACCGGGCGGGCAGCTCGGCACGCACCGTGTGACCCCCGTGGCTCGCAACCACCTGGGTGGGGATGTCGCGCCACCAGATAACCGAGAGCTGCGGCTCGGCCGGGCCGGCGCTGCGGCGCCGTACGCTCACGTCGGCACCGCCTGCAACGGCTGGCGGCCCAGCTGGAGCAGGACGGGCTCGACGTCGCCGGTGCCCACGGGCAGATGCTCGAAGCGCAACCCCAGCTGGTCGGCTGCCTGCTCGGCCTCGGCCAGCAGCCGCGGGGTCGGGAACTGCGACAGGTACACCAGCCGGGTGTAGTTGCCGAAGTAGTCGCCCAGCAGCTGCGGCCAGCGGTCCAGGCCGAGCCCCCGCCACACGAGCCGGTCGAACTGCCGGACGAGGAAGTCGGTGAGGTAGAAGGTGGTGGGCTCCGCGTCGTGCAGCTCGGCGAACGCGGCGGAGCCGGTGAAAAACTCATAACAGTGCGACCCGGGCAGCCGCTGCACGCCGTGGCGTTCCAGCACCGTGTCGAGCAGCCCGCCGGTGCCGCAGTCGCCGTAGCCGACGAAGATCTCGTCGTACTGGTCCCGTGCCGCCACCAGCCGCTCCTCGACCGCGGCCGGGATCAGCCGGGGGGTGTTGTGCAGGCCAGCCGGGAGGTACTGCAGGTCCAGGTGGTCCAGGCCACTCTGCGCGGAGACGATCGAGAGCTCACGCGCCAGCGCGCCGCACGCCAGCACCAGCACCCGGCCGGTGCGGCCCGGCTCAGACCGCAGTGGCGAGGTCACGGCGCGCCCTGATCAGTGTCTGCGCGGTCTCGGCGGCGACGGCGGCGTCCCGGCAGTAGGCATCGGCGCCGATGGCGGCGCCGAACTCCTCGTTCAGCGGCGCCCCGCCGACCAGCACGATGTAGCGGTCCCGGAGACCGCGAGCGGTGAGCTCGTCGATGACGACCTTCATGTACGGCATTGTCGTCGTCAGCAGCGCCGACATGCCGAGGATGTCGGGCTGGTGCTCCTCGAGCGCGGCGAGATAGGCCTGCACGTCGATGTTGATCCCGATGTCGACGACCTCGAAGCCGGCGCCCTCGAGCATCATCGCGACCAGGTTCTTGCCGATGTCGTGAATGTCGCCCTTGACGGTGCCGATGACCACCTTGCCGACCTGCTTGACGCCGGTCTCGGCCAGCAGCGGGCGCAGCAGCGCCATGCCGCCCTTCATCGCGTTGGCTGACAGCAGGACTTCGGGCACGAACAGGATGCCGTCACGGAAGTCGACCCCGACGATGCGCATGCCCTCGACCAGGGCCTCGTTGAGCACGCGCTGCGGGCCCCAGCCGCGCTCGAGCAGGATCTGGGTGCCCTCGATGATCTCGTCCGCCATGCCGTCGTACAGGTCTTCATGCATCTGCTCGACCAACTCGGCGTCGTCCAGGCTGGACAGATCCAGGTCGTCGTCGCTCATCGGCAGTCCTTACGTTCAGCTTGTGCGTTCCACGATACGGTACAGTGCTACCTTGTGGAAAGACCGTACGCGCCCGTCGGCACCGCTGTCGAGTGAATCGCCGCAGTTGGGTCCACGTGTCGGGCGATTTTGATCACCCGTGCACCGAAAAGGAGCTGTCGGCGTGGACGACCCGGTTCCGTCGGAAGACCCCCAGGTCGACCGGCAGACCGGTGTAGCGGCCGGTGACCACTACCGGTTCGGCATCGTGGTCCTGCCCGCCCTCGACGGCGCCGATGAGCTCGGCCATGCAGTGCCCGGCGACGCCGGCGTTCTTGAACTGGTTGCCCGAGGTGCCGATCGCGACGTAGAAGCCGTGCAGGTCGGTGCGGTCGTACACCGGGATCCAGTCGTCGGCCACGTCATAGAGCGCGGCGAGGCCGAGGGGCCGGTTGGGCACGGCGAGGTCGGGGAGCCGCCGCGCTGCCCGTAGCACCTGTCGTTCGAAGCCCGTTGCAGTGACGGCCCGGTTGAAGTTGTCGGGGTCCTCGACCCACTCCTGCTGGGTGTCGCAGGCCGGGTCCAGCGACCCGACGACGAGAGTGCCGCCGACCTCGGGGCGCAGATAGATCCCGGTGTCACCGTCGGCGACCTGGGTGGTCCGGTCCGCGGTCGTGTTGGCCGGCGCGGGTACGTGGTGGACCTCGTGCCGCAGCGCGCGAGTGCCGATCCGCATGCTGCCGGCGAGGCCGGCAAGGGCATTGATCGCACCCGAGTGCGGACCGGCAACGTTGACGACCACTCGGGTGTCGACGACCGAGCCGTCGGACAGCTGGACGCCGCTGACGCGGCCCTGGCGGCGCTCGATCGCCGTGACGCTGGTCGAGAAGCGGAAGCGCGCCCCGCAGGCCTCAGCGGCGCGTTGCAGGTTGTGTGCCGCCAGCTGAGGGTCGTTGACGTAGCCCGCGTCCGGCGTCCAGATGCCCCCGTCCAGCTGTCGCTGCGCGTCGGCCCAGAAGGCGTCGTTGTCGGCGGTCGTGGGTGGGCCGAAGGAGCCGGTGTCGAACGTCGGGAGCTGTCGGGCCAGCTCGGCCGCGTCCCAGTCCTCGTAGGGGATGCCCACCTGGTCGAACAGCGGGACGCAGCGCTCGTGGTGCCCACCCGGCTCCTTGAGCAGCACCATGCCGTTCTGCACGAATCGAGCGAGCCCGCGCTCGTCGTCGGCACCGAGGTGGCCAGCCCAGTCGGCCCAGTAGTGCATGCCCTCCCATGCCATGGCGACCCCGGTGTAGGTGGAGTAGCTGAACCGGACGATGGCGCTGGAGCTGCTGGTCGACCCGTACCCCGCAGCGGGCAGAGCGTCGACATTGAGCGTGCGCCAACCGCGTCGACTGAGCTCGTAGCCGATCGAGGCGCCGATGACGCCGGCTCCGATGATGACCGCGTCGGCATCGGTTGGTGACATCCGCGTCTCCTCGTCGTGACCCGGCGGTAACCGCTGAGTGGGTGTGTACCGCATCGTGGACCCAAGGCTATGCTGTCACCCCGAACCCTGGAGGGCCATGCCCAGCGTCCAATCCATCGAACGTGCCTTCGCCATCTTGGAGATCGTGTCCGGCGACACCTCCGGGGTGACCGAGATCGCCAGTCGTTGCGACCTGCCGAAGTCGACGGTGGCGCGCCTGCTGTCGACGCTGGAGACACTCGGGGTGGTGGAGCGGGTCACGAACGGGTCGGACTATCGGCTGGGCCCGCGGCTGCCACAGATGCTGGGACCGGTCGACCTCACCGCCAGGCTGCTCGAGGCGGTGCAGCCGAACCTCGAGTGGCTGGCGCTGCAGTTGGGCGAGGGCACCGGGTTCGCCATCCCGAGCGGTTCGGCCATCCAGGTCGTGAGCCAGGTCGACGGCCCGCACGCGGTGCAGGTCCGCAGCTACTCAGGTGAGCTCTTTCCCGCCCACGTGGGAGCTCCCGGCGTCGTGTTGATGGCGGAGTGGGGCGAGGCGGAGCTGGAGCGCTATCTGGCGCACCCGTTGGCGGCGTACACCGAGCACACCGTGATCCACCCGCACCAGATCCGGGACCGACTCGCCCTGGTGCGCCGCGACGGGGTCTGCTGGGCGCACGAGGAGTTCGCCGAGGGCATCTCCACGGTGGCGGCGACGGTGCGCGGCCCCGGTGACCGCGTGCTCGGCGCCTTGTACGCCCACGGCCCGACGTACCGCTTCCCGGCTGCGGACAGCGTCGACTGGGCGGCCGACCTCGTCCACCGCACCGCCCAGCAGATCCTCAAACCCGCAACCGGCTGACGGCCACCCCGACGTGCCGCGACCGCGACCGCGACCGCGACGGCGCCGAGTGGTGCCATCCAGGGCAACACTCGAAGGCGGGTGACCCGGTTGGCACCACTCGACGCGGAGGCGAGTGGCCCGGGCGCATCCGGCGACGCCCGCCGGCGCCCAGCCCTACGCTTGCTCGGGTGCAGGGTGACGTGCGGCGCTGGTTCCTCAGCGAACGGGAGCGCGGCAACGACGCGACGTCGCTCGGCGCCGGGAGTGCCCGCAACCTCTGCACGCCGCTGGTGCACGGGGCCACGTACTTCGGGCGGCTGGCCGAGTGCGTGGAACGCGCCCAGGACGGTGACCGGCTCTACTTCACCGACTGGCGCGGCGACCCCGACCAGCTGCTGACCGACGACGGTCCGACGGTCGCTGAGATGCTCAGCAGCGCGGCCGGACGCGGTGTCTGCGTGCGGGGTCTGGTGTGGCGTTCGCACGTCGACTTCCTGCAGTTCAGCGCCGAGCAGAACCGCGCGCTTGACCGTGAGGTGGAAGCCGGCGGCGGCCAGGTCGTCCTCGACCAGCGGGTGCGCCGCTTCGGCAGCCACCACCAGAAGCTCGTGGTGCTGCGTCACCCTCAGCGACCCGAGGACGACGTCGCCTTCGTCGGCGGCATCGACCTGTGTCACAGCCGACGCGACGACCAGCACCACCGCGGCGATCCGCAGGCGGTGCTCATGTCCGCCGCTTACGGGTCGACCCCACCCTGGCACGACGTACAGCTGGAGGTGCGCGGCCCAGCGGTGGCCGACTTTGAGGCGGTCTTCCGTGAACGGTGGAACGATCCGGTCAACGCTGAGGCTGACAACCCGCTGGCCCGGCTCTCCGCCATTCTGCGGCGCGACCGCACCACCCCCACCCCCTTGCCGGCCGCCCTGCCGCCCCCACCCCCGGCAGGGGACCAGCACGTGCAGGCACTGCGCACCTACCCCGCGATCCGCCCTCGGTACACCTTCGCCCCGGCAGGCGAGCGCTCCATCGCCCGCGGCTACAGCAAGGCCGTTCGTCAGGCCACCAGGCTGGTCTACGTCGAGGACCAGTACTTCTGGTCCCGTGACGCCGGCCGGTTGTTCGCCACGGCGCTTGCCGAGCAGCCGTCGTTGCACCTGATCGCGGTGTTGCCGCGCCATCCCGACCAGAGCAGTGCTTTCGTCGCCGTGCCCAACCGGATCGGGCAGGCCGAGGTGCTCCAGATGTGCCGTGCCGCCGGCGGGGACCGGCTGCATGTCTTCGATCTGGAGAACCATGAAAGCCAACCGGTCTACGTCCACGCCAACGCCTGCGTGGTGGACGATGTGTGGGCCACCGTCGGCAGCGACAACGTGAACCGCCGCTCCTGGACCCATGACAGCGAGCTGACCGCTGCGGTGCTTGACACCCGGCATGACGACCGCGACCCCCGCGACCCCCGCGGCGACGGCAGCTCGGCCCGCGTGTTCGCCCGGGACCTGCGGCTGCAGCTCGTACGCGAGCACCTCGACCGGGACGACGGCGACGATGCCGACCTGCTCGACCCCGCGTCCTGCGCAGCCGCCATGGACAGCTCAGCCGACGCGCTCGAGGCCTGGCATGCCGGCGGTCACGTGGGACCGCGACCCCCGGGTCGGCTGCGCCGGCACCGCCCTGCACGACCCCGGTTGGTCACGCGGATGTGGGCGACGCCGGTGCTGCGCGGGTTGCACGACCCCGACGGCAGGTCTCTGGGGCTGCGCCGGGCCCAGGACTTCTGAGCCGGTCGGCGAGACCGGGGCGCCACCGGCCTCGACGGCGCCACTGCCGAGCGAGCAGGCACCGGCACCGACGCAGTAGCCGCCCGCGGCACCGGTCGCCGGCCCGCCTGGGCTCAGCCGGGATCGTTGATCGCCAACATCTCGCGAGCGGTCTCGCCGGTGGTCACCAACGTCGTCACGATCCCGGCGCTCGCGGCCGCCGCTGCTGCCTGCGCCCGGTGCGGGCCGCTGACCAGGGCGACGCGCACGGGCGGCCGCCGCAGCTGCTCGAGCGAAGCGCCGATGACGAGGTCGTCCAGCGGTGAGATGACCGCCGCCCCGTCAGCCCCCAGCAGTCGGCCGCTGACCTCGGCGACGGCACCCGCCCTTCTGCCGGCCGTTCGAATCGACGGTGACACGGCTTGCCAGACAGTCGAGCAGCCGTCTCGCCAGGCCCCGATGGCCACCACCGATACGTCGAGTCGAGCCGCGAGCTGGAGGGTGTCGCGGATTCCTGGCTGCCGGCGCAAGGCCGCGGCGATGGCCGGGTCGTCGACGACGAGCGGGGCGTGCACCTGGTGCGCGACTCCACCCGCGACTCGGGCCACGCGCTGCACCACATCTGCGGCCGTCGGGTCGCCAGCCGGAGCGGCCAGCGAGCCCGAGAGCTGTACGGCGGTGCACCACGGGAGCGTGTCGAGCGCCGTCACCATCGCGTCGATGGCCCGGCTCCAGGTCAGTCCCAGCAAAGCGCCTTCCCGGACGAGTCCTGGCAGCAGTTGCGCAGCCGCGACGGCCACGTCTTGGCGCATCTGCGTCTCACTGCCGGCCGTGTCCACGACGACGCAGCGATCCAAACCGAGTCGGGCGGCGAGCTCGGCGGACAGGGACCGGTCGACGCGGCTGGGGACGGCCACTGAGATGTGCACGATGCCGGTGGACCGCGCCACCTCCAGCAGCCGGGCCACCTTGAACCGGCTCAGCCCCAGCGATCTCGCGATGTCGATCTTGGAGGCGTCCTGGAGGTAGTAACGGCGGCAGATGTCGGCAAGCAGGTCCTCGTTCACCTGGCCCGGCCGCGCAGCCGCGCCGAGCGGGTGGTGTCGGTATGCAGTCATCGCACAACTCCGGCCAATCGGACAGGAGACGGCAGCGTTCACCCCTTGACATCACCGCCGTCACCAGGCTGAAATGCATTAGATCACATATGAGCGCCGTCTGTGCTCATATGAGCAGCAGTTTCTCCCACGCAGGAGGACAGGGTGCGCGCACAGAAGCCCGGCTCAATCAACGACTCCCACCAACGACCGGCCGCACCGGCCGCATCCAGGCCGCCCGCGCGTCGCAGACGCGGCCCGCGGAGGTGGCACACCGCGCTCGCCGGCCTGGTCGCCGCGGTGATGCTGGCCGCGTGCGGGGGGGCGGGCACCTGGGGCGCTGGCAGCTCTGACCAGATCGTGGTCGCCATCGTCACCAACTCGCAGATGGAGGACGCCATCTCCTTGTCGGGCGAGTTCGAGGCCGACAACCCCGACATCTCACTGCGGTTCGTCTCCTTGTCGGAGAACGAGGCTCGCGCCAAGATCACCGCCTCGGTCGCCACTGACGGCGGTGAGTTCGACGTGGTGATGATCAGCAACTACGAGACGCCGATGTGGGCCGAAAACGGCTGGTTGGTGAACTTGCAGCCGTACGCGGACCAGACCGAGGGTTACGACCCGCAGGACTTCATCCCCACCGTGCGCGAGTCGCTGTCGTACGACGGCGACCTGTACTCGGTGCCGTTCTACGGTGAGTCGTCGTTCCTCATCTATCGCAAGGACCTGTTCAAGCAGGCGGGCCTGAAGATGCCGGACGAGCCGACCTGGGAGCAGGTGGAGGGGTTCGCTGCCGAGCTGGACGACCCGAGCAAGGGGCTGTCCGGCATCTGCCTGCGCGGCCTCGCCGGTTGGGGCGAGGTACTGGCACCTCTGGACACCGTGATCAACACCTTCGGCGGCCGCTGGTTCGACGAGGAGTGGAACGCGCAACTGGACTCCGAGGAGAGCGCGGCGGCCATCGAGTTCTACGTCGACACCGTGCGCAACTACGGCACTCCGGGGGCCGCCCAAGCCAGCTTCGCCGAGTGCGCGACGCAGTACACGGAGGGCAACGCGGCGATGTGGTACGACGCCACCTCGGCCGTCGGCACCGTGGAGTCCGAGGCGGACTCCACCGTCGTCGGCAAGAACGGCTACGTCCAGGCGCCCACCCAGGAGACCGAGGACTCGGGCTGGCTGTACAGCTGGTCGCTGGGGATCCCCAAGACGTCGCAGAACGCCGACGCGGCATGGAAGTTCCTGTCGTGGATGACCGACAAGGACTACATGAAGCTGGTCGGCGAGGAGATCGGCTGGGAGGCCGTACCACCCGGCAGCCGGCTGTCGATGTACGAGATCCCGCAGTACGCCAAGGCCGCCCAGGCCTTTGCCGAGCCGACGCTGACCGCGATGAAGGCGGCCGACCAGGAGGACCCGACGGTCGACCCGGTTCCCTACGTCGGCATCCAGTTCGTCCGGATTCCGGAGTTCCAAGACCTGGGGACCCGTGTCGCGCAGCAGATATCGGCTGCCATCGCCGGACAGATCAGCACCGAGGAAGCGATCGCGCAGTCGCAGCTGTACGCCGAAGCCGTCGGCTCCACCTATCAGGAGGGCAACTGATGACCACCACCGCTCAGGCGCCCGCGGCTCGCGGTGCATCACCCGCCGCAGCCCGGGGCGCGGGGACCGACAACAAGGTCAAGCGGCGTGAGGGCTGGAACAGGCGCGGGCCGCTGCTGCCGGCGCTGGTGTTCGCCATCATCGTCACGCAACTGCCGTTCCTGTTCACGCTGTACTACTCGCTGCAGTCGTGGAACCTGGTGCGGCCGGGTTCCCGCCAGTTCGTGGGGTTCGCCAACTACATCGAAGTGTTCAAGGACAGCGTGTTCCGCGGGGCGGCACTGAACACCATCTGGATCACCGGCGGCTGCGTGCTCATCTCGCTGCTGATCGGGCTGGCGCTCGCACTCCTGCTGGACCGGCCGTTCCCGGGTCGCGGGCTGGCGCGGACCATGCTCATCACGCCATTCCTGGTGATGCCGGTGGCCGGGGCGCTGCTGTGGAAGACGACCATGTTCGACCCGACCTTCGGGATCGTGAACTTCGTGCTGACGCCCATCGGCCTGGGCGACACCGACTGGTTGTCGAGCTATCCACTGGCGGCCATCATCATCGCGCTGGTCTGGCAGTGGACGCCGTTCATGATGCTGCTGCTGGCAGGTCTGCAGAGCCAGGACCGATCCTCGCTCGAGGCCGCGGCGGTCGACGGGGCCGGTCCGATGCAGACGTTCCGGTCCATCACGTTGCCGCACATGCGGCGCTACATCGAGCTGTCGGTGCTTCTCGGCGCCATTTACATCGTGAACACCTTCGACCACATCTACATGATGACGTCGGGCGGCCCCGGTACGGCGAGCGCGAACCTGCCGTTCTACATCTACCAACGGGCCTTCCTTGGCTTCGATGTCGGACAGGCGGCCGCCATGGGGGTGGTGGTCGTCGTCGGCACGATCATCGTCGCGACCCTGGCCCTGCGGTTGATCTTCACAAGCTTCACCGAGGAGACGTCATGAGCACGCCTGCCAGCACGACCACGAAACAGCCGAGTACGCCTAGCGAGCCGACGTCGGCTCCCAGTCGAAAGCGCGGCGGCAGCGCGGGCGGCACCGCATTCACGGTTCTGACCTGGGCTCTCGCGCTGATCTTCTTCTTCCCGGTCTTCTGGATGGCGCTCACCGGCTTCAAGAACGAGGCCGACGCCTACACCGAGACGCCCAGGCTCTTCTTCGCCCCGACGCTCACCCAGTTCCAGAACGTGCTCGACGAGGCGACACCGTTCGCCGTCAACTCCCTGGTCGCGACCACGGCGTCCACGATCCTCGTGGTGCTGCTGGCGCTGCCGGCTGCGTACGCATTGTCGATCCGTCCGGTGAAGAAAACCCAGGACGTGTTGTTCTTCTTCATCTCCACCAAGATGCTCCCCTTGGTCGCCGTGATCGTCCCCCTGTACGTGATCGTCGGCCAGATCGGTGCGCTGGACAACATCTGGGTGATGATCGTGCTCTACACCGCGATGAACCTCCCGATCGCCGTGTGGATGATGCGGTCGTTCCTGCAGGAGATACCGGGGGAGGTGCTGGAGGCGGCCGAGATGGACGGCGCCGGGTTGGTCAAGGTGTGGCGACACGTGATGATCCCGATGACCGCGCCGGGGATCGCCGCGACGGCCCTGATCTGCGTCATCTTCGCCTGGAACGAGTTCTTCTTCGCGGTCAACCTGACCGCATCGGCGTCCAGTACCGTGCCGGTGTACCTGGTGGGGTTCATCGCCAGCCAGGGCTTGTACTTCGCGCAGCTGTCGGCCGCGGCGACCCTCGCGTCGCTACCGGTGGTCATCGCCGGTTGGATTGCCCAAAAGCAGCTCGTCCGGGGTCTGTCGATGGGTGCGATCAAGTAGGGAAGAGGCCACACATGCGTAGGCTCGACACCGAAGCATTGCCGGTGCTCCGGGAGTCGATCCCGGTCCCCGACTATGACCGCAGCCAGGTGCGGCCGAGCATCGTCCACCTCGGCGTCGGCGGTTTTCACCGCGCGCACGAGGCGATGTACCTGGACCGGCTGATGACCGTGGGCAAGGCGCTCGAGTGGGGCATCTGCGGGGTCGGGTTGATGCCCGGTGACCGGCGCATGCAGGAGGTGCTTTCGGCGCAGGACCACCTGTACACCCTGGTCGTCAAGCACCCGGACGGCACGCTCGAGCCGCGGGTCATCGGCTCGATCGTCGACTATCTGTTCGCCCCCGACGACTACGACGCGGTGATCGAGAAGATGGCCGCCGAGCAGACTCGGATCGTGTCGCTCACGGTGACCGAGGGTGGCTACAACGTGCACTCGGTCACCGGGGAGTTCGACGAGAAGAACGCCGACGTGCAGCGCGACCTGGCGGCGGATGCGGAGCCGCACACAATGTTCGGCCTCGTGTGCGCGGCACTGGCGCGCCGACGTGAGCGCGGTCTCGCGCCCTTCACGGTCATGAGCTGCGACAACATCCAGGGCAACGGCGACGTGGCCCACAAGATGTTCGCCGCGTTCGCCAGACTGCGGGACCCGTCGTTCGGCGAGTGGGTGGACAGCGAGGTCCACTTCCCCAACTCGATGGTCGACCGGATCACGCCGGCGACGAGCGACGAGGACCGCGATGCCGTTGCTGAGCTGTTGCAGGTCCGCGACGAGTGGCCGGTGGTCTGCGAGCCGTTCACGCAGTGGGCGCTCGAGGACTCCTTCAGCCTCGGCCGGCCGCCGCTGGAGGAGGTGGGCGTGCAGCTGGTCGACCACGTGACCCCGTACGAGCTGATGAAGCTGAGGCTGCTCAACGCCAGCCATCAGGCGCTGTGCTACCTCGGCTACCTGTCGGGTTACCGCTATGCCCACGAGGTGTGCCAGGACCCGCTGTTCGTCGACTTCCTGCTGGGCTACATGGACGACGAGGCGACCCCGACGCTCGAGCCGGTGCCCGGCGTCGACCTGCCCGACTACAAGCGGCAGCTGATCGAGCGCTTCGCCAACGCCGAGGTGCGAGACACCTTGGCCCGACTGTGCGCCGAGAGCTCCGACCGCATCCCGAAGTGGCTGCTGCCGGTGATCCGCTCCCAGCTGGCCTCCGGTGGCTCGGTCGAGCGGTCAGCGCTGGTGGTCGCGGCGTGGGCGCGGTACGCGGAGGGGGTCGACGAGCAGGGCGAGCCCATCGAGGTGGTCGACCGGCTGCGCGACGAGCTGATCGCCGCCGCCAGGAGCCAGCACGACGACCCCGACGCGTTCATCGCCAACCGCGAGGTCTTCGGTGACCTGGTCGAGCACGACGGCTTCATGGCTGTCTACCGCGACCACTTGGCCTCGTTGCACGCCAATGGTGCCCACGCGACGGTCAAGGCTGTCGTCGCCGGGCTGGAGTGAGGGTGGGTCGGCCGTTGGGGCCGCGCGCCGCGGGGTCCGGGTGCGCCCGCGATATCGTCGATGTTCGAGCCGCGTACGGCTAGGGCAATGCGGCCTGCTCGTGCCTCGGACCGAGCGGACAGGAGGACGGCGGTGCCGAAAACGACCAGCGGTGGCACGCCGAAGCAGGACGAGCTGCCGAGCACGGTGCAGCGATCTGGCGACAAGGCGCAGCGCACCTTCGCGAAGGCGCACGACTCCGCAGCCGAGCAGTACGACGATGACCAGCGGGCGCACCAGGTCGCCTATGCCGCGCTCAAGCACAGCCACGAGAAGGTCGGCGACCATTGGGAGCCCAAGGACTCCTACGGACCGTCGGACGCGCGGGCCGAGGGCGGTGCCGACACCAACCGTGAGACCGCGGGCGGCGTGGACGCCAACGCCTCCAAGGGGCACCTGCAGCACGTGGCGCGGCGCCTCGACGTCCGGGGTCACTCGCGGATGACCAAGGACGAGCTCGTCGACGCCATCCAGAAGGCCAACGACAGGGCAACCCGCAAGGCGCGCGGCTGACGAATAGTGCCGTGCCGGTGCCGCCGCTCGGGCGCGCCGCCACGTAAACGTGGCGTGGCGCGCCATGCCGCTGTCGCTCTGAACGGCGCGGCCGTCGATGCGGGCGGCTACTGTCCCGCCATGGTGGCTGAGGCGGCGGTGTGACGGGCCTGCACCTGCACCGCGCCGAGCGCGCTGACGTGCTGGTCGAGGCCCTCGCCGACGTGCTGCGGGTGGCGCAAGACGACCCGTTCGCGCCCGAGCTGGTCGCGGTGCCGGCTCGCGGCATCGAGCGCTGGCTCACCCAGCGGCTGGCTCACCACCTCGGCACCGGCACGGTCGCAGGCGACGGCGTGTGCGCCAATATCGACTTCCCAGCGCCGCCCGAGCTGGTCGCCGCGGTGGTCGCCGCGGGCAGCGGCGTCCCCCTCGAGGACGACCCCTGGGCCCCGCCCAGGCTGGTCTGGAGCGTGCTCGGCGTGCTCCATGAGTGCGTCGCCGAGCCGTGGTGCGGTGTGCTCGCGCGACACCTCGACGGTGGCGGGGGGACGGCGCGGCACATGGTCACTGCGCAGCACCTTGCCGCGCTCTTCACCTCCTACGCAGAGCAGCGACCCGCGATGCTGTGCGAGTGGGCCGGCGGCGCGGACACCGATGGAGCGGGTGCGGCCATCGCGACCGACCTGCGGTGGCAGGTCACGCTCTGGCGCCGCCTCCGCGCACGCGTGGGGACCAGTAGTCCCGCCGAGCGCGTCCGCGCCGCGTGTGCGGCCCTCCTTGACGACCCGGCCCTCGCCGACCTGCCCCAGCGGCTGAGCCTGTTCGGATGCACCCGGCTGACCAGGTCACAGGTCGCCGTGGTCGCGGCGCTGGCAGCGCACCGCGCGGTGCATCTGTGGCTGCCCCATCCGTCTTCGGTCGGATGGGACCGTGCCGTCCCGCCGTCGGCAGCTGGCGACGGTGACCACCCGCGTCGCCGCCGCGACTCCGCAGCACCCGTACGGCACCAACTGCTGTCGTCCCTCGGCCGTGATGCCCGCGAGATGCAGGTGCTGCTCACCGAGACGCTCGGCGCAGCCATCACCAGCGACCAGCACCACCCGCTGACCGCTCGCCGGGCGACGACTCTGCTCGGCCGGTTGCAGCACGACCTGCGCGCCGACGTGGCACCGCCGGGGACGCCACTGCCGGCCTCCACCGACCCGCGACCTGTGCTCGACCCTGGCGACCGGAGCGTCCAGGTGCACGCCTGCCACGGCCGGGCCCGCCAGGTCGAGGTGCTCCGCGAGGTGCTGCTCGGGCTGCTCGCCGCCGATGTCAGTCTCGAGCCTCGCGACGTGCTGGTGATGTGCCCCGACATCGAGACCTATGCACCGCTGGTGTCGGCGACGTTCGGGCTGGCACCCGCCGACGACCTGATGGCGGCGCCCACCGTCGTCCACCCGGGGCACGGACTCCGCGTACGTCTCGCCGACCGGTCGCTGCGCCAGACCAACCCGCTGCTGGCGATGCTGGCCCGGCTGCTGGAGCTGGCCGACGGCCGGGTCACCGCCTCACAGGTGCTCGACCTGATGGCGTTGCCGTCCGTCCGCCGACGGTTCGGGCTGGCCGACGACGACCTCGAACGCATCCGCGAGTGGGTGCGCACCAGCGGCGTGCGCTGGGGGCTCGATGCCGCCCACCGTGCGCCCTTCACCATGCAGGGCGTCACGCAGAACACCTGGGAGGCCGGTCTGGACCGGGTGCTGCTGGGCGTGAGCATGGCCGAGGACCCCGGTGACCCGCGCTGGGTGGGGCTGGCGCTGCCGCTGGATGACGTCGACTCGGGCGACATCGACCTCGCCGGGAGGCTGGCCGAGCTGCTCGACCGGCTCGACGACGTGCTGAGTGCGCTCACCGGCACCCAGCCGCTCGCCAGCTGGCTCGCCACCTTGTCGAAGGCGGTCGACACGCTCTCCACGGTGGGCGCCGCAGACGCATGGCAGCTTGCTCAGGTCCGCCGGCAGCTCGCCGAGGTCGAGTCAGCAGGTGGGCAGCCCGGCATGCCGATGCTCGCACTCGGCGACGTGCGTGCCCTGCTGGCCGACCGGCTGGCCGGCCGGCCCACCCGCGCCAACTTCCGTACCGGCAACCTCACGATGTGCTCGATGGTGCCGATGCGCTCGGTCCCGCACCGCGTCGTCTGCCTGCTCGGTCTCGACGACGGTGTCTTCCCGCGCACCGCAGGGGTCGATGGCGACGACGTCCTTGCCCGTGACCCCCTGGTCGGCGAGCGTGACCGCCGCAGCGAGGACCGCCAATTGCTGCTCGACGCGGTGCTGGCGGCGCAGGAGCACCTGGTCGTCGTCTACAACGGTGCTGACGAGCGCACGAACGCGCCGCGTCCGCCCGCCGTTCCGCTCGGTGAGATCCTCGACGTCGTCGACGCCACGGTCCGCACGGACCATGGGCAGCCGGCACGCGAGCAGGTCGTCGTCCGGCACCCGCTGCAGCCCTTCGATGCCCGCAACTTCCGCGCCGGAGCGCTGGGTGCGGACCGTCCGTTCAGCTTCGACCGGGCCGCCCTCGCCGGCGCGAAGGCAGCCGGCCGGCCTCGAGAGGCCGCCCGGTCGTTCCTGCCGCGGCCGCTCGCCGCCCCGGAGCCGGCTCACAGTCTCGACCTAGAGGCACTGACCGCCTTCCTCGAACACCCGGTCCGCGGTTTCCTGCGTCAGCGGCTCGGGGTCACCGCAGCCGACGGCGACGACGAGCTCGACGACGCGCTGCACGCCGAGCTGACCGGGTTGGACACCTGGGCGATCGGCGACCGCTGGGTGCGAGCCCGGCTCGCCGGTGCCGACGAACAGACCTGTACGCAGGCGGAGTGGCGCCGCGGTGCGTTGCCGCCCGGCGCCCTGGGCGGGCGCGTACTCACCGCGGTGCGGACAATCGCCGAGCCGATCCTTGCCGCCGGCGTCGACGACCGGGTCGGCCCCGCACACTCCGTCGACGTGGCGGTGCCGCTGTCCGGCGGGCGCCTTCTCAGCGGCACCGTGGGCAGCCTGCACGGCGGTGTCCTCGCGCGTACGGTCTACTCCACTTTGGCGGGCAAGCATCGCCTGCGCGCCTGGGTGCAGTTGCTCGCGCTCACCGCCGCACGCCCCGATGAGCAGTGGCGCGCGGCGACTGTCGGCAGGGCCGGAAAGCGGGCCCGCCGCTCGATGCTGACCGCACCGTCACCCGCCGTCGCGGGGGGCATCTTGGCCGGACTTGCCGACCTGCGGGCTGCGGGACTGTGCGAGCCGTTGCCACTGCCGGTCGACACCTCGCACACCTTCGCCGACCGCCGTCACCTCCGCGAATCGCCGGCCGACGCCCGGGATGCCGCGGCCAGGGTCTGGGACAGCCGCGATGCGGCCGACTCCTACCACCGCTTCATCTGGGGCGACGCCTACCCCTTCAGTGCCCTCATCGCCGCGCCGGCCGCCCCTGACGAGCGGCCGAGCGGGGACGGCGAGGCCGAGTCCAGCCGCTTCGCTGCCCTGGCCCTGCGGCTCTGGGCGCCTCTGCTGGCCGCCGAGGAGACGGCATGAGCGACGACCCGGAGACGGTCGCCGACTTCGACATCTGTGGACCACTGCCCACCGGGACCACCGTGCTCGAAGCCAGCGCCGGCACCGGCAAGACGTTCACGATCGCCGCTCTGGCCACCCGGTATGTGGCGGAGGGTCTCGCCGAGCTGCACGAGCTGATGCTCGTGACGTTTGGTCGTGCCGCCACCCAGGAGCTGCGCGAGCGGGTGCGCGAGCGACTGGTCTCGGCCGAGCGCGGGCTTGCCGACCCGGCGTACGCCCGCACCTCGGGCGACGATCTGCTGCGGTTGCTCGCCGACGGCCCGCCCCAGGAGGTGGCGCAACGCCGCAAGCGGCTGACCTCCGCGCTGGGCGACTTCGACGCCGCCACCATCGCGACCACCCACGGCTTCTGCCAGCAGATGCTGACCGGACTGGGCGTGGCCGGCGACTACGAGCCGGGCGCCACCTTCGTCGAGGGCATCGACGATCTGGTGATCGAGGTGGTCGACGACCTCTACCTGCGCAAGTGGGGTCGGCCTGACTCCGAGCAGCCCTTCCTGAGCTACGCCCAGGCGTTGGGTCTGACCCGCGCCGCCGTCAACGACCGGCACGCCCGGTTGCTGCCGGCCGATACCGGCACGGAACACGCGGCCCAGCGCTACCGGCTGGCCACGATGGCGCGAGCGGAGGTCGAGTCGCGCAAGCACCACCGCCTGCTACGCGACTACGACGACCTGCTCACCCGGCTGCGGGACGCCATGGTCGATCCGGACCACGGCGAGGCGGCGCGGCGGCGGGTGCGGGCGCGATACCGGGTGGTGATGGTCGACGAATTTCAAGACACCGATCCGGTGCAGTGGCAGATCCTGGAGCTGGCCTTCCATGGCCACACCACTCTGGTGTTGATCGGCGATCCCAAGCAGGCGATCTATGCCTTCCGCGGCGGTGACGTCGTGACCTATCTGTCGGCCTCGAGGCGGGCGACCACGCACCAGACGCTGGGGCGCAACTGGCGCAGTGATGAGGCGCTGCTCGGGGGGCTGGGCGCCGTGTTCGGCGGGGCCGCGCTGGGGCACCCCGACATCGTCGTGCGCCCGGTCGGGGCCGCCTGGGCCGGCCGGCGGCTGGCCGGTGCGCCGTCCGACGTTCCGGTGCGGCTGCGGGCGGTGACCCGCGAGCGGCTAGGCGCTCGGGGCCGGTCGACACCCGCGGTCGGACGGGCCCGCGACCTGGTTGCCGCTGACCTCGCTGCCGACGTCGTCCGCCTGCTCGACAGCTCCGCTGTGTTGACCGTCGACGCTGCCGACGGCACGAGCGGGCGCCCCGTTGCCCCCGGCGACGTCGCCGTGCTGGTGCATACCAACAAGGGCGCCGTCATGGTCCGCGACGCGCTGGCCGATGCGGGTGTGCCGTCGGTGCTCACGGGCTCGGTCAACGTCTTCTCCACCACGATGGCGCGAGAGTGGCTGGTGCTGCTGCAGGCTCTTGAGCAACCACACCGTGCCGCCCGGGTACGAACGGCGGCGCTGGGTCGTTTCGTCGGCTGGGACGCCCGGCGGCTCGCCGAGTCCGGTGACGGTGCGATGGACACCCTCGGGCCGCTGGTGCGGGGCTGGGCCGACGTGCTCGCCCGACACGGCGTGCCCGCGCTGCTCGAGGCCGCGACCGAGGCTCGCGGTCTCATCGCGCGACTGATGGCAGGCGCCGACGGCGAGCGTCAGCTCACCGACCTGCGTCATGTTGCCCAGGCCCTGCATGCCGCGGCGGTCGACGAGCAGCTCGGCACCAGCGCGCTGGTCGAGTGGTTGCAGCGTCGCATCCACGACTCCACCGGGGATCAGTCCGAGGAACGCAGCCGCCGCCTGGAGTCCGACGCCGACGCGGTGCAGATCGTCACGGTGCACCGCAGCAAGGGTCTGGAGTTCCCGGTCGTCTATGTGCCCTTCGGCTGGGACCGGTTCGTGCGGACGCCCGAGCACCCGAGCTTCCACCCCGAGGACGGGCTGCGCAGCCTCGACGTCGGCGGCGCGGACGGCCCGGACTTCGACCTGCACTGTCAACAGCACGGCGCCGAGGAGTCCGGCGAGGACCTGCGGGTGCTCTACGTGGCCCTGACGCGTGCCCAGTGCCAGGTCGTCACCTGGTGGGCCCCGTCCAGGAACACTCCGACCTCGGCACTGCACCGCCTGCTCTTCGGCGACGTCGTCCCTGGCGAGCAGCCCCTCGCCAGCGTCGAGCTGCCGACCGACGACGCCGTCGTGCGTGGTCGGCTGGACCGGCTCGCTTCTCGTGCCGGCGGTGCGGTGGCGGTCGAGGAGGTCGGACCGATCACGGGCATTGGCTGGCAGCACGCGGCACCGGTACCCGGAACGCTGGCTGCCGCCGACTTCGACCGCCGGCTTGACCGAGTCTGGCGCCGGACGTCGTACTCCGCTCTCACCGCCGGAACCCACACGACCACGCCGGTCCTTTCCGGGGTCGCCAGCGAGCCCGAGGACACCACGCTCGACGACGAGCCCGATCCGGTCACCGGCGGGGTCGCCGGCTCGTTGAGGGCGATCGACCCGGCGCCTGCCGACCTCGACGAGGCACTCCTGCGTGCAGTGGTCTCACCGCTGGCCCAGCTGCCGGGCGGAACCGACTTCGGCCTGGTCGTCCACGCTGTGCTCGAGACCGCCGACACCTCCGCCGTGCACCTGCGTACCGAGCTCGTCGAGCGCAGCCGGGCAGTACTCGCCCGCCGTTTCGGCACGTCGTACGACGCGGAGGCGCTGGCCGACGCCTTGTTACCGGCGATGACGACCCCACTGGGTGCGCTGGCCGGCGGCCGGCGACTGGCAGGATTCGCGCCCGTCGACCGGCTGGCGGAGATGGCCTTCGAGCTGCCGCTGGCCGGCGGTGACGGCCCCGTCGCAGGCGCGGCCACCGTCGCAGAGATCGCCGATCTGCTGCGTCGCCACCTGGCACCCGACGATGTCTTGGTGGGCTACGCCGACCTGCTCGACGGCCCGGGGCTGGAGCACCAGCAGCTCCGCGGCTACCTCGTGGGCAGCCTGGACGCCGTGCTCCGGCTGCGCCCGAGCGGCGGTGAGCCGCGCTACCTCGTCGTCGACTACAAGACCAACTGGCTCGGCAACGAGGCACCAGCGGTCGGGGCCGAGCTGAGCGCCTGGCACTACCGCCCCACAGCGCTCGCCGAGGCGATGTGTGCCGCGCACTATCCGCTCCAGCTGCTGCTCTACCTCGTCGCGCTGCACCGCTACCTCCGCTGGCGCCAGCCGGGGTACGACCCGGACCGGCACCTGGGCGGCGGGCTGTACCTGTTTGTCCGGGGCATGTGCGGAGAACAGACACCGGTGGTCGACGGCTCACCGTGCGGGGTCTTCTCGTGGTCGCCGCCGAGCGGACTGGTCGAGGCGTTGTCCCGGCTGCTGGCCGGGGGGTGACCGTGACCGATCCCGACCCGTTCGATATCCGCTTCGCCCTGCGGGCGGATGGCCCGCTGCGCGCCTTCAACGATGCGGGAGTGCTGTCCACCGCCGACGTGCACGTGGCAGTGCGGCTGGGACGACTCGCCGGGGAGGACGACCCGCGTGTGCTGCTCGCCGTCGCATTGGCGGTGCGGGGCGTGCGTCTGGGTTCAGTGTGCGTCGAGTTGCCCCGCGTGCACGAGACCGTCGCCGTGGACGGAGAGTCCGGCGCGGACGTCGACGCCCTGGACTGGCCGGAGCCTGTCGGGTGGCTGGCCGCTTGCGCACGCAGTGTGCTGGTCGCCGACAGCCCGAGCGACGATTCCAGCAGCGGCAGCCCGGTCAGGCAGCAAGCCCGCCCCCTGCGGCTGGTCGGCACCCTGCTCTACCTCGATCGGTACTGGCGGCAGGAGCAGGTGGTGCGGCTTGAGCTCGATGCGCGCACCGCGAGCAGACCGGCGGCGCCGGACCTGCCGGCCCTGCGGTCCGCCCTGGCCACGTACTTCCCGGCCGCGCCTCCGGACCGGCAACGGCTGGCCGCGGCGATGGCAGCGCTGCGGCCGGTGACCGTGATCGCCGGCGGGCCAGGTACCGGCAAGACCACGACCGTCGCGCGCCTGCTCGCCGTGTTGCGCAGCCTGCCGGGTCCGTCGCCGCGGATCGCCCTGGCCGCGCCCACCGGCAAAGCCGCCGCCCGGCTGCAGGAGGCGGTGCATGCCGAGTCGGCGCGGCACGTGCTGGGCCTCGACGACATCACCGCCTCGACCATCCACCGGTTGCTGGGTTGGCGACCGGGCAGCCACAGCCGGTTCCGACATGACCGCGACAGCCGGCTCCCGTACGACGTGGTGGTCGTCGACGAGACCTCCATGGTGTCGCTGACGCTGATGTCGCGCCTGCTCGAGGCGGTGCGGCCCGACGCCCGGCTCGTCCTGGTGGGGGACCCCGACCAGCTGGCCTCGGTCGAGGCCGGAGCGGTGCTCGGTGACCTCGTTGCCCGACCAGCGGCGCGGTGGGCGCAGAGCGCTGACCAGCTGGCCGAGCTCGTCGCTGCCGACCTGGACATGGGGGAGTCGGACTCGGCTCTGCTGCGCAACGCGGTGGTGCGACTGACCACGGTCCACCGGTACGGCGCGCAGATCAGTGCGCTGGCGAGCGCGGTGCGGGCTGCTGACGCCGACGAGGTGCTGGCGATCCTGCGGCGCGGGGGCGAGGCGGTCAGCTTCGTCGAGATCGAGGCCGACACCATCGAGACCGGCGGCCGGTCACTGGGCAGCCTCGATGCGGTCCGGGCCGACGCGGTATCTGCGGGCGCCGACCTGACCGCCGCGGCTCGATCGGGCGACGCCGCTTCCGCGCTCGGTCTGCTCGAGCGGCACCGGCTGCTGTGTGCGCACCGCCGCGGAGCCTACGGCGTCAGCCGGTGGGCCACGCAGGTCGAGCGCTGGGTCGCCGCGGCGGTGGACGGTTATGGCGCCGAGGGTGAGTGGTACGTCGGACGGCCGTTGCTTGTGACCGCCAACGACTATGAGCTGGAGCTGTTCAACGGTGACACCGGTGTGGTGGTCGCCCAGCATGGACAGGAGCCGTCGGCGGCGTTCCTGCGTGGCAGCGGCCCGTTGCTGGTCAACCCGGCCCGGCTGTCGACCGTGCAGAGCGTGCACGCAATGACCGTCCACCGGGCGCAGGGCAGCCAGTTCGACACGGTGACCTTGCTGCTGCCGTCAGCCGACTCGCCGCTGCTCACCCGGGAGCTGCTCTACACCGCGATCACCCGGGCGCGTTCGCATGTACGCGTCGTCGGCACCGAGGCGGCGATCCGCCGGGCGGTAGGGCGCCCGATCGTGCGCGCCAGCGGACTGCGGTTGCCCGCTGCGTGACGCGGCGGACAGCCGAACCGCCCACCGGTGGCGAGCGAGCGGCGACAACCCAGCGACAACCAGGTGTTGGCAGGGTGAACGGTTTGTCCGCTATCGGTGCCCGGCCGTGACGTGAGCGCGCTGGCGGGGGCCGGAATGGTGCGTACTCGTCTTGACCGTTCGGCCACCGGA
>Ga0183260_10000645_pt1 | contig 29478 bp, 26 predicted proteins | sample AntDrymUQ4972206_2_FD_129768 | JGI IMG/M metagenome (GOLD analysis project Ga0183260, IMG submission 129768) | Polar desert sand microbial communities from Dry Valleys, Antarctica - metaG UQ497 (22.06) (version 2) (version 2) | ecosystem: Environmental > Terrestrial > Soil > Desert | place...
GAAACTGCGGGGCACGGAGCAGGCGGAGCGCACGGAGCAGGGCACATCACGGAGACGCGGAGTCACGGAGACGAACCCACGCCATGGCCTCCGTGTCTTCGTGTCTTCGTGCCTTCGTGGCGTGCTCTTCTCCGTGACCTCCGCCCCCTCGTTCATCACTGTCCTGTCTACGTGACAGTTTCTTGAGAGTTGGGAGTTAGAGAGAGCCGGGAATCGACGGTGACGCTCCAGACGGAACGCTTCCGCGCTGCAAGCGGTCCACGACGAGGAAGTACGGCAGCGCGAGTGCGGAGATGCCCGCCGCAATGCCAAACGCTCCGGCAAAGCCAAGGCGATCGATGAGCCATCCCATCGAGGTCGAGCCGGTGCCGATCCCGACGTCGAACGCGGCAAGGACTGCCCCGAACGCCGCGCCACGGCGGTCAGCAGTCACGTCCTGCATCACGTACCCGATGTACGCCGGATAGGCGGTGCCGAAGCCGATCCCGAACACGATCGCCGAACTGAGCATCCAGAATCGTGTGCCGCCGGCCGTCAGCAGGGCCAGCCCGCAACTGATCAGCACCAGGCACGGGATGAACACACGCTTGTAACCCCACACGTCTCCCAGCCGCCCGAGAACAGGGCGCGTACACAGAATGACGATCGCCAGGGCGGTGAGGTAGATTCCCTTAGGGGTCGTGCCGCTCGCGTCAGCATACATCGCGGCAAAGCTCGTGATGCCGCCGTAGCCGTACGAATACAGGAAGAGGGTGAGCGAGACGATGAGCACCCGCCATTCGAGCAGCCCGCGGCGCGCCGGGTGCGCGTGCTGCACTCGCGGGTGATCCTGCAGGGTCCAGGCGATGGTCGCCATGACGAGGTTCAACACGCCAGCCACGACGCACAGCCACACCCATCCAGACTTGTAGATCCAGAACCCCACTGTCGGCGCCACGGCGATGGCGGCCATCGTGGAGAGCCCCCAGTAGCCAATCCCTTCCGCACGCCGCCGCTCGGGGAGCATGGCCGTGGTGTAGGCGGCGGAGGCCGACAGCAGGCCCGACCAGAAGACGCCCTGCACGATTGCCAGCGCGAGCATCAGCCGGTAGTCGGTCACCATCGCGTAGCAGGCGGAGAAGAACGTCAGGGCGAGACTGCTGGTGATGAGAATCCGCCGCTGCCCGATCCGATCGGCGTAGGCCCCGGTCAATGGGGCCGAAACTGCCGACGAGTATGTGAGGAAGCCCAGGAACATGCCCGAGGCGGTCGTTGAGCCGCCCAGATCGAGGATGTGGAACGGAGCCGTCGGGAGGAGCTGGAAGGCAGAAAGGAACACAGTGAAGCTGAAGCCGCACATCACGAAGAAGCGAGGCGTAAAGAGCGGTTCGGCGGAGGACATGCAGCCGACGATCGTACCACGCGGATACCACGCGGATCGGATGTGTCCTTTGCTAGAATTCCGGCATGACACAGGACTACAGCGGGTTCCGGCCGTCACGGATCTGGAAGCGGCTGCCGGCCGGGCGCCGCGCGGAAGCAGCCGAGCTCTTCTGGAGCGATGAGGCGTCGGCCGAACAGCAGGTCGAGGCGTGCGCCGCCATCGCGACGCACATGAAGTTCAGAGCGAAGACCGTTCTCGGCCTCCCCCGCGAGAAGAAGACTCAATATCTCGTTCGCATGCCCGCCGTCTCGGACGCCGTGGCGGCGCGCGCGCTGGTCAACTACCACCTCGAGCGGCAGCGCCCGATGATGGCCGCCTTCCTCGACGCGCTCGGCGTCGACCACGACAACGGTCTCATCAACGACGAAACCGCCGTGAAGCCGGAATCGGACAAGCTGCAATCGGCCGCCAGCGCCATTGCGGAGCAGTACCCGGCGGAGGACGTGGCTCTGTACCTCTCGACGCTCGTCTCACAGGATCCCGACACCTGGGGGGAGCTGGCGCAACTCCCGCAGATCACAGCGCCCGCACAGACAGCCTGACGAGCAGGTGCTGCCACTCCTTCTGTACGCGCTCGCCGCCCAGACGCCTGCCGGCGGCGCTGGCCCCCTCGAGTCGCGTCTCCGGGAGATCATCGCCTCCAGCGGCGCGGAGGTGTCGGTCGCCTACCGCACGCTCGACGGGCGCAGCGAAGTCCTGATCGATCCGGACCGGAGCTTCCACGCGGCCAGCACGATGAAGGTCCCGGTGATGATCGAGCTCTTCGCACAAGCGAGCGAGGGCAGACTCTCCCTCGCCGACACCCTGGCCGTCCACAACGAGTTCCGCAGCATCGTCGATGGAAGCCTGTATCGGCTGAGTGAAGGTGACGACTCGGATCGAGAGGTTCATGCTGCCCTCGGACGCACGCTGACGCTGCAGGCCCTTTGCGAGCTCATGATCAGGAGGAGCAGCAACTTCGCCACGAACCTCCTGGTCGATCGCCTCGGCGTAGAGCGCATCCAGGCTACCGTCGTCCGGCTCGGGGCGGACGGGATGCGGGTGATGCGAGGGGTCGAAGACGGCAAGGCCTTCGAGAAGGGGCTGAACAACTCGACGACTGCGCGGGCCCTGCTGACCCTGTTCGAGAAGCTGGCGCGGAAGGAGGCCGTGGATCCGCAGTCGGATGCCATCATGCTCGAGATCCTGAAGGGCCAGCAGTTCACCGAAGGCATCCCGGCAGGCGTACCGCCCGGCACCACGGTGGCCCACAAGACGGGCAACATCACCCGCATCCACCACGATGCCGGCATCGTCTATGGACCGCGGCCGTACGTGCTCGTCCTGCTCGTTCGGGGGATGGAGGATCGGAAGGCAAGCGGCGCGATCATCGCGGAGCTCTCCCGGACGGTGTACGGCTCGGCGTCGAGGCTGGAAACAACAGCGCCGTAGTGTGCGAAGCGCTGCTGCCGAATGCAGCCTTCAGGCCTATTGCCTCGGAATCACCAGGAGCGCATCGCTGACGTCTCGTGCGCCGGTGGGATCTGACGGGCTGTTCACCAGGTCTCCGTCCACCCACATCGTCGTCGATCCGCCGCCGTCCAGGTTCACCGCGTAGGCCAGCCGCAGCCTCCGCGCGAGCTCCTGAAGCTCCCCGAGGGTCATGCCGGCGCTCAGCTGCGGCTGCCGTCCGTCAACCGCGACGAGCCATACGGAGCCATCCTCCCGCGTGCCGATCATCGTGCGCGGATGCCTGTGCTCTTCGAAACCGGCGGCAAACGTCTCCTCGGACCACCCTTCGACGAACTGACCATCGCGCACCAGCAGGCCCGCGCCGCCAATCACATCGGTAGCGCCCGCCCACCCCTCGACGGGCCCTTCGAGAGCTTCGTAGTGCGTTTCCAGGACCACCTCGGTACCTCCCTCGAGGCCAGCCAGGGCGGGCGGAGCACGGGGACCGCCGAACGACAGCACGAAGCCCTCCCTCGGAATGGGTGTGCTCCCTTCCGAGCGGGGCGGACCGGTCACACGCAGCGGGGATCCCCCGATCACCCATTCGAGCCCACCGCGCGCGGTGTCCGTGTGCGCGTGGTATCTGGGGGTGAACAGCATGAGCCGCCCCAGCAGCCGCGTGGTGTCGACACCTGCGATATCCACGGAAGCCGGAGGGCGCCCCGGCTGCAGGATGCGGAGGCTCACGCCTGCCGACACGCGTCCGAATATCAGGCGGGGCTGCGTTCCGTTTCGAATAATGCCGACAGCTCCCCTGGGCCTGCGTGCTTCACTCACGAGCTGCCCGTCGATCTTGTAGACGCCCTGCGGATCGCCGTTCTTCAGGAAGAATCCTGCATTGATTGCGGCCACCGCGCCATGACGCGCCGCGATATCCGGCACCGTCTCCGTCCTCATGATCTCGTCGTGCGCGAGGGCCGGCCGGAGATCCGCCAGCGCAAGGTCCACCTTCAGGATCCAGATCGACAGTGACGCCGGAGGCCTGACCAGATCGGACTCGGTCACGTGGTACAGCGAGACACCCGGGGCGATGTGGCGAGGGGGGCCCAGGAAGGGGTCTATCGAATCTTCCGCGGCCGGTCGCGGACGCGCGACGAGGAACAGCAGGGCAACGATGAGTGACGCAGTCGCGAGCAGTGCCGTCGTCTGGCGGCTCATCAACGCGCGCAGGAGGTCTGCCCGCCGTCGAACGACCTGACCTCCAGAACGGGCACCGAACGCCGCGACTCCGCTTCCGGCCGCCCCGTGGCCGGAGAGGCCGCGCCGATCGTAATGCGCATCTTGCCTATCCGGGTGCCGCCGCCGCTCAGTGGCGGATCCGACTTGAGGATGCCCCTCACTTCCACGATCTTCCTGTCGTGTTCCTCGCGAAGGCTCTTGAGCAGCTTCTTGTCGCCGGTCAGCCGGAACGTCAGCCCACCTTCCGCAGCCGCCGCTTCGAGGCCACTGGCTTCAGTGGCCTCGAGCGCCGTCCCGGTGAGACAGCCTTTCACTACAATGCTGTCCCCCTTCTGGACCGGTTTGCCTGAAGGCGCGCCTTCCTGGGCAAGAGCCGTGACGGACACCGAGGCGAGCACGCAGCAGAGCAGGGTCGTGTGGCGCATCACGACCTCGTGGAAACGGACTGCCCGGTCGATGATGCACTGCGCCCCGAGTACTCGAGCATCTGCGTCGTGAGATCCAGCGGGTACGAGATCGTCACGTCCGTTATGGTTCCGTCGGGTTCTTTCACCGCTTGTAGCCGAGGCTGCACGAATCCTGTATACGAGGGCACGTTCAGCTTGTCCACACGCGAGACGACTTCGTCCCGCAGGCGGGCGTCGAAGTGAATGCCGTACGTCTCGAACAGCCCCTTCGACGCTTCGTAGCCTCCCTCGGCCTTGATGCGCTGGACCTCCGCCAGCAGCCGCGCGACCCCTTCGGTGAACGCAGCCGCGTCAGTCATGACGTAGTAGGTCTTCCCGTCGCGCTCGCGGCGCTCGATTGCGGTCGAGTTCGCCATGAGCCACTGGACGATCATCTGGCGGTTGCGCATGTGGTCCTCTTCGATCTGCGTGCCTTCACGAATCCGCCGCAGCTGGGCGAGTGCGTTCCGCGCGTAGCCCTCGTATTCCGCAAGCACGATATCGGCGTGGTGCTCCGCCGGAACGATACCGAGCTCCACCAGCTTCGAACTGGCCACGAAATACAGGGCCACCAGGTCGGCCCGGGCTTCTTCCAATGCGGAGTACTGCTCCCTGAGGAAGGTCTGGGGGCTGCCGTTCAGCCCCTCCGACACGCGGCCGGAGCCATGGCCGATCACTTCATGCAGATTCGTGGTGAGCTCGCTCGCCAGGCTGTTCCACCGGTCCGCGCGGGCAGCCTCCTCAGGTGTCCAGGCGAACTCCCGGCGGAACTCGCGCGACGTCGATCGATCGTAGGCTTCGTTCACGTTCGAGAGGGACACGGACTTGCTGCCATGCGTCTCACGGGTGTCCTGGTCGTTGGGCAGGTTGATACCGACCGGGGTCATCGGGCCCGAGTCGCCGGTCTCGATCACCACCTCGATAGCCTTGGCTGTTACCCCGCGGACGTCCTTCTTCTTGTACTCGTCCGCCCACGGCATTCGATCCTCGAACCACTGCGCGTTCTTCGCAATTTTCTGGATGTCGGCGGTCTTGCCGGGATTGACGTAGTAGACGAGCGCCTCCCAGGCCCCCTTGTGGCCGCGGGGATCCATGTACACCTCTATGAACCCGTTGATCGTGTCTACGGGTGAATCCCGATCGCGCACCCAGGCGATGTCGTATGCCTCGCGATCCGCCGTTTCCCCTGTCTCGTACCACCTGATAAGGGCACGGAGCGCCTCGGCCATGCTCGTGGTCGCGTAGGGAACTGCCGCCTCGAGATGCTGGACGATCTGGCGGATCTCTCGGTCGTACATACCCCCGATCCGGTAGACCTCCTCCACCAGCCTTCCATCCCGCCGCACCAGTCTCGAATTGAGCGGGTAGCGCTCGGTGAAGCCCTCCAGATCCTCCATCTTCACGCCGACGTAGAAGTTGTTCGCGCTCGCCGCCAGGATGTCCTCCCCCGGGCCGGGCGTCTTGTTGGTGACGAACGGATCAACGGTGGGGTCGAAGAACAGCGGCTGCAGCCGACGAAGCATCACGTCCAGCGACTCGCCGGGCTGGGTCGGGAAGCTCGCGCCCTCCCGCTGAGCGGCCGCCGCGGCCGCGGCGAACTCCGCCGGGGAACACGCGAGCACGAACTTCCGTGCCGTCAAGCTGTTGTAAGGGCCGGTGTTGAGCCAGAACAGCTTGGTGTATCGCTGAATCTCCGCGAGGGTGGCTGGTTCGATGCCGCCCGAGTGCGTGAGGATCTCCTCGAGCACCTGCCGCATGGCGAGGTTGTGGACGTACCGCTGGTCGTAATAGATGTCCCGCCCGGCAAGGGCCGCCTGCGAAAGATGCCAGATCAGCAGCTTCTGATCGAGGGGCAGCGCAGCAAACCCGTCGGCATACAGCTGCACGACAGCCGCCTCGTCCACGCGCTCGAGAAGATCGGTCCGTCCGGCTGCCTCTGTCATTGCCGCGCCTGCTGGATGGGAACGCTCATCCTTCCAGTGTAACGACTTCCCCGAGCTCGGGCAGGTGTACCTTCCAGCCGAGCTGTTCCCGGATGGTGCCGGCCAGGGCCTCCATGGCGACCGGTTCACCGTGCACGAGAAACGTCGTTCTTGGGGGTCTCGTGAATCCTCCGAGCCACCGCATGATCTCGGTGGAGTCGGCGTGGGCCGACATCGACGCCACATACGCCACCTTCGCGCGCACCGGCACTTCCCCACCATGGATCTTGACGACCGGCGCCCCTTCGAGCAGCGCCCGCCCGCGCGTGCCCGCGGCCTGGAATCCGACCAGCAACACCGCATTCCGCTCGTCGGGAAGCGCCGCCTTGAGGTGATGGAGCACCCGCCCCCCGGTCGCCATGCCGCTCGACGAGATGACGATGGCCGGCATCCTGGATTCGGTCAGCTGGCGCGATTCCGCGCTCGACTCGATCGTTCGAAAGCGGGTCGTGCAGAATGCGGAGACGCGGCGCTCCCCTGTCTTTCGCGTCCGCCCCTCCTCCGGATCCGCAGGCTGCAGCTCAGGGTCGAGCTCGTTCAACCGCTGGTTGTAGCGGGCAAGCGCCTCGAGCGCCATCGGGCTGTCGAGGAAGACAGGCAGCACGGGGATCCTCTTCTGTTCCTCGAACCGGGCGATCCAGTAGAGCAGCTCTTCAACCCGTCCGATCGCGAACGACGGGATGATCAACTTGCCGCCGCGTCCGGCGGTCTCCCGGATGACCGCTGCCAGCGCCTCGCCGTCGTCGTCCGCTTCGTGAATCCGGTCGCCGTAGGTGGACTCCACGAGAAGGTAGTCCGCCTCCGGCACCGTGACCGGATCCGGAAGTACCGGGCGATCGTACCGCCCGAGATCTCCACCGAAGAGCACCGTGGTGTCTCCCGTCCTTACCCTCACGAAGGCGGAACCCAGCAGATGACCCGCAGGCAGGAACTCGGCCTCCAGCCCTGGCGCCACCGGGACCGGACGCTCGTAGCCGACCGGCTGCAGCAATGACACGGCCCGAAACGCGTCCGACTCCGTATAGAGCGGGAGGGCTGGCGCGTGCTTCGAGAAGCCGTGCCGGTTGGCATTGGCCGCGTCATCCTCCTGAATGCGCCCGGAGTCCGGGAGCACGATCCTGCAGAGATCCTGAGTGCCGGGCGTGCAGAAAACACGGCCGCGGAAGCCCTGCATCACCAGGCGCGGAAGGTACCCGCAATGATCCAGATGTGCGTGCGTCAGGACGATAGCGTCCAACGAGGAGGCTGGCACCGGCAGGTCCTCCCAGTTGCGGAGGCGCAGGTCCTTGAGCCCCTGAAAGAGCCCTGCGTCGAACAGGATCCGGGAGCCGCCAGTGTCGAGAAGGTATTTCGAACCGGTGACCGTTCGGGCCGCACCAAGGAAAGAGAGTGAAAGCGGCTGCGCCATGCGTCGCACCATCCTGGGACGGGAAAGGGTTCAGTATACTGTTCGTTTGCGTTTGTCCCGTGGACTCCACTGCATGGCCTCCTTCCTCGATCGTCTGAACACCGAAGCTGCCGTTATCGCCGCGGAACTGCGCCCTCCCCGCGCCGAACTCGAGTCGAGCGCGAGCATGGACGCCTGGATCGACACCTACCATGCCGTCCGCAGCCTGACGCGGAACGGCACGCCGGTGTTCCTGACCGACAGCGCGGTAGGGTCAAAGGAAGAGGACAACCTGCGGCATCTGGTCAACAACATGGGGGCGGACGTCCCGCGCGGGTCGGTCGTGCCGTTCCTCACCTGTAAACACCCGCTGCCCTACTGCACGGCATATGCGGATCGTGCCGTGCAACAGGGGTTCGAGGCGCTCGTGGTGCTCGGCGGGGACAAGAGCGTCGGGCCGCCACGATGCGTGAGTCACGCATGGGAACTGCGCGAGGAAATCCGGAAGCATCAGCCGGGGCTCACCCTCGGGGGCTGGGCCAATCCCCACGGCAACCCTGCCGAGCAGGTCGGCCACCTTCTCGACGACCACGCCACGGCCGAGTTCTTCCTCACGCAGATCGTGTCACACCACGATGTCGCCAAGGTCGAGGCATTCCTCGACGAAGTGTCGCGGCGCAACCTGACCCTGCAGGGGATGTTCGGCGTCTTCTACTACCGGTCGGCGAACCCGAAAACGTTGTCCGCCCTGCGCAGCTTCATCCCCGTTCCTGCCGATGCGCTCAGCGCCGAATTTGCGGCAGGAGCCTCACCCGAGGAGATCTGCGCACGGACGCTGCGCGCCCTCCGCCACGCCGGGGCCAGGCACGTCTACATCAGCAATCTTCCGCTGCAGCGTGCGGCCCTCACGCTGGGACGGATCATGACGCTCGCAAGCGCCTGACCTGGCGCTCAGACTCACCGCGGGTAGAATACGGGGGTGTCGCGAGCCTACCGCGCCGGCGAATCCGTCGAGGATTACTGCCGCGTCTGCAAGACCGACCGGATGCACGTCGTCGTGGTGGTGGACGGGGAGAAGAGGCCCATCCGGGTGGTCTGTGGATATTGCGACAGCGAGCACAATTTCCGCGGCGGGCCGCGGATCGGTCAGGAAGATCGCCCGGCGCCGCGTTCGGGCTCCCCCGCCGCGCGGGCGGAGCGCACGGTGCGCGAGCCGCTCCCGGTGGTGAGCGAGCGCGAAAGGGTGGGACCAGCGATGAGCGTCCAGTCTTCCGGCAATGAGATGGATCTCGAAATGCTGCTGCGGAGGATCATCCGCGAAGAGACGGGGATCACGGCTGCGGCCCCCGCGGAGAAATGGCGCAACGGGTCGCTCGTGCTGCGTCCCGGCAACCCGCAGCTCCAGGAGAGGGTTTGGCCGATCGAGACGTTCTTCCAGAAGATCGTCATGCTGCGCAACCGGCTGCGAACGCTCGAACAGCAGGTGAACGCAGCGGAACTGCCCGCGGACGTGAAGGTGAAGCTCCAGGGGTATATCAGCGGGTGCTACGGATCGCTCACCAGCTTCAACGTGTTGTTTGCGGACGAGGAGGACCAGTTCCACGGCTCCAGCAGCGACTGATGATCGTTGCTACCGGATGTGACGCCCTCCGTCCACACGGATCGTCTCGCCGGTCACGAACTCCGAATCCACGAGAAACCTGACCGCCTTCACAATCTCTTCCGACCCGCCCCAACGGCCCAGCGGCGTTGACGCCTCGACGGCACGGAACTCCTCGTCGGACGTGCCCGGAGGAGCAAGGATGGGTCCGGGGGCAATCGCGTTGACCAGGATCCGATCAACGGCGAGCTCGAGTGCCAGCGCTTCGGTGAGCCCGATGACCCCGCGTTTCGCCACATAGTACGGCACGTAGTTCTTGTACCGCGGACGTCCGCTTGCCGCCACCCAGTCGGTGAAGTTGATGATGCGTCCGCCGCCTGACGCACGCATGTGCGGAACGGCCGCGCGTGCGCACAGAAACGCCGCCCTGAGGTCCACGTTCACGACGGCATCCCAGACGTGCTCGTCCGTTTCGTTCAGCGGGACGGCCGTGTACACGGAGGCCATGTTCACCAGCAGGTCCAGACGACCGAGATCGGCGACGGCACGCTCGATGAGCGCGGCAGCCTGATCGCCGCGCGAGAGGTCCGCCTGGTAGGTGAACGCGCGCCGTCCCGCCCCTCGGATGTCGGCTGCCGCCGCTCCGGCATCGCTCTCGGATCTGTTGAACGACAACGCCACGTCGAACCCGCGGACCGCGAGGTCGAGGGCAATCGCAGCACCAATGCGTTTCCCGCCGGTGATGATCGCCGTGGGGCGTATGTCGAGAGGCGACACGTGAAGGTCAGGTCTAGAAGTAGAAGGTCAGGCCCGCCGTCCACATGGAGCCCTCGTACGAGGGGAGCAGACGCCCAAGGCGCCCCTCGTCATCGTCGTCTTCGTCACGGAACCTGAGGAAGGTGTAGCGGTAGTCAGCGTGCGCCGCCGCACGGCGGCCGAGGCGCAGTTCGGCGCCGAACCCGCCGTGCCAGCCGAACCGCCGCGTGCTGTCCTCGAGGGTCCAGCTCGTGCCCGACTGACGCTCGAGCCGCTCCGTGTACCATCCGCCGCCACCAAGCACGTACGGTGACAGCGCGGCACGCACCGGAGACAACAGCAGCGAGGCCTGTATCGGGTATTCGCGAACCCGCTGCATGAGCGTTTCGCTGGTGGTGGTGCGGAGATCGAGCGCGACCTCGAAGGCCGTGCGGGGCGAGATGCGTGCGCGGATATGCCCGCCGTTGAACCGCACCCTGTCCTCGTCCGCAGTTTGATCGGCGCGGACCATCGCAATGTGCGCTCCGAGCCCGAAGGACTGCGCACCCGCCGGCGCGGCAGGCACCAGGCAGCAGGCGAGAGCGGCACAGGCAAGTCGCACAGAGTTCTCCCGGACGCTGTATCGGCGGACGAGGACGGCTTCTACAGCCCGTCCGGGAAGAGAGGAGGCGGCTAGACTCCACGCCCGGCGGAGCCTCGATCCCGAGGACGAGGCCCCGCGGCGTGAACGGCGCTCTCGAAAGAGCTCTCCCCTTAGGTGAGCACCTTGATGACGACGCGGCGGTTCTGCGCGCGTCCGTCGCGGGTCTTGTTCGGCGCGATCGGCTTGTCCTCACCGTAGCTGATCACGCTCATCCGGTGGAGAGGTACCTGGTGCTGCTCATAGAGGTAGCGCTTCACGTTTTCCGCGCGCTCGAGCCCGAGGCGGTAGTTCGTCTGGGGCGCGCCCGTGGAATCGGTGTGCCCTTCGATTTCGATGTAGGCGCCGCTCGGCTCCGCTTTCAGCTGCTGCACCAGCTGGTCGAGATCCGTGCGCGCATCGTCGGGCATCGTGGCCTGGCCGAACTTGAAGTTCCCCTTGTCCTCACTGAGAACGACCTCGTACACCAGGCGCTTGGCCGCCTTTTCGATCTCGTCGGCGCGGGTGTTCACCTTCTCGGCCGTCGTGTAGGCCGTGTCGGCACGCTGCCCGGCGGCTGCGGCACGCTGATCCGCAGCCTGGGCCGCAGCCTGGGCACGCTGATCGACTTCCCCGATACGCCCCTCGTTGGCGCGCGTGCGCTCCTGGGTCTCTTCGACAGTCTGCGTCAGGGTGTCGACCTTGTCGTTGACCTGCCCGACCTCACCGCGCACGAACTTCTTCGAGGCGCATGCACTCGTCCCCGCGAGTGTCAGCGCCAGCACAGGAACGACCAAAACGAACTTCTTCATCACTGCCTCCGTGTTACTACGTCCGGCGGCGCCGGACGACTGCTCTCTGGTTACCGCGCGAGCGACTCCTCGTTCGAAATCGACCCACCGCCGTGAGATGTCCGTTTCGACCCGTTGTAGCCGGTGCGGGCCCTCACGACGAGGCTGCTTTGCCGGGTTCGAACCTCGAGCGGCCGGAAACCGGCCTTGGGCGAGGCTTCGAATGCCAGCACGTACTGGTGGCGCATCTCACCCACCATCTGGCGCGTTGCGTTGCTCAGATCGTCAGGCGCGCTGGCGACGAACAGTTCACCGCCCGTGTCGCGCGCCAGCTCCCTGAGGTCTGAAGCGGTGTCCGCCTGGCGCCGGTTCCCCGACACGCGCGGGTCGTCGATGCCGGCCATGACCGCAATGATGTAGACCGGCACGTCGATGCCGCTCGCCGCGACGGACACCTGCTGCGGTGTCAGCTGGCTCCGTGTATCCACACCATCGGTAATGACCACCACCGCACTTCGCTGTGGCACTCCGTGGGAGGCTGAGGTCGACGCCTCGGCAACGCTGCGGGCCGTCCGCGCAATGGCGTCGTAGAGCGAGGTCTGCCCGTAAGGCTCCTCCACGTTGTCCAGTGCGGCGTCGAGCTTCGCCCGCACGGACGTGAACGGCTGCGCCTCGCTCAGCCCGGTATCGAACGTGTAGACCGCCGCCTGATCGTCTCCGGTCATGCTGGAGAAGATCTCCTCGGCCGCCTGCCGGGCGTCCACCGGCTTCGGCCCGATGCGCATGCTGCCGCTGATGTCGATCAACAGTGCGATCCTCACCGGGCCGTCGAGCTCCGCACGGAAATCGAGAATCGGCCGGCGCTTACCCGCCTCCAGGATCTCGAAATCCTGGCGCGTGAGATCGGTCACGAACCTTCCCTTCCTGTCCCGCACGACAGCCACAACGGAGACGAGGTCGACTGACGATCGAAAACGGGGGGCCGCTCCGGAGGGAGCAGGCGGCTCCTGCGGCACCACTCCAGCCGCCGCCAAGGCAACCGCCCCGCTCAGGAGGCTCGTAAGCACCGGTCCCACCGTCATGTGGAGTGCTATTCCAAAGAGCCTGCCATCATCAGACATCCTAAACCCAGCGGTTTCCCTGTGCATCGCCTGCTCAGCTGTCACCATTCAGCCATTGTGCGTAATCCTTACATTCTCCTCCTTCCCCATTCGGTCACACTTACACGGTCATCGCGGACTGAACAGCCCAGCCAGTCCCACCGGCCGGCAGGTTGTCTGCTGGTAAGATCGCCGGCGCCATGACCTCCCGCACCCAGCCCGCCATACCTGTAGCCGACCGCATCAGCGGCTTCTCCTACGCGATCCGGAATATCGTCACGGAAGCCCGCAAGCTTGAGGCGGACGGGCGGACAGTGCGCTACCTCAACATTGGCGACCCGCTCATCTTTGGCTTCAGGACCCCGGCGCACCTTGTCGAAGCCGCGACCCGCGCGATCCACGACGGACATAACGGCTACGCCCCGTCAGCCGGCATTCCTGCGGCTCGGGAATCGGTCGCCGCAGAGTGCACCCGCCGCGGCATGCCCCTCTCCGCCGACCGGGTCGTCGTCACCGCAGGAACCTCGGAGGGGATCGAGCTTGCCCTGACCACCCTCGCCGGTCCGGGCGACGAGGTGCTCGTGCCGGTACCCACGTATCCGCTCTACACCGCGGTGCTGGCGAAGATTGGCGCACGACCCATCTTCTATGACACCGCCCCGGAGCACGGCTGGGTGCCGGACGTCCGGGCGATCCGCGCCCTGGTGAGCCGCGCGACGCGCGCGCTTGTCGTCATCGACCCGAACAACCCGACGGGCGCCAGCTATCCCGCCGCCGTGAGGCGGGAACTGCTGGAGCTGGCGGACGACTGCAACATCCCGCTGCTGGCCGACGAGGTCTACGCGGATCTCGCGTTCGACGGCCCCATCGACGCCCTGGCCAGCCTGCATCCGGAGGCCCCCGTCATTACCTTCTCCTCACTCTCGAAGGCGTACCTCGCGCCGGGGTGGCGCACCGGCTGGCTGGCCGTCGGCGCGACCAGCCGCCTGGACGATGTGCTGGCGGGGATCAAGAAGCTGGCGGACGGACGGCTGTGCAGCACCGCGCCGATGGAGCACGCCATCGTGGCCGCCCTCGATGGTGACCGGACGCACCAGCAGAAGTTTCGCGCCGCCCTGCGCGAACGTGCGGATCTCACGACGGCCCGCCTGAACGCAATCCCCGGCATGTCGGTCGTCCATCCCTCGGCGGCGTTCTACGCGATGCCCAAGGTGGATTTGCCGCCGGGGCGGACCGACGAGAACTTCGTACTCGGGCTGCTCCGCGCGACGGGCGTCCTGTGCGTCTACGGCTCCGGCTTCGGTGCGAAGCCCGGGGACGGCTTCTTCCGCGTCGTGTTCCTCGCCTCGCCGGACGAGCTCTCCGGGATCTACGATCGCGTCGCGGAATTCACGGCCGGGTTCCTCGCCGGCGACTCCTGACGTGGCCACCCATCCGTCCGACTACAAGCCGCTGATCCTCTGGACGATTGCGATGGCGGTCCTTGCCGTCATCCTCGTCTGGACCGCGTACATGGCACGGGGCATTCTCCTGCTTCTGTACGTCAGCGCATTGCTTGCGGTGGGGTTCAGCCCCATCGTGCGGGTCATCGAGCGGCAGAAGGCCCTGCCGATAGGGACCAGGCGATTTCCGCGCTGGCTCGCGATTCTGGTGCTGTACCTCGGGATCATCGGCACGCTGGCACTCGTGATTGCGCTCGTCGTTCCGCCGCTCGTCGATCAGGCGCAGGCGCTCGCGAAGGAACTGCCGGCGCTCATTGCCAGCGGGCAGGAGTTCCTCATCGGCAAAGGAGTCCTGACGCACCGCGTCTCAGGTCAGGAAGTCCTCGAACATGCCACGGGGGCGCGGGGCGGGCAGGCCGTCGGCACCGTCTTTTCAGCACTCGTGGGACTCGTCGGCGGGATCTTCGGTCTGCTGACGATCCTGATTCTGACGTTCTACTTCCTGGTCGAGGCCGGGTCGCTGCGCCGGACGCTCCTGCAGGTCTTCCCGGTCGGCAGCAGGCCGCGCGTTGATGCGATGTTGCGCGCGATCATGACCAAGGTCAGCGCGTGGCTGGGGGGGCAACTGCTGCTCGCCGGCATCATCGGCTCCACATCAGCTATCGGTCTCTGGGCCCTGGGCATTCCGTTCTTTTACGTGCTCGCGCTGATCTCCGCCATCGGGGAGCTCATCCCCATCGTCGGTCCGATCATCGCGGCGATTCCGGCGGTGGCGGTCGCGGCGACGGTTTCGTGGAACAAGGTGCTGCTGGTGATCGGGTTCTTCGTCGTGCAGCAACAGCTCGAAAACCACGCGCTGGTCCCGAAAGTGATGCAGCGTCAGGTAGGCGTCAACCCGGTGGCGGTGATCGTGGCGCTGCTGCTCGGGGGAAACCTGATGGGCATTCCCGGGGCCATCCTGGCGGTGCCGACCATTGCCATCCTGCAGGTGCTGTTCACCGAATGGCTCTCCACCCGTGAGCCCGAGGCGTGAAGGTCAGTTCCACACGTACAAGACGATGATCCAGGGCACGATCGCGACCGCGACGTAGAACCCCGCCAGCGCAGCCACGGCACGGTGGACCGCTGAGAGGTGCAGCACGATTCCGAAGAGGCCGGCCGTCACCTTGGCGAACGCAAGCCCGGCTTCGTTTCCTAAACTTCCCATGAGCCAGGCGATGAGCGGGTTCCCCTCGATGCTGATGCCGAACGTCCGCACGCCGACGTAGGTCAGCACGCCGTCGGTCAACTGCGCCAGCAGGAACACGACCAGCGCCACGTCACCGAACAGGGAGCGTTCGGTGGAGCGGGCGCTGCCCACTTTCATTACCTCAATTGCGTACACGTGGAACCTCGCGGGTGCACGGGCTCATGAAATCCCATCCCGGCGGAGGACAGGACAATGTCGGTGCCAGATGCCGGCACCTGACCCTGCGCCCGTGGATATACTCTCCCATGCGCCACGATCCGCTTTCATACCTCGGAGATGAGCTTCGCCTGCTGAAGGAGCAGAATCTCTACCGCCGTCTGCGGGTGCTCGACGACGAGCAGAAGGCACACACGTCGTTCGACGGGCGGTCGGTCGTCAATCTTTCCTCCAATAACTACCTCGGTCTCACGACCCACCCGCGGCTGCGCCAGAAGGCCCTCGAAGCGATCGAGGCCTTCGGGGTGGGCTCCGGCTCGGTGCGCTCCATTGCCGGGACGATGGCGATTCACCTCGAGCTGGAGCGCCGCTTGGCCGAATTCAAGCACGTGGAGGCGGTCGTTGTCTTCCAGAGCGGCTTCACAGCCAACGCGGGAACCGTCGCCGCCATCCTGACGAAAGAGGACGTGGTGATCTCGGACGAGCTCAACCACGCGAGCATCATCGACGGGTGCAGGCTCAGCCGCGCGACGGTGAAGGTCTTCCCCCACAAGGACGTAGACGCCGCCCGGGCCATCATCGCGAGCCTTCCGGCGACCGGACGCAAGCTCCTGATTACCGATGGCGTCTTCAGCATGGACGGCGACCTGGGGCCCCTGCCGGATCTCTGCACGCTGGCCGAGGAGACCGGCTGCATCATGATGGTCGACGACGCCCATGCAAGTGGGGTATTCGGGAAGCAGGGGCGCGGCACCGTCGACCACTTCGGCGTCCACGGCCGGGTTGACGTGCAGGTCGGCACGCTCTCGAAAGCGATCGGCGCGCTCGGCGGGTACGTGGCCGGCAGCCGCGACCTCATCGAGTTCCTGTACCACCGGGCCCGTCCCTTCCTGTTCTCCACGTCCCATCCTCCCGCGGTGGCCGCGGCGTGCATTGCCGCGCTGGACGTGCTGAGCGAGGAGCCGGACATCATGGAGCGGCTCTGGGAGAACACGCGCCTCTTCAAGGCGGGGCTGGCAGATCTCGGGTTCAACACGGGGATTAGCGAGAGCCCGATCACCCCGGTAATCGTCGGCGACGGTGCGATGGCCATGAAGCTGTCGGACCGGCTGTTCGAGGAAGGGGTGTTCGCGCAGGGGATCGCATACCCCACGGTGGCGCGCGACAGGGCGCGCGTCCGGACGATTGTGACGGCGACCCACACCGCCGGGGAGCTGCGGTTTGCGCTCGACCGGTTCGGCGCAGTCGGAAAGGAGCTGGGACTCGTCTAATCAAGTCGCGCCTGTACCGACGGCGCTGTCGCGGGAGCTCGGGGCGGTGTCGCGAGCGGGGAACGGAGGCGAGGGGCGTGAAGAGGAAGGATCCATCCGGCTCTGAACGTGCGCGGGAGTGGTTCGACACGTACACGCGGGATCTGTCGGCTGAGGACCTCCAGCGGCTCTTCACGCACGATACGCCCGACGCGTACCGCTTCTTCACCCGCGGGCTCGATCGGGACCGGCTGGCCGGCCTCCCCTGGTGGCAGCAGGTTGCGCTGCGCGTCCGGCAGGTGTTCCTTGCCTTCACGCTGAAGCTGCCCCCGGCGCGTCGGGCGCTGTACCTCGGTGCGCTCGTCATCGCGCTCTTCGGGGTCATCCGGCTGTTCCGAGGCTTCGCCCTGGTGGACGTCCCGTTCGGCACGCCGTTCTTCCACATCTCGATGCTCGTGCCCGCATGGGCGGACGGCACCTTTGCGCTGCTCGTGAGCGTGCTCCTCGTCAACCTGCTCGTCCTGCTGGAGGTGGCTGACCGACTCTCGCTCAAGGGGGAGCTGGAGGTCGCGCGGGAGATCCAGCTGGCGATGCTCCCCGCCGGGACCTACCGCGCGTTCGACATCGAGATCTGCGGAGTCACACGCCCGGCCAATACCGTCGGGGGAGATTTCTACGACGTGCTTCCGCTGCCCGACGGCCGGGTGATTCTGGCCCTTGGCGATGTCGCCGGCAAGGGCAGCCCGGCGGCACTCCTGATGGCGCTGCTGCTGGCCGTGCTCCGCACGCTCGTGGACGAGCGGCTCGAACCGAAACCTCTGATCGAGCGGCTCAATGCGCAAATCGTCCGGCACAGCCCCTCGTCCAGGTTCATCACATTCTTCTACGCCGTCTACACGCCGGCGACCGGCTCCCTGGCGTATGTGAACGCGGGGCAGAATCCGCCGCTCATCCGCAGGCGCGACGGCCGTTACGAGCGGCTGACCGCAACAGGTGTGGCGCTCGGGATGTTCGACCGGGCGACCTACGACACGCTCGAGACGCGGATCGAACCCGGCGAGATGTTGATCATGTACAGCGACGGCATCACGGAAACAGAGGATCCCGCGGGCGGGCCGCTGGAGGAGCCAGGGCTGCAGGAGGTCATCGAGCGCCACCTGCGCGACACCCCTGCCGAGCTCAGCGCGCACATGATCAGCGAAGTGGAGGCGTTCGCGCAGGCCCCCCGGTTTGCCGATGACCTGACCATCCTGATTCTCAAGCGCGCGGACATTACCGGCTTCCGCGCTCCCGGCGATCCGCTTCCCGGCTGAACGCGTACACGCGTGTGCCTCTGATCGAGCCGACCGGCACCAGGTTGTCCAGCGCCGCAGGTGCCGCCCCCGAGAAGCGCGCGTGGAACATCGGTTCCTCGTGTGGGTCGAGCACGAGATACGGCTCGTAGCCGGCCTGGCTGACTGCCGCCACCGCGCTGTCGAGCGCGCTGCCGTCCAGCACGTCCCACCGGAGCGTCAGGCGGTTGGCGTAGTAGCGCAGGCTGCCGCTGTGCTGCATGGCGAACACCGCCGCGTTCGATGGAAGGTTCTCCCGCACGAACGCGCCGACCGCCGGGTACTTCCGCTCTCCGGCATGGAGCGAGAACACGCCGAACGCCTGCGCCTTCGTCAGGCAGAAGAGGACGAGTGCAGCCACCAGCAGCGCAGATGCGCGCTCGGCCCCCTCCCGGGGCAGGATGCGACGAACCCCCGCAAGCAGGAGGACGGTGCCGAACACCAGCATCACCGGCAGGCCGGGCAGCAGGAACCGGGAGTAGAACCATTCCTCCCGCCGGAAGTACACATACGGCAGGTACGCGAGGACGACGGCCCAGGCGAAGCCGTAAGCAATCCACGCGAGCCGTCTGACGCCCGTCTCCCGGCCGCGTATCCACAACGGCGCGAGAACCCACAGCAGGATGAACGGTGAGTGTGCGGCGGTCATCCATGCAGGGTACCGCGCGAGATTCGGCCCGATGTGCGAGACGGCGAACAGCCCTCCGGCCGCTCCATAGCCGGACGCCAGCGGCGAACCAAAGCGCACCTGCTGAATGACGCCGAGCGCGAGGAGTCCCGGAAGGGACGCTGCGAGGCAGACCGCCGCGCGTCTCCAGTCGATGCGGGCCCCGGCCCCCGCCGCGGCGGCGGCCACAAGAATCAGCAGCGGCGCAAGGTTGGGTCGAATCAGTATGGCGAGCGACGCGATCACTCCTGAGGCGGCGGCACTTCGCCTGCGGTCCTCAGCCGCCAGGAGGAGGGCGGCCATCCAGCAGGCCATCACCGGAACGTCGCTCATCGGCTGCACCGCCTGATACAGGAACGTCGGGCTGACGGACAGCAGCACGGCTGCGAACGCGCCGGCCAGCGGCTCCCCGAGGCGGCGCCCGAGACGCCAGCAGAGGAAGATGGCGGCCGCCGCGCACGTCGGCACCAGGAGGAAGACGGCACGTGCATGGAGTGCCGCAAGCGGGGCCATCAGCAGCGGAAGGCCTGGCGGATACTGTGGAAGCAGCAATCCGCGGGCGCTGTCCTTCACGTATCCGAGCGGCGTCAGGCTGTCGTCCGCACCTGGCCATGTAAAGGCTGGATCACGCGGAAGGACGTCCAGCAGGCGCCCCCGGGAGAGCATGTCAGCCTGGCTGATGTACCCGTACGAGTCCGCCCCTCCTGCCGCAAAGGTGCCGAACCCCAGGGCTGCCAGCGCCGCCCAGCAGACGGCCGCCAGGGCGGCGAGCCGCGCCAGGCGTTCGACAGCGCCTTCCGTTCCGATCCGCCGGATCAGCGCGATGAACTCTCCGCGCGAGGTCGCGATGCCGAGAGCCAGCAGCAACAGCGCCAGCAGGGCGGGGCGGTCCCAGGATCGTGCACGAAGCGGGACGCCCGCCAGCCTGAGGTCGATCCCGCCGGTGACTGCCACGGCGGCAGCACATGCCGCTGCCGCGGCTGCCCCCATGAGCAGGAGAGTGCCGCGGGACGGTACCGTCACACCGCGTGCCCAGCCCGTCCGCGCTGGCCGATCGCTTTCATGACGGCCCTCCCGCCGCGCAGGACTAAGATCGAGTCACCTATGGTGCCGCGGGCCTTGCTGGCGCTCGCTCTCCTGTCCGCGACACCTGCTCTTGCCCAGCAGGTGCCCCCCGTCGATGCCACGACCATGCTGGTGGCCCGGCTCGAGGAGAGCATCGCCCAGGGGGACACCGCCGGCGTCCTGGATCTGGCGCTGAGCCCCGATACGCCGGGCATCCGGCAGTTTGCAGACATCGCCAGCCCCCCTCCGCTGCGCTTCATTATCAAGGAACGGGACCGTACAGCGCAGCCACCCGGGGAACGGCTCCTTCTGGAGGTGCTCGCGGAGTTCGACAGCGAAGCCGCCATCAACACCTGGCGGGTCGACGTCGTGCCCGATCCCGCGGATCCGGACCGCCGGCGGATTGCCGGCCTCGAACGGCTTGCGGTGGTCACCGGGCTGCACAAGCTCGCCCTCCATCCGACGAAGCAGTTCGAGGTCCGGAAGCTCTCGATGAAAGCCATCGACCTCACGCTCGAGATGGAATCGGGCAGCGCCTTCGTCGCAGAGACGGAGGAGGGGCCTACGGCCGTAGTCCTCATCGGGAGGGGGCGGATGCTGTTCACCCCGTCCGATCCGGCCGAACGCACCCAGGTGCGCATCTTCAGCGGGGACGACGCCCTGAGGTCGGAGTTCGACGCGGCGTTCATCCGGCTGCCCCCCGACACGTTCCCGCGTCTCTTCGGCGCCGCCCTCCTGCCCGCCTCGCTCGTGCCGGGTCAGCTCCGTCGCGCGGAAGCGGTCTTCGAGCAGTTCGTCGGCCAGACCTATCAGCTCGACCTGACGGACCTCAGTCGAGAGCGGTGGTCGCTCGTCCCTGCCGCCGGTGACCTGGTCGTCGAGGTCCGCACGCGCCGGCACGGCGATCTCACTTACGCCCGCTCCAGCAAGGATGCGGAAGACATCTCGCTCTTCGACCGCCGGCGCCGCCGGAACATCTCCGTGTATAGCTCGCCGCCGAAGCTTGCCGCGCGCGGGCGGTTCTACAACGAAGACGAGCTCGTCGAGTACGACGTCCTGCACTACGACATCGAAGCGGCGTTCACGCCCGAGCGTTTCTGGGTGGATGGCAACGCCACCATCAGGCTCAGAGTGCAGGCGCACGCCCTGAGCTCGCTGAACCTCCGCCTCGCGGAACCGCTCGTCGTCCGCAGCATCGCGTCCCCCGGTCTCGGGCGGCTGCTGCATCTCCGGGTGGTCGGCCAGAACAGCGTCGTGGTGAATCTGCCTACGTCCCTTCCACGCGGCACGGTGCTCACCCTGCAGGTCGCATACGGGGGGCGTCTCCCGCCGCAGACGATCGACAGGGAGGTGCTCACGGTCCAGGGGCAGGACCTGGTGCCGGAGCAGATCTACATCCCTGTCGAACCGCAGTTCATTTACAGCAACCGGAGCTACTGGTATCCGCAGGCGATGGTCACCGACTACGCGACGGCGCAGCTCCGCGTGGCCGTCCCGCAGGAATACGGCATCATTGCCACCGGCACACGGGTGCCCGCGGACGCATTGCCGCGAACGGGAGGCACGGCGCCGGGCCGGCGCCAGATGGCGGTGTTCAGGGTAGAGGAGCCGGCACGCTACCTCTCGTGCGTGATCAGCCGGTTCACCTTCATGGGGGAGAGGGACATCGCCATTCCACTGAGTGGAGGAGGGGATGCGGGACCCCCGCCCTCACTCGTGGAAACCGGGCCCCCAGGCGGACCCAGCGGACCTCCCGCCGCCTTGCGGGATCCCGCGGAAGGCGTGACGTTGAGCGTCTACGCCAACCCGCGGCTGGCGGGGGCGGCACGACACCTGGTGGAGCGGGCCTCCGACATCTTTTCTTATTACGCGCGGCTGCTCGGTGACGCGCCGTATCCGACATTCGACCTCGCGCTGACGGAAAACGAGCTCCCCGGGGGGCACAGCCCTGCCTATTTCGCCATCCTGAACGAGCCGCATCCGCTCACGCAGCGGGTGTGGCGCAACGACCCCGTCGCGTTCGACGGGTACGCTCCCTTCTTCCTCGCCCATGAAATCGCACATCAGTGGTGGGGGCAGGCGGTCGGCTGGAAAAACTATCGCGAGCAGTGGCTCAGCGAGGGATTCGCGCAGTACTTCGCACTCCTGTACGCGGAAGAGCATCGGGGCCCCGCCGTGGTGACGCCGGTGCTCAGGCAGATGCGCCGCTGGGCCATCGAACAGTCACCTCAGGGCCCGGTGTATCTCGGGTATCGCCTCGGCCACATCCGGGGCGACAGCCGGGTCTTCCGCGCCCTCGTGTACAACAAGGGCGCCATGGTGCTCCACATGCTGCGGCGGCTGGTGGGCGACGATGTGTTCTTCGACGGGCTGCGGGAGTACTACAGCGAGTGGAAGTTCAGGAAAGCGGGTACGGACGACTTCCGGGAGGTAATGGAGTCGGTGAGCGGCCAGAGCCTGGACGCTTTTTTCGATGGATGGATCTACGGCTCGGCGATCCCTTCTCTGAGCTTTTCCTCGGTCGTCACCGGAGGCCAGGCAGTGGTGCGGTTCGAACACCGGACGGCGGTGGTGCCAACGCCGGTGACGGTGACGATCCTCTACGCCGACGGCCGCTCCGAGGATGTCATCGTCCGGGTCACCCAGCCGGTGGTGGAGCAGACGCTCGAGCTGACGGGGAGGGTCCGCTCCATCGTGGCCAACCGCGACCATGGGTCACTGGCCGTCATACGGGAGTAAGTACCGATCAGGGATTCGGGATCAGCGACAGCAGATAGATTCCAGCGACATAGGGCTCGCCGTGGCGCTCCCGGGGTTCGAACACCAGGATGAACTGCGAACCTGCGTATTCGTAGAACCGGGTCAGCCTCTCCCCGTGCGGGCTGCCGTCCACCTCCTGCCTCCCGCTCTCGGCGGCGCGCCCGAGACGGGTGGCAACCGCAGAAGCCGTCTCGCCGACGCGTACTTCCTTGCCGTCAGCCAGCGGCAGGACCTGCACGGAGACGGCGCGCTCGGGAACCGACGCCGGGACCGACACGGTTGGCGGGGCGGGGGGCTCGGGGGCCGGGTGCCCTGCCGCGGCACTCCCATCGAGCCCCCGTACGACCATGGACGCAATCGTCAGTGCCGCAGCGACAAAGGCGACAGCGAGAATCCACTCGACGAAGGGGTTGAGGCGGAACCGGCCGGAGACTCGAACCGCGTCCATATGAGGGGCCTCCTGTCAGAGTGAGAGGTCCGCCGAAGAGAGTCACACTCTAGGATCGCGGATGGGTCCTGTCAAGCGCGGCCTGGTGCGAATGCCTCTCCCCTTCCAGCTGCATCCGCGGTGATATCATCGAAAGGTTATGGACACCGTCACGCTGACGATCGACGGCCAGGAAGTCACGGCGGAAAAGGGGAAGACCGTTCTCCAGGCGGCCATCGACAATGGCGTCCAGATCCCCTACTACTGCTACCACCCCGGCCTCGGCATCGATGGTTCCTGCCGGGTCTGTATCGTCAAGATCGAGAAGCTGCCGAAGCTCCAGACGTCGTGCTCGACGCCGGTCGCCGAAGGGATGGTGGTGTCCACCCAGACTCCCGAGGTCGTCGAGGCGCGGGCGAGCGTCTTCGAGTTCCTCCTCATCAACCATCCGCTCGACTGCCCGGTGTGCGACAAGGGAGGGGAGTGCCCGCTGCAGGACTTCTCCTACAGCTTCGGGCCCAACGAGAGCCGGATGGAGTTTCCACGACGGGTCTTCGACGGTGAGGGAGTGCGCGCGGACGTGGACTTCGGGCCCACGCTCATGCTCAACCGGAACCGCTGCATCCTGTGCACCCGGTGCGTGCGCTTCATGCGCGAGATCGACACCGATCCGCAGATCAACATCGTGGATCGCGGCTACGGCAGCGAGATCGCCACGTTCCAGGAAGAGGGGGTCCACTCCCTGCTCTCGGGCAACCTGATGGACGTGTGCCCCGTCGGTGCCATCACGACGCGCGATTACCGGTTCAAGTCGCGCCCGTGGGACAACCCCGACGCGGTCGATACGATCTGCACGCTCTGCGAAAAGGGCTGCAATACGACCGCGTGGCTCAAGGCCAAGCCGGAATGGGCCAAGGGGGCGCGCCTCATCCGGATAACCCCCCGCTTCAACCCGGACGTCAACGACTACTGGATGTGCGACATCGGCCGTTTCGACTATCGCTGGATCGAGGGAGACAACCGCCTCCAGAAACCGCTGCTGCGGTCCGAAGCGGGTGTGCTCGAGCCAACCGACTGGCGGAATGTCGTAGGGAAGGTCGCCGACCGCGTCACAGCTGCCGGCGGTCCGTCGGCGCTCGGCTTCCTGGTCTCGGGGCACGCTTCTCTCGAGGAACTGGCTCTCATCGGCCGCCTCGGCGGCACGCTCGGGTTGCGGGAAGAAGGGGTGGCGGTCGGCTGGCGCCGTCGTGAGAAACCGCAGCCCGCGGGGGCGAAGTTCAAGATCCCCGCCGTTGACGCGCCGAACCTCATGGGGGCGGCCGACATGGGCTTTCCCGTCAGGCCCACCTCCTCGGGCGACGCGGACCTTGCCGCGTTCCGGGGGGACGTCGAGGCGGGGAGGATCACGGTGCTCTACGTGTTCGATCCCGGCCCGGAAGGCACGCTCGGCGACGTCTCGTGGATTGTCGAGGCACGCCAGTCCGGACGTCTGCAGCACCTTATCGTGCAGGGGGTGCTCATGACCCCCCTCGCCGCCGCCGCAGACATCGTCCTGCCCGGGGCAGCGTGGGTGGAGAAGGATGCCGCCTACGTGAACGAGCAGGGGCGTCTGCAGGGAGCGGCACGAGCCATCGCGCCGCCGGGAGAGGCGATGGAGGACTGGCAGATCCTCGTCAACGTCGGGCTCGCGCTCGGCGCACCGCTCACCTACACGAGCAGCCAGGAGGTGCGCGCGGAGATTGCGGCAGGGCTCGGGGACAATCCGCGGTACGCCGGGCTGGCCGAGCTCGCGTTCGCGCGTCCCACCGCCGCCGGCAACTGGCTGAAGACGTCCAACCCGTCGGAACGCTGGAAGTGGGATTTCATGTTCCAGGACCTGCCGCCGGTGAAGTTCGTTGGCAAGCCGGGCGCCACGTCATGGATGAACGGGATCCCGCTGACCGAGGTGGAGTGATACGCGGCCGGCGCGTGCCTCCACCCAGCCGGATCACCCTCTGCTCCCTACCCCTCCACGTTGATCAAGTCGATGATGGCGTCGTGGTTCCGTGCGGCTGCGCGCGAGAGCGGCGTCTTGTCCTCTACGTCGACTGCGTGCGGATCGGCTCGCCGCGCGAGCAGCGCCCGCACCACGGGCACATAGCCCGCTTCCGCCGCGATGTGCAGTGGCGTGTGCCGCCCGGAGTCCACCGCATTCACCTCAGCGCCGCGCTCGATGAGGCCGAGGGACACCTCCTGGTGCCCACCGGCCACCGCGGCGTGCAGCGGCGTGTTCTTCAGCGGATTGCGCGAGACCGCCCCGATATCGGCGCCCGCGGCGAGGAGACGCTCGACGGCGGCGGCGCTCCCGAAGAAGGCCGCCAGGTGGAGGGGTGTCCACCCGTCGTACGAGTAGCTGTGCACCGCAGCCGGTGTGCCGAGGGCAGCCTCGAGAGCGTCGAGACGCCCGAGCGCCGCGGCCGCAAAGACATCGAGCGGCAGGCCGGCGCTCGATGCCGCGTCCGCCAGCTCCCCCGCCAGATCGCGGTGCCCACCGTAGAGCGCCGACATGAGCGGTGTCTCACCGGAAGGAGCCGGTGCCACCGCCAGCGACGGATTGGCCCGCACCAGCTCGCGGACCCTCGCCGCGTCTCCGGCCTTGGCGGCCTGCAGTAGATCGTCGCCAGCCATGAGTCTCCTGTCTCAGCCTTTCACCAGAAGCGCGCGGGGATGCACGGTCACCTCGAGGGGTCCCTCGGAGCGTCCCGGCTCGCCGTCCACGTGGTAGTCCATGGGCCCGTCGGCCCGCACGACGGCGTGCCGCACGGGTCGGACGAGCACGCGGGGCGCACGATCGGCGGTTCCGGTCACGAGGTGCCGCGCGTGCCAGAATCTTGCCAGGACTGATCGGTCCTCGATCACGACGGCGTCGAGCACGCCGTCGTCCGGGCGGGCGGCCGTGAGCCGCACGCCGTTACCGTACTCAGCACCGTTGGCAAATGCAATGAGGAGCGCGTCGAGCGTCAGCCGTTCGCCGTCGAGATCGATATCGTAGCGCCGGCCAGCGTACCGGCAGCCTTCCGTGACGCCAAGCAGGATGTACGGCCACCGTCCCCTGGTGCCTTTCGCGCGCAGGTTGAAGAGGCTTGCGACGCGGGCATCCACGCCGATCCCCGCGATGTTGAGGAAAGGGCGCCCCCCCAGGCGGCCGACGTCGATCGCGCGGGTGGGGCCATCGAGCGCCGCGGCGATTGCCGCCCGTGGATCGCGCGGCGTGCACAGGGCGGCGGCGAGCCCGTTGCCTGAGCCAGCCGGGACGAGGCCGAGCGGCACACCGCTCTCGAGCAGCGCCGTACCAGCTTCGTTCGCCGTGCCGTCGCCCCCCCAGACCAGCACCAGTTGTGCACCGCCTGTCACGGCCGCAGTCGCGAGCGCGCTCGCGTGCCCGGCGTGGCTCGTCAGATGGATCTCGGCGTGCGCGCGCAAGCCCCGGCGATCGAGCTCTGACGCCAGCAGCGCAGTCCGGTGTTCCGCTGCGTGAACATCCGCGCCAGCGCCGGAAATCGGGTTCAGGATCGCGACGACCTTCACAATTCAGTCTGCTATAGTAGCCTTCCGACATGACCCGCGGGAGGCCTTCATGAAAAGCCGGGCCCTTCGACTCACGCTGTTCGCCGTGTTCGTCGGGATCCTGGCGGCTGCGGCCTACGCTCTGTGGCATTCGAAGGCGCGCGATGCAGCGGAGATTGCGTCGAGCCGCGCGTTCCTCGAAGGGGTGCGGGCGACATCCCGATCGCTGCTCGAACTGAAGAGCGCGCAGGCGGGGTACGTGGCGGCGGGTCAGGGGGAGCACTTCTGGTTCGCACGCGTCGACGCCTTCACCGTCAGTACGCGAGAGGGCCTTGCCGCGCTCCTGGAGGCCCCGGCGGAAGCCGGCCCCCGTGCCGAAATCGAAGCGGCAGCCAAGGCGTTCGAAGACTTCCAGCAGATGGACCGCCGTGCGCGCAACTACGTGCGCAACGGGCAGCGGCTGCTCGCGTCCGACCTGGTGTTCTCTGACGGGATCGACAAGATCGATGCGGCGCTTGACGCGCTCGCGCGCGCGGAGGAGGAGCATCTCGGCGCAGCTGAAGCGGCCGCGGGGGAGAGCCGGCGCGGCGAGCTGATGGCGTTGGCCGCTGCGGCGACGGGCGCGCTGCTGGTGGTCTTTGCGCTGGTGCCACTCCCTGCAGCGCCCGCCCCGGTGTCCCCTCCCGCGGGGCGAGCCGCGGCCTCACCACAGGCCGGTGCCGCGGACCGTCCACGGCGCGCCGGATCACCAACACAAGCGTCAGCCACGCCTTCAGCCGAGCCGGTTCGTGCTGCCCATCCCGCCGCCGAGCGCCATGCGGGCCCGCCGCCGGGCCCTGCTGTGGATCTCGCGGGGATCGCGGCGCTGTGTACCGACCTCGGACGCGTGGTCGACCTGCAGGCACTTCCAGCGGCGCTGGCCCGCGCCGCTGCGCTCCTCGATGCTCCCGGTATCGTGCTCTGGGTTGCCGACCCTGATGGCCGGGAGCTGACTCCGGTGCTTGCGCATGGGTATCCCCAGCAGGTCCTCGCCCGAATGGGAACGATCCACCGCGACGCAGGGAACGTCACCGCCGCTGCATTCCGCACCGGCCTTCTGCAGACCGTTGCCTCCAACGGCGAATCGACCGGCGCCATTGCGGCGCCGCTCATTGGACCAGACGGCCCCATCGGCGTGATGGCCGCAGAGGTGCTCCGCAGCGGGGAGCGCCAGGACGCGATTCGCGCGGCCACCGTGATCGTCGCCGCGCAACTGGCCACGTTGATGGGGCCGCCCGCCGCGCGTGGCAACGCTGAAGCGGCCGGCGCCTGATCAGCCGCCGTGCCGTGCTGTCGTCACACGGTCGACCGCACCGTCCGCCGCCTCTCCTGTCGCGTCACTTTCCCCTCCAGCGTCAGAACTTTCCGCTCCCGAATCACGCTCAACGTGAACGCCTCGTCGTCCTCGAGGGCCTGAACCCGCCGGCGCACGTCAGCCGGCGCCGTGACGGACTCGCCGTTCACCGCGGTGATCACATCGCCTGCCCTGAGCCCCGCCTTTGCGGCAGCAGAGTCGTCGTTGACCGAGGTGACCAGCGCACCCCCTTTCGCACCAAAGTAATCCGCCAGCTGGGGGGAAAGCGCCCCCACCGTGATCCCGAGCGCGGCCCCCCCGGACCTGCCGAACTCCAGTTCCGGAATGGCAGGTCTGGCGGGTACACCCGGCGTCGGGGGTACGGGAGGTACGGGAGGTACGGGCGGAACCGCAGGTGCAAGGCGCGACCGCAGCTCGCGCCCCCATTCACCGAGATCCTCGAAGCCATCGAAGCTCAGTCGCCCGCCTTCCCCCGGCGTGACGGACACGGTGGTGCGCTGTCCGTTGCGAAGGAGGGTGGCCTCGACTGGACGCCCCGCCGGGGTCTCCTGCACAACACGGGTCAGCTGGCGCACGCTTCGAATCCCCTCCCCGTCGAACGCGACGATCACGTCTCCCTTCTGGATCCCCGCTTTCGCCGCCGGCCCGTCAGCCCTGACCTCTTCCACCACGACCCCCCGGGCCGCCCCCGCCGTGCGCTTCGCGTCGGCGTCCTCGACCTCACGGACGGACACGCCTATCCGGCTTCCTCCAGTAAGGATCTCGATCGCCCGCGGCGCGGTTACGACTCGCGCCTGCCCCGCCACAACCGGCGTTCCCACCGCCGCCACCCCCACGACCGCCGCAATCACCGAGCCCCGCGTCCAGGCTGTCATCATTCGTCTCCTTGAGGTCCGCTTTGGACTTGATGTCTCGATCTAAAAGGGTGCCCTCGCAGACTAAAAGGGCGCCCTCTTAGAGGTCTATGTCTTGCCGCATGAGCCCCACTACGGAGTCGCTGCGCTGGAACGGACCTCGGTCGTGCGAAGTGCCAGGCGCCACGCCGCAGCTTCGGAGTCCGTGCGAACCCGCTGCACCGGAACCCCATGTCGTCGCAGCACCCAAGGCAGAACCCTGGAGAACCGAACCCTGGAGAACCCCGTGGAACCGAACCCGCAGAACCCGAACCCCGCCGAACCTGAAGAACCCCGCAGAACCCCGTTAGAACCCCCGCCCCGTGAAGGTGAGACGCCCTGGTGGGCAGGAAGGTTGAGAGGCCGGAGGCGTCACGCATTGAGGTCATCGCGTCACCGGAAAGAGACGCCGTCAGAAATGACCCCGCGGATTGGCCGACGTTTTTGCAGGTACGCGATTTGATGTAGAGGGCAGCGGTCGCGCGGAATCAACGGGGTGCGTTAACTCAGGCAGGCGCTGGCATCGCCGTATCCCGTCTTGCACGTTGTCCGATTTCGCGCGGC
>Ga0183260_10000646_pt1 | contig 29466 bp, 31 predicted proteins | sample AntDrymUQ4972206_2_FD_129768 | JGI IMG/M metagenome (GOLD analysis project Ga0183260, IMG submission 129768) | Polar desert sand microbial communities from Dry Valleys, Antarctica - metaG UQ497 (22.06) (version 2) (version 2) | ecosystem: Environmental > Terrestrial > Soil > Desert | place...
CTGGTCGTAGATGACGAGGCGCTGCGTGTTCATCACGTCGTCGTACTTGAGGACGTTCTTGCGCGCGACGAAGTTCTGCTCCTCGACCTTCTTCTGGGCGTTCTCGATCTGCTTCGAGAGGATCCCGGCCTCCATGGGCTGGTCGTCCGGGATCTTGAAGCGGTTCATGATCCCGTGGATCCGGTCGCCTGCGAAAAGCCGGACGAGATCGTCCTGGGCCGAGAGGTAGAAACGCGACTCGCCGGGGTCACCCTGTCGACCTGAGCGGCCGCGAAGCTGGTTGTCGATACGCCGCGCCTCGTGGCGCTCGGTGCCGAGCACGTACAGGCCACCCACGTCGACGACGCCCTCGCCGAGCTTGATGTCGACGCCGCGGCCGGCCATGTTCGTCGCGATGGTGACCGCGCCCGGCTGGCCCGCGTCCTTGATGATCTCGCTCTCGCGCTCGTGCTCCTTCGCGTTCAGGACGTTGTGCGGGATGCCCTTTCGCTTCAGGAGCTCCGCGAGGAACTCGGACGTCTCGACGGCGATCGTGCCGACAAGGACCGGCTGCCCCTGCTCGTGGCGCTCGACGAGGTCGTCGAGCACGGCTTGCCACTTCGCTTCGACCGTCTTGAAGATGAAGTCGTTCTCGTCCGCTCGCGCGATCGCCTCGTTGGTCGGGATCTCGACCACGTGGAGGTTGTAGATCTCGACAAACTCCTTCTCCTCCGTCTTCGCCGTCCCGGTCATCCCTCCGAGCGTCTCGTACAGCCGGAAGTAGTTCTGGAGGGTGATCGTGGCGAGCGTGACGTTCTCCTCGCGGATGCGGACACCCTCCTTGGCCTCGATCGCCTGGTGCAAGCCCTCGCTCCAGCGACGGCCTTCCATGATGCGGCCGGTGAACTCGTCGACGATCTTGACCTCGCCCTCCTGCACGACGTAGTCGACGTCGCGCTTGTACAGCGATTCCGCCTTTAGCGCCTGAGTCAGATGGTTGACGAGCAAGACGTGGCTCGGCTCGTACAAATTGTCGATCCCGAGCGCGTCCTCGACCGAGGCGATCGCGGTCTGCGCGGGGGACACGGTCTTGAACTTCTCGTCGTACAGGTAGTCGGCGCCGGACGTCTCGGTCTCGTCCTCTCCCTTCGCGGACTTGCGGGTCGCGGCCTGCCCGTGCAGGCCCTTGACCACGCGCGCGAACTGGTAATAGGTCGACGCGGCCACCTCCGGCTCGCCGGAGATGATGAGCGGCGTGCGCGCCTCGTCGATCAGGATCGAGTCGACCTCGTCCACGATCGCGTAGGCGTGGCTGCGCTGGACGGTTCCCTCGAGCGACACCGCCATGTTGTCGCGCAGGTAGTCGAACCCGAACTCAGAGTTCGTCCCGTAGACGACGTCGCAGGCGTACGCCTCGCGGCGCCCGGCGAACGGCATCATGTTCTGGATCGAGCCGACGGACGAGCCGAGCAGGTCGTACACCGGGCGCGTCCACTCCGAGTCGCGCTTGGCGAGGTAGTCGTTGGTGGTCACGAGATGGACACCGCGGTCCGTGAGCCCGTTCAGATAGAGCGCCTGCACGGCAACGAACGTCTTACCCTCCCCCGTCTTCATCTCGGCGATATCGCCTTCGTGGAGGACGATCCCGCCCATCAGCTGCACGTCGAACAGACGGACGCCTATCGTGCGCTTGAACGCCTCGCGCACCGCGGCGAACGCCTCGAAGATGAGGTCCTCGAGCGTCTCCCCGTTCTCGAGCCTGAGCTTGAACTCGGCGGTCTTCGCGGTCAGCTCGGCATCGGAGAGCGCCTCGAACTCGGGCTCGAGCGTGCCGATGTAGACGGCCTGCTCTTGGAGGCGCTTGAGACGCCTTCCCTCGCCCATGCGGAGGACGCGCTCGAACTTCCCGAACGACTGGCTGGACACAGGGCAAGGGTACCGGCTCGGGTTCCTGGTGATCCGCCACTCGAGCCACTCCGCCGACGTCCTCCTGGACGGCATCGTGATACGAGCCCTTGGTCCCGGAGACGTCTTCGGCGAGATCGCCGTCCTCTCGGGCGGGCGGCGAACGGCCACCGTCGTTGCGAGGACGCCAATGCAGCTCGTCACCGTGTTGAATCGCGACGTGTGGCGGCTGGAACGGGAGGCGCCCGCGGTGGGCGCCGCGCTCCGGTCGAGAATCGCCGAGCACCTCGAGCCGGCAGCGAGCTGAGCTCTACAGCGGCTCGACCTCTACCTCGAAGAGCCTGTCGGTAAGCCTCCCGGCCCGGACCACGAACGTCGTAAAGCGCGCGTCCCCCAACTCTTCGAGCTCGGGTAGATGCGCTCCAGAGACGACGCCGTCGACTCGGATCGACAGCCCGTCCGCGGTGCGAACGACCTCGAGGACATCGCCGTGCCGGTCGCGCGGGAGCTCTATGACTCTGATCGTACGAGCGCCGACGGCCCATAGCTCCGGTCGCCGCCGGGCAACCGCACGGTAGGGAGGCTCGATCGAGCCGGCGAGCACTGTGGCGAACGGCGCAGCGTCGAAGCCCTCGGCCGCAGCCTCCACGAGCAGGCGACCGTCCGGCAACGCGACGAACTCCGCCTCGTCGCCCGGCTTCCCCGGCCCCTGAGCCGTGACGACCGCATCCCACTCGCGCTGGCGCGGAATCCCTGTGATACCGGCGGCGAGCCAGTGCCGGCCTGGATCGAGCGGCATCAGGTGGAGTTCACGCGGCTGCTTCGTCCTGCTCGCCGCCGGTCTTCTCGACCACAGGGTCCTCGACCGACGGTGGGACGACGCCCTTCTTCTGGGCGCCGCGGCGCGGCTCGTGGACGCGCTTGTCGCGGTACCGCTCGATCTGACGCTCCAGCTTCTCGACGAGCAGGTCGATCGCCGCCTCGTAGGTGACCGCGGACTCGCGCGCGACCAGGTTCGTGCCCTTCGTGTAGATGATCGCCTCGGCCGAGTGGCCGTCCCGGATCGAGGGGTTGTGCTCCTTCCAGAGGGTGACCTCGACGAGCGTCTGGTCGTACAAGCGCTTGCCGAGCTTTCCGATGCGCTTTTCGACGTATGCCCTCACCGAGTCGTCGATAGTGTCGTGCAGTGCCTTTACCTGGAGCCTCATGGACGCCCCTTCCGGATCGACGTCGGAAACCTCAATCTAACGAACTGCTCTCGTCAGAGTCACTACCTCGACGTGTCGCGCTCCAATCTTGCGGAGCGCGGACGCGCAGGCATCGGCCGTAGCACCGGACGTGTAGACGTCGTCGACGAGGCAGATCGCTCGCGGAACCTGGCCTTCAGCGACGACGCTGCCCCGCACGTTCCGGCGTCGCTCCGCGAGAGCGAGCCCACGCTGACGCGGGAGCGAACGCCTACGGCGAAGCGGTTCGCAGGTGGGCAGCCCCCACAGCTCGCCGAGCGCGACAGCAAGCCCTCTCGGAGGAACGACTCCGCGCTTCCACGCCCGCTCCGGGTCGCCGGGGACGTGCGCGAGGGCGTCGACGTCGGGACGCGCGACCACCTCGGCGACGAGCGCCGCCGCCTCGGTGGCCAGCCGCCTGCGCCCATGCTCCTTCCACGAGCGGACGAGCACCTTGGCGCGACCGTCGTAGATCACGGCCGCGCGGGCACGGGCGAAGGCAAGGCGGCGACCGGAGCATTCAGCGCACCGGCTCACGGGCCACGCGCCGGGCGAGCCGCAGCGCTCGCAGACGGGCGGGCTCAGGCGAACGAGCGCGCCGCGACAAGGCTCGCAGAGCGCTGCGCCCGGCCGCTCGCACACTGCGCAACGCTCCGGGAACAACAGGTCGAGCAGCACCTGCTCATTGTCGGCGACTACCCGTCACGACTCTGCGAAAAGATGCGATCGGCTTCCTGGAGTGTCTCCGCGGAGCCGATGTCGTACCACTCACCCGGCAAGCGCCAGGTGTAGACCGAGACACGCGGGTAGAGCCATTGAATGAGCCGCCCCGGCTGGTCCGGGTTGTTGCCCTCGGCCAGGTACTGCCTGATCAGCGGCAGGGTGTGGCGGGGGTAGAAGTAGAGCGCGACGCCGGCCAGGGTCGACCGCGCATCCTCGGGCTTCTCTTCGAAGAACGTGATTCGCCCCTCGTCGTCGATCTCGATCTGGTTGTACTCGGCCATCCGACTCAGATCGCCGACGTCGTGGACGGCCAGCACGGGAGCGTCCACCTCCTGCCCGTACGCGGCGAAACCCGACACGTCCTCACCGAAGAGGTTGTCCCCGGCCACGACGACCAGATCGTCATCGAGCCCCGTCTTGTCGAGCACGAACGCGGTGTCTCCGATCGCGCCGAGGCGGTCGTCGTTCGAGGTGGTCCCGTCGTTCACGATCGTGACACCCTCCTTGTCGCTCGCCCACTCCTCGAAGTGCGGGGTGAACTTCGCGTTCGTCACGACGATCGTCTCGTCGACTCCCATGGCCCGCAGCCGCCCGAGAACATGGTCGAGCATCGGCCTCCCACCCACCTCGAGCAGCGCTTTGGGCCGATCGAGGGTGAGGGGATACAGCCGGGTCGCGTAGCCGGCCGCAAGGACGAGGGCCTTCATGCGCGAGACCATACGTGCCGGCCCCCTAGTGACACAGTGTCACAAGGTGTTCAGGGTGCCGACGTGCCCTCTCGCCCGTAGCGGTCCTCGACGCGGACGACGTCGTCCAGGTGCGGCGTCGAGACCTCGACGATGAGGGTGTCCTCGAGCGCAGTCACGCGGTGCACGGTGCCTGGCGGGTAGCGAAGCGCTTCTCCCGGCCCGATCTCCACCACGTCCAGCTCCTCCTCGTCCACCGCGCCGAGCTCCAGCCGCGCCCGTCCCTCGTGGACGAGCCAGGACTCGTCCTTCACCTCGTGGTACTGGAGGCTGAGAGCCTCCCCGGCGCGAATGAAGAGGAGCTTCCCGACGTACTGCTCTGTCTCGGCCCAGATCAGCTCCCAGCCCCACGGCTTCTCGACTCGCCGCGGCGAGGTTCTGTATGCCCGGTTTCCGTCGCTCACGAGAAGCGAAGCGCTTTGTCGGGGATTCGCTGGTCTGCGCCGATACGAAGGCCGTGGTCGAGTTCGTTCCCCGCGCCGAGCGACGCGCCCGGACCGATCACGGCGAGATTTCGCAGCTCACACCCGGCGCCGAGCTCTGCCTCGTCGCCGACCACGGAGCCGACGATCAGTGAGCCTGACCCGACAGTCGCATGCGCGCCGACGACTGCGTTCTCGATGACCACACCCTCGCCCAGGCGCGTTCCTGCACCAACGACGGCAAGGCTCCCCACTCGCGCGCCCGACTCGACGACCGCGCCCGGGCCGACGTAGACCGGGGGCACCAGGCGCGCCCCCGGGTGAAGCTCGGCGCTCGCGTCCACCAGCGTGAAGTCGGAGCCGAGCGCTTCTCCCACTTCCGTTTGGAAGCTGCGCTCGAGAATGTCCCGATGGGCTTGAAGGTAGGACTCGGGCGTTCCGACATCCAGCCAATAGCCGGGTAGCGCCACGCCGAAGACCGTTCCCTCCTCAGCCAGCCGCGGAAAGACCTCGCGCTCGATGGAGACCGCGCGGCCCGCGGGAACGAGCTCCAGCACCTCCGGCTCGAGGACGTAGAGTCCCGCGTTGATCAGGTCGGTGTCGATGTCCTCGGGGCGCGGTTTCTCGAGAAAGCTCTCGACCCGGCCGTCCGAGGCCGTCCGCACGAGCCCGTACCGGCTGGGGTCGGGTACGGGGGTGAGCAGGATCGTCGCCTTCGCGCCCGTGGAACGATGAAAGCGAACGAGCTCCGAGAGATCGGCCTCCCGCAGCGAGTCGCCGTTCAGCGCGAAGAAGCTGCTTTCGAGCTCGCGCGCTGCGAATCCGATCGCGCCGCCCGTTCCCAGCGGCTCCGGCTCGACGGCGTACTCGAGCTCGAGGCCCGCATACCTCTCACCGAACGCGGCACCGATCTGATCCGGGAGATATCCGCATGAGACAATCCCCTTGTCAACGCCGTGCCGCGCCAGATGCTCGAACGTATAGGAGAGAAGCGGCCGGTCGACCAGTGGGAGCATGTCCTTCCGAGTCCGGTCGGTTAACGGGCGCAACCGAGTCCCCTGCCCGCCGACGAGAATGACCGCGGGAAGGCTCACTCGCCGCCCCGACCGATGCCCTCGTACTCGAATCCGTGAGCGCGAAGCTCCTCCGGATCGAGCGTGTTGCGACCGTCGACCATGAGCCGGTTCTCCATTCGCGCCCCGGCTTCGGCCCAGTCGACCTCGCGCAGCTCCGGCCACTCGGTCACGACGACTGCGGCATCGGCTCCGTCCAGCGCCTCGAGGGCCGACCCGGCGATGTGCACGCCGGTGAGCGCCGCACGCCCGTCTGCGATCGGATCCCATCCGCTCACCACCGCACCCTCGGCGGCCAGGCGAGCAGCAAGGACGATGGACGGGGCCTCCCGCATGTCGTCCGTGTTCGGCTTGAATGCGAGACCGAGCAGGGCGACTCGCTTCCCTCGAAGTGAGCCCAGGTGCTTCTTGAGCTTGTTGACCACTCGGCGTTTCTGCAACTCGTTCACCTCGATCACGGCGGACAGGAGCTGGAAGTGGTAGCCCGAGTTCGCCGCGAGCTGCTTCAGGGCCAGGGAGTCCTTTGGAAAGCACGACCCGCCGAATCCGATCCCAGCCCGCAGAAAGTGCGGACCGAGCCGATGATCGAGCCCGACCGCCTCGGCGACACGCAGTACGTCAGCTCCGGTTACCTCGCAGACATTGGCGATTTCGTTGATGAAGCTGATGCGCGTGACGAGAAATGCGTTCGAAGCCAGCTTCACCATCTCGGCCGATGCGACGTCCATTCGCACGATCGGCCCGTCGATACCCTCGTGCAGGCGCTCGACCGCGTCACCGTCGTCGGGTCGGAACGAGCCGATCACGGTTCGGTCGGGGTGCATGAAGTCGTCGATGGCGGTGCCCTCTGCGGTGAACTCGGGGTTCGAGACGTAGCCAACCCGTTCAAAACCTCGTGCGTCGAGGGCAGCACGAACTGCAGTCCCCGTCCCGACGGGAACCGTGCTCTTCATGACCACGATCGGACGCTCGCCGTCGAAGTCCCGAGGCAGCTCGTCGACGACCGTCCAGACTGCCGACAAGTCCGCGTCGCCCGACGCTGTCGGCGGCGTACCGACGCAGATGTAGAGAAACTGCGCGTCACGTATCGCTTCGCCGACGTCAAGGGTGTAGCTCAAGCGTGGCCGATTTCGCTCTAGAAGCTCCGCCAGGCCGGGTTCGTAGATCGGAACCTCACCTCGCTCGAGGGTTTCGATCTTCTCGGCGACGATGTCGCGCACAACGACGTCGTGCCCGAGGTCGGCAAGGCAGGCGCCGGTGACGAGGCCGACATAGCCGGCGCCGAAGACCGCGATCTTCAGCTCTTCTTCCCTCTCGCAAGCGGCTTGAGTCCCTTCGCGATCGCGAGCATCGTCTCGTTCGAGAGGCGGTCGAGAAGGGAGTTGACGACCCAGTAGCGCGCCTGCTTCGTCCGCAGGACGACCATGTGCAGCTTAGGACCGTCGTAGTAGAGGTCGTAGATGCGTCCCTTGATCCGGCGCGTGTGACTCTTGTCCGCGAGCACGGGGGCGTCGTCCCAGTCCGTCATCTGCACCCCCCAGTACTCGTTCGAGCCCATGCTGTAGACGACCCTCACCGCTTTGTGCTTCTCGCCCGGATCGATCCAGTACAGGCGGACGGGGGTCGTCCGGTCGGTCCACGAGCTCTTCTCGATAACGGTCGGGATCAGCAACGGGAAGGGGACGCGCGAGCGGCGCTCGCGCAGCAGATCGCGTGCTGCGCTGGGAGCGAAGACGACGTTCGGCTTCTCGCGACGCGGGGTCTGGTCGATCGCAGCCGACGCGAGGGTCCCGTGGAAGGTCTGACCGACGACGACGGTGAGCATGGCGCCGTTCGCGAGCTGGGAGATCGCTCTCGGAAGGCGCTCGGTCTCCGCCGAGCCGAAGAGGTTCGCGACCTTCGCGGCCGCCTGGCGCGCACCGGGTGGTTTCGGCGCGTAGTAGACCTGAGTGCGGAAGTAGTCGAAGCGCGGCGCGTTCGCGGGCAGGCCGTTCGGCGGGGTGCGAATCTCGTAGCCGCGCTCGCCGAGCTGGAAGCCCGCCGTGGACGCCGAGCCCGCGACGCCGTTCCCGTTCAGGATGGTCACGGTCGTGTCGCGCGGCGCCGGCAGGCGACGCTTCAGCTTCTCGCCGAGCGCGACCGCGGTCGCCTTGTCCGACGAGTCGATATCTGGATGCGTGAACGTTCGAACGGCGCGGATCACGTTCGCCGAGTCGGTCGTGAGGTCGTTGATGCCCTCGAGCCCCTCGATCTTCGTCTGGAAGACGTGGCCGCGCGGAAGCCCGTACGCAAACAGCGCATAGGAGAGAACGGTGCGTCCGGGGACGTCCGCGCCGCCGCCCTGCGCCACCTGGACGTTGTTCGTAATCGCGTTGACCACCTTGGGTAGGGCAAGCGCCTTGAAGCTCGATTGCACCTGGGTCTTGAACCCTTTCACGAACTGCTGCTGCCGGGCCACACGGTAAAGGTCGGAGTCGGTGTGGCGGTAGCGGACAAAGTCGAGCGCGCGCCGGCCGGTGAGCTGCTGGTAGCCGGGGCTGAGGTTGATCGTCGCGTAGCCGAACGGGCCGCCACGGTCGTTGAAGTACCGTCGATCGACGTCGACCCAGACCCCGCCGAGACGGTCGACGATCTCGCGAAAGCCCCGAAAGTTGACAGTGATCAGGTAGTTGATCTCGAGGCCCGTCAGCCCCCGCACGGTCTGAAGCGATCCTTGGGGGCCGCACTCCTGATACGCAGTGTTGATCTTGCCGAGAAATGACGCCCGGCCAGGGCACCGCACCTCGACTTGCAGATCGCGCGGAAACGAGAGAAGTGAGATCGAGTCCGTCTCCGGGTCGGCGCGCAAGAGCATGAGCGTGTCCGACCGAGAGGGCGCTCCCTTGCCGTCCGTGAGGCGGTGGTCGTACCCGATCACGAGCGCGACGGCCGGCTGGCCCGGAAGCGGGACCTGAAGCTCGCGCGCTGCTTGCTTCACCGCCGGGTCCTTCGCCGCGACAGCTGCAACCGACTCGTGGAAGTAGAGGTAGGCGCCGCCCGCGGAGCCGGCCACGAGCACGAGCGTCGCCACCCCGAGCCAGAGTGCGATCTGCCCGATCACGGCCATGCGTGAGCGATGCTCCGGCGGCGGCTGCCGGTAGACCATGACCGGCGACGACGCGCCAGGAGGAAAAACGGGGCTTCCGTTTCCGTTGTGCGCGCCAGCGCGCCCCAGACCTCGCTTCAGAGTGGTTCGCATGACAGCCGACGAGCGCCCTCCAGGCGCCCGCCGTCCCAGGATAGCTCAGGCATAGGCGGTGTTTCGTGGTTCCACCGGGCGTCCCTACCTCGTGTGGGGGGAGATTCCACGAGGGGGTGACCTCCCGGCCGTGGGCTACGGTGTCGCGCGTGCCACGCGTTTCGATCGTCGTCGTGTCAGTGCTGACTGCGGCACTTCTGGTCACCTCGGCCGGCGCCGCGAAGAAGCCTGTGCAGGCGACCCTGGTCGGCGACTCGGTCACTGCGTCCATCAACCAAGTCCCCACGGCCGAGGCTGAGCTGAGGCGCGGCGTCTCGCTGCGCCTCGACGCCGAGGTGTGCCGGCGCCTCGTGGAACCGAGCTGTGTCTTCCGCGGAGCGAGCCCGAATACCGCGTTCCAGGCCGTGCAGAGCTATGGCCGCTCGCTCGGAGAGGTGTTGATCGTGCACGTCGGCTACAACGACACTGCCGACGCCTACGCGCAGGGCATCGACCGAATGCTGCGAGCGGCAGGTGCCCAGGGGGCAGACAGCGTCGTCTGGCTGACGCTGCACGAGACGAAGAGCAGCTACCAGCGGACGAACGTCGCCATCGAACACGCTGCGAAGCGCTGGCCCCAGCTCGTCGTCGCGGACTGGAGCGCCCACAGCCGTGACGAGCCGTGGTTCCGACGCGACGGTGTCCACCTGAACGACACGGGCGCAAGCGCCCTCGCCTCGTTTCTCCGGGTGCACCTGCTCGAGGCCGTCCGCCGCGCCTCCTGACGTCCGCCGGATCAGCTTGAGCTTCGAGTGAGAGAGGCCGGCGCGACTTCGTCCAACGCATTCGCGAGGAAGGCGATCTCCTCCGGCCCTCCGACGGTGATCCTGAGCGCGTTCGGCGCCCCGAACGGGGCAAGCGGGCGAACGATGACGCCCTGGCGCAGCAACGCGTGGTTGAGCGCGGCCGCGTCCTCTACCTGAACGAACACGAAGTTCGCGACCGCTGGTCCGGCCGGCTCGAGCCCGCGTTCGCGAAGAACGCCCTCGAGCACCGATCTCGCGTCGCCGTTGACCGTGCGGCGACGCGAGAGCTCCTCGCCGTCGGCAAGGCTCGCCAGCGCGGCCTCCTGGCCGATGGAGCTCACGTCGAAAGCCCGCCTGACCTTGGCGATCGCCCCGATGATCTCCTCCGGTCCGACGCCATAGCCGACACGCAAGCCCGCCAGACCGAAGATCTTCGAGAACGTGCGCAGGACGAGCACGTTCGACCCTGCCCTCGCGAACTGCTCGATCGCATCCGGATAGTCGGGATCTTCCACGTACTCGAAGTACGCCTGGTCGACGACCGTCAGCACATGCGGCGGAACCTGCTCGAAGTACGCCTCGAGCTCCGCCCTGGTGCTCGTCGTCCCGGTCGGGTTGTTGGGAGCGGCGATGAAGACGAGCTTCGTGCGAGAGGTGATCGCGGCGAGAATCGCATCCAGGTCGAAGCGGTTGTCACGCAGCGGTACGCGCACGGGAACACCGCCGAGCTTCAACGTGTCGAGCACGTAGCTCGGAAACGACGGCCAGCCAGTGATCGTCTCGTCGCCGGCATCGAGCGTCACCATGGCGAGGTAGCCGATCACGGCGTCGGCGCCGGAGCAGACCGTCACGTTCTCGAAGCGAACGCCGTGTCGCTCGGCGAGCGCGTGTCCGAGCCGCCAGGCTCCGCCGTCGGGATAGCGGTTGAGCTCGAGCGTCGCGCTTGCTATCGCCTCCCGAGCAGCGGGAAAAGGGCCGAACGGCCCTTCGTTGGAAGCGAGCTTGACGACACGCTCGAGCCCGTGCTCGCGTTGAACCTCTTCTACCGGCTTGCCCGGCTCATACGGAACGAGCTCGGCGACGGCGCGGCGGATCACCGACGGATCGATGTCGCCATGCCGGCGGCTCACGCCGCCGGAAGAGGCTCCGGGCTCACAGCGATCTCGTCGTCCACGACCTCGGGCTCCTCGTCGACGGCTGCGTCGACCTGCTCGTCGGCCTCGCCACGATGCCGGCGAACGAGCAGCGCGACGAGCCCGGCCAGGATGCCCGCAGACATCAGCCCGAGAACGAGGTAGACGGCGACCTTGGAAGCGCTGCGCTTCTTTTGCTTCCGACGGCGCTCGAGCACCTTCAGCGTTGCGTACCCGAGGACCGCGTTTCTCCTGTTGATGACACTCATGGCAGACAGGTTAACCGAAGGCGGCGAGCGTCAAACCACAGCCATCCGCCGCGGCGGAAGGTGGATCGCGCGCTCGAGCGCGACGAGCCCCGCCTCCTTGAAGGCCTCGGAGAGCGTCGGATGGGGCGCCATACCGTCGGCGATCGTCTCGACCGTCGCCTCGGCGTCGAGTCCGACGACCGCGGCCTCGATGAGATCGGTGGCGTGCGGTCCCACGATCACGACCCCGAGGAGCTCGCCGTACGTCGTCTCGTGGATGGTCTTCACCCAGCCGGTCGTCTCGCCCATCATCACCGCGCGGGCGTTCGCGACCCATGGGAAGCGGCCGACTGCGATCTTGTCCCCGTGCTGCTCGCGTGCCTCCGCCTCCGTGAGTCCCACCCCTGCGATCTCGGGATCCGTGTAGATCGGCCTTGGGACGGCGGGGTCGCCGATCTCCACGTCGTGCCCGAGGGCGTTCTCGGCGGCGATCTCGCCCTCGCGAAAGCCGGTGTGCGCGAGCTGCCAGTACCCGGCCACGTCGCCGGCGGCGTAGACATGCGGAGCCGACGTGCGCCTGTGGCCGTCGGTCTGGATGCCCTTGCGCGCGTCGAAGGTGACCCCGGCCCGCTCGAGGCCGACTCCGTCCACGAGCGGCGCGCGCCCGACGGAGACCAGCATGAGGTCGCATTCGACCGTCTGACCTTCGCCGAAGTGGACGACCAGTCCCGCGCCGGTGTCCTCGACCTTCGTGCACTGCTTGCCGAGATGCAGAACCACTCCGCGCTTCGTGAACGCCTTCTCGAGCTCCTTGCTCGCGTCGCCGTCCTCGAGCGGGATCAGCGAGCTCAGCATCTCGACGATCGTGACCTCGGTCCCGAAGCGCTGGAAGATCGACGCGAACTCGCAGCCGATGATTCCGCCCCCGAGGACGACGAGGCGCCTCGGCACTTCGGTCTGGGCGAGGAGGCCCGTCGAGTCGACACAGCGCGTCGACTCGAGCCCTGGGATCGGCGGGCGCATCGGGAACGAGCCGGTGGCGACGATCGCGCTCGTGAAGGTCACGTCCTCGCCACCCTCGACCGCCAGCGTGCGTGCGTCACGGAACTGCGCGGCACCCTTCACCCACTCGACGCCGTTCGCCTTTAAGAGCGACGCGACGCCGTTCGTCATCTGCTTGACGACCGCGTTCTTCCATTCGTTGGCTTTCGGAAAGTCAAGGGTTGGCTCCCCGGTGATCACGCCGAGCTTGGGATCGATCTCGCGCGCAGCGTGCAACGCGTGCGCGGTCTGCACCCACGCCTTCGTCGGGATACAGCCGACGCGCAGGCAAGTTCCTCCGAGCTCGGGCTCCTTCTCGATGCACCCCACGCGCGCCCCGAGCTGCGCCGCGCGAATCGCCGCGGTGTATCCGGCCGGGCCGCCGCCGAGAACGGCAACGTCGAATTCCATGGCGCGATCGTAACTGGGGTCAGGTCTTCCATGTTCCACCTGAGTGAAACATGGAAGACCTGACCGCTAGAGCTCGCGGCGCATGGTCACGCTTTCCTCGCCGTTCTCGCGGGCGCGCGCGAACCCGTGCTTCTGCTCGTAGTAGGAGACGAGCGAGTCGTTGTGTCGCTCGACAGCGAGGCTCACCGCCAGATGACCGTCCACCTTCGCCCGCTCGTAGAGCGCGTCGAGAAGCGCGTCACCGATCCCCCGCCCTCGCCGGCTCGGCACGACCGCGATTGCGAGCTCCGGTGTCTCCTCATCCACGAACCCGTATCCCGGGTGGTCGCGTCGGAACAGCCGGTACCACGCTGCGCCGACCGGGAAGCCGTCCTCGATCGCGATCAGAGCCGTGTCGCCAACTCTTCCCCAACCCTTGACGTAGAGGGCGACCGGGCCAGGCCCATCTCCGGGCTGACGCTCACGCCAGTAGTACGCGTGGTGGAGCATGTCGCGCAGGAAGCGAACGTCCTGACGGCCGCCACGGCGGATCAACATGCAGAGAGCTTAGAGGGGCGCGGCCGCGAAGCGGACGCCTTCAGGGATCTTTCGCGCGAGCGGAATTCGCGCTCGCGGATTCCGCTCTTGCTACTAGAGGGCGAGCGCGGGCGCGCTTAGAGGGGCGCGGCCGCGAAGCGGACGCCTTCAGGGATCTTTCGCGCGAGCGGAATTCGCGCTCGCGGATTCCGCTCTTGCTACTAGAGGGCGAGCGCGGGCGATTCGACCAGCGTCTTCACCGTGCGCACGAACTCGGCGCCCTCCGAGCCGTCGATCGCACGGTGATCGCAGGTCAGCGTCATCGTCAGCGTGGGCCGGATCTCGAGATTGCCCTCTACGGCGACGGGGCGATCTTCGATCGAGCCGACGGCGAGGATCGCGACCTGCGGCGGATTGAGCACGGCGATGAACTGCTCGATGCCATACATGCCGAGGTTCGAGATGGTGAAGGTGCCCTCTTCGAGGTCGGGCATCTTGAGTTTGCCCTCGCGCGCGCGAGAGACGAGATCCGCGCGTGCGGCTGCGATCTCGAGCACCGACTTGCGGTCGGCGGCGCGGATGACCGGAACGACAAGACCGCTGGGAGCCGCAACGGCGACGCCGACGTTCGCGCGCGAGTAGCGATGGATCTGCCCGTGGACGAAGAGTGCGTTCACCGCACGGTGGCGCTGCAGAGCCACTGCGACCAGACGCGTGAGGACGTCATTCACCGTCGGCTTCGTCTCGCCCTCGCGCAGAAGCTCGACCATACGTTCGCGAGTCGAGGTGAGCTCGGAGGCGTCAGCGGTTACCGACAACTGGAAGACCGGGGCCGCCCAGGCGTCGGTCAGGCGACGCGCGATCGTCCGGCGGATCGAGGTGAGCTCGACGACCTCGATCTCGGCTTCGGGCTGGGGAGCTGCGCTCGCAGCGGCGGCAGCCACTGGCGGGACGCCGTCGCCCGCCTTCTCCACGTCCTCCGCGATGATCCGGCCCTCGGGACCCGTGCCGCTCAACGCCGCGAGATCGAGACCGCGCTCGCGGGCGATACGCCGAGCCAGTGGGCTCGCTTTGATCCGCTCGCCTTCGGCACGCGTCGAAACCGAAGCGGCTTCGGAGCCGGCCACTTCCTCGCCTTGTAACCGACTGCTACTTGGGGATTCGTCCTCGGACGTCTTGGTGGACGGTGGCGCGTCCTGCTCGCCGCCGTCTCCAGTCGTGGGTGACTCCTCACTCGTTGGCGCGTCCTCCGCAGGTGCCTCGACTGGAGGAGCAGCGCTGTCTCCATTTTCGCCCTGCGCGCCCGCAAGAAGCCCGGACACGTCCTCGTCAGCCGAGCCGATCACCGCGACCGTGGCGCCTACGCTCGCCTCGCCTTCGGAGACGACGATCTTGAGCAGGACGCCTGCCGCGTCCGCCTCGACCTCCTGCGTCACCTTGTCCGTGTCGAGCTCGAAGAGCGGCTCGCCCTTTGCCACCTGATCGCCCTCGGACTTGAGCCACCGGACGATCGTGCCCGCCTCCATGCCCTGCCCGAGACGCGGAAGCTTGATCTCGGTCGCCATGGCTCCGCCTGCCTCAGGCCCTCGCGACCGTGCGCTTGATCGCATCGAGAACGTCCTCGACCTGCGGGACGACGTACTGCTCCATCACGGGAGCGAACGGGAGCGGCGCGAACCTCGAGCCCACGCGCTCGATGGGAGCGTCCAGCCAGTCGAACGCCGCATGCTGGATTACCGCTGCGAGCTCGGCTCCGAAGCCGCCCCGGACGACTGCCTCGTGCGCGGTCACACAGCGATTGGTCTTCTTCACGGAGGCGACGATCGTCTCCTCGTCGAGCGGAAGCAGCGTGCGCGGGTCGACGACCTCGACCGAGATGCCGTCCTTCTCCGCCTCCTCGGCCGCCTGGAGCGCGTCGTGCACGAGCCGGCCGGTCGCGACCACGGTCACGTCCATGCCCTCTCGGTGGACGCGTGCCGTACCGAGCGGAATCGGCTCGAGCTCGTCCGGGACCTCGCCCTTCAGCGGATACAGCGTGCGATGCTCGAAGAAGACGACCGGGTTGTCGTCGTAGATCGCAGACCACAGCAGGCCGCGGACATCCTCCGGGGTCGACGCGAACACGACCTTGAGGCCGGGAACGTGCACGAACCACGACTCGAGCTGCTGCGCGTGCTGCGCGCCGGGGGACCAACCAGCGCCGCCCTGCGTGCGAATCGTCAGCGGCACCTTCACCTGACCGCCCGACATGGTCCGATGCTTGGCCGCCTGGTTGACGAGCTGCTCCATGGAGAGAGTGAGAAAGTCCTCGTACATGATCTCCACGACGGGTCGCATGCCCTGGATCGCCGCCCCGATCCCGCTGCCGACGATCGCCATCTCCGAGATCGGCGTGTTCCGGATCCGCGCCGGGCCGAACTCGTCGAGAAGGCCTTGGGTCACGGCCATCGAGCCGCCCATCTCGGCGATGTCCTCGCCCATCAGGAAGACGCTTTCATCCGCGCGCAACGCCCGGGAGAGGGCGTCGCGGACAGCTTCGCGGTACGTCAGCTCAGGCATAGACGTTCGCGAGCGCGTGCTCGGGCTTCGGATCGGTCCCGGCCTTCGCGAACTCGACGGAGGCCTCGACCTCGGCGGTGACCTCGGCGTCGAGCGCGTCGAACTCGTCCTCGGAAAGCTCGAGTCGCGCGCGCAAGAGCTCGATCGGGTCTTTCGTCGCCTTCGCCTCCTTGATCTCCTTCTTGTCGCGGTAGACCTGTGGATCACCGACGTAGTGCCCCACGAGCCGGTACGTGCGCAGGTGGAGCAGAACCGGCCCGGATCCGGAGAGCGCGTGCTCCCGCGCGGCCAGCGCGGCGAGGTAGACCGCCTCGACGTCCTGCCCGTCGGCCTCGATCAGCTTCATTCCGTAGGCCAGCGCGCGCTTACCGAGCTCGTCGACGGGAAGCGGCAAGTGCTGCTTCGCCGGCGTCGACTCGGCCCAGCCGTTGTTCTCGAGGACGAAGATCGCGGGAACCTTCCAGAGCTGGGCGAGGTTCATGGACTCGTGGAAGGTGCCGGCATTCGTGGCCCCGTCGCCGAAGAACGCCACCGCGACGCGCTTCTCGCCACGCATCTGGAACGCGAGCGCCGCGCCCACGATGCCTGGGATTCCGCCCGCGACGACCGCGTTCGCGCCGAGATTTCCGACCTCGACGTCGTAGAGATGCATCGAGCCGCCATAGCCGTGGGAGCAGCCCTCGGTCTTGCCGTACAGCTCGGCCATGATCCGCTCGACCGGAGTGCCCTTGGCGATCGAGTGGCCGTGGGCGCGGTGCGTGGACGCGATCACGTCCTCGCGCTCGAGCGCGGCGCACACTCCCGACGCAACGGCCTCTTGACCGATCGCGACGTGCAAGAAGCCCGGCAGCTCGCCCGCGCGAAAGCGCTCCTCGACCTTCTCCTCGAAGCGCCGGATCAGGAGCATCTCGCGGAAAAATCCGCGCATACCTTCCTTTGAGACCCGCCCTCCGCCGGAGCCGGCCTTCTCTTCGACCGCGGTCATGAACCGGCCATTATGCTGATCCGCTCTCGGGGGCTGCTGTTTGCCCTGTTTACCGCGCGGGTAGGCTCGTCGTCGATGAAAGACAAAAGACGCAGTCCTGTGTTTCTCCTGGTGGGAGCGGCCGCGATAGGTGCGTTCGTCGCACGCGTGATCGACTGGCGGAGTCATGCCCACCCCCGCTAACGGCGGCGTTGGCAGCGTCATCCACGAGGTCGCCGAGCGCGCGAGCGCCTTGGCGCGGCTCGAGGCCGAGCTCGCGATCTTGGAGCTCCGGAGGAAGATCACCTCGCTCGGCATCGGTGGGGCTCTTGTGCTCGGTGCAGGAATCCTCGGGCTCTTAGCCGTCGGTTTCCTTCTCGCAACCGCCGCAGCCGGGCTCGCAATCTTTCTCGACACCTGGCTTGCCCTGCTCATGGTCGCTGGCGGACTGCTCGTCTTGACGGCCGTGGCCGCGGCAGTCGGCATCTCCACGCTCAAGCGGGGAGTACCGCCGATTCCCGAGCGCGCCGTGAATGAGGCGAAGCTGACAGCGAGCGCGCTGAGAGGAAGCGACCGTGACTGAGTCCCGAAGCCCTGAGGTGGTGCGAAGGGAGATCGCGGTCGAGCGCGAGCGGCTCGCCGCAGCCGCCGACGAGTTGCGTAACCGCGTCGGTAATGCTACGAACATGCGACGTCAGGTCGGCTCCCGGATTTCCGTGCTCGCGCCCGCAGCGTTCGCAACCGCCTTCGTCGTCTCAGGCGGCATCGGAGCGACGATGCGCTACTTCGCGCGCCGCGGCCGCGACCGCTGACTCCCGCTCCGACCCCGGCCCCGACCCGTCGAGAGCCTCCTCTGCCGCCCGAGCGAAGCGCGCCTCCGCCGCGGTTGACAAAGCTCCGCGACCTGTCTCGCGGTGATTGGATCGCAATTCTCAGACGCGCCGTCACGGAGTCGCTCGACGACGGCATCCCCATGACCGCTTCGGCGGTCGCGTACAGCTCCTTCTTCGCGATCCCGTCCACGCTGCTGCTCGCGCTCGGTCTCTTCACGCTCGTCTCGAGCGCAGAGACGATCCGGGACTTCATGGATCGACTCGACGCCTTCATGCCCGCGGACGCTACGCAGCTTCTCGGCGACAGCCTGGCGCGCCTCGAGGAACAGCCCTCGACCGGAATCCTGATCACGCTCCTCGGGCTCGTGCTCGCGCTGTGGGCATCGACGAGCGCAATGACCACCTACATGGCCGCGCTCTCGAGCGCCTACGACCGCAAGGACACGCGCGGCTTCGTCCGCAAGCGACTCGTCGCGTTGGGACTCGTCGCAGTGATGGGAGGCGCCGTCGCGCTCGTCGTCTTCCTCCTGATCCTCGGCCCCTACGCGCAACGAGGTGTCGGAAATCTGCTCGGGATCGAGAGCGTGCTCTCCTGGGCTTGGTGGGTCCTCCAGTGGCCGCTGCTCTTCGCCGGCCTGCTGGCGGCGTTCGTGGCTCTGCACTACTTCGGCCCCGACGTCGAGCGTCGCGGCTGGCGGTTCGTCATACCCGGGGCGACGATCGCCGTCGTCGTGTGGGTGCTCGTCTCGCTCGCTTTCGCCCTCTACACCGGCCTCTTCGCGTCGTACAACAAGACGTGGGGATCGCTTTCCGCCGTCATCGTCACGTTGACCTGGCTGTGGCTCACCGCCGTCGCGTTGCTCTTCGGGGGTGAGGTGAACGCGGAGGTCGCGGAGCAAACCGAACAACGCGAATAGACGTTAGAGCTCACGTAAGCTGATCGGCCGATGCAGGCGGCGGGCCAATGGAAGCTGATCGAGCGAGATCTCGGGGCCGACTGGGACGAGGCGCACTTCGTGTTCTCGGTCGAGGATCCGGGCTCCATCGGCGCTGCTGCGGCGGTTCTCGCCCCCCTGAGCCCCGGCCGCGCTGGTGGACAGCTCCGCTTCCAGGTCAGGCGCGAAGGAGGGGGTCCCGACAAGATCCGGAACCTGGTCGGACGGCTCGACCGAAAGCGAGTCTGGGGCACGCTCACGCTGGTCGAATCGAGCGCTGAGACCCGCCCGACCGCAACTGGCATCTTTCCGGAGGAGCTGCCAGGCCTCGTCGAGAGCTGGGATGCCGCACTCGCAGACCTTCCTCCGGGCTGGCGGGATCTTCTTTGCGAGCTCGAGATCGACTCGACGGACTACCTTCCACGCGCGGCGCTGCTCGGCGCACCGTTGAATCCGACGCGGAATCCCGAGACGATCGCGCTTCGCTTTCGAGTCTCCTCGGGTGTGGGCTACGGAACGTCGCCGGGAATGGCGCGGCGCTGCCTGGAGCGAATCGAAGGCGACGGGATCACAGGCGGCGTGAGCGTGTTGAAGGTGCTTTCCGACACCGGAAACGAAGCCACCTTGGGGCCGGTCTGGCGTGTCGCCGGGCACTCCGTCTAGGCGCGAGAAGATCCCCTAAGGCATCGGCTTAGCGGACGACCTTCGCCGACCCGCGCATTCCGAAGGCGGCGTGCGGGTCACACAGGAAACGGAACGTCCCTGTGCGCTTCAGCGCGACCTTCCAAGTCTGCCCCCCCTAAAGGCGAGGGGGCTGGTCTTGCGGTTGTAGCCCGGAGCCACGATGTGCACGTTGTGATCGCTCCCGCGGTCACGCACGGTGACCGTATATGTGCCGAGTCTCATGCTCTTGACCGCTTTGCCGGCCGCGGTCTTGAGAGTGATGACCTGCCGCGGTCCGGCAGTCAGTAGCAGCTTGGTCTTCGCGGTAATCGCCGGCGCCGCGGGAGGCGGGCTCGTAGCAGGCGGGGTGCCGACCACGAACTTGTCGCCGAGCGTCGGATGCGGATCGCAATGGTACGAATAGTTTCCGTCCTTGAAGGTGACCGTCCAATTGACGGTGCCAGTGAACTCGACCTCCGTCCGCTCGTCCACCCCCGGCCCCTCCAGATGGAACGTATGGAAGTCCGAGATGTCGCGCACCTGGACGTCATACGTGCCTGGCGCGAGTTTCGTGACGCGATCGCCCCGCGCGTCCCGGAACGAGATCTCGAACTCCGGACCGACGGTGCCGAACAGCTTCGGGTTCTGAGCCTGCACCGCGGCTCCGTCGGCCGCTCCGAGGAGCGCGGCGACGGCGAGCGCGACGGCGAGCGCGACGGCACGGGTCATCGCTGCACCTTACGGGCCGTCCCGTGATCGGATTGCTCATGCCCTCAGCTCCGCCCCGAAATCCTCGGCCAGCGCAGCGACGATATGGCCACGAAGCTTGGCCGCCTCCTCGTCCGTGAGCGTGCGCTCGGGAGACTGGAACGTGAGGTGGATCGCGGCTGACTTCTTCCCCGGCCCCACCTGCTCTCCCCGGTAGACGTCGAACACGCGCGCCTCGCGAAGCAGCGGCCCCGCCGCCGAGCGCGCGGCCTCCACCAGCGCGCCGACTTCGACATCCTCTCCGACGGAGACGGCGATGTCCTGGTGGATCGCCGGGTACGTGATCACGTCCTCGTACGAAACCGGGTCGCGCGCAGCGCGGGCGAGCTTCTCGAGGTCGAGCTCGAAGGCGCCCCACACTCCGTCGAGGAGCGCGGGATGGAGCTCGCCCACGACTCCGGCCTCGATCTCCGCTGCCTTTCCGGGGTGGAGCAGCGGATGCCGCGCGCGCGTCCAGGAGGCATCGGCATGGAGCGAGCGCAGGAGCGCCTGCACCACTCCCTTGACGTGGAGGAAGCCTCCATCGGCAACGCCCGCGACGGACACGCGTTCGTCCGGCAGCTTAGCCTCTCCTTTCGGGAAATAGACGCGCGCCACCTCGAAGAGCGCGACGGGCGCATTGCCGACCTCGGCGTTACGTCGCGCAGTCTCGACCAGCGAGGGCAAGAGCTCCGTTCGCAGCAGCGCGAGCTCGCCGGTGATCGGCTCCTGCAGCCGAAGCGCGCCTTCATCGCGATCGCGCTCGACGAGGGACGGGGTGTACACCTCCGAGTAGCCGAGCGCGGCCAGCGTGTCCTCGATCCGCCGGCGCACGCGCTGCGCTCGTGTCAGACGGCCGGACATCTCGCGCCGGACAGGAAGTGTGAACGGCACGTCGGCCAGGTGGAAGCGGGCGACCTCCTCGATCAGGTCGACCTCGCGGACGAGATCGCGAGCGCGCCACGTGGGGACGACGTACTCGCCGCCACGTCGCTCGTTACCGAGCCGCGTGAGGATGTCCTCCTGCTCCTCCTCCGTCACCTCCAGTCCCATGAACGCGCTCGCCTTCTCGGGCTGGAACCGAACGACAGGTCGCTCCGGCAGCTCTCGCTTCGCATCGGTATGCCCCACGAACCGAGCTCCTGTGAGGGAGACGATCAGCTCGGTCGCCCAGGCGGCGGCCTGCTCCGCGAGGTACGGGTCGACGCCCTTCTCCCAGCGGTTCGAGCCCTCCGTTCGCAGTCGGAGGCGCTCCGATGTTCGCCACAGCCCCGTGGGCTCGAAGTTCGCGGCCTCGAGCAGGACCTCGGTCGTCTCGTCGGTGATCTCCGTGTCTTCACCCCCCATGATCCCCGCGAGCGCGATCGAGCGCTCGGCGTCGGCGATCATCAGGTCGGAGGGATCGAGGTCGCGCTCGACGCCGTCCAGGGTTCTCATCTTCTCGCCCGGCCGCGCGCGGCGGACGACGATCTTCCCGCCAGCGAGTGTCGTCTGGTCGAACGCGTGCAACGGGTTCCCGAGCCCCAGCATCACGTAGTTGGTCACGTCGACGACATTGGAGATCGGCCGCATTCCCGCGGCGTCGAGGCGGGAGCGGAGCCAGAGCGGCGACGGACCGATCCTGACGTCGCGGAGGAGCCGGCCGATGTAGCGCGGACAGCCTTCAAAGTCCTCGATGGTCACATCGACGAGCTCGTTGCCCACCGGCGCGGGATCATGGCCCGGCGGCGACGCGAGATCCAGCCGGAACAACGCAGCGACCTCGCGGGCGACGCCGTAGATGGAGAGTAGATCCGGACGGTTCCCGGTGATCTCGAGATCGAGAACGACGTCCTGGAGCGTGAGCACGTCGCCGAGCGGCGTCCCGGGCTCTCCGTCGTCCAGCACGATGATCCCGCTCGAGTCTTGTCCGAGCTCGAGCTCCTGCTCGGAGAGGATCATGCCGGCGGACTCCTCCCCGCGAAGCTTGCGGCGCTCGAGCACGAGCCCTCCCGGAAGGGTGGCGCCAGGGAGGGCGACGGCGACGGTGGCGCCGGCGCCGAAGTTCCAAGCGCCACAGACGATCTGGTACGGCGCCGACTCCCCCACGTCGACGACGCAGAGCTGGAGCCGGTCCGCGTTCGGATGCTTGGACGCCTCGAGCACCTTGCCTAAGCGGAAGAGCCCGAGGTTGCCGTTCTCGTCCTGGACGCCACGCCGCTCGATCCCGGCGACGACCGCCGTCGAGATATCGAGCCGCGCGGCCAGATCCTCGACTGGCATCTCGAGCGCGACATAGTCACGAAGCCAGGACAGCGGCACGCGCACTAGAACTGCCTCAAGATCCGCAGGTCGTTCTCCCAGAAGGGGCGGATCTCGGGGATGCCGTGGCGGAGCTGAGCCGCCCGCTCGATTCCACACCCGAAGGCGAATCCGCTCCATTCGTCGGGGTCGATACCGACGTTCGCGAGGACTTGCGGGTCCACCATGCCCGATCCCCCGAGCTCGATCCAGCCCGTGTACTTGCACGTGCGGCAACCCTCCATCTCGCAGATCGGGCAGGAGACATCGGGCTCGAGCGAGGGCTCGGTGAAGGGAAAGAAGTGCGTTCGAAACCGCACTTGACGCTGCTCGCCGAATAGCGCTCGCATCACGTGCAGCAACGTCCCTTTGAGATCGGAGAGCGTCAGGTTGCGGTCGATGGCAAGCCCTTCGAACTGATGGAAGATCGGGAAGTGCGTGGCGTCCGGCGCGTCCCGCCGATACACACGGCCAAGCGAGACCATGAAGATCGGCGGCTTCTTCGCCTCCATGACGTGGATCTGCGAGGGTGACGTCTCGGTTCGCAGCAGGCGAACAGGATCGAAAAACAACGTGTCGCGGTGCGAGCGCGAGGGGTGCGCAGGCCCGAACGCGAGCTGGTCGAAGTTGTAATGGACGGTCTCGACCTCGCGGTCGTCGATGACCTCGTAGCCGAGACCGAGGAACGCGTCCTCGACGATCCGGCGGGTGAGCGTCGTCGGATGCAGCGTTCCGAGGCGGCGCTCCTCGCCGGGCAGAGTGACGTCGACCATGTCCTCGGTCAACTGCCGGTCGAGCTCGGCTCGACGCAAATTCTCCTCGCGACCGTCGATCGCGTCCTCGAGCCGCTGGCGGAGCGAGTTCAGCGCCATGCCCGTCTCACGGTCCCGGACGTCGCGGAGCGCGAGCTTGAGCTCGCTCTTGCGGCCGAGGTACTCGACCCGGACGCGCTCGATCTCGTCCGTCGAGCCGGCGCCTGTAGCAGCGGCAAGCGCGTCCTTCTCGAGGTTGTGCACGTCCATGAGAGTGAGCGAGGTTAGCAACGGCCTCCGGCCTGCTTGAATCGCCACGCCGCTATGACGCTTTACGACGCGATCGCGCGGTTCTACGACCCGTGGAGCCGATCCGTGACCGAGGACGTCGGGTTCTACGTCGACCAGGCGCTGGCCTCGGGCAGCCCCGTCGTCGAGCTGGCCGTCGGGACCGGCAGGATCGCCGTGCCGATCGCGCAGGCCGGTGTCTCCCTGATCGGCGTCGACTCCTCGCCGGAGATGCTCGCGGTCGCCGGCGAGGCGGCGAAGGCGGCGGGAGTGGGCGATCTCCTCGATCTCCGAGTGGGCGATCTTCGCAACCCGCCCGTCTCCGAACGCGTGCCTCTCGCCATCTGTCCCTTCCGGTCGCTCCTGCATATGGAGACCGAAGACGAGAAGCTGCGCGCGCTTCGTGCCGCCCGATCGCTCTTGGAACCTGGAGGACGCTTCGTGTTCGACGTGTTCGCGCCGAGCCGCGACGACATCGTGGAGACGCATGACCGCTGGCTCGAGCGCGAGCCGGGGATCTTCGAGCGCGCCGCGTGGGACGAGGGATCGCGAACGCTCTCGCTCTCCGTCCGCTCAGGGAACGCGTCGGTGACGTTCGGGCTGCACTGGCTGTCGGCGCCGGAGTGGCTCCGCCTGCTCGACACGGCGGGGTTCGAGGTGGAGGCTCTCTACGGCTGGTTCGACTCGAGGCCGTACGAGAACGACGAGGACATGGTCTTCGTCTGCCGCACCTAGGGCCTTAGACGAGGTCGATCGGGTCACCGAGGGCGATCTCGCCGCCCTCGACGACGTGAGCCAGCATGCCGCGCTTGTCGTCGAGCTCGGCGCGCAGTCCTTCGCGTAGCTCGTCCATCCGGTGGCAGGGATCGCACACCATCGTGATCTCGAGTAGAGCTCCGCCGACCTTGACGTGCTGACCGACCGGCCACGATTGGACGTCTGCCCCTTCGACCGTCACATTCTCGCGGATCGCTCCCGGCGCCACGCCGACCGCGTCCAAGTGCTCCTTGGAGACGAGCAACACCTCGCGCCGGGGTGGGTTCCCATGCGCGCAACCTTCGAGCCCCTGATTCTCGATTGCCAGCACGCGCATTCGCGCCTCCGAGCGCCCACTCTTGCGACCCGGTGACACGAAAAGACCGGTCACGGTTGCCATTCGCCCAGCCTATCCATAGAGTCGAGCTGTGATCTGGATCATCGTCCTCCTCGCGATCGTGCTCGTGATCGCGGTCGTCCTCGTCCTGCTCTACAACAACCTGGTCCGCCTCCGGAACCGGGTCGACAACGCCTGGGCGCAGGTCGAGGTGCAGCTCAAGCGGCGCTGGGACTTGATCCCGAACCTGATTGAGACGGTGAAGGGCTACGCCGCGCACGAGCGCGAGACCTTCGAGGCCGTGACCGCCGCCCGCGCACGGGCTCAGCAGGCGGGGACACCCGCCGAGACCGCGCAGGCGGAAGGCATCTTGGGTGCCGCGCTTGGCCGCCTCCTCGCCGTAGCGGAGGCGTATCCCGAGCTGCAGGCCGACGAGAACTTCCGGCAGCTCCAGACGGAGCTCGCGGAGACCGAGAACCGCGTGGCAACAGCTCGCCAGGTCTACAACGACACGGTTCTGACCTACAACAACGCGATCCAGACTTTCCCTGGCTTGGTCATCGCGGGTCCGTTCGGGTTCAGCATCCGCGAGTTCTTCGAGGTCGAAGAGGAGGCACAACGGGAGGTCCCGGTCGTCGATTTTTAGTGCGCGCGAAGCAAACCCCTTCATATAGGGGCATATCCGGAGGCCTCGGGGGTTGATACCGGTAGCGCCGCAATCAAGGCTGCGTGTGTTGCTCGTCGCGAGCGCCGCAGCGCTTGTCGCGCTCGCGATCGCACCGACAGCTCTTGCGCAGTCGTACGAGCTCGTCGCGTCCGACGTTCAGACACAAGTCGGAACCGACGGCCGCGTCGGAGTCGAGGAGCGACTCACGGTCGCATTCGGGAGCGACTTTCCGTTCACGTACGGCTTCCGTGAGATCCCTTACGGAAGCGGCGAGCGAATCTCGGACGTCACGGTGCTCGAGAACGGGCGCGCGTTCGGCCCCGGCGCCCCGACGGAGCTCGAGCCAGGCGGTCCAGCCGGGACGTTCGGCATTCGCGATCTCGGCGGCAAGATCCGGGTCGTCTGGCGCTTCCGAGCGACGGGCGAGACACGCACGTTCACGATCCGCTACCGCTTCGGCGGTCTGGCGATCGGTTACGACGATGTCGTGGACGTCAACCTCAAAGTGTGGGGAGACGAGTGGGAGCAATCGCTCGGGCGCCTCAGCGCAGCGACCTCAGGCCCGGGACGGGTGGTCCGCGCCTGGGGTCACCCGGTGTGGGTTCGTGGCGATGTCACGCTCGCAGGGCCACGCGCGCTCCTGCGTGCGCTCGACGTGCCCGCCAGGCAGTTCGTCGAGCTCAGGGCCCTGTACCCGCGGGGTGCTTTCTCCTCGACTGCGGGCATGCGTGTCGAGGACGGCCCCGGACTCGCCAAGATCGTCGCCGAGGAGCGGGCGGATGCAGAGGAATACGCGAGAGATCAGGAGCGGATCGACGAGCTCAAGTCGAAGCCGCTCCGCACGGGTCTCGTTGTGCTCGGGCTCGCAATCCTTCCCGCGCTCATCGTCATCGGGGCGGTGTTCTGGTTTCTCGGCCGCGAGCGGCGCACTCGCTATGACCGGGAGTACGAGCAGGAGCCGCCGACCAACACCGAGCCGGCCCTCATCCCCATGCTGCTTCGACAGGGCGGCGAGGCAGGGTCGTACGAGTTCACGGCGACGCTCTTCGACCTAGTCCGGCGCGGGGCCTACAGGGCGACGCCGACGACCACGGAGCGGAAGATCTGGGGCGGGCTCCGCACGCAGACGGTCTCCGATCTCGAGCTCTCGGCGGGCGAGAGAGCGGATCTGACTCCCTGGGAGCATTACGTCGCCGAAGTCGTCGATGCGGTGCTGGACGGCGGCTCGGAGCGGCTCTCGAACTTCCGTGAACGAATCGAGGGCGAGCGGGAGTCGATGTCCGGGCGCTTCGACTCGTTCAAGTCGGCAGTTGGTCGAGAGGCCGATCGGCGAAGCTGGTTCCGCTCGCTGGGCGTCGTACCGCTCGTTGCCGCCGGAGTGCTGCTCGCGCTCGTGGGAGCGCTGCTCTTCTTCCTGGCACAGGACGGCTGGCGCTCGGTGTACCCGCGCTACTCCGACGTCGTGCTCGTCGGCGTCGGCATCAGCCTGATCGTGAATGCCGCGCTGCTCGGCGCGACGGTCGTCTTCGGACGTCGCCTCTGGCGCAGGCGCTCGCCATCTGCGCAGACGGAGGCCGAGCGCTGGGACGCCTTCCGCCGCTACCTGACCGACTTCCCGCGCCTTCAGGAGGCGCCGCCCGCGACGCTTGTTCTCTGGGAGCGCTTCCTCGTCTACGGGATCGCGTTCGGCATCGCCGAGCGCGTGCTGCAGGGCGCGCAGATCCACATGCCCGAAGCGCTCCACCAAGCGAGCACGATCTACTGGATCTCGCCCAGCGGTGACCTGAGCTCCGGCGTCACCAGCCTCTCGATCGGCGATCTGACCTCGGGCTTCGGCAGCGCGCTCGCGCCGCCCAACTCGGGCTCGGGAGGTGGCGGAGGCGGGTTCTCGGGGGGCGGCGGCGGTGGCGGCGGCGGCGGAGGTGGCGGGTTCGGCTAGCTGGCTGGCGCAGATCGCGCGAACATCCCTGAAGCCAACCGCTTCGCGGCCGGGTCCGAAGGGGACATCTTGCGAGGACAGCGCGCGCTCGGCACCATGAGAACCGTGGAGGACGATCTCCCCCTGACTCATGCGGACGTGCAGGCGATCATGGAGTCGCTCTTCGATATCCGTGCCGGAGTGGATTATCTGGTGACTTTCGTACAAGGAGACGAAGACGATGAATCCGAGGAAGAGGAAGAGGATTGATGAGCGTCACGCCGAGTGGTTGAGGACCGATCCGCTCCAACAGCGGCTACGGGAGCGGATCGCGTATCACAAGGCTCGGGCCGAAGCCGAGGAGCGGGGTCGAGGAACAGAGCGGCGCGAGAGCTCATAGAGCGCGATCGCCCCAGCCGCAGCCACGTTCAGCGACTCGGCGTCGCCGGGGAGTGGGATCGTCGCCTTGTAACAGTCTGTTACCAGGCGTTCAGGCAGCCCTTCGCGTTCCGAGCCCAGGAGCATCGTGAGCGGAGGTTCGACGTCCACGTCGGCAAGCGGCATGCCGCCGTGCGCAACCAGCGCGACGCAGCGACCGGGAGCGACGTCCCAGTGGACGAGTGGCACGCGGAAGATCGCGCCGGCCGACGCACGCAGCGCTCTCGGGCCGAGCGGATCCGCGCACTCCGGCGACAGCGACACCGCGGCGCCGAACGCGTCCGCGGTCCGCAGGAGCGCGCCCACGTTTCCCGGATCCGTTACGCGCCAGAGAGCGACCGTCACGTCTCGCGTGCCGACCGGCAGGTCGGCCCTCCTGAAGATCCCGATGACACGCGGCGCGTGCCCGAGAGTCGACACCTCGGCCAAGAGCTCGCCGACCACGTTTTCTCCCGCGACGAGCAGCTCGACGGGCTCGATCGCCGCTTCACGCGCCGCCTCGACCAGATCTTCGGTCTCGACCGCGAAGAGCCCGCTCTCTTCGCGGTGCTTGCGCGCAGCAAGGAGCCTCCGGACGAGCCGGACCTTCTCGTTCTGACGCGACTCGATCAACAGCTCCTAACGCAATGAACGGCCATGACGGACGATCATCGCGCTAGAAGCTATGCCGCGGAAGACGCGGACTCGAGCGCAGCGTTTGCCTTCTCCGCGACCACCGAGAACGCCTTCGGGTCTGACACCGCGATGTCGGCGAGCGACTTGCGATCGAGCTCGATTCCCGCCAGCCTCACGCCCGCCATGAAGCGGTTGTAGGAGAGCCCATTCGCGCGCGCGGCTGCGTTGATGCGAATGATCCAGAGCGAACGGAAGGTGCGCTTCTTCACCTTCCGGTCGCGGTACGCGTACACGAGGGAACGCTCGACCTGCTCCTTCGCGTACTTGTAGTTCGACTTCTTGAGCCCCCTGTAGCCCTTTGCCTGCTCCAGAACCTTGGCGCGCTTCTTGCGCGCGTGCACCGCGCGTTTGACCCGAGGCATCTCAGTCTCCCCTCAAGAGCTTCTGAACGCGCTTGACGTCGCTCTCGGCGACGTCGTACATCTTTCGAAAGCCGCGCCTACGCTTCGACGACTTCTTCTCGAGGTTGTGGCTCTTCATGGCGTGCCGGCGCAGGATCTTCCCTGTCCCCGTCACCTTGAACCTCTTCCTCGCTCCCGACGAGGTTTTCATCTTTGGCATCGGTCTTCACTCCCACGTTTCTCAATGGCGCCAGAACCATGACCATGTTGCGTCCGTCGAGGATCGGCTGTTGCTCGATCGATCCGAGCTCCTTCACATCCTCGGCGAGCCGCATGAGGAGGTTTCGGCCCCGTTCCGGGTGGAGCGTCTCGCGCCCCCGGAACATGATCGTGACCTTCACCTTCGCTCGCTGACCGAGAAAGCGCACGACGTGCCCCTTCTTGGTCTCGTAGTCATGGGTTCCGATCTTTGGTCTGAGCTTGATCTCCTTGACTTGGATCTGGAGCTGGTGCTTACGAGCCTGCTTCGCGCGCTGCTCTTGCTCGTAGCGGTACTTCGAGTAGTCCATCACCCGCGCGACGGGCGGATCGGCACCTGCGGCCACCTCGACGAGGTCGAGTCCCTTCTTGAACGCGAACTCGAGCGCTTCCTTCGTCTCCGTGATCCCGACCTGTCCTCCGTTCTCGTCCACGAGGCGGACTCGCGGCACGCGGATCTCCTCGTTGATGCGCTCCTCCCGCTTTCGCGGAACGACCCGGTCCAGGCTGGGCCGGCGGCGGCGCGGTCTCAAAAGCTAATCACCAGACTCTCGATTCCCTCCTCGTATACGACAAAACCGCTGCAAGCAGCGGCATGATCCTCATCGA
>Ga0183260_10000647_pt1 | contig 29463 bp, 32 predicted proteins | sample AntDrymUQ4972206_2_FD_129768 | JGI IMG/M metagenome (GOLD analysis project Ga0183260, IMG submission 129768) | Polar desert sand microbial communities from Dry Valleys, Antarctica - metaG UQ497 (22.06) (version 2) (version 2) | ecosystem: Environmental > Terrestrial > Soil > Desert | place...
GCGGCCCTTCAGGGGTCTTCGCGCGATCGGGATCCGCTTTCGCGGATTCCGATCTTGCGCCAACAAGTAACAGACTAGGGTTGCGCTACAATCCGCCGCCGTGGCCGGCGACAGATTTCGTCTCGAGGTAAAAGAACGGGAACGGCTCGGCTCGCCCGAGTCACGTCGCCTGCGCAAGCAGGGGTTCGTTCCGGGCGTCCTCTACGGCAAAACCGGCGCGAAGTCGTTCGTGGTCAAGGAGCGCGATCTCCGCGCTGCGCTGACCGGCTCCTCCGGTCTGCATGCCGTGCTCGACGTCGTGCTCGAGGGTCAGACCTCGACGCACTCGTCGATCCTGAAGGAGTACCAGCGCGATCCGATCCGCGGTCACGTTCGCCACGTTGACTTGCTGGAGGTTCGCCTCGACATCGCGATCCAGGCGACCGTCAACGTCCACCTCCACGGCTCCGAGGACGCACCGGGCGTCAAGGAAGGCGGCGTCCTCTCGCAGCCCAGCTCGACGCTCAACGTCGAGGCGCTGCCGATGGAGGTTCCGGAGAGCATCGAGGCCGACGTCAGCCGCATGGAGATGGGTGACGCGCTCCGGCTGGAGGATTTGCCCAAGCTCGCGGGCGTCACGTTCCTCGACGATCCGCACGAGACCGTGATCGCCACCGTCTCGGCCCCGCAGGCCGAGATCGAGCCGGAGCCCGTCGAGGGCGAGGAGGGCGAGCTCCTTGAGGGCGAGGAGGGCGAAGATGCTGAGGGCGGCGAGGCCGCCGAGGGCGAAGCGCCCGGGGGCGACGCGCAGTCCGGCTCCGACTCGGAGGGGTAATGCGCCTCTTCCGTCGGGGCGACAGCGCCTCGACGCTGGATCTCCTCGTCGTCGGTCTCGGCAACCCGGGCCGCGAGCACATGCGCGACCGACACAACGTCGGGTGGCTGGTCGTCGATGAGCTCGTTCGCCGCCACGACGGCGCCTTCAAGTCGAAGTTCTCCGGTCAGCTCGCCGACATCCGCCTCGACGGCCTGAAGCTCGCGCTGCTGAAACCGGAGACGTACATGAATCTCTCCGGGAGCTCGCTCGCGGCCGCCGCACGCTTCTTCAAGCTCCCGACCGAGCAGATCGCCGTCGTCCATGACGACGTCGACCTCGAGCACGCGCGGATCCAAGTCCGCCTCGGCGGCGGGCTCGCCGGCCACAACGGCCTCCGCTCGATCAAGCAGACCCTCGGCTCGGCCGACGTCCTGCGCGTCCGCGTCGGCGTCGGCCGACCCGGGCGCGGCGACCGCCGTCCGGTCGCGGACTACGTGCTCTCGCCGTTTGCGCCCGAAGATGAGGCCGAAGCGCTCATCGGCCTCGCGGCCGACGCGGTGGAGACGCTCGCGCGCGACGGCCTCGACGAGGCCCAGCGCCGCTTCAATTGAGTTTCTAGCTCGAGCGCACCGAGACGACTCGGGCGTTCCAGGAGCCCTTCGGTGCCTTCACCTCGACCGTGTCGCCCACCTTGGCGCCGATCAGCGCGCCGCCGAGTGGCGAGTCGCTAGAGACGCCGCCCACGCTCGAGATCTCCACCTCGAAGCGGCCACCCTGCTCGTCCTCCACCTCGACCAGTGAGCCGACCCCGACGACGCCCTCGGCTGGGTGCTCGACGACGACGGCGTTCTCGATCCGGTTGCGCAGAATCGTGATCCGGCGCTCGAGCAGGCCCTGCTCGTTTTTCGCGTCGTGGTAGGCGAAGTTCTCGGAGAGGTCACCGAACCCGCGTGCGGTTGCGATCGCCTCGACCATGTCGGCCCGCCTCGGGCCTTCCAGCTCGGCGAGCTCGGCGGCGAGCGCCTCCCGCTGCGCCGCGGTCATCGCCTCGTGAGAGCGCTCGGCCACGAGTGCATCATCGCCGATTCGGGTCCGCCTGGGCGTCGGTCGGCGACAGCGGCCGCCGAGTACCATGCGCTTCGCGGAAACCCGGTTTCCGCCTTTCGTCATGGACCGCCCGGTACTTCACGCGTTCGTCAGGGAGCTGCTCGCGCTCGAGCGCCTGCAGGCGTTCGCGGCCGCCCTGCCGGCGCGCGCAAGAGTCTCGGAGCCGGTCCTGCCGCTCCTGCTCGCGACGCTGCACGAGCACCTCGAGCGGGGTCTTGTCGGCCTGCTGCCCGAGGACGCCGACGCGCGCGACGCGGCCGAGGCCGCGGGCTGGTTCATCGGCGCCGACCGCGTGGCGCTGCTGCCCGGCCGCGGTGTGCGCTGGGGCTCCGGCCTCGAGGCGCCGCCCCACCTCGTCGGCGAGCGGGCCCGCGCGCTGGACGTGCTCGCCCAGGGCGGGCTCGTGTGCGCCTCGGCGACCGCGCTCGCGGAGGGAATGCCGCCCGTGTCGCAGCGGCCGGCGGCGGTGCGGCTCGAGGCGGGCGCCGAGCCCGGCCTCGACGGGCTGGCCGAGTCGCTGGCGCTCGCCGGTTACGAGCGGGTCGAGCGCGCCGAGGAGCGTGGCCAGTTCGCTGTCCGCGGCGGCATAGTCGACGTCTTTCCGACGACAGGCCGTGAGCCGCTCCGCGTCGAGCTCTACGGCGACGAGATCGAGCAGGTGCGCGCGTTCTCGCCGTTCACCCAGCGGACGCTGCATACGGTCGACGTCGCGGTCGTCTACCCAGCGGCCGAGCGGAAGGCCGACCTGCGCGAGCCAACCCTCGCCGACGACCAGGAGCTGGAGCCGGTTGCGCCGGAGATCCCGGACGACCTCGTACCGGTACTCGAGCGCTCGCCCGATTTCGTCTGGCAGCCCGACGAGGTGCGGCGCGTCTGGGTTGAGGAGGGTCTCGCCGAGCTCCCGCTTGCGGGGGCCTCGGAGCTCGACCCGTTCCCGCAATCGCAGGCTTACTCCTTCGAGGCCCAGCGGCCCGCGATCGCGGCACGCGGGCTCGCCGAGGCCGAGAGCGAGCTCACCGGCTTCGTACGCGGCGGCAACCGCATCGTTGTCGCGTTCCCCCACGCGGGCGAGGCGCTGCGTACCGAGAACCTGCTCAAGCGCGCCGACGCCCGCGTGATCGCCGCGGGCCAGGACCTCCCGGAGCAGCCCGAGCTCCTCTTCGCCGTTGCGCCTGCCCGCCGGGGCTTCGTCTGGCGCGAGCTCGGCCTTGTACTGTTGCCGGACACGCAGGTCTTCCGCAAGCGCCCGCCGCGCACGGACCGGCGACTCGGCCGTGCGCTGGCGTCGTTCGCCGACCTCCGCAGCGGCGACTTCATCGTCCACGAGGATCACGGCGTCGGCAGGCTGCTCGGCTTCGAGACGAAGGAGGTGGCGGGCGTCACCCGCGACTATCTCTTCCTCGCGTTCCGGGGCGATGACCGCTTGTACGTCCCGCACGAGCAGCTCGGCAAGGTCTCGAAGTACATCGGCGCCGACGCCAGCTCGCCCGCGCTCTCCAAGCTGGGCGGCAAGGCGTGGCAGAACCTGAAGGCGCGCGCCCGCGAGTCGGTGCGGGAGCTTGCGACCGAGCTGATCGCGCTATATGCGCAGCGGCAGCAGGCGCCGGGTACGCCGTACGACCTCGGGCACGAGTGGCTGGAGCGGCTCGAAGCAGAGTTCCCCTACCGCGAGACCGAGGATCAGGCGCGCGCGATTGAAGCGGTGAAGGAGGATCTCGAGGCTCCGCGGCCGATGGACCGGCTCGTCTGCGGCGATGTTGGCTTCGGGAAGACCGAGGTCGCCGTGCGCGCGGCGTTTGCCGCCGCGGTCAACGGCAAGCAGACACTCGTCCTCTGCCCGACGACGATCCTCGCCGAGCAGCACTGGAACACCTTCAAGGCACGTTACCGCGACTTCCCCGTCCGGGTCGAGATGGTCTCGCGCTTCCGCAAGCCGGCCGAGACGAAGCAGATTCTCAAGGACTTCGCGGAGGGGAAAATCGAAGTGCTCGTAGGCACGCACCGCGTCCTCAGCCGCGACGTCATTCCCAAGGATCTCGGCCTCGTGATCCTCGACGAGGAGCAGCGGTTCGGGGTGGCGCAAAAGGAGCTGCTTCGCAGCCTCCGGCTCGAGGTGGACGTGCTCGCGCTGTCCGCCACACCCATCCCGCGCACCCTGCACATGTCGCTCTCCGGGCTGCGGGACATCTCGATCATCGAGACGCCGCCGGAGGGACGACGCCCGATCCGGACGACGGTGGGCGAGTACGACGAGGAGCTCGTCCGGACGGCGCTCGAACGCGAGCTCGAGCGCGGTGGCCAGGCGTTCTACCTGCACAACCGGGTCGAGACGATCGAGGAGGCGGCCGAGAAGCTACGGCAGCTGTGCCCGACGGTCCGCTTCATCGTTGCGCATGGGCAGATGAAGGAGCGCGAGCTGGAGGAGAAGATGCACGCGTTCCTGCGCGGCGACGGGGACGTGCTCGTCTCGACGACGATCATCGAGTCGGGCATCGACATCCCGCAGGCGAACACGCTGATCGTGGAACGCGCGGACGCGCTCGGTCTCTCCCAGCTCTACCAGATCCGCGGTCGCGTCGGCCGCTCGGACGTGACCGCACACGCCTACCTCCTCTATCCGGACGCGATGGAGCTGTCGCCCGAGGCGCGGGCGCGGCTTGCGACGCTCGCCGACCACACAGAGCTCGGCGCTGGCTTCCAGATCGCAATGCGAGACCTCGAGATCCGCGGAGCAGGCGACCTGCTCGGCGCCGAGCAGTCGGGGCACGTCGCGGCGCTCGGCTTCGAGCTCTACGTCGAGATGCTCGCCGAGGCGGTCGCAGAGCTGCAGGGTCAGCGCCGGCTGGCGACGCGCCCCGTGCGGGTGGACGCCCGCGTGGATGCCTACGTGCCGGCGAGCTACGTCTCCTCGGAGGCGCTGAAGATCGACATTCACCGGCGGCTCGCCCTCGCAGAGTCCGACGACGAGCTGCGCGAGCTGCACGCGACGCTCGAGGACCGCTACGGCCCCGTGCCCGAACCGGTCGAGCACTTGTTCGCGATCCAGGAGGCGAAGCTGAAGCTGGCCCGCCTCGGCGCCGACTACCTCATCTACCGCGGCGGCCGCGCGACGGTCGGGCCGCTCGTGCTCGGCTCGGCCGAGCTGCGAGCCCTGCGAGATGTCTCCGACACGGCCGTCTACACCAGCGCCAAGCGCGAAGTCTCGCAGCGCACCGACGCCCTGGAGGGGGCGATCGGGTTGGTCGATGCTATCGTGATAGCCCGTCAGGCAGCCTGAACGGTGCCCCCCGCGACTACCTGGAGCTTCTCAACCATGAAGATCTCTCGCCTTACGCTTTCTCTCTGTGCGCTTACGCTCACCTTCGCCCTTGCCGGTTGCTCGCTCGGCGGCGGCGACGACAAGGTGCCCGCAGACGCCGTGGCCGTCGTCGACGGCGAGGAGATCGCGAAGAGCGACTTCGACGCGTTGGTCGCCCAGGCGAAGAAGAGCTACACAAACCAGAAGCGGGAATTTCCGAAGGCGGGCTCGCAGGAGTTCCAGACACTCAAGAACCAGGCCGTCCAGTTCCTCGTCCAGCGCGAGCAGTTCGAGCAGGAGGCGGCGGCGCTCGACGTCAAGATCACCGACAAGCAGGTCGACGCGCGGCTCGAGCAGATCCGGAAGCAGTACTTCGCCGGCGACAACGAGAAGTACGAGGCGCAGCTGAAGGAGCAGGGCCTCTCCGACAAGCAGGTCCGCAACGACATCCGCTCCCAGATCGTCTCGGAGAAGATCTTCGAGGAGGTCACGCGGAAGGTGAAGGTGACCGACAAGCAGATCGAGGACCACTACACCAAGAACAAGGCGCAATACGGCCAGCCGCAGAGCCGCGAGGTGCGCCACATCCTCGTCAAGACGAAGGCGCAGGCCGACGACCTGTACGACCAACTGCAGGGCGGCGCCGACTTCTCCGGCCTGGCAAAGAAGTTCTCCGAGGACACGGGCTCGAAGGCGAACGGCGGCAAGCTGACGATCTCGAAGGGCCAGACCGTGGCGCCGTTCGACCGGACGGCGTTCCTGCTGAAGAAGAACGAGATCTCGAAGCCGGTGAAGACCGAGTTCGGCTTCCACATCATCCAGCCGACGGGCGATGTCAAAGAGGCCAAGGTGACTCCGCTCAAGGAGGTCGAGGACTCGATCCGCCAGCAGCTCTTGCAGACCAAGAAGAACGAGGCGATGACCAAGTGGGTCGACGAGCTGAAGAAGGACTACGAGGACAAGGTCTCGTACGCCGTCGGCTTCACCCCGCCGCCGCCCGCCGCCACCGGCACGACCACCACCGCCGAGAACGAGTAGCCGAGTGCCTCTGGGCGAGGCGCTCCAAGAGCTGCAGGAGCTGACGCGGCGGTTGCGCCGCGACTGCCCCTGGGACCGCGAGCAGACAGCGCGGACGATCGTGCCGCACACGGTCGAGGAGGCGTACGAGGTCGCTGACGCCGCCGGCTCGGACGATCCCAAGAAGCTGCTCGACGAGCTCGGCGACCTGCTCTTTCAGGTCTACTTTCTGGCGCTGCTGCTCGAGGAGAGAGGTGAGGGCGACCTCGAGCAGGTGGCTCGGTCAGTGCACGCCAAGCTCGTCCGGCGGCATCCGCACGTCTTCGGCGAGGTCGAGGCGCAGACCGCCGGCCGCGTGCGCGAGCGGTGGGAGCGGGTGAAGACCGAGCAGGAGGGCCGCGCCGGGATCTTCCACGACGTGCCGGCGTCGCTGCCTGGGCTCCTGCAGGCGCGGAAGCTGCAGCGCCGGGCGGTTGCCGCCGGGTTCGACTGGCCCGACCTCGAGGGGCCGCTCGCGAAGGTGCGCGAGGAGCTCGGCGAGCTCGAGGCAGAGGTCGAGCGGACGGGAGAGCCGAGCCCCGAGACCGAGCCCGACGCGAGCGTCGCGCACGAGATCGGCGACCTCCTCTTCACCGTTGTCAACCTCGCCCGCAAGCTGAATGTCGATCCGGAGCTTGCGCTGCGCTCGACGAACGCGCGCTTCGTCTCCCGGGTCGAGCGGGCGGAGGAGCTCGCGGCCGCGCAGGGCGAGTGCTGGAGCGACCTGCCGCTCGCCGAGCAGGACCGCTACTACGACCAGGCCAAAAAGGAGACAGGATGAGCGTCGCTCGCCTTCGGCTCGCTCCCGCGGGGGAAACCATGTTTCCCCCGCGGGCCCCCTTCTTCTGTCATGTGGGGGAACTTCCAAGTTCCCCCACACCCCCTAAAGCTCATGGGGCAGAGGTTGCCCCATGAGCTCGATCGCACACGTGCACGGCCGTCAGATCCTGGACTCGCGCGGCAATCCGACCGTCGAGGTCGACGTCAAGCTCGAGTCCGGCTCGTTCGGGCGCGCCGCCGTTCCCTCCGGGGCTTCGACGGGCGTGCACGAGGCGGTCGAGCTCCGCGACGGAGGGACGGAGTGGGGCGGCAAAGGGGTGAGGCAGGCCGTCGCCAACGTCGAGGGCGAGATCGCCGACGCTGTGCGAGGCCTGGATGCACTCGACCAGGCCGCGCTCGACCAGAGGCTGATCGAGCTCGACGGGTCGCCCAATAAAGGCCGCCTCGGCGCCAACGCGATCCTCGGCGTCTCGCTCGCGGTCGCGAAGGCGGCCGCGGCCCAAACGGGGCAGCCGCTGTACCGCTATCTGGGCGGCGAGGCCGCCGTGACTCTGCCCGTACCGATGCTGAACGTGATCAACGGGGGCGCGCACGCGGCCAACTCGATCGACCTGCAGGAGTTCATGGTCGTTCCCGTTGGCGCGGATACCTTCGCGGACGGGCTCCGGATCGGCGTGGACGTCTACCACGCACTGCAGAAGGTGCTCGGCGACCGCGGGCTCGCCACGGGTGTTGGCGACGAGGGTGGCTTCGCACCCGACCTCGAGTCGAGCGAAGCCGCGATCGAGGCGATCCTGGAGGCCGCCGAGCGGGCCGGGCACCGCGATGCGGTCGTGATCGCCCTCGACCCGGCCGCGAGCGAGTTCTTCACCGGCGGCGCCTACCGCTTCGAGGGCCGCGAGCGCTCGAGCGCGGAGATGCCCGGGTTCTGGGCCGACCTCGTGGAGCGCTACCCGATCGTCTCGATCGAGGACGGCCTCGCCGAGGACGACTGGGATGCGTGGGCGCAACTGACAAGCGAGCTGGGCGACCGCGTCCAGCTTGTCGGGGACGATCTCTTCGTCACGAATCCCGAGCGGTTGCGCGCGGGGATCGAGCGCGTCGTCGCGAACTCGATCCTCGTCAAGGTGAACCAGATCGGCACGCTCACCGAGACGGCCGAGGCGATCCGCCTCGCGCAGGCGAGCGGCTACACGGCGGTCATGTCGCACCGCTCGGGAGAAACCGAGGACGCCACGATTGCCGACCTCGCCGTCGCGTTCGGCACCGGTCAGATCAAAGCGGGTGCTCCCGCGCGCTCCGATCGCGCTGCCAAGTACAACCAGCTCTTGCGGATCGAAGAGGAGCTCGGGGTGAAGGCGGAGTACCCGGGCTGGTCGGCTTTCCCCCGGGCCCGCCGCTAGCCTGTCGCGATGGTCGTCGCCCCACGCCGCACGAAGATCGTCGCCACGATCGGCCCGGCCTCCTCGCTGCCGGAGGTGCTAGAGCCGCTGCTGCAACTGATCGACGGCGCGCGCCTCAACTTCTCGCATGGAACTTACGACGAGCACGCCCGGTGGGCGGGGGCGATTCGCGCCGTGCAGAAGGAGACCGGCCGGCCGGTCGCGTTGATCGCGGACTTGCAGGGGCCCAAGCTGCGGGTCGGGGAGCTCTCCGAGCCGCGGGAACTCCAGCGCGGCGAAGAGGTGACGATCGCCGGAGAGGACGTGGCGCAGGACGGTGACCTGCCGATTGCTCCGGCCGTTGTCGGTTCGGTGCTCCAGCCTGGCTTCGACGTCCTGATCGACGACGGCGCGGTCCGGCTCCGCGTCGGCAAGGTCGAGCGCGCCCGCGCCCGCTGCGAGGTGATCGTTGGCGGCACGGTCAGCTCTCACAAGGGCGTCAACCTGCCCGGCGTCCCGCTCCCGATCCCGTCCCTGACGAAGAAGGACATCGACGACCTCCGGTTCGCACTCGAGCTCGGCTGCGACTTTGTTGCTCTCTCCTTCGTCCGCACCGCCTCAGACGTCCAGGCGCTGAAAACCCTGATCGAGGCGTCGGGCTCCACCGCGCATGTGATCGCCAAGATCGAGAAGGCGGAGGCCGTCGCCGTGCTCGACGACATCCTCCGCGACGCCGACGCCGTCATGGTCGCGCGCGGCGACCTCGGAGTCGAGATCGGCGCGGCGGAGGTGCCGCTGCTGCAGAAGCGGATCATTTTGCGCGCCCTGGAGCGGGGGAAGCCGGTGATCACGGCCACGCAGATGCTCGAGTCGATGATCCACGCGCCCGAGCCGACCCGCGCGGAGGCCTCGGACGTTGCGAACGCGATTCTCGACGGCACGAGCGCGATCATGCTTTCCGGCGAGACCGCAATCGGCGAGTTCCCTCTCGAGTCGGTCGCGTTCATGGATCGGATCGCTCGCGCGGTCGAGCCGAGCCTCGGCTACCGGCACGAGATCCCCCAGGCCGAGGAGCAGCCGACGATCGGGCAGGCGATGTCGAACGCGGCCTGCGACATCGCGGAGGCGCTCGAGGCGAAGGCGCTGCTGGTGCCAACCTTCACGGGCCGGACCGCGTCCGCGGTTGCTCGTCTGCGCCCCCGTCGGCCGATCATCGGGCTCACCCACCATCTCTATTCGCTGCAGCACATGGCGCTCGAGTGGGGCGTGACCCCGGTGCACGTGCCCGAATGCGCGGACGTCGAGGAGCTTTGGGCGACCTCGCTCGAGGCGGCCCGCAGCACGGGGATCGTCGAGCCGGGCGACCGCGTCGTCCTGACCGCGGGCACCGCCGTGAACATTCCCGGCTCGACGAACGTGATCAAAGTCGACACCGCCTAGCGGGAGGAAGCCACGCCCGGCCGCTGAATCGTGTCCCGTGGGCCGCCGAACCCCTCAGTCCGATGTGCGTACTGCGAAGGGATCTGCCTCGCGTGGCAAGCGGGCGCCTAAGCGCCGCGCGCGCGTCAAGCGCACAAGCCTCCTGCTCCGCTGGTGCGTGCTCGCCGCGGCGGGGTTGGTCGCCTTTCTCTACTACCAGCCTCTCTCGAGCTACCTCGAGACGCGGGCGACGCTGAACGAGCGTAGGTCTGAAGTGCAGCTGCTGCGCCAGGAACGGAGCCGCCTGCAGGTTCGGCTTGAGCACTCAACGACAGTCGAGGCGCTCTCCCGCGAAGCGCGGCGGATGAGCCTCGTGCGCCCCGGCGAGCGGCTCTTCATCGTCAAGGGAGTCCAAGAATGGCGGCGCGCCCAGGCGGCGAAGAGCTCGATTCAGAACGAGGGCTGAGTCGCCGGGCCGACGAGCCGTCATTTCTGAGTCGAGCTCTATGATCCGGCGGGATGGATGACCGCGCGCTCGTCGAGCGACAGCTCGGCCGCCCGCCGCGCGCGTTCCTTCGCGTAGCGGCGCGCTGCCCTTTCGGGGCGCCGGCGGTCACGCTGCAGGCGCCATACGACGACGCGGGCGACCCATTCCCGACCACCTACTACCTCACTTGCCCACAGCTCGTGGCTGCGATCGCGCGGCTGGAGGCTGCGGGCGGTGTCGAGCGCTGGAGCGCGGAGCTCGAACGGGACCCCGACCTCGCCGCCGATCTCCAGCGTGCCACCGACGAGCAGCGACGGCTCCGCCGAGACCTAGCAGCCGGGCAAACCGGCCGCGACGGCGGCGCCTCGCTCGAGCTCGGGATTGCCGGCAGCGCCAATCCACGCCGGCTCAAGTGCCTGCACGCTCACGCCGCCTTCGCCCTCGCCAACCCCGGCTACCGGCTGGGGGAGGGGGTGCTCGCCGAGATCGACCCGCTCTGGCCGCCGCAGCGGTGTTGCACTGTTCTCTAGCGCAAGATCGGAATCCGCAGAAGCGAATTCCGATCGCGCCAAGACCCCTGAAGGGTCGCTTCGCTCCCGGGCTCGCTCTGTCGAAGGCGCCGCCGCGCGAACACCCCTGAAGGGCCGCTTCGCGGCCCACGATCCCTTCTCAGCCTGCGAAGCCCCCTGAAGGGGGCTGTCCGCGGCCCCGTTAGGATCGCGGGCGTGGTCACCGAGGCAGAGGTCCAGAGTGCGCGCCGCGAGTGGGAGGAGGGGCACCGCCGCCTGCTCGAGCAGGTGCGGGACGCAGCCATCGCCGACCGGCTGCTAGCCCAGGTCGACGCTGTCGCCGCCGAACTGCGGCGGCGAGTCGGAGGTATCTTCACGCTCCGGGAGCTCGCGGCGGCCTACGCCCGGTCTGAGGAGTGGAGCCGCGCAGTCGTCTCGGAGCAGGCTCCAGCACTGGGATGGCCGCGGACGCTCTCGCTCGTGGAGGCGGCAGCCTTCCACCTGTACGCGCGCGGGGCGCAGGACTACGCGCCGTGACGGTCGCGCGCAGTCGGCACGCTCCGTTCATAGGCCACGAGGTCGGCCGATGAACGTCCCCGAACGCAGGCCGCGACGCCCGGCGCGGAACCCGCTGTGGCGGCTGCTCGTGGGGGTCCTCGGCCTGGTGGCGGCGCTTCTTTTGGGCGTCTCGCTCGGCCGTGCGCTCGAGGATGGGCCTTCGCCGGGCGGGACGCAAACGAACATTAGAACCCTGAAGCCACAGCCACTTCCCCCTGCGGCGCGCACCGTCACTGTGACGGTCACTACCGGCTGACCGCCGCCCGCACAGTTTGAGGTCGCCGGAGGTTTGGGTAGGTTCGTCTCCGAGATGGCCTATTCGGGAAGCAGACGCACGGCCGCAGCGCCGCCCGAGTGGCTGACGTTAGGGCAGGCGGCCAAGTATCTCGGGGTCGCGCAGAGCACGATGCGCAAATGGTCCGACCTCGGCCGCGTGTCGGCCTTCTACACGCCTGGCGGGCATCGGCGCTACCGCCGCTCGGACCTCGACCAGTTCCTCGACCGCTCCGGGCCCGCGTCCGCGGGTGCGGGTCCGAGTGCTGCGGGGCCTGTCGTCCTGATCGTCGACGACGACGAGGGCCTGCGCGAGTACGTCCGCGTCAACCTCGAGGCGGAGGGGTACATCGTCCGCGAGGCGGGAAGCGCGGTGGAAGGTCTCGCTGCGCTCGGAGAACAGTCGCCTGATCTGATCCTGCTCGATGTGATGATGCCCCAGGTGGACGGCTGGGAGATGCTGAAGCAGATCCACGAGCACACCGGCGTCGGGGCGATCCCGGTGGTCATGTTCTCCGGCAAGGTCGACGATCGTTCCGCCCACGAGGCCGAGTCTCGCGGCGCGCAGGGCTTCATCGGCAAGCCGTTCGACCCCCGCTCCCTGATCGAGTCGACGAAGCAGCTACTCCCGGTCTAGTTGGCGCAGGATGAGCATCCGCGGAAGCGGATGCTCATCGCGCAAAATCCCTAAAGGGGCCGCAAGCGGCCCAAAACCACCGAATGCCTACCTCTGACTTTGGCTGAACTCGATCAATCGCTCCAGAGCTGGGTCGTCGACCACCGACTCGGGGTGCTCGACCCGCTCTTCGCGGCCCTCTCGTACGCGGGCTCTTTCGGATTCGTCTGGCTCGGCATCGCCCTTGGAATCTCGGGGTTCTCATGGAGCCGCCCCTGGCTGTGGACCCGGGTCGGCGCGGCCATCCTCGTCGCGGAAAGCGTTTCGGGTGCGCTGAAGAACTGGGTCGACCGCGACCGCCCGCCGCTCTCGAACCCAGCGCCCGAGCCGCTCGTCGATCTGCCGGCGACTTACTCGTTCCCGTCGGGGCACTCGACCGTCAGCTTCGCGTGCGCGACCGTGCTGGGGCTCGCCGTGCCCCGCCTACGCATTCCGCTCTGCGCTCTCGCGGCGCTGATCGCGTGGTCGCGGGTCTACGTCGGCGTGCACTATCCCTTCGACGTACTCGCGGGCGCAGTGCTCGGCGTCGGGATCGCTATAGCTCTTCGGATGCTTGCAGCAGCCCTGCGCCGATCAGCGCCAGGGATGCGACGAGGCTGATCCAGAGCCCGACCCCGCGGTGGGCGAAGAAGAACTCGTCCGGGATCGAGATCGCGCGCAGGAGTACGAAGATCGTCGAGAGCGCGCCCAGCGCGATCACGATCAGGCTTTCCGGCACCGCGGCCGGAAGGTCGAATCCCCACTGCCGAAGCACCACCACGAGGATTGCCGCCAGCCCGATGACGAGGACGAGCTTTCCGAGCAGGCCGGTGTGCCAGCCGAGCACAGCTACGTCGACCCCCTCGCCGGACCCCGTGTACCACCCCGTCAGGGCCGACAGCGCGAGCACCAGCCCGGAGATCCACGTCGCCCGCTCGCCCAGGCCCCACAGAGACGGCCCCGTTCGGCGAAGCGCCGCCGCGGGCTCCCCGCCGGGGTCGTAGCTCGGCTCGATCAGCGGCTCCGGCGCTTCCACGGAGAGAAGTATGGGCATATCCGTCCGGGAAAGTCACGATTCTCCGCGCAAGATCGAAATCTGCGGGAGCAGATTTCGATCGCGCCAAGACCCCTGAAGGGTCGCTTCGCTCCCAGATTCTCCTGGATTTGCGGCTAGATCTCGCGTCGCATTACACTTTCGGCATGGCCGAGCCTGCGACGCGATCTCCGGCAGGGGACGATGACGCGCCTCCGATTGACGCAGTTCCGTTTGACCCCGTGGCGGTCGACCGCGCCTATCTGCAGGAGCGTGCTCGTCGGCGTGCGCGCGTCGAGCGCACTCGCGCCCGGCGCCGGGCGGGGTTGCGCTTCTGGCTCGTGCTCTTGGGCCTGGTCGCCGTGAGCGTGCTGCTGACGTTGACGATCTGGCGCGAGGTCGAGCGGCTCTTCGGGCTCTAGCCATGATCAGCGCCGCTCTCAGGTCGTGATCGAGACCCGCACCGACGTGTCGGAGGCGCTTGCCGCGTTCTCGCGGGCGGGTCGGGCGCTGGCGAACGGCGCCGCGCTCGAGCCGATCCTGAGCGACCTCGTCAAGGCGGCCGCTCACGGCACCGGGGCGGAGATCGCAGCAGTCTGGTTGCCCGCGCACGGCGGCACGCTGGTCGCCCGGGCGGTCTGGGCTTCGTCCGGCTCCCTCGCCGCCGAGCTCGAGGGGCGACGGGCGGAGTCGGCCGACACGGCCGCCACACTCGTGAGCGCCCGCTTCGAGGGCGAGGTCGTGACGCTCAACGTTCCCCTCGACGCCGACGGTACGACCGGGATGCTCGAGCTCGCGCGCCGCGGCGGGCCGTTCGACGGCGAGGCGACGCTCGTCGCGGCGCTCGCGGCCGATCTTGCCGCGCTTGCCACCCGCCTCTGCGAAGACGGACCGACACCCAGCAGGGAAGGCGCGGGCGCGTTGGACGTGGCCGGCGACGCGCTCGCCGCAGTCGCGGACGACGAGGGCGCGGCCGGGCGCCTGGCCCGGTTGGCCACGCTCGCCGCGGGGGCGGAAGCGGCGCTCGTTTGGCGCCTGCGCGCGGGCGCGCTCGAGCTCGAAGGGGCGCACGGGCCGATCGAGCCGGACGCCGAGCTAGAGCAGGCAGCGCGGTCGACCGTCGAGGAGCAGGGAACGCCGGCGGCGCTCGGCGGCCTGCCTGGCGGAGGAACGGTCACGCTTCGGCTCGGCCAGCCGCCGCTCGGCGCGCTTCAGCTCCGCTTTCCTGTTGGTCGCTCGCCCGACGAGCATGCGCGCGCCCAACTCGCCGGCTTTGCGGTCCGCGCCGCGCACGCCCTCCGCTTGTCGGAGCGCGCGCGCAAAACCGGCTTCGAGCTCGAGCGGAGCCGAGCGCTGCTGTCGGTCGTCGGCGAGGCGGTCGCGCGGTTGTCCCTCTCACACACGCTCGACACGGCGATCGAGCGCGTCGCGGAACTGCTCGGCGCCGACCGTGTCGCCGTCTACCTGCGCGAGGAGGGCCGGACGGTCGTCGCGGCGAGCCAAGGCGTCGAGGGGCCGCACGAGGCGATCGCCGATGCACTGCTTGCTGTGGCGCTGCGCTCCAGGCAGGGGGGAGCGATCGTCGAGGTCGACGACGCGGCGACAGACGAGCGTCTAGAGCCCGCGCGGGCCCAGGTGAGCGAGTCTGATGTCCACTCTGCTCTCGCCCTCCCGCTCGTCGTCGGGGACGAGCCGATCGGAGTGCTGGCCGTCTACCCGCGGCTGCCTCGGCCGCTGAGCGCGAACGAGAGCGCACTGCTTGTGGCGCTCGCAGCGCAACTCGCAGTGCTCGTCCAGAATGCGCGTCTGCACGAGCGCGCGCAAGAGCTGAGCAGTGAGCGCGAAGAGGCTCTCGCGTCGGAGCGGGAGGCGGCCAAGCGGCTCCACGCGCTCTACGAGATCTCCCGCTCGTTCGCGCAGAGCCTGTCGTTGGAGACGACGCTCGACGTGCTCGCGGAGTCGATCGTGACGTTGCTCGACGTCGACGCCGCGGTGATCCGGATGCCCGACGAGCGTGGGATAGAGCTGGTCGCGCGGGCGGTGCACGTGAACGACGAGCGCATCGACGCCGCCGCGCGCGCGCTGCTCTCACGGCCGCAGCAGCTGCCGCGACGGGATCTGCTCGCGCTGCTCGAGCGCAACGAGCCGCTCCTCCTGGACGCCGACCGGGCTGAAGCGCTCGGCGGCGCGCTCGCTCTGCTGGCGCCGTTTCTCCGCAAGGGGTCGAGCGCAGCCGTCATCCCGATCGCGACGCCCGCCGAGCTGATCGCGACGTTGACCATCGTCTCGCTGCACCCCGGCCGCCCGGTGGCAGGCGAGATCGCCGAGACCGCGCTCTCGATCGCCGGCCAGGCGGCGCTCGCGATCGACAACGCCCGGCTCTACGGCCAGCAGAAGGCCTTCGCCGACACGATGCAGCGATCGCTCCTGCCGCGGACAGCGCCCGAGCTGCCCGGTCTCGAGCTGGGCGACGTCTACGAGTCCGCCGCCCGCGTCGACGTCGGCGGCGATGTCTACGACTACCTCACGCTGGGGGACGGCCGGCTCGCTGTCGTCCTCGGAGACGTCACAGGCCACGGTGTCGACGCGACCGCGGACATGGCGATGGCAAAATACGTTTTCCGCTCCCTCGCTCGCGAGCACGTCGACCCCGGGGAGTTCCTCGCCGCCGCCAACGAGGTCGTCTCCTCGGAGATCGCGTCGGGTCGGTTCATCACGATGGTCGAGCTCGTGATCGACGCCGCGAAGGGCGAGGTTGCCTGCGCGAGCGGCGGCCATCCCGCACCGAGGCTGGTGCAGCCGGACGGCACCGTCGAGGGCATCCTCGCGCGCGGCCTCGCGCTCGGGATCGACGCACCCCAGGCGTACGAGACGGTGACGGCGGAGTTTGCGCCGGGCGCGATCGTCGTTGCCTACACGGACGGCGTCGTCGAGGCGCGGCGGGCCGGAGAGCAGTACGGGGTCGACCGGCTGGATGCCCTTCTGTCGGAGCTGCGCTCGCTGCCGCCGGGGGAGATTGCCGAGGCTGCGCTCGCCGCGTGCCGGGACTGGACCGAGGGCGAGCTCACCGACGACTTCGCCGTGGTCGTGATCAAGCGCTCCGAGCCGACGCGATGAAGCAGCCGCACGCGGCACTCGCGGCGCTCGTCTTCGGCGCCGGTACCGGCTCGCTCGCGACCGAGATCGCGGCCTCCCGGCTGCTGGCGCCCTACTTCGGCTCCTCGACGATCGTTTGGGCGAATCTGATCGGAATCGTGCTCGCCGCGCTCGCTTTCGGGTACTGGGTCGGCGGCCGGATCGCCGACCGACGACCCCGTCCGCGGCTGCTCGGCCTGATCGTTCTGGCGGCGGCGCTGTGGGTGGCGATCACCCCGTTCGTCGCCCGTCCGTTCCTCGACGCTGCGGTCGGCAACCTCGACGACGCCTCTGCGGGGGCGGTGATCGGCTCCTTCTTCGCCGTACTACTGCTGTTCGCGCCCGCCGTCGTGCTGCTTGGGATGGTCTCGCCGTTCGCGATCCGGCTCGCGATCTCCGACGTCAAGACGGCCGGCGCGGTTGCGGGCCGCTTCTACGCTCTCTCGACAGCGGGCTCGCTGCTCGGTACCTTCGTGCCCGCGCTGATCGCAATCCCGCTCGTCGGGACACAGCGCACGCTGCTCGGCACGGCGGTGCTGCTGGCGCTCTCCGCCTCCTTCCTGCTCGGGCGGAAGGTTCTCGTGCTGGCCGCCATGCTCGCCGCTCTCGTCGCGGTACCGCCCGGTGCGGTCAAGGCGGAGCGCGGGCTGCTGCACGAGGAGGACTCGCTCTACCAGTTCATCCAGGTCGTCGAGCGTCCCGACGGCCGGCGGCTCCTGCGCCTGAACGAGGGCGTTGCCGTCCACTCTGTCTGGCGCTCCGAGACCGTGCTCACCGGCGGCGTCTGGGACGCGTTCCTGGCGCTGCCGCCGCTCCTCGGCCGGCCGCTACGCTCGGTCGCGATCCTCGGCAACGCCGCCGGAACGACCGCCCGCGCGCTCGGCGCCTTCTACCCCGCCGCTCGGATTGACGGAGTCGAGCTCGATCCGGCGGTCAGCCGCGTCGGCCGCCGCTTCTTCGGGCTGGAGGACAACCCGCGCCTGACTGTGCACGACGCCGATGCCCGGCCGTTCCTGCGCCGCACGGACGAACGGTACGACCTGATCGTCGTCGACGCCTACCGCCAGCCGTACGTGCCGTTCTATCTTGCAACGCGCGAATTTTTCCGTCTCGCGCGGGAGCGGCTGGAGCCGGGTGGGATCCTGGCGCTCAACATCGCCGCGGTGCCCGGCGACGAAGGCCTGCTCGACGGCGTCTCCGGCACCCTCACCCACGAGTTCGACTGGGTGGCGATATGGCCGGCGCTGCGCTTCAACAAGATTCTGCTCGGGTTCGACGATCCCAAGCCCGCGCTCTCCAAGAAGATAATCGCGAGTGGCCCGCCGGAGCTGAGGCCGCTCCGTGAGCTCATGCTCCGCCAACTGCGGACCGTCACGGCAAAGGCACAGCGTCCCTGGACCGACGACCGCGCGCCGGTCGAATGGGTGACCGACAGGATGATCGTCGAGTACGCCGCGCGCGGCGGCCAGCTCGACGAGGACTTGCTGCCCACCGCGCCTTGAGGCTGCTTCGGGGAGACGGGACGCTGCTCCGGGTCGGGCACCGCGGCGCGGCCGCGCTCGCGCCCGAGAACACGCTGCGTTCATTCGAGGCCGCGCTCGCGTGCGGCGTCGACGCGATCGAGTTCGACGTGCTCGACCTCGCCGGCGGGCCGCTCGTACTCGCGCACTCGAACGATCTCGCCGAGGTCAGCCACGGCGCCGTGTCGGGCAGGGTGCGCGAGCGCTCTCTCGAGGAGCTGCGCGAGATCGCCCCGGAGCTGCCGACGGTCGACGAGGCGCTCGCGTTCCTGTCCGAGCGTGACGTCGGGCTTCACGTCGATCTGAAGCTGACGAGCCGGCTCGACGAGGTTGTCGATGCGCTCGCGCGGCACGGGCTCTCCGAGCGGGCCGTCGTCAGCTCGTTCCACCTCCCGAGCCTCGCCGCTGTCGCCGCCTGCGCCCCACGGATCCCGATCGGCTTCACCTACCCGGAGGACCGGTACGGCGTCTCGCGGCAAAGGGCGCTCCGGCCCGCGATCCGGCTCGGCACGCTGGCGCTCCGGCGCGCCCTCGTCGCGCGTATTCCGGCCATGATCGAGCGCTCCGGGGCGGCCGTCCTGATGCTCCATCACGCTGTTGTGTCCACGCCGGCCGTCGAGCGCGCGCACTTGGCGGGTGCCGCCGTCTGGGCGTGGACGGTGGATGACCCGGCGGAGCTCGCGCGGCTCGAGGCGGCGGGCGTCGATGCCGTGATAACGAATGATCCCGGAATCTTCCGGGGCGTGGCTACACTGGGAACGTGAGACGTCGAGGACTCACGTTCGCCCTATTCGTCGCGTGCGCCGCCGCCGGAGTGCTCTCCGCGGTACTTCTGGCCGCGACACCGTCGGCGACCGCCGATACGGGCACGACAGCGACGACAGGGACCGCGCCGCCGCCGCCTACCGCCACTACGACTACGACCGCTACTACCACCACCACCACCACCACCACACCGCCCGTCCCTCGCCCGACGACAATCGCCGCGGGCGTCACCGTCGGCGGCGAGGTGCTCGTCGGCGGCCTGTCTCCGGCTGCGGCGACAGCCGAGGTGAAGGAGTTCTTCGGTCGGCCTCTGACGTTGAAGGTCGGCAAGGTGACGCTGCGTACGACCCCGAAGCAGCTGGGCGCCTCCGCCTATGTCGGCGACGCGATCCGCCGCGCCCGGATTGCGTTCCCGGGCGCCAATGTCCCGTTGAAGGTCGCGGCCCCACAGGGGCGCATCGAGCGGTACGTGCGGGCGCTCGCGAAGCGATTCGACCGCGAGCCGGTCGACTCCACGCTCCTGCTGCGCGACTCGAAGCCATTCGTGAGCAAGGAGAAGCCGGGGCAGCGACTACGGCAGGCGTCCGCTGTGCGCGACCTCTTCCTGAGCCTAAAAACCCATCTCCGCGATCCGCTCGTGCTGCGGCCCGAGGCAGTGCTGCCAAAGACGACGCGCACGTCGGTCGGCGACGTGATTGTGATCCGCCGCGGCCTGAACAGCCTATTTCTCTACGACGGCATGAAGCTCCGGCGCACGTTCGGCGTCGCCACCGGGCAATCCCGGTATCCGACGCCGCTCGGCCGCTTCGAGGTCATCGTCAAGTGGAGAAACCCGTGGTGGTATCCCCCGGCGTCCGACTGGGCGAAGGACGCGGAGCCGATTCCGCCGGGCCCAGGGAATCCGCTGGGGACGCGCTGGCTGGGGATCTCGTCGCCGGCGGTCGGCATTCACGGCACTCCCGACCCGGCTTCGATCGGGTACTCGGTCTCGCACGGATGCATCCGCATGCGGATTCCCGAAGCCGAGTGGCTCTTCAACCAGGTCGACGTCGGTACTCCCGTCTACATCCTCAGATGACCGTCGCTCCCCTACGGCTCGCTCCCGTGGGGGAAACCATGTTTTCCCCACGAGCCCCCTTCTTCGGTCATGTGGGGGAACTTCCAAGTTCCCTCACACCCCCTGAAGCTCCTGCGGCATTCGCCGCATGACCGGCCGGCTGCGGCTCGGCGCGCAGGCCGTCGCCGTCGCCGTAGTGGCTGCGCTGCTCGGCCTCCTGATCTGGAAGGTTGCGCAGGGCGAGAGCGCGGTGACCACGGAGCTCGAGCGCGGTGGCACGCCCGCGGCGCCCTTGTTTACGCTCGAGCGGCTGGACGGCAAGGGGGACCTCGCGCTCGAGTTACTGCGCGGGAAGACGGTCGTGCTCAACTTCTGGGCCTCGTGGTGCGGGCCCTGCCGGGACGAGATGCCGCTGCTCCAGCAGGGGTCCGAGCGCTGGGAGGGCCGGAACGTGGTCTTCGTCGGGATCGACATCGACGACCTCCGTAGCGACGCGCGCTCGTTCCTCGAGCGCTTCGGCGTCACCTACGCGAACGTCTACGACGGCAAGAGCTCGACCGTCGGGCGCTACGGCGTCACCGGCGTCCCCGAGACGTATTTCATCGACGCTGCCGGCAAGATCTTGTACCGGATCGCCGGGCCGGTCGAGGACGCCGCCGACCTGGACAAGGGGATCCGGAGCGCGGTCCAGGGCAGTCCGTGAGGCACGTCGCGGTGGGGCTGCTCGCGCTCGCCTTTGCCGCGCCGGCGGTGGGGAGCGAGCTGAAGCCGACACCCGCGGAGCTCGAGTCCGAGCTCGTCTGCCCCGTCTGCGAGACGACGCTCGACACCTCCAACGCCCCCGTCGCGCGACGCATGAAGGCGACAATCAGGGCCCGCATCGCCGCCGGCGACACGAAGAGCGAGATCAAGGCGCAGTTCGTTGACCAGTTCGGAACCGCCGTTCTTGCTGTGCCGCCACGAAAGGGATTCGATCTGGTCGCGTGGGTGCTGCCGCTCGCCGGGTTGGGCCTCGGGGTCGTCGCCGTCGGCGCGCTCGCCTGGCGTTGGAGCCGTGCCCGGGGCGATGCGCCGCCGGTCGGCGACGACGGCGAGCCGCTCGATCCCGCGCTCGAGCGGCGTCTCGACGCCGAGCTCGAGCGGTTCGAAGGGTGAGCGTCTCGGGCCGTCGGGTGGCTCTCGTGGGGGGCATGGGCCCATGAGCGGCACGGCGGTCGCCGTCTCCTTCGGCGCCGGCTTCGTCTCGTTTCTCGCACCCTGCGTGCTGCCTCTCGTCCCCGGCTACCTGTCGGCGGTGTCGTCCGTCGAGGCCGAGCGGCTGGGCGAGCCCGGAGCGTCCCGCCGTGTCGTCGTCTCCAGCCTCCCTTTCGTCGCGGGCCTCGTCAGTGTGTTCGTACTGCTCGGCGCCGGCGCAGCCGCCGTCGGGCTCTCCTTCGCGCGCAACCAGTTTCTGCTCGAGCAGGTCGCCGGCTTCGTCCTGATCGTCTTCGGCTTCGTCTTCATGGGCCTGCTCCCCTGGCCGCAGCGTCTCGTGGGCGCCAAGCTCGTCCAGGGTGCGCGGGGGCGTGGCTCCGGCTTCCTGCTCGGCGGCGCGTTCGCAGTGTGCGCCGCCCCTTGCATTGGCCCGGTGCTCGGATCGATCCTCGTGCTCGCGGGCGACTCCGAGTCCGTGTGGGAGGGCTCCGTACTGCTCGCCGTCTATGCGCTCGGGCTTGCCGTTCCCTTCCTGATCGCGGCAGCGCTCTTCGTCCCCGCGATGGGCCTCTTCCGGCGTGTGCGCGACCATTACATCGCGATCCAGGTCGCGAGCGGCCTGATCCTAGTCGCGCTCGGCGCGCTTCTCTTTGCCGGCGAGTTCTGGCGTCTGCGCGTCTACTTGAACCGGCTGTTCGCGGTGCTGGGCATCGACTAGGAACCTCGGGCGGCCGGGAGCGAAGCGACCCTTCAGGGATTTTGGCGCGGGCGCGGGCTTTGCCCGTGCCCTTGCGCAGCAGGAGAGCCGCGATCGGAATCTGCTCCCCGCAGATTCCGATCTTGCGCTATAGATTCAGCGTGGCGACGATCCTGCTCGCGGGAGTCGACCTCTTCTTTCGGGGGAAGCTCGAAGCGTTGCTCGAAGGGCACCATCTGATCACGACCGACAGCGTCGATTCGCCAGACCTCGTCATCGTCGACATCGCACGCGTCGATCCCGACGAGGTCGTCGACTCGTGGCCGGACATCCCGATCCTCGGCTTCACCAATCACACCGACAGAACGGGCCTGCAGCGCGCGCACACAGCCGGCTTCGACCAGGTGCTCGTCAAGTCGGCCCTCGTCGAGCGCGTCCCGGAGCTCGTCGCCGAGCTGACCGCGCCTTCCATCTGATCCCCCCTCGCTAGACTCGCCGCGTGACGTACATCATCGCCGAGCCTTGCATCGACATCAAAGATAAGTCGTGCGTCGACGTCTGCCCGGTCGACTGCATCCACGAGTTCGGCCGGATGTTGATCATCGATCCGGAGGAGTGCATCGACTGCGGCGCCTGCGAGCCGGAGTGCCCGGTCGAGGCGATCTTTCCGGAGGACGCGCTCCCCGACAAGTGGGAGCCGTTCGTCAAGATCAATTACGCCTATAGCGGCGGCGCCGAGGCAATTGACCCCCTCGTCGACGCGTACGCGACGGAGCACAACGTCGAGAATCCCCCGCTCGAGAGCGCATAGTAAGCGGGACAAACGGGCATACCGTCCGAGTACACGTCTAGCGAGGGGTCATAGCAATGCCGCCGAAGGCATGGAGCGCCAAGCGGGAGCGCCAGTACGAACACATCAAGGACAGCCTCGAGGACAAAGGCACGGCAAAGGGCAAAGCGAAGGAGATCGCCGCCCGCACTGTCAACAAGGAACGCGCGCAGGCGGGTGAGGCCAAGACTTCCTCGCGACTGTCCCGAGCGGACATCTCATCCGGCCGGCGGGGCGGGCTCCGGTCCGGCACGGGTCGCGCGAAGGGGCGCACGCGCGACCAGCTCTACGAGGAGGCCAAGAGCAAAGGTGTCAAAGGACGCTCGACGATGACCAAGGAGCAGCTCCGGCGCGCGGTAGACGTGAAGAAGTAGTAGCGCGCGCGGCTATCCTCGATAGGTGAAGCCCCGGACACTCGATCACGTTGCGCTCTGGGTCTCCGACCGCGGGCGGATGGCCGCGGCCGCCGCGCGGATCGGGCTTCGCGTGATCGAGCAGACGGAGCGGTTCACGCTGCTCGGCGCCGACGCGCGCCGCGGAAAGCTGACGCTCTTCGACGCCGAGGGCCCCCGCGAGCGCGGAGCCCTCGTGCGGATCGGCCTGCGCGTCTCCGCGCATGCCGGCCGCGACCCGGTCGTCGACCTCGGCGAGGGGCTGGAGCTCGTGCTGGTCGAGGCTGAAACCGACTCCGAGTTCGATCTCGACCACGTCACACTCGTTTCCGCCGACCCTGCCGCAGCTGCCGTCCACTGGCAGGCCCTCGGCTTCGCGCCCGGCGAGGACGGCCGGCTGGAGGTCGGCGGCGCCTGGCTCGAGCTGCTTCAAGGCGACCCGGGCGCACCCGAGCGGCCGCTGCTCAACCACATCGGCGTCCTCGTCGACTCGGTCGAGGAGCATCAGGCCGAGGCCGAGGAGCTCGGCGTCGAGATCGACGATGTTGTCGACGCGCCGAACACGCTCGCGCTCTTCGTCTGGGGTCCGGATCGCGTAAAGCTCGAGTACATCGAGCACAAGCCGTCCTTCTCTCTGACCTGATTGGCGCAAGATGAGCATCCGCTTGGGAGCGGATGCTCATCGCGCGAAGACCCCTAAAGGGGCCGCTTGCGGCCCAAAGAACCCACATGCGCCTGCATTCCCCATGAGACTCGTCGTCGCCGGCGCCGGCATGGCCGGCCTTGTCGCCGCAGCCCGTGCGCGCGAGCTCGGCGCGACCCCGGTCGTGCTCGAGAAGGGCCATCGACCGGGCGGCTCGATGCTGCTCTCGAGCGGCGTCGTCTGGCGGCACCCCAGCCTGGAGGACTTCCACGCGGAGTGCCCGGGTGGCGACCCGGACTTGCAGCGCCGGATCGTCGAGGAGCTCGACGACGCGCTCGACTGGCTGGAGTGGCTCGGCGTCGAGCCCGTCGCTCGCGAGACCGGCAACCCGCTCACGGTAGGCAGGCGCTACGACACGCACGTTCTGACCGACGTCCTCGTCCGGGCGGCGGGCGACGTGCGGCTGGACGCGTCTTTCCGCGATGCGCGGATCCTCGCCACCGGCGGCTTCGGCGCCCGGCTGGCCCGGGAGCGCGGACTGTTGTTGCGGGCCAACGCATGGAGCGAGGGCGATGGTCTCGACTACGGGGTCGCGCGCGGCGCAAGCCTGACCGCCGGGCTCGATCAGTTCTATGCCCGTGCGCTGCCCGGCGGGGTCGACGAGCGCGACTACGTATCCGCCGCGCAGCTGTACGCACGTCACGCGCTCGTGCTTGACGATGAGGGCCGCGACCTCGGCGAGGCTGCCTGGCACGAGAGCGATCTTGTCCAGCGGCTGCCCGGCGGTCGGGCCTGGTACGTCGTCGATGCGCAGGCCCTCCGTCAGCCGGTTCGGGAGCGAACGGTGGCCGACCTGGTGGACGCCGCGCGAGCGGCTGGAGGAGACGTGCGGCCGGCCGAAGCGCTTCCGTTCGCAGTGCCCGCGTCACCCAAGCTCCTCGAGCCGCCGTTCGTCGCCGTCCGCGTCCGCGCGGCTGTGACACACACGATCGGCGGCCTGCGCATCGACGAGCGCGCCCGGGTGCTCGATCGAGACGGCCGGCCGGTGCCGGGCCTCCACGCAGCAGGTGCCGACGCGGGCGGCATCTTCACCGGTGGCTACGGCAGCGGCCTTGCCGCGGCGCTTGTCTATGGGCGGATCGCGGCCGAGACCGCGCTCACCTAACGCCCTTTTTGGGCCGTGCGAACGGGCGGGCTTACGCGAGCTGCGTGTAGGCGCAGCGGCGGTGGTCCCCGGGCAGCGGCGAAGGCCCGAGCTTGCTGACCCTCAGCATCGTCTCGCCCGCCTCGACGGACTCTCCGACCGCCGGCGGGTCGCCGTCGCGCTGCTGCAGCGTCCAGCCGGTCGGGGACCAGACGAAGAGGAGGTGGCCTGCGCTGCCCTCGTTGCCGTTCTGCTCCATCATCGGCGGCGAATGCTAGCGACCTGAAGCGACCCTTCAGGGGCCTGGCGCATTCGGAGGCTGCTTCTGCAGGTTCCGCGGGCTTTGCCCGTGCCCTTGCGCGGCAAGTTAAGGATCGCCGGCGTAGGCGGGAAGGCAGACGTGGATCGCGGTGCCGCCGTCCGCTCCCTGTTCGACCGAGAAGCGGCCGTTGAGGGTCGAGGCGCGCTCGCCGATCGCCTCCAGAGCGGCCGTGCGTCGCTCGCCGGTGCCGTTGTCCGCCACGACCATCTCAATCTCGCCCTGCGCGGTGTCGCGGATCTCGACCGAGATCCGCGACGGTGGCCCCCGCCGCACCGCCTGGTTCAGCGACTCGCGCACGATCTGGTAGAGCCCGACCTGCTCTTTCTCGCCAAGGTTCTCCGCCCGGGCCACGTTGACCTCGATTCGCACCCTGTGTTCCATTCCGAGCTGGTGCGCGAGCTCGTGCACGGCTGCCCCGAAGCCTCGGTCGCGTAGGACGACCGGCTCGATGTTGAAGGAGAGGTCGCGAAGCGAGCGGATCGTCTCGCGATGGCGCTGCAGCGCGGACGTCATGATCCCGCGGGCCGCCTCCGACCGGCCGTCGTCGATCGCCTGCACGGCAGCGTCCAGCATCAGCGCGATGCCGGCGAGGTTCTGCACCGGCCCGTCGTGGAGGAAGAGCGCCAGGCGGCGCCGCTCGTCCTGCTCGGCGGTGATGATCCGCTCGACGAGCCGCTCGCGCTCGTCGTCGGGAACGCGGTCAGGCATCGGCGCCCTCAGTCGATGACCGCGTCGCGTAACGCGATCGCGACCGCATGCGTGCGCGTGTCGGCCTCGAGCTTGGCGAGGATGTGCCGCACGTGGCTCTTGACCGTCTCCGGGCTGATGAACAGCCGTGCCGCCACGTCCGCATTTGACATCCCGTCGGCGAGCAACTGCAGAATCTCGCGCTCGCGCGCCGTGAGCATGTCGTGCTGCTCCTTGCCGGTCAGGAACGTCGGCATCAGCGCGGGGTCAACGAAGCTCTCGCCGCCGGCAACCTTCTCGATCGCGCGCAGGAGCGTTGCGTGCGGCGCTTCCTTGAGGATGTAGCCCTTGGCGCCCGACTCGAGCCCGCGGCTGAGCAGCGAGCGCTCGCTGTAGGCGGTGAAGATCAGGACTGCCGTCTCGGGCACCTTCTCCCTGATCTGCTTCGTCGCCTCGAGCCCGTCCATGCCGGGCATGCGGACGTCCATGATCACGACGTGGGGGCGGCGACGCTCGACCAGCGCGACCGCGCTGGCGCCGTCGGATGCCTCACCGATCACGCGCACATGCGGCGCGCGCGAGAGCGAGAGGCGGAGCCCTTCGCGCACGACTTCGTGGTCGTCGACGATCAGGCAAGTGATCTCTTCGGGCATCGCGGCACCAGTGTATTGCGGAAGTTGGCCTCAGACACCGAGTGTCAGTTGAACGGGTTCCGGCGGCGGCGCGAGCGGACGGGATCGCCGGTCGGCTACACCGTGCTCGCGGGCCAGGGAGCGCACCTGGTCGCGGATCGGATCGACGTCGGCGCGCGAGAGATAGGCACGCTGTGCGTAGAGCTGCTCGTACCGGTCGAGCTCCTCGGGCCAGTCCCGCGCGAGCGTTTCGAGGAAATGTTCCTTCGTTCCGGGCTTGAGGTAGAGCAGGTTCGCCCACACGTTCGCCGCGCCGGCGGCCCTCACCGCCTTGACGACCTCGGCGAGCTGCTCAGGCCGGTCAGAGAGCCCTGGCAGTATCGGCGACATGCCCACGCTCGCCTTAATGCCCGCATCGACGAGCGTCGATAGCGCTCTCAACCGCTGCCGCGGCGGCGCCGTGCCGGGCTCGGTCGTCCGCCACACCGCCGGGTCGAGCGTCGGCACCGAGAACATCACCGAGACGTCCGTTCGCCTCGCCGCCTCCTGCAGGATGTCGACGTCCCGCACGATCAGCGGTCCGCGCGTGATGATCCCGAACGGCGACCTCGCCTGCGCGAGCACCTCGATGCAGGCGCGCGTCAGCCGGTAGCGGCCTTCGGCGGGCTGGTACGGGTCGGTCGCGGCACCGATCGCGATCTGCGCGCCGCTCCACGAAGGGCGCGCGAGCTCGCGGGCCAGCACCTCGGCGACGTTCACCTTGACGCGGATCGAGCGGCCGTAGCGGTCGTCGGCCGGCCGGTCCGCCCGCAGTTCGAAGGCGCGGACGTAACAGAACGTGCACCGGTGCGCGCAGCCGGTGTAGGGGTTCAGGGACCACGCGAACGGCATCCCCTTGACCCGGTTCAGAGCGCTTCGGCACGCCTCCTCGCGGTACTCGGCCGGCATCCGCCGAGTATAGGGAACATACGTTCGTGATGCGATCGGAGCGGAGCGACCCTTCAGGGGTCCTCGCGCGTTCGGGATTTGTTCCCGCAGATTCCGAACCTGCGCAGGGAAGCGGAGCGAAGCGACCCTTCAGGGGTCTTGGCGCGTTAGGAATCTGCTCTTGCAGATTCCTAACCTGCGCAGGAACATGTTGGATAGCTGGATGGAGCTGCCGCTCGGCATCCGCCGGATCACGACGCCGTTGCCGACCCGGCCGGGTCACGTTCACTCGTACCTGCTGCCGGGCGAAGACGGCTGGACGCTCGTCGACACGGGCATCGGCCTGCCGGACGCGCAGGAGATTTGGGCCGCCTCGCTTGACGGCGTTGAGGTCAGGCGGATCTTCGTTACGCACTTCCATCCTGACCATGTCGGCGCCGCGGCCGATGTCTCCGAGCTAACGGGAGCGCCCGTTAGCCAGGGCGAGCTGGACTACTCGCAGTGCGAGCTCGTGTGGGGCAACCCGGAGTGGCCGCGCCGGATCGCCGACTGGTTCCTCACCCACGGCGTCCCGAGCGAGATCACCGAGGAGCTGATCGGCTCCGGGGACGTCTACCGCCCGTTCATCCGCTACCAGCCCGACCCGGAGCTCGTGGACGACGGCGAGCTGTTCGACGGCTGGGAGCTAGTGGCGGCGCCCGGGCACGCCGACGGTCAGCTCTGTCTTGTCAAGGACCGTGTGCTCGTCTCGGCCGACCACCTGCTCGGGCGGATCTCCCCGACGGTCGGCCTCTGGCCTGAGAGCCGCCCCGATCCGCTCGGAGACTTCATCGAGTCGCTGCGGCGGACGACCGAGCTGGCGCCCGAGATCGCGCTGCCGGGGCACGGCGACCCGATCGCCGACCCCGTCGGTCGCGCGTACGAGCTGATCGAGCACCACCGCGAGCGGCTCGGTGTCGCCGAAGCCGCGCTGACCGAACAGCCGCGCACGGGTTACGAGCTTTCGTTCGATCTCTTCGGCGCGGAACTGAAGCCCGCATCCAGGCGCTTTGCGGTTGCGGAGACGCTGTCCCACCTCGAACGGCTAGTCCTCGAAGAGCGTGCCGAACGGCGCGAGGACGTCGGGATGGTGGCCTATACTGCGCGCCAGCTTGGACGACGAGCCTTCTAGTATGCGCGCCTCGCCCGGGACGGGTGGGGCATGAGCGACGCCCTCCGGATCCTCGCGATCTTCCTGCTCGTGCTGGGCAACGCGGTCTTCGTCGCGGCCGAATACGCGCTCGTAACGGCGCGGCGGACGCGCCTGGAGCCCGAGGCCGGCGCCGGCAGCCGCCGCGCACGCGCTGCTCTCGACCTGATGGACAATCCGGTCAAGTTCATCAGCACCGTGCAGATTGGGATCACCGTCTTCGGGATCGCGCTCGGCGCCGTCGGTCAACCGCTGCTCTCGAGCTACTTCGACCCCGTCGTCTCACATGGAGTCGCGTATGCCCTCGCGTTCCTGATCCTCACCTATCTCAGCGTCGCGCTCGGGGAGCTCGTGCCGAAGGCGCTTGCGCTTCAAAAGGCCGAACCGATCGCCAAGCTGCTCGCGCTCCCGCTCGAGGTCCTGCAGGGGATCGTGAGGCCCTTCAACTGGCTACTGCAGGTGTCGGCCAACGCAGTGACGCGGCTCTTCGGCGTCAGCCCGGCGCCCGCCGGGGTGCTCGCGCACACCGAGGAGGACATCCGCCACATCGTCGCCGGCGCCGAGGACGCGGGCGTGATCGCGACGACCGAGGAGGAGATGCTCTACAAGGTCTTCGACTTCGCGGACAAAGAAGTCCACGAAGTGATGGTGCCGCGGCCCCAGGTCGTGGCGATCTCGATTTCGCTCCCGTCGGAGGAGGCGCTGGCGGCGCTGCTCGAGTCGCCCTACACGCGCTACCCGGTCTACCGGGAGTCGCTCGACGAGATCGCGGGGATCCTGCATGTCCGCGACCTCTTCTCGGCGCTGCACGACCGCGGGATGGCGAACGTCGAGATCGAGCAGCTGCTGCGGCCTGTCTACATCGTCCCCGAGACGAAGGATCTCGCTGCCCTCCTCGCCGAGTTCCGCAAGCAGAATCAGCACATGGCGATCGTCGTTGACGAGTACGGCGCGACGCAGGGCATCGTCACCCTCGA